>OGCL01000350.1_pt1 | contig 51665 bp, 45 predicted proteins | sample 1570041 | NCBI WGS metagenome assembly OGCL01 (sample SAMN06266162, study PRJEB24511) | hot springs metagenome | isolation source: Hot spring water | place: South Africa: Limpopo | collected 2015-06-22
CGTAGCGAGGATGGCCAGATGCGAGGCGCACGGAGCGCAGCGACCGAGACATATCAAATAGATAGGCGAGGGAGCGAGCACCGTGCAACACAGCAGATGGCCCACCGCAGCAGTTTTTCAACAGCCTGCTAAGGGTGCCCCGCCCCGGTGTGCCGCCGCGGCGCACATGGGACGTGTGTCCGCGTCGGCCGTCCTTCCCGTCCGTTCTGCTTCAACTCAATACCCCGAAACACCCGTACATCATGTCGAGCCAAGTCGAACAACTGAGCGCCCTCGAACGCCGAGTCTCCTTTGCCATCCCCGTTGCGGCGGTCGAGACCGAGACGGATGCCCGGCTCCGCAAGATGGCGCGCAGCGTCAAGATGGCTGGCTTCCGGCCGGGCAAGGTGCCGCTCAAGATGGTCGCCCAAACCTACGGGCCGCAGGTGCGCTACGAGGTGATCGGCGAGCATGTCAACCGGGCGTTCGGTGAAGCCGTAGGCACCCACCAGCTCCGCGTTGCCGGGCAGCCCCGCATCGAGCCGAATCCCGATGCTCAGGACGCATCCCATTTCAGCTTTACGGCGACGTTCGAGATCATGCCCGAGATTGCGTTTCCGCCCCTCTCCGGCATCACGATCGAACGGCCGGCGGTCGAGATCACCGAGGAGGATGTCGATCGCACGATCGAGACACTGCGCAAGCAACGCATACGCTACGAAACGAAGTCCGGCCCGAGTGCCGAGGGTGATCGGATGATCGTGGATTTCCATGGCGAAATCGACGGAGTTCCGTTCCAGGGGGGCTCGGCGAAGGATTTCGCCTTGGTCGTGGGCGACCGGCGAATGCTGCCCGAGTTCGAGACGAACGCGACCGGTATGGCGGCCGGGGAGCAGAAGGAGTTCGACGTAGCCTTCCCCGAGGACTACTTCGGCCGTGACGTCGCGGGCAAGACGGCGCACTTTCGGCTGACCGTCAAGGACGTCGCTCGCGGCATCCTGCCGGAGGTGGATGCTGAGTTCGCACGTGCGTTCGGCATTGCCTCCGGCGACATTGCCATGTTGCGGCAGGAAGTGCGCGCCAACCTCGAGCTCGAGCGCAAGCGCCGTGTCTTCGCCGTCGAGCGGAACGAGGTGTTCAAGGCGCTGCGAGCCGCTGTCGACGTGCAGACGCCGCGGTCGCTCGTTCAGGCCGAGGCCAGTCGCATGGCCGAGGCAGCCAGCAATGATCTGAAGCAGCGCGGCGTCAAGGCGGAGCACGCGCAGGTGTCGCCGACGACGTTCGAGCCGGCAGCGGCCGAGCGGGTGACCATGGGCTTGATCGTGGGCGAACTGGTGCGCAGCCGAAACTTGGAGGCAACTCCCGCTCAGGTACGGGCGCTCGTGGAGGAGCATGCCCAGTCGTACGAGCATCCGGAGCAGGTGATTGCCTGGCACTTCCAGGACCCGCGCAGACTCGCCTCCTTCGAGGCGTTGGCGCTGGAGCGCAACGTCGTGGCCCATGTGCTGAGCGAAGGTAAGGTCGTGGACAAGCCGATGGCATTCGCCGACCTGGTCGGGCAGAGCGCCGAGTGACGGCCGTCGATGCCGAACGATCGCACCCCGATCGCACGTTGGGCGGGCTCCTTCAACGCCCGGGTGATCCGTGGTGATGCCGGTCGGCGGGCCTTGCTTTTCTGCGGATCGGCCCCAATTCCCAATGTGAGAAAGACTATCCACCAGGCCGCGCAAAGTGCAACCGCATCCATCGTCCCGGCGGATCGTGCGCGGAGCGGGAACTTGCGCCGCGCGGCGTCACTCAACAGGGGAGCCGTGTGCTCTCACTTGGCCAGAAAGCAACCATGACGGACATTCATCGCTTCTCCGATTCACTCCGTGCCGCTACGCCGACCGTCGCTGGGCCGCTTGGCCTGGGCCTTGTGCCGATGGTGATCGAGCAAAGCGGACGCGGCGAGCGAGCGTTCGACATCTACTCGCGACTTCTGAAGGAGCGCGTCGTATTTCTCGTCGGGCCGGTAACCGATGAGACCGCCAACCTGATCGTCGCCCAATTGCTGTTTCTCGAGTCGGAAAATCCCGACAAGGACATCAGCTTCTACATCAACTCGCCGGGTGGTTCGGTATCGGCCGGCATGGCCATTTTCGACACCATGCGCTTCATCAAGCCGCAGGTGAGCACGCTGTGCATCGGCACTGCGGCCTCGATGGGCGCCTTCCTGCTGGCGGCCGGTGCCAAGGGCAAGCGGTTTGCCCTGCCCAATGCCACCGTGATGATTCACCAGCCCTCCGGCGGCTTTTCCGGGCAGGTGTCCGACATCGAACGGCACGCCAGCCACATCGTGCGTCTGAAGCGACGTTACAACGAGCACATGGCCGAATTCACCGGCCGAACGGTCGAAGAAGTCGATCAGGCCTCCGACCGAGATAACTTCATGACGGCCGAAGAGGCGCTCGCTTTCGGCATGGTGGATCGTGTCCTGACCTCGCGTGGCGCGGTCTGACTGCATGCCCCTCGGTCATCCGCGCCGCTCGATCCCGGGCGGTTGCAGACCTGGCGGCGCACGAAAGCCATAGCGCCGCAATCGTTCTGCGTCGAATCGATCGTCGGTCCCTTGCGTGTGGCGGAACGGCGTACACTGGTTCCATCGCTTCTTGACTGGAGGTGGCCGGCCACGGTCGGCGCCCAAAGACCATGGCAGAAAAGGCGTCAAGCGACAAACTTCTCTATTGCTCCTTCTGTGGCAAAAGTCAGCATGAAGTGCGCAAACTCATTGCCGGGCCGTCGGTGTTCATCTGCGACGAATGCATCGATCTCTGCAACGACATCATCAGCGAAGAGACGCAGGCCAACAAGGCCGAGCGGCAAGCCGGCGGACGCAAGCTGCCGACGCCACATGAAATCTGTGCCCGACTCGACCAGTACGTGATCGGGCAGACGCGCGCCAAACGCATCCTCTCCGTCGCGGTCTACAACCACTACAAGCGGATCGAATCCAACGGTCGGGATGATGACGTCGAACTCGCCAAGAGCAACATTCTTCTGATCGGCCCGACAGGGTCGGGCAAGACGCTGCTCGCACAGACGTTGGCCCGCTTGCTTGACGTACCGTTCGTCATTGCCGACGCAACCACGCTGACGGAAGCCGGCTACGTCGGCGAGGATGTCGAGAACATCATCCAGAAGCTGCTGCAAACCTGCGACTACGACGTCGAGCGAGCCCAGCGCGGGATCGTCTACCTCGACGAGATCGACAAGATTTCCCGCAAGGGAGAAAACCCCTCAATCACGCGCGACGTCTCCGGCGAGGGCGTGCAGCAGGCCTTGCTGAAGCTGATCGAAGGCACCAACGCCTCCGTGCCGCCGCAAGGTGGGCGCAAGCACCCCAACCAGGAATTGATCACCGTCAACACGTCGAACATCCTGTTCATAGTGGGCGGTGCGTTCGAGGGGCTCGACCGCATCATCCGCCAGCGATCGGCTAAGGGCGGTATCGGGTTCGGCGCCGAAGTCGTATCGAAGGATGATCGTGAAGCGATCGGACAGCTCCTGCGCGAAGTGGAGCCCGACGATCTCATCCGCTTTGGGCTGATTCCGGAACTCGTCGGCCGGCTGCCGGTGGTTGCGACGCTGGACGAACTCGATGAAGCCGCGCTCGTTGACATTCTGATCACCCCGAAGAACGCACTGATCAAGCAGTACCAGAAGATGTTCCAACTCGAGAACGTCGTTCTGGAGGTGCGGCCGGAGGCGCTGTCCGCGATCGCTGCCAAGGCGATCAAGCGACGTACCGGGGCGCGCGGACTGCGCTCCATTGTTGAAAACTTGCTTCTCGACGTCATGTATGACCTGCCATCGCTGAAGAATGTCGAGCGTGTGGTGGTCGACCAGAGCACGGTCGAGAATGAAACCCGTCCGATCCTCATTCTCGCCGAGACGTCGAAGGCGGCCTGAGCGATCGGTCGAGAAAGAAGAGCCATGAGCCCATCAGGCGAAGACGCCATCACCTATCCACTCCTCCCGCTGCGCGACGTCGTCGTGTTTCCGCACATGGTCATCCCGCTCTTCGTGGGGCGGCCCAAGTCGATCAAGGCGCTCGAAGTGGCGATGGAAGCGGGCAAGCACATCCTGCTGGTCGCCCAAAAGTCCGCAGCGAAAGACGAGCCCACGCCGGAGGATCTCTTCGAGGTGGGCTGCGTGGCGACCGTATTGCAGATGCTCAAGTTGCCCGACGGCACGGTCAAGGTGCTGGTGGAGGGGCTGCATCGCGCGCTACTCCTCTCCGTGACGAACGACGGGGAGTTTTTTTCGGCTGACGCCACACCCGTCGCCACCGTGGCCGACGAACAGGCCGAGGTCGAGGCCCTCCGTCGCGCCCTGCTGTCGACGTTCGACCAGTTCGTCAAACTGAACAAGAAGATTCCGGCCGAAATCGTGACATCGATGTCGGGCATCGACGACGGCGGCCGCCTGGCCGATTCCATCGCGGCGCATCTCCCACTCAAACACGAGCAGAAACAGGAGGTGCTGGAGATTGCCTCGGTCGCCAAGCGTATCGAGCATCTGATCGGGCTGATCGAGGGCGAAGTCGACATCCTTCAGATCGAGAAGCGCATCCGCGGCCGCGTCAAGCGGCAGATGGAGAAGAGTCAGCGCGAGTACTACCTGAACGAGCAAGTCAAGGCGATCCAGAAGGAACTGGGCGAGAGCGAGGATCAGGCCGAACTCGAGGAGATCGCGAAGAAGATCAAGGCCTGTGGCATGCCCAAGGAGGCACGCACCAAGGCGGAGGCAGAGCTCAAGAAGCTGCGAATGATGTCTCCGATGTCGGCCGAGGCGACGGTTGTCCGCAACTACCTCGATGTTCTGGTCAATCTGCCGTGGAAGAAAAAGACCAAGGTGATGAAGGACCTCGCTCGGGCAGCGGTGGTGCTCGATGAGGATCATTACGGTCTGGAGAAAGTCAAGGAACGCATCACCGAGTACCTGGCCGTGCATCAGCGTGTTGACAAGGTCAAGGCGCCGATCCTTTGTTTGGTAGGGCCGCCCGGAGTGGGCAAGACCTCACTCGGCCAGTCCATCGCGCGCGCGACCGGACGCAAATTCCTTCGCATGTCGCTCGGCGGTGTACGCGACGAGTCCGAGATCCGCGGCCATCGCCGGACCTATATCGGCTCGATGCCTGGCAAGATCCTTCAGTCCCTATCGAAATGCGCGGTACGCAACCCCCTGTTCCTTCTCGACGAGATCGACAAGATGGGGCAGGATTTCCGCGGCGACCCTGCCTCGGCACTGCTCGAAGTGCTCGACCCCGAGCAGAACCACACGTTTTCCGACCACTACGTCGAGGTCGACTTCGATCTCTCGGACGTGATGTTCGTCGCCACCGCAAATTCGTTCAATCTTCCGGCGCCCTTGCTTGATCGCATGGAGATCATTCGGCTTTCGGGCTACACCGAGGACGAAAAGGTCAGCATCGCGCAGAAGTATTTGATTCCCAAACAGATGAAGAGCAACGGTGTTCGGGAAGGCGAGCTCGATATTTCGGAAGACGCGATCCGGGACATCATTCGCTACTACACGCGAGAGGCCGGCGTACGTTCGCTGGAACGGGAGATTTCGAAGATTTGCCGGAAGACGATCAAGCGTTCTCTGCTGAGCGAAGACCGCCAGCCGCTGCGTACTGAAGTTACCGCCGAACGTCTCGCCGATTTCTTGGGCGTTCGTCGCTACACCCTTGGGTTGGCGGACAAGCAGAATCAGATCGGGCAGGTCAACGGACTCGCCTGGACCGAGGTGGGAGGCGATCTGCTCACCGTCGAGGCGGTCGTGCTCCCAGGCAAAGGCAACGTTCGCCACACCGGCAAGCTCGGCGACGTAATGCAGGAATCCGTCGCGGCCGCGGTATCGGTGGTGCGGGCGCGCGCCTCACGTCTAGGCATCCGCGCCGACTTCCATGAGAAAAATGACCTTCACCTGCATTTCCCGGAAGGTGCCGTGCCTAAGGATGGGCCGAGTGCAGGCATTGCGATCACCACCGCGCTGGTCTCGGCGCTCACCGGCATCCCTGTGCGGGCTGACGTTGCGATGACGGGCGAGATCACCCTTCGCGGCGAGGTCCTGCCGATCGGCGGTCTGAAGGAGAAGTTGCTGGCCGCGCATCGCGGCGGTGTGTCCACCGTCTTGATCCCCGAACAAAACGTCAAGGACCTCGCGGAGATCCCGGACAACATCAAGAATCGTCTTGAGATCGTGCCGGTTCGATGGATCGACGATGTGCTGTCGAGAGCGCTCGAACGTGCGCCCGTTCCACTCGAAGCTGAGGCACCCGCGGCCCCTGTCGTGACGAACCCGGCGGGCGGTCCTTCCGACGCGGTGACGACGCATTGACATGTTCCGCGGGCTCTCGGCTTCGTAGTAGACTTCGCCGCTGTTCGCGCGAATGCGACGCACCGGCTCGTGATGTGAGCGGCGTCAGTGGCCAACGCGCATTGCATGTCAGTGTCAGTGCGCCAAGAACAGGGAATGGTTTTTTGATTGAGAGGGGACAGACTAGATGAACAAGGCTGAACTGAAACAGGGAATGGTTTTTTGATTGAAAGGGGACAGACTAGATGAACAAGGCTGAACTGATCGAGAGCATCGCGAAGAGCGCCGATGTGTCCAAGGCCGCGGCGGGGCGAGCTCTCGACGGTGCCATTCGCGCGATCCAGATCGCGCTGAAGAAGGGCGACACGGTGACCCTGGTAGGGTTCGGCAGTTTCTACGTCGGCAAGCGAACCGCGCGCAAAGGGCGCAACCCGCGCACTGGGCAAGAGATCAAGATCAAGGCCGCCAAGGTGCCGAAGTTCCGCGCCGGCAAGGGCCTCAAAGATGCGATAAACTAGCGTCCAGCGCGTCGAGCGGTAGGCGCTTGCAGGCGTTGCCCCCGGCCCGTGATGTGGTCGTCAGCGAACAGCTTGATCAGCAGTAGTTGGTTGCCGCCAAATTGCCGTTGGTTTCGTTAACGCAGACTTCCGTATCCCGCGTAACGAAGGGTGCTTAGCTCAGCTGGTAGAGCGTCGCCCTTACAAGGCGAATGTCGGGGGTTCGATCCCCTCAGCACCCACCATCCGCCGGAGCACGCGAGGCTACTCTAGCAGGCTGTGAACGTCGTAGCGAGATTGGCCAGATGTCAGGCGCACGAAGCGCAGCGACCTAAGATGTATCGAATGGATAGGCGAGGGAGCGAGCGCCGTGCAACACGGCAGATGGCCACCCGCAATGGTTTTTCAACCGCGTGCTACTTGGGTAGGTAGTGCGCGGAAGATTGCAAGGGAGTGGTAGTTCAGTTGGTTAGAATACCGGCCTGTCACGCCGGGGGTCGCGGGTTCGAGCCCCGTCCACTCCGCCAATGACCTGCGAAGGGGCGTACCGAATCGGGCGCCCCTTCGTCTTTGTACCGGCGAGTTTCGGCGGGCGCCGCCAATCGCAGCCCAATCTCACCCAGAGGTCCGTCACGGCTATGTTCGAATTCGTTCAGCGCAACAAACGTCTGGTTCAGGTGATCCTGCTCCTGATGGTTTTACCGTTCGCGTTCGTTGGGATTGATTCGTATGTTCGGACTGCGTCGGGAGACAACGCGCTGGCTGTCGTTGATGGTCAGGCGATCCTGCAGCAGGAGTTCGATAACGCTCTGCGCAACCAGCAGGAGCAGATGCGTCAGATCCTGGGCCAGAGCTTCGATCCGCGCATGTTCGACACGCCGGAGGTCCGTCAGCAGGTGCTCGATGGCGTCGTCAACCAGCGCCTTCTGCAGACTCAGGCCAACCGTCTCCGCCTCGTCGCGACCGACGAGCAGATTCGGCAGGTTATCCTGGGGCAGCCGGCCTTTCAGGATGGCGGCAAGTTTTCCGCTGCTCGCTATGACGAGGTGTTGCGGGCCAATGGCTTCACGCGCCTGACTTACGAGGCGCGGCTGCGCAGCGAACTCGCCCAGCAGGCGTTGCAAGATCCGCTCGTTCGCGCTGCGTTCAACGGCAGCGCCCAGCTTGGGCTCTACCAGCGCTTGTTGGAGGAAGGGCGGGAAGTCCAGGTGGCAACGGTCGACCCCGCTCAGTTTCTGTCGCAGGTCAAGATCGACGACACCGCCGCGCGGGCCGAATACGATCGCTCGCCCGACAGTTATCGGGCCCCCGAGCAGGTCAAGCTGGAGTACGTAATCTTTTCCCAAACGCAGATCGCGCCGGGCATCACGGTACCCGCCGAAGAGGTCAGAGCACAGTACGAGGCGCGACGCAAAGAGTTCTCCATGCCTGAGGAGCGACGAGCGAGCCACATCCTGCTGACGTGGGAGAAGGACGACAAGGGGCAGCCGAAGGCCGATGGTAAAGCGCAGGCGTTGAAACTCGCTGAAACATTGATGCGGGAAGTTGCCAACGCCGATGCGGCCAAGTTCGCCGCCGCCGCCCGAACGCACTCGAAAGACCCCGGATCGGCGCAGCAGGGCGGTGATCTTGGGTTCTTTCCGCGCGGGCAGATGGTCAAGCCTTTCGAGGAGGCTGCGTTCTCGATGAAGCCGGGTGAGGTCAAGGGCCCGATCGAAACCGATTTCGGAGTCCATATCCTGCGGCTCGCTGAGATCAAGCCTGAGCGCGTCAAACCCTTCGAAGAGGTCCGGGCGCAGGTCGAGGCCGATCTCAAGCAGCAGCGCGCCGCCCGCGTCTTCGCCGAGGGAGCGGAGAAGTTCCAGAATCGCGTCTACGAAGTGGCGGACAGCTACAAGCAGCTCGCTGATGATCTCAAGATTGAGATCAAGCGGACGGATTGGCTTACGCGTTCACAGGCGCAGGCCATTGCGGGCGGCAACAGCAAGTTTGCCGACGTGGTGTTCGCGCCCGCGAGCCTATCCGGAAAGCGCAACACCGAGGCGATCGATCTTGGCAATTCGAGTCTGATCTCCGCCCGCGTGCTGGAACACAAGCCATCGGCCGTGCGCCCGTTTGAGGAGGTCAAGGCGCAGATCGTGGCGTCCTTGCAGCGCAAGGCGGCTTCGGAGCTGGCCGCCAAGGAAGGAGCGCGAGAACTCGCCGCGCTGCAATCAGGGGCGGCAAGCAAACTCAACTTTGGCGCTGCACAGCGCGTTACCAGGCAATCGACGGTGCCCGGCGTCAACATCGAACTGCGCAAGGCCGTCTTTGCGGCCGATTCATCCAAGGCGCCGGTCTATGTGGGTGGTGCGAACGATACCGGCGGATATTCAGTCGTGCGGATTGTCAAAGCCGTGCCGCCCGAGGTGGCGGATGCCAACAAGCTGAAGGGGCTTGGGCAGCGGATCGCGCAGCAAAAGACCGGAGAGTGGCAGCAGGCCTACCTCGCCGCGCTCAAGGACGCGATCAAGGTCGAGATCAAGAAGGCCGGGTCGTCACTGGGCGGCGCGTCCGGAAAGAGTGAGGCGGGCAAATAGCCGCCTGCTTTCCGGCGCGGATTACTACAATCGCAGTTTTGCGAGTCCTCGATGCGAGTCCGAGCCAGATCGCTGACTTTCGATGACGTACTGCTGTTGCCCGGCGACTCGGCCGTTCTGCCCAAGGACGTCGACCTCACATCCCGCCTGACGCGGTCGATTCTGCTGAACGTGCCGTTCGTCTCGGCGGCGATGGACACCGTCACCGAAGCGCGCCTGGCGATCGCGATGGCGCAGTCAGGCGGGGTCGGCGTCATCCACAAGAATCTCACCGCCCAGAGGCAGGCCCAGGAGGTGAGCCGTGTCAAGCGGCATGAATCGGGTGTCGTCAAGGACCCGATCACCGTTCGCCCGGACCTGCCGGTCCGCGATGTTCTCGCCTTGACCCGGGAACACAGGATATCCGGGCTGCCCGTCCTTGAGGGCAAGCGCGTCGTCGGTATCGTCACCAACCGTGACCTGCGCTTCGAGACGCGGCTCGATCAGCCCGTTTCCACCATCATGACGCCGGCAGAACGCTTGGTCACCGTGCGGGAAGGCGAGTCCATCGAGGTCGCCAAATCACTGATGCACAAGTACCGCCTCGAGCGCGTTCTGGTGGTCAATGATGCGTTCGAATTGCGCGGTCTGATCACGGTCAAGGACATCCTCAAGTCGACTGAGCATCCGAAGGCGGCCAAGGACGAATTTGGCCGTCTCCGCGTCGGCGCGGCCGTCGGCGTGGGCGAGGGCACGGAAGAGCGCGTTGCGCTTCTGGTCGCCGCCGGCGTCGATTTCATCGTCATCGACACGGCGCATGGACATTCGCGCGGTGTCATCGAACGCACCCGCTGGGTCAAGCGCCACCATTCCGACCTTCAGGTCGTGGCCGGCAACATCGCCACGCGCGATGCAGCGCAAGCGCTCGTCGATGCGGGGGCCGACGCCGTCAAGGTCGGGATCGGTCCCGGGTCGATCTGCACCACGCGCATCGTCACCGGGGTCGGTGTGCCGCAGATCACCGCGATTTCTGAGGTGGCTGCTGGCTTGGCGGGCAGTGGCGTGCCTCTGATCGCCGACGGCGGCATCCGCTTTTCTGGCGACATCGCCAAGGCAATCGCTGCCGGCGCGCATACGGTGATGCTGGGCAGCATGTTCGCCGGTACCGAAGAGGCGCCGGGTGAGATCGTGCTTTATCAGGGGCGCAGTTACAAGAGCTATCGCGGGATGGGAAGTCTCGGCGCCATGGCGCAGGGCAGCGCGGACCGCTACTTTCAGGACAGCGCGCCCAACAATCCCAACACGGCGAAACTGGTGCCTGAAGGCATTGAAGGCCAAGTACCTTTCAAGGGGCCTCTGGGCAACATCATTTTTCAGATGGAGGGCGGCTTGCGCGCCGCCATGCACTACTGCGGTTGCCGGACTCTTGAGGAGATGCGTACGCGTGCCGAGTTCACCGAAATCACGTCTGCCGGCATTCGGGAATCGCATGTCCACGACGTCCAGATCACCAAGGAAGCGCCCAACTATCACGTCGAGTGACCGACGTGATCGAGACTGAAAGGTTCAATCCATGACTCGAGTTCTCACCGTGCTGCTTGCGGCACTCATCGTGGCCTTCGCGGTGGTCGGCAATGCCGCGCACGCACAGCAGGCGGACACCCTGACCGACGCCAAGCGCGCCAATATCAAGAAACTGCTGGAAATCACGGGTATTCGCGCCATCCCGGAGCAGATCGCCAACAGCACCGTCCAGAGCATGGTTGGCGGCATTCGACAACTCGATCCCAAGTTTCCTGAACGTGGCTTCGTCGCCATGCGCGATGCGATCCTGAGCGGGCTCAACGCGAAGGTCGATACGCCGGGAGGCCTGATCGAGCAGGTAACGATGGTCTATCACAACAACTTCACCGCGGCTGAAATCGCCGAAACGTTGCGCTTCTACGAGAGCTCGGCCGGGAAGAAGGTGGTCAACCTGCAAAACAAGATCAACAGCGAAACCTTCCAGACCGCCATGCGATGGGCCGATTCGCTGGGTTCCGAGCTCGATCAGCGCATCGACGAGGCGATGAAGAAGGAGAACCTGAAGTTGCCTGATCCTCCGAAACAAGGTGCGGCAGCGCAGACCCCCAGGGGGGCGCCGCCAGCCGCGGCTGCAGGCAAGTCATCGCCGAAGGAAGCCCCCAAAAAGCAGTGACCTTCGCCGCTACGACGTGAAAGAGCCCCGCCAGGGGCTCTTTCTCATTCGACGGCTCAGCCATCTGACAGCAACGATTCGAACCGAAACCACATCATGGCGCGCGGCATTCTGATACTCGACTTTGGCTCGCAGGTGACCCAGCTCATTGCGCGCCGTGTGCGTGAGATGGGCGTCTACTGCGAACTGCATCCAAACGACGTCAGCGAGGAGTTCATCCGGTCATTCGATCCGGCCGGGATCATTCTTTCCGGCTCTCATGCGAGCACGTATGAAGCGCACGATCTGCGCGCACCGAACGGGGTTTTCGATATGGGCGTGCCGGTGCTAGGCATCTGCTACGGCATGTTCACGATGACGGTGCAACTCGGCGGTCAGGTCGAGCCGAGCCACACGCGCGAGTTTGGCCATGCTGAAGTGGTCACGCAGGGCGACAGTTCTTTGTTCCGCGGCCTGTCCGATGGACACGACGAACAGGGGCGCGCACGCCTGCATGTCTGGATGAGCCACGGCGACCGCGTCACCGCGGTTCCACCGGGGTTCGCGGTCACGGCGTCCACCCCCAGTTGCCCGGTCGCCGCCATGGCAGACGAGGCGCGACGGTTCTATGGCTTGCAGTGGCATCCCGAGGTAACGCACACGCGGCGCGGCCGCGAAATGCTTGCGCATTTCGTGCTCGACATCTGCCGGGCGCCCGCGACCTGGACAATGCCGAACTTCATCGACATGGCGATCGCCCGGATCCGTGAGCAGGTCGGAAGTGAAGGGGTAATCCTCGGCCTGTCCGGCGGTGTCGATTCAAGCGTGGCGGCGGCCCTGATCCATCGGGCGATTGGTGCGCAGCTCACCTGCGTGTTCGTCGATCATGGCCTTCTACGACTTCACGAGGCGGAAGCCGTCATGCAGATGTTCGCGCGCAATCTGGGCGTCAAGGTCGTCCATGTCGATGCGAGCGAGCAGTTCCTCGCCGCGCTGAAGGGCGTGACCGACCCCGAGCAGAAGCGAAAGATCATCGGTCGTGAGTTCGTTCAGGTCTTCGAAGCGGAGGCCCGCCGAATCGAAGGCGCTGGCTGGCTCGCGCAGGGCACCATCTATCCGGACGTCATCGAGTCCGCCGCGGCCAAGACCAAGAAGGCGAACACGATCAAGAGCCACCACAACGTCGGTGGATTGCCGGAAACACTTCAACTGAAGCTGCTCGAACCGCTGCGTGAACTGTTCAAGGACGAGGTACGCGAATTGGGCGTCGCGCTCGGACTTCCGCGCGAGATGGTCTACCGCCATCCCTTTCCTGGACCCGGGCTGGGTGTCCGCATCCTAGGAGAAATCACCCGCGAGGCGGCCGACCTGCTGCGCCGAGCGGATGCGATCTTCATCGAAGAGTTACGCCACACACCGGTGGCGGCAACGCCCGACGAACGTGATGTCGACCGACCTGCCCTCACCTGGTACGACGCCACCGCCCAGGCGTTCGCCGTTTACCTACCCGTCAGGAGCGTCGGCGTCATGGGCGATGGTCGCACCTATGAAAACGTGGTCGCGCTGCGCGCGGTGCAGACGACCGACTTCATGACGGCGCACTGGGCCGAACTGCCGCACGCGCTGCTCGCGCGTGTCTCCAACCGCATCATCAACGAAGTCCGCGGCTTCAACCGAGTGGTCTACGACATCTCGGGCAAGCCGCCGGCGACGATCGAGTGGGAATAGTCCAAAGATCGCTCCACGGTGTGTCGCTTCTTCGTCGGTCCGATCTCCGCCGCGGGTTGATCGGACTCTAGAACTACTCGCCACGAATCCCGGGGGGCAGCGCACATGTCTTTTAATTTTCAGAGCGTGCGAGCACAGGCAGATGCCCTGGCGGCTCGTCGAATCTCCGCGCGCGAGTTGCTGGCGTTGCACCTGGAGGCAATCGACCGGTTGAATCCGAGCCTGAACGCGATCGTCACGATCGATCGGGAAGGCGCTTTCGCGCAGGCGGATGCGATCGATTCTCGCAGGGCAAGAGGCGAGCCGGTGTCGCCACTTGCCGGGTTGCCGATTGCGATCAAGGACATGGAGCCGGTGCGCGGGATGCGCACGACGCTCGGCTCACCGATCTTTGCTGATTGGGTGCCTGAGTTCGATTCACTGATGGTGGAGCGCTTCCGCGCCCATGGGCTGGTGATCATCGGCAAAACGAATGTGCCGGAGTTCGCGCTCGGCAGCCAGACGTTCAATACGATCTTCGGCGCCACCCGCAATCCGTGGAATACCGCGCTAACCAGCGGCGGTTCTTCCGGCGGTGCCGCCGTGGCGGTGGCAACCGGAATGCTGCCGTTTGCCGACGGCTCGGACATGGGCGGCAGCCTCCGCAACCCGGCGAACTTCTGCGGTGTGGTGGGCATGCGGCCCTCGCCCGGACGCGTTCCCGTCTATCCTGCCGCGAACCTGTGGTCGAACCTGGGGGTGCACGGACCGATCGCGCGAACGGCTGCGGACGCTGCTTGGCTGTTCTCGGTCCAATCTGGTTCCGATCCGCGTGTGCCCCTGGGCTGCTGCGGTGATCCGGCGGTCTTTCGCGAGCCGTTGGATCGTGAATGGCGCGGTGTCCGCATTGCATGGAGCCCGACGCTCGGCGGGCTGCCGGTCGCGGCGGAGGTGCGCGAGGCCCTCCTTCGTTCGCTCGTGCGCTTCGAAGCGGTCGGCGCCGTCATCGAAGAGGCCGAGCCCGACTTCGCCGGCGCCGACGATGCGTTCCGGACACTGCGGGGCCTGCATTTGCTCGGGACACTGCTCGATCCCTATCGGCGCCATCGGGGGCGCATGAAGGACGCGGCCGTCTGGAACATCGAATACGGTCTCAGGCTGTCTGCGGAGGACATCTCCCGCGCACAGCTTGCGCAGTCGAGGCTATTCGAGCGGATGCAGCGGTTTTTGAGCCGCTATGACTTCCTCGTCGGGCCTGTCAACCAGGTGCTGCCGTTTCCGGTGGACGTGCCGTATCCGACCGAGATCGACGGTGTACCGATGGAAAGTTATCTCGACTGGATGGCTTCGGCTTGCCGGATCACAATGACTTCGCATCCTGCCGCCAGCGCGCCGGTCGCGATGACCTCGGCGGGGCTGCCGGTTGGGATGCAGATCGTAGGGCGGATGGGCGGCGAGCGGGAAGTGCTGTCGCTTGTCCACGCAGTCGAGTTGCCATTTGCTGAACGAATGCCGCCATCGGTCAGGCCGGAATGACCGGCTCAGAAGCGCGGCTCGTTGCTACGTGCTGACGTGTCGTTGCTCGGCGAAGTGCCGAGCAGCACGGGTTTGAGTGATTCCTCGATCGGCTTTGGACCAATCCAGATTTGCAGCAGCGCGTTCCAGAACGCCTCGTCAGGAAAGGGTTCGCCAATGCGCCTTCCGTTGATCATGACGACGGTTCCTGTCCCTGGAATTTGGTCGACCTGGATCGTCTCGCCGCGCTTCATCGATGGGACCTGACCAAAGATGTTGCCGAGGCGGAGAAGTCCGTCGAAGTGCCGTTGTTGCTCGGCGGGGGTCAGATTGCCTTTCATGCCGTTCATCAGGCCTGAAGGTGAATGCGCTTAGGTCCCTTGAGTGCCGCGATATCGCTGCCGGTCGTTCGCTTCTGCGGAAGGTAGAGGGCGGCGACGTATACGCGAACCAGTCCGGCGGCGGCATGACGGATACCGGCGCCGTTCAGTACGAGTTCGGTGTTGGCGACGCGGAGCTTGTCGTCGATCTCGACTCCGCTGACCTCTGTCGACCACGCGGCTGTCATCGCTGGTAGCGCGGTGATTGCGGCGACGACACATAGTCTGCGCCGGGTGTCGCGCCAGACATCCCTGTGACTCTGGTGAGTGGCGGGCATGCTCCCTCCTTCTAGGGACTTTCAGAGGAGTCCAACGACTAGAGTCCGATCGTTGCAAGCGAACCATTACCTATACGCACCACGATCGGGTCGACAGCGGTCAGGTCGATGACCGTCGTCGCTGCGGCGGCGCAAGCGCCGGCGTCCAGCAGCAGCGCAAGATCGCGCGGCATTTGAAACGCAATGACATCGGGGTCGTTCAGTGGTTCGTCCGATTCAGGCGGGATCAGAGTCGCCGACAGGATCGGTGCGCCCAGTTCCGTCAGCAGCGCGCGGACGACCGCATGATCGGGCACACGCAGTCCGATGGTTGATCGCCGAGGATGCAGGATGCGCTTGGGAAGTTCCCGCGTGCCTTCCAGAATGAAGGTATAGGGGCCTGGAATGCCTTGCTTGAGAATTCGGAAGGCCCGGTTATCGACACGGGCGTAGCGTCCAAGATCGGCCAGGTCGGCGCAGACGAGGGTCAGCTGGTGCCGCTCGTCGATGCCACGAATGCGGCGCAGGCGAGCCAGCGCACTCGCATCGCCGACGATACAGCCCAAGGCGTAGGAGCTGTCGGTTGGGTAGGCGATGACGCCGCCCTTGCGAAGTACCTCGGCCGCCTGCCGAATGAGCCGCGGCTGGGGATGTGTAGGGTGGACTTCGAAGCGCTGAGTCATAATGAGCTTATGATTGTATGGAATAAACCTCACGTCTTTCGCCGAGGTGCCCGAGCGCGCGATGAATCTGCAGCACATCAAGCTCTTCTGCGCTGTCGTGGAGAACGGGTTCTCTGTGTCCGAGGCAGCGTCTGCCACTTTCACTGCCCAGCCGGTCGTCAGCAAGCACATCAAGGCGCTCGAAGACGAGATCGGCCTACGGCTCTTCGAGCGGCGTGGTAAGCGCTTTGTCGGGCTTACCGCGGCTGGCGAGGAGGCCTATGCGATCGCGCGCCGGGTCAACGCCGACGCGATCAGCCTCAAGGCGCTTGCTTCTGATCTTGCCAATGCGCGCGAGGGTGTGCTGCGGATCGCAACGACGCATACCCAGGCGCGCTACGTCCTGCCGCGCGTGATCACCCAGTTTTCCTCTCGCTATCCGGAGGTCAGACTCAAGCTGATGCAGGGGAATCCGAAACAATGTGCTGATCACGTCGCTGCATGCGAGGCCGATCTCGCCATTGCGACGGAGGCGCTGTCGCTCGATCCGCTTCTAGTCACCTTGCCGTGCTACCGCTGGAACCGGGTGGTGATCGCTCCTCGCAAGCATCCAATCGCACGTGCCGGCACGCTGACCATGGAGGAGTTGGCGCGCTACCCGCTGATTACCTACGACACCGCGTTCACCGGCCGGTCACAGATCGACCGTGCCTTTGCGAGTGCAGGCGTGACACCCAACGTCGCGTTGACTGCGCTCGACTCGGACGTCATCAAGACGTATGTCCGCATGAATGTCGGCGTCGGGATACTTGCCGAGATGGCCTATGACGCAAAGGGGGATGCCGATCTGAAGCGCATCGATGCATCGCATCTCTTTGCTCCGTCGGTCACGCGGGTTGGTCTGCGAAGGAACGCCTTCTTGCGCCGCTACGTGTACGATTTCATCGTGATGTTTGCGCCTTCGCTGAAGCGGAGCAGCATCGAGACCGCCGTATCAGGAGGCTGATGCCGTGAAGTTCCTTCTCAAGGAAGCCCGTGGCTGGGTGTTTGCATTGCTTGGCGTCCTGCCGGCGATTGCCTCGGCTCAACTCAATCAGGGCCTTCCGATCGTCGAACTCACGATCGGTGCTGTACGACTCAAGGCCGAGGTCGCCGCCGACCCCGCCACACGCGCCATCGGCCTGATGAATCGGTTCTCGCTCAAGCCCGATCACGGCATGCTGTTTGTTTTTCCTTCGCCTCAGCCGCTCGCTTTCTGGATGAAGAACACCTACGTTCCGCTGTCGATTGCCTTCATCGATGCCGAAGGACGCGTTCTGAACATCGAGGACATGAAGCCGCATGACGAGACCGCAGTTCCGTCGAAGGGCGCAGCACTCTACGCGCTCGAAATGAAACAGGGCTGGTTTCGTGAGCGCGGCGTCAAGGCCGGGGATCGCGTGCGTGGGCTCGAGCGCGCGGGGCGCGGCCGCTGAGTCGTGGTTTCATCTGATCGGCAGGTGCTGATGAACGCACGCATCGCCTTCAGACGGACGGCGGATGATTGGCCACCCGTTTCCTTTTCTGTTTTTGTTGTCATGTCATGACTGTGATCACCTGCATCGAAGACCTACGCGTTCTCGCCAAGAAGCGGGTGCCGCGAATGTTCTATGACTACGCGGACAGCGGATCTTGGACTGAGAGCACCTATCGCGGCAACGAAGCCGATCTGCAGAGGATCAAGTTCCGCCAGCGGGTGGCCGTCAACATGGAGAACCGGTCGACGCGGACAACGATGATCGGGCAAGAGGTCTCCATGCCAGTGGCTATTGCGCCGACCGGTCTTACCGGCATGCAACATGCCGACGGCGAGATCCTGGGGGCACGCGCAGCGAAACGTTTCGGTATCCCGTTCACACTGTCGACGATGAGCATTTGCTCGATTGAAGATGTGGCCAAGGGAACCGACGGGCACCCGTTCTGGTTTCAGCTCTACGTGATGAAGGATCGCGATTTCATCAATAACCTGATCGATCGGGCCAAAGCGGCCGGTTGCTCCGCGCTGGTGCTGACCCTTGACCTGCAGATTCTCGGTCAGCGACACAAGGACCTCAAGAACGGTCTTTCGGCGCCACCGAAGCTCACGCTGGCCAACCTGCTGGACATGATGACCAAGCCACGCTGGTGCGTGAAGATGCTGGGCACGCCGCGGCGGGAGTTCCGCAATATCGTCGGTCACGTCAAGGGCGTCGACAACATGGGTTCGCTGGCCGCGTGGACGGCCCAGCAGTTCGACCCTGCGCTCAATTGGCGCGACGTGGAATGGATCAAGAATCGATGGGGCGGTAAGCTGATCCTCAAAGGCATCCAGGACGTCGAGGATGCACGTCTGGCGGTGGAGTCCGGTGCCGATGCCATCGTGGTTTCGAATCACGGCGGCAGACAGTTGGACGGCGCGGAGACCTCGATACGTGCGTTGCCAGCGATCGTTGCGGAAGTCGGCAGCGCGATCGAAGTGCACATGGACGGCGGTATCCGCTCCGGGCAGGATGTTCTGCGCGCCGTGGCGTTGGGAGCTAGGGGTACATACATCGGTCGGGCCTGGCTCTACGCGCTTGGAGCGATGGGTGAGGCGGGCGTCATGAAGGCGCTCGAGATCATCCAGAAGGAGCTCGAACTCACCATGGCCTTCTGCGGACGCACCGACATCCGCACCGTGGATCGCTCGATCCTGTTGTCCGGAACCTATCCGACCGCTTGACCGGGTCAAACACCGAGGACTCGGCGGCAAGTGTTCGCGCTGAACTTGCGCTCGATCAGTCGCCCAGGTTGCAGAAACTCAGACAATTCCTCGACTTGTCTTTGGAGTCTGCCCGATGAGCGTCGAACTCTACCGCTCGCCCGAGCACCTGTGCATGCTGTTCTCCGACCTGGTGCGTAGTGACGACGGTGAGGCCGTGCAAGCCAACCAGTGCCTGATCGTCCACCGGGGGCGCGGCATGCTGTTGGACCCGGGCGGGAACCTCACCTACAGCGACCTGCTGATGTCGATGGGTCGGCACTGCCTGCCGAAGGATCTGGACTACCTGTTCGCGTCCCACGCCGATCCGGACATCGTTGCTTCTCTGCCCCGATGGATGTTGAACTCGAACGCGCGCGTCCTCATTCCTTCGATGTGGGCGAGGTTCGTCCCGCACTTCGCTACCGGGCGAATTGCGCCGGAACGGATCATTGGCGTTGGTGACCGTGGGGGGCGTCTGCGGCTGAACGGAGCCGAGATCATCCTGCTGCCGGCGCACTACTTGCACGCCGAAGGCAATCTGCAGGTCTACGACCCGACCTCGAAGCTGCTCTTCTCCGGGGATCTCGGAACCAGCGTGCTGCCGACCGGCCTGCCGGTGCAGCCGGTGAGGGATTTCGAGGCGCATGTTCCGCTCATGTTGCGATTCCATACCCGCTACATGGTGTGCAATCGGGCGCTGCGCCTGTGGGCTGACATGGTGGAACAACTCGAAATCGAGGGCATCGTCCCACAACACGGCGCCCCGCTCCTGGGCCGAGGCCTGGTCAGGGCGTTCGTCGCTTGGGTGCGCGAACTACGCTGCGGAACAGATTTGATCGATGCGGATACCTATCGTGTTCCGCCGAGAGAATCCGTGGTCGCCTGACAGGTCGCTCTTCTGCCCGGTCGCTCTGGTCGGCTAGCCGCTGGCTCTCTATGGCGGCGCTGGAACGGTACCGCCAAGACGCTCGGAAATCTCGCGCGCGGTCTGGGCGACCAAGGGGCCGAGTTTGAGGATGCGGTCGTCACTGAGCCGGGCGATCGGCCCTGCGAGCGAAATCGCACCGAGCGGCTCGCCGTGCTCGTCGTGGATGGCGGCGGCGACGCATCGCAGGCCAAGCGCATTCTCCTCGTCGTCATAGCTGTAACCACGGGCGCGAATCGAGGCGAACTGGCGCTCGAGCGCCTGCCGGTCGACGATGGTCTTCGGCGTCAGTGGATCGAGGGACGCCGCAGCGAGGACCGCGTCGCGCTTGTCCTTAGGCAGCGCTGCCAGGATCGCCTTGCCGGAGCCCGAAGCGTGGGCCGGTATGCGCGAGCCGAGTCGGACCAGCATACGCATGACTTCGTGGCATTGCACCTGCGCGATGAAACAGACCGACGCGCCATCGAGGATGGAAAGGTTGGCCGTTTCTCCCGACGTTTCCATCAGCCGATGTAGATAAAGGTGGCTTTCGCCAACGAAGTCGCGCGTCGACAGAAAGGCCGCACCGACCCGGTACGCCTTGAGTCCAACATACCAAAGCCCACTGCCTGGGGCCTGCCGAACGAAGCCTTGATCGGAAAGCGTATTGAGCAGGCGGTGAGCCGTGGAGGGCGCCAATTCGGCGCGTGCTGCCAGCGCCGTCAGCGTCAGCCCACCCTCGACCTCGGCGAGCGTCGAAAGCAGGCGCAGGCCGCGCATGAGGCTTTGGACGCCGCCGCCTCCCGTCGGCTGCGATGCCCGGCCCGATGGTGTTCGCCGAGCGGGCCGTGCGGACGTGGGCGCACGGGGTGACATCATGCCGTTCTCCAACGACTCCGACCCGGCGATTGTATGAGCGTCACCGAAAGGTGAAACGTGATTTCGCGGGATGGAACCCCAAGGCCGTCGATCACGTCACGCACGCTCGACACGCATCGCATGGACTTGGCAGCCCCCGTTTCACTTCCTCCCGCTCACTGCTTTCGCGAGCGTTTCCTAAACAGGCTGTTGAAAGATGCCGCGAGGATGGCCAGATGCGAGGCGCCACGCCGCATCCAGCTTCAACCATTACACGACGGGCTTGCTTTGCATCGCCGGGAGAGGATGGTGCCGGAAATAGGAGTCGAACCTACGACCTTCGCATTACGAATGCGCTGCTCTACCAACTGAGCTATTCCGGCGGCGTGCGAAACCGATGAATGAACCGGACGAGGGCGCCGGACCGCGCCAGCCGACGCACGACAGCAAGCCGGTCAGGCATGCAAACTTCGCTGACGACCTGGCAAGGGCCTACAGGCGCGACGCAGACAATAATTATGGCATGACTTCAATCATGCAAGGCGCGGCAGCCGTGTACCGCACGCTTTGTGCGGTTCGTCGACCGAGAGCCTCGATTCCGGCCAGGGGACGATCGTGAAGCTCGGACGCCTGATCGGCTTCCATGCCGTCATGGCGCGCCTTTCAAAGCACCCGGAGTCGGTCGTCGAGCTGTTCGCCGACGCTCGCCGCGAAGACGCCCGCATGGCCGAGCTGAAAACGCTGGCTGCCAGAGTTGGCTTGGAACTCCAGCGGGTCGATGGTGCCCGTCTGGCTGCGCTCGCACAGTCCCCCGATCACCAAGGCGTAGTTGCGCTGGTGGAGCAAGTCGGGCTGGCCGCCTCCCTCCAGGACGTGCTCACGGCGGTGGAGGGGCGAACGGAGCCCGGGTTGTTTCTGCTGCTGGATCAAGTGCAGGATCCGCACAATCTCGGCGCCGCGATGCGATCGGCCGCGGCTTTTGGCGTCGACGCGGTGATCGTGCCGCGGCACGGCGCTGCACCGCGTTCGCCCGCAGCCCAGAAGGCCGCGAGTGGAGCGTTCGAGCTCACACCGCTGATCGAGGTCGTCAATCTCGTGCAGGCGATCGAGGCGCTGCAACAGGCCGGTGTGTGGATTTACGGAGCCGAGTCCGATGCCGAAGGCACGCTGTTCGACGTGCCCCTAGACGGCCCGATAGCGTGGGTGCTCGGCAACGAGGGACGCGGATTGCGCCGCCTGACCCGCGAGCGCTGCGACCGCCGGATAGCCATTCCGATGCAGGGAGCAATCGAGTCTCTCAACGTTTCGGTGGCGGCTGCGATTTGCCTGTTCGCGACGCGGGCAGAGCGCTACCGACGCGCAGCGGACCCAATGGGCAGCCGGCGCAAGCGACCTCGTTAATATCGACGCCTGATCAACGCGTCACCGTTCGGGGCTCGGCGGAATGACGCCGGTTCGAACCATCGTCCGATGCTTGCTTTCGTCATTCGTCGCCTGGCCCAGGCCGCTCTCGTGATGCTGGCGGTGGCGCTGGTCGCGTTCGCGCTTTTCAACTACGTTGGCGACCCGGTAAACCTGATGCTGGGACAGGACGCCACGCCGGAGCAGAAGGCGGAACTGCGCGAAGCGCTCGGCCTGGACCGGCCGTTCTACGTGCAGTTTGCCGCCTTCGTAGGTAACGCTGTCCGCGGCGAGTTCGGCGTCTCGCTCCGACAAGCGCAGCCAGTAGCGAATCTGATCAAGGAGCGCTTGCCAGCGACGGCTGAGCTCGCGCTCACGGCAGCGGTGATCGCGCTGGTATTTGGCGTGGCGATGGGCGTCTACACCGCGCTGCACCGCGGCGGCTTCTTGGCCAATGTGTTGCTTGCGGTGTCGCTGATCGGCGTGAGCCTTCCCACCTTCCTGATCGGCATCCTGCTGATCCTTGTATTTGCAGTCACCCTGCAGTGGCTGCCGTCGTACGGACGCGGCGAAGTCGTTCAAGTCGGCTGGTGGACGACAGGATTGCTGACAGTCGACGGACTGCGTGCGCTGGTTTTGCCGGCGATCACGCTTTCGCTTGGGACCATGACGCTCATCATGCGTCTCGTTCGGAGCGAGATGCTGGAGGTGTTGCGGACCGACTTCATCAAGTTTGCGCGCGCCCGTGGGTTGACCGACCGCGCCGTCCATTTCGGGCATGCGCTTAAGAACACTCTGGTCCCGGTCATGACGATCACTGGTCTGCAGCTTGGCGGCATCATCGCCTTTGCGATCGTGACCGAGACGGTGTTCCAGTGGCCTGGCATGGGCTTTCTTTTCATCCAGTCCGTTCAGGCGGCAGACATCCCCGTCATGGCGGCCTATCTCGTCTTGATCTCGCTCGTGTTCGTAATCATCAACCTGGTGGTCGATCTACTTTACTTCGTCGTCGATCCACGGCTCAGGATCGAGCGCGCGACCGCTGCCCACTGACCCGCTGCACAAGGAATCCCCAGGATGTACAACCCCCAACGCATTCCCGAGGCGATCCGTGGCTATCACGAGGAACTGATCGCGATTCGCCGCGACATTCATTCGAATCCCGAGCATGCCTACAAGGAGGTGCGGACTGCGGCGATCGTCGCGGAGCGCTTGCAGGCCTATGACGTCGATGAGGTCCACACCGGCATCGGTGGTACCGGCGTGGTTGGCGTGATTCGCGGTCGTCGCGACGGAGACCGTGCCGTCGGATTGCGTGCCGACATGGATTGCCTGGCGATGAACGAGGAGACGGGGTTGCCCTGGGCATCGAAGCGGGCGGGCTTCATGCACGCCTGCGGCCACGACGGACACACCACCATGCTGCTCGGCGCCGTTCGCTATCTTGCGCGGACGCGGAATTTCGCCGGCACGGTGTATGCCGTTTTCCAGCCAGCGGAAGAAGGGCAGGCCGGTGCGAAGGCAATGATCGACGACGGCCTCCTGGAGCGCTTTCCGATGTCCGCGATCTATGCCCTCCACAACTTCCCGACGCTTCCGTTGGGCGCGATCGGCGTCCGAAACGGGCCGATGATGGGGGCGGCCGATCGTATCGACATCACTATCGAAGGGCGCGGCGGACACGGTGGTATGCCGCAGTTCGCCGTCGACCCCGTCCTTGCCGCGGGCCACCTGATCACGGCGATCCAATCCATCGTCTCACGCAACGTCGAGCCCTGCGATGCCGCCGTCGTGTCGATCTGTGCGATGGAAGCGGGGCAGATGAACGCCCATAACGTGATTCCGCGCCAGGTCCGCCTGACCGGTACCGTTCGCACGTTTCGCAAGGAGACCAGGGCTTTGGTCGAGGCGCGGCTGAATGAGATCGCCCAAAACACTGCGGCAGCCTTTGGTTGCCGGGCTGAGGTCAACTTTATCCGCGGCTATCCGGCGACGATCAACCACCCCCGCGAAGCGCAGCTTGCAGCCGAAGTGGCTCGCGAGCTATTCGGTGCGGACAATGTCTTGACCGATTTTCATCCGTACACGACGAGTGAGGACTTCGCGTTCTTCCTTGAGGCGATACCAGGCGCCTACATCGTGGTCGGGCAGCAGTCTGAAGCGGGCCAACAGCTGCACCACCCATGCTACGACTTCGATGATCGCATCATCCCGACGGGCGCCGGGCTGTTGGCCGCCATTGCTGAGAGAGAGCTCCCTTGAATCTAAAAGATCTGCCGCAACCCTTCATCGATGATTTGGTCGGCATTCGCCGCGATATCCACGCCCATCCCGAGCTCGGATTCGATTGCGTACGAACCGCGGCCCTGGTCGCGCACAAGCTGGCTGATTACGGCGTCGACGAAGTCCATACCGGGATTGCGAAGACCGGTGTGGTGGGGGTGATCCGCGGCTGCCGCCGCGGCGGGTCGATCGGGCTGCGCGCCGATATGGACGCGCTGCCGATCGTGGAGAAGAACACCTTTCTGCATGCCTCCCGCCGTGAGCGGATCATGCATGCCTGCGGTCACGACGGGCGTACGACGATGCTGCTCGGCGCGGCCCGCTACCTCGCCGAGACCCGCAACTTCGCTGGCACCGTTCACCTGATCTTCCAGCCAGCGGAGGAGGGCGGCGGTGGCGGCCGTGTGATGTGCGAAGAGGGTCTCTTTGCGCGTTTCGACTGTGATCGCGTACTCGCCGTCCACAATCGCCCGGATCTCGCCCTGGGCCGATGGGGGACACGCGTGGGGCCATTCATGGCCGCTGCCGATAGCTTCGAAATCGAGGTGAGCGGCAAGGGCGGCCACGCCGCACGCCCGCATCTGCTCTGCGACCCGATGGTCGTCGCAGCAAACCTCGTGCTCGCGATCCAGACCATCGTGGCGCGCAGTGTGAGTCCGCTGGAGTCGGCCGTGGTGGGAGTGAGTGCGATCGAGGGCGGGCACCTTCCGGCGTCGAACGTCGTGCCCGACCGCGTCGTCATGACCGGCACGGTGCGAACATATGACCCCGCCACTCGCGACCTGATCGAGGAGCGTCTCGGCGAACTGGTGCAGGGTGTCTGTTCGGCGCATCGTGCGCAGGGACGCCTCAGTTATCAGCGGGGCTATCCGCCGGTCGTCAACACGCGGGCGGAGGTCGAGTTCGCGCACGATGTCGCCGCCGAGGTGTGGGGGGCGGAGAACGTCGAAATGGATTACACGCCGTCGATGGGCGGTGAGGACTTCGCCTATATGCTTCTCGAGCGCCCAGGCTGTTACGCGGTGATCGGCCAGGGGATCCCGGGTGAGCCGTTGGTTCCGCTGCATAACACCCGCTACGACTTCTGCGATGCGATCATCCCGAAAGGCGTGCGTTACTTCAGCCGGTTGGTCGAGCGAGGGCTACCTTTGTGAGTCTCGTCCGCGCTGAGTGATGGTCGAAGCCCTGCGCAGTTTCTTCGCGAGCGATCTGTGGTGGAGCTTCAAGCGCTCGCCGCTCACCGTCGTCGCAGCGATCGTCGCTTGCCTGTGCGTGCTGGGGGCAGCACTCGCGCCCTGGATCGCACCACACGATCCGTATGACCTCGCGCAGGTGTCTTTGATGAATTCGAACTTGCCACCGGCGTTCCAGAAAGGCGGTACGTCGACGTTTCTGCTCGGCACCGACCAGCAGGGTCGTGACATCCTCTCCACCATCATGTACGGCAGCCGCGTCTCGCTCCTTGTGGCCGTCTGCGCGACGGTCATGTCGATGCTGGTCGGGGTCTTGCTCGGGCTGGTCGCCGGCTACGTCGGCGGCAGGCTGGATAGCTTCATCATGCGGGTGGCGGATATCCAGCTCTCTTTCCCGGCGATTCTCATTGCGCTGTTGATCTCCGGTATCGGGCGGACCATCCTGCCGAGGGAGATGCAGGATCAGCTCGCGCTCTATGTCATCATCCTGTCGATCGGTCTGACTGGTTGGGTGCAGTATGCGCGCACGGTGCGGGGCTCGACGCTGGTCGAACGTAACAAGGAGTATGTTCAGGCCGCCCGCGTCATTGGTGTGCCGCAATGGCGCATCATGCTGACCCATGTCCTGCCGAATGCCCTGGGTCCTGTGCTGGTGATCGCGACCCTCGGTGTTGCCAGCGCGATCCTTACCGAAGCAACCCTGTCCTTCCTCGGCGTCGGCATGCCGCCGACGCAACCTTCGCTCGGCACGCTGATCAACGAGGGGCAAAATTACTTGTTTTCAGGCGAGTGGTGGATCACGATCTTCCCGGGCATCGCGCTGATCGTGATGGTCATCGCCGTCAATTTGCTGGGGGATTGGTTGCGCGATGCGCTCAACCCGAAACTGCGATGAGGTGAACTCATGTTTACTCGAACACGATCGCGTTCCCTGCTCGGTACGACGCTGCTCCTGGCCGCGGGCTGTGCGCAGCAGTGGGAGTCGGTGCTCGACGGCACCGTCTACACGCGCACGCACATCAACCGCTACCCGGTCGCGATCACGGCGGTCGATGGTGTCTACAGCCTGCAGAACCCGCGCTACGTGGATGCGGGTACGCGGAGACTGACGGTCGAGGCGCCGCCGGTCGGTGGCATGCGCGAGCCGGTTCGCAAGGAGTTCGACTTCAAAGTCGAACGCTGTGTTCGCTACTGGCTGGCCGCGCAGCGCGCCACGGCGCTGTCGCCTGATTTCGAACTCGTCATCGATCATGCCGAGGTCGTGCCTGGCTGTCGTCCCCACGGAGCCGCGGCGGCCGTGCAGGGCAGCTTGCCTTCGCCGTCCGACAAGCCCATTCCGGTTCCGAAGCGTTGATCCATAGCGGCTTAGCCTCGGGCCTCGATCGACTGTGAATTACCCGCAGTCCGTCCTCGAGGTACGCAATCTCCGCGTCGACTTCTCGACACGCCGTGGTGTTCTGACGGCTGTGGATGACGTCTCGTTTGAAATCGCGCCAGGCGAAGTGCTCGGTGTGGTCGGCGAGTCTGGTGCCGGCAAATCTCTTACCGGCGCAGCCATCATCGGTCTGCTCGAGCCGCCAGGCCGTATCGCAGCCGGACAGATCCTGCTCGAGGGCGAGCGTATTGACGACCTGCCGCCCGCAGTGATGCGGAAGATCCGCGGACGCAAGATCGGCGCCATCTTCCAGGACCCGCTGACGTCGCTGAATCCGCTCTACACGATCGGTCGCCAACTCGTCGAGACCATCCTCACGCACCTTGATGTGACCAGCGAGCAGGCGCGTGAACGAGCCATCCGCTTGCTCGAAGAGGTCGGCATCCCGGCGGCGAGGGAGCGGATCGACCACTACCCGCACCAGTTCTCCGGCGGCATGAGGCAGCGGGTGGTCATCGCGCTTGCGCTGGCCGCCGAGCCGCGGGTCATCGTCGCCGACGAGCCCACGACGGCGCTCGACGTCTCGATCCAGGCACAGATCATTGCACTTCTCAAGCGTCTGTGCCGCGAACACGGGACTGCAGTCATGCTAATCACGCATGATATGGGCGTCATCGCCGAGACAGCGGATCGCGTTGCCGTGATGTATGCCGGCAGAATCGTTGAAGTCGGGCCGGTCAATGATGTGATTCACCGTCCACTGCACCCTTACACCCGCGGTCTTATGGGTTCCATCCCCGAGTTCGACGTCGAGCGTGAGAGGCTGGTGCAGATCGACGGCGCGATGCCGCGGCTCGATGCCATCCCGTCCGGCTGCGCGTTCAATCCGCGTTGCGCGCTGGCGATCGAGCGCTGCCGGAGCGTGCGGCCGGAACCGGTCAGTGCGGGTGGTTCGAAGGTGGCCTGTTGGCTGCACGCGTCGGCAGGGGGTAATGATGGGCGATGACAGCGGCGCGCTCGTTCGGCTCGAGCATGTCTCCAAGACCTTCGATGTCTCCCCGCCGTGGCTCAACCGCATCCTGGAGCGCAAATCGAGAGCGCTGTTGCATGCCGTCAGCGATGTGAGCTTCACCATTCGGCGTGGCGAGACGCTTGCGCTCGTCGGGGAGTCAGGATGCGGCAAGTCCACTGTTGCGAGACTGATCGTCGGGCTCTACGCGCCGACGTCCGGCCGCGTGCTGGTCGATGGCGTCGACATGCACCGCGTCAGCGATGGAAGCGGGGAGGCGAGGGCGCTTCGACGTCAGGTTCAGATGATTTTCCAGGACCCCTACGCAAGCCTGAATCCGCGTTGGCGAGTCTTCGACATCATCGCCGAGCCAATTCGTACGCATCGGCTGCTTCGCGATCCTGTCGATATCCAGCGCCGGGTGGCAGAACTGTTGGGTCATGTCCGGCTGACGGCGAAGGATGGCGAGAAGTATCCGCACCAGTTCTCGGGTGGACAGAGGCAGCGTATCTCGATTGCCCGCGCCCTTGCCAGCCACCCACAGTTTCTGATCTGCGATGAACCGACGTCAGCACTCGACGTGTCGGTGCAGGCTCAGGTGCTGAACCTGATGAAGGATCTGCAGCGGGAGATGGGACTCACTTATCTGTTCATCTCGCACAACCTGCAGGTCGTGCATCACGTGAGCGATCGTGTCGGTGTGATGTATCTCGGTCGGCTGGTCGAGATCGGCGACAAGCGTCGAGTGTTCGGCGCGCCGGAGCATCCGTACACGCGGATGCTGCTCGACGCGATTCCGGATCTGCGGATGACCGGCAGGGCGCGTACGCCGGTCGCGGGAGAGGTTCCGAACCCTCTCGAACCGCCGCCGGGATGCGCGTTTCATCCGCGTTGCCCGTCATGCTTCGAACCGTGTGCGCGCGACCGTCCTGAACTCTCGCCGGTGAATGGACGCGCAGTCGCCTGTCACGCTGCGGTGGGTGGTGCCGTGGTATCGATGTCTGCCACCAACGTCGATCGAGCGGCTACGGGGCCCGGCCTTTGAGCGTGTCCAGCGCGCTCTTTTCGTAATTCGTAAACAGGTACCACGGTGCGGCCAAACCAGCGCCTGGGGACATGCTGAATCAATTGCTGCGCGGGCGAATCGCCGACGCCTGCGCCGCGGCCCATCTTGGCCGATCGATGCTCGGTCGATCAGGGAAGCGCGACTCAGTGCAGGATCACGTTGCCTGCCGCCGCGCCTGGTTCGGCATTGAGTGGCGAGGCGTGGTGTACCAGCAGGCGCCAGCCTTGCGGTGCCCGTATGAACAAGTTGGTGGCAAAGACTGGCCCGCGGGGATTGGGGTCGTCACCGAGATAGATCCATTCGATCGCGTGCTGCGCCACCAACCCGATCGTGCGCGTCCAGTGCTCGTCGCGCAGCTCAACCCGCATGCGTGGCGAGTTGCGGTAGATTGCCTCCCAAGCGGTACGGACGGCAGCGTATCCGTAGAGGGGCAGCGCGGCGGGATGAACGCAGCAGATTTCCTCTTCTTCTGACCAAACGGCCATCGTTGCTTCGATGTCGGCCGCAGCAACGGCATCGTAGAAGGCACGTGCACAGTCTTCCGGTGAGGCGAAAAAGGCCATCGACTTCATTCGCCGGCATTGTAGGAACTGGGCGATGGCGGGCCTGCCGCAAGCGCGGGCGATGGAACTCGGTGCAGAAGGGGGCCTTCCTACAATGGATCGATGCCATTTGCTTCTGAATCGCCAAGCAGGCCGCTCCGGCGTTGGCTGGTAACGATCGACGAGGGCGCCGACCGTTGGGCGCGCTGGCTGGTCGTTGCCTTGGCGGCTGCCGTGCCTTTAGGCAGCTCACTCAGCAACGTCGTGTCGGCGCTTCTGCTGCTCGTCTGGATCGCAGCGGGCGGCTTCGCGATCCGCTGGCAACGGATCCGCGCGCATCCGCTGGCAGTGGCCTCGATCGTTCTTTGGCTTCTGCTGTTCCTTGGCGCGGCCTGGTCGACGGCGCCATGGGGAGAGGCGTGGCGAAACATCGAGAAGTACGCACGTCTGATGCTCGTTCCAATCGTCGTATCTCTGATCGTCGATGAGTCTTGGCGACGGCGCGCTCTGCTGGCATGGATCGCAGCGATGCTCTTGACGCTCGCGCTGTCATACCTGCATGCAGTGTGGGCGTTTCCGCTCGCGCGCGCGACGCGGGAGATGGCTGTCGGTGACCACTACATCTTCAAGCATCACATCACGCAGAACGTGATGATGTCCGTATTCGCCTTGGTCGCGCTGGCCGAAGCCGTTCGGACTTTGCTCGACCGAGAACATCCGGCCAGGCGCTGGCTATGGCTCGGACTTTCCGTTCTGGCCGCCGTCAATGTCCTCTTCTTCGTTCACGGTCGCACCGGTTATCTGACACTCTTCATCGGCCTGATCCTGGCGATGCTGGTGATGATGCGGCTGCGGCGAATCGCCCTCGTCGCCCCGCTTTTGCTGATCGCCCTGGCGCTTGGCGCCATGGCGTCCGACACCGTGCGGCAGCGCACGGTCGCCGCGGCGCAGGAATTGAGCGAGCTCCGGGACGGGGCGAGTCTTACTTCGATCGGTCGGCGCGCCGAGTTCGTTGCCCGGTCGTGGGAGCTGATTCGCGAGCGACCGCTCCTCGGCTGGGGCACTGGAGCCTATGCCGAGCAGTTCTGTCGCGTCGCCCGATCGCCGGAATGGTGCGCCGTCGGCCACTACAACCCGCACAACCAGTTCGCATTCCTCGGTGTGCAGCTGGGCCTGGTTGGAATCGCAGCGCTGGTTGCCTGGTTATTGTGTGCGCTGGCCGGCATCCAGCGGTTGCCAATGCCGGATCGCATCGTTGGACTCGCGCTCGTCGGGGCCTTCAGCGTACATGCCCTGTTTGATTCGCCGCTCTACATTGCCACCGAGTCGGTCTGGTATCCGCTCCATTTCGCATTGATCACCGCACTGGCCTGGTCGCCTGCGGACCGGTCGGCGAGCCGCGCCATGGCGGCGTCGAACACCCGTTCGACCGAAGGCCACTCCGGCCAGGACTGAACGATGCCCACGCGCGGTCCGAGTGGTCCCCATTGCTCGACCTTCGTCGGGCCAAGCACCGACAGCAGCGCGCCACCGGCCGCAGCGACGAGATGGCCCGGACCGGTGTCATTGGCGATTGTCAGCGCGGCATCGCGCATCAACGCCGTGTACGTCCCGAGGTCGAGCCCGGGCAGGATCGATGCGCCGGTAAACCGCGCGAGGGCCTCATTTTCCTCGCCAGGACCAGGTGCGATTACCACCTGACGGCCTGTCGCAAGCAGTCGTGGTACCAGGACATCAAATCCGGGCCAACGCTTGTCGATCTTCTCGAAGGTGCCTCCGGCGAACGGAACGACGACCAGATAGCCAGCTTCGATACCGCGCGCCTGGCGCACAGCCGCAGCGGCTGCATGGGCGCGCGCGGACAGGCGAAGCGTGGCTGCAGGCGGGGGCGGCTTTTCCTCTCGGAGCAACGCCGATACCAGCCGCCAGTAAGAGGCTAGCGCGTGCTCGCCGCGGACGATGGCCGCTCCGCCTGCCAGGAATGGGCTGCGTCCTTCGCAGCGATAGCCGAACGGACGCAGCCCAGCGAGACGCATCTCCACGGCGCTCGAAAACGAAGTGGCAAACGTGATGGCGTCGATCGAATGATGCCGGCGCTCGGCGGGTCGGAGAGAGCGCAACAAGCGCAGCCGATCGCTGATGCGCTTCGGATAGACACTGACCGGCCAGTCATACGCCGCAAACAGATTGCCGAGCCAACCCTTGCCGACCAGATGCAGACGGTAGCCTGCCTGGTCGAGTCGTTCGAGAGCGGGTAATGCCAAGACGACATCGCCGACGAAATTGCGCGTGCGAACGATCAGGGTCTGGTCGAGTGCCGGGTGTTGACGGGTTGCGGTAGCGGGCGGCGGCGTCACGGCGGGGCAGACAAACAGTTGAGTCGTGATGCTAGCCGTCTGCCCTTCTCGCCGACGTGGAGGCGCATGCAGCCGCCTCTACGGCGATAATGTCTGCAGAAAAGCGTTCCTACCGTATGCACGTTGGTCGGAGCCTGCTGCGAGCGGACCTGCCGATAGAGACCAGATGAATTCGATCGTTTTGCCGATGACCGCAGAGGTCGATGGAATGACCGTCTGTGCCTTTCACCGTGCCTGCTTCGCTCGGCCCGGATGGCCGGAGTCGACCCCGGTGGGCGATGGGGCGGGCGTCTGGCACTGGATCGAGGTCAACCATCGCCACAACAGCCTGCTTTGGGATCAGGAAGATCTCGCCCGACGTACCCAGGCGAGCGATGCGGAGATTACGTCCAACAAGCGGGCCATCGATCGTTTCAACCAAATCCGCAACGATGCCACAGAACGGGTCGACGAGTTTCTGCTGCTCGCGCTCGGACTGGTCGATGCGGCCACGATCGGCAGCGACCAGCCGCGTTCAACTGCGGCGCCGGGTGCACGGCTCAACAGCGAGACCGCCGGCAGCATGATCGATCGCTTGTCGATCCTTTCGCTCAAGGTGAGAGCGATGGAGGCACAGACCCGACGTGCGGAGGTGGATGAGGCGCATCGCGCGTCGGCGAGGGTTCGCCTGGCGCGACTGGAGGAGCAGCGCACGGATCTCGCCCGCTGCCTGGACGAATTGCTTGCCGATTGTCGGGAGGGGCGCGCGTGCTTCAAGGTTTACCGCCAATTCAAGATGTACAACGATCCTCGCTTCAACCCTGCGCTGGTGGCTGAACGGGCTGCGCGCCAAGCTGCCGTTCAGCCGTGACCGCGTGATTGGGCCCGGCCGGGGGCGACTTGAAGATCCTGATCGTCAAGACATCTTCAATGGGGGATGTCGTGCACACCCTTCCTGCGGTGACCGACATCGCGGCCCGCGTACCCGGCGCCGAGATCGACTGGATCATCGAAAAGGCCTTCGCGCCAATTCCCGCCTTGCACCCAGCCGTCCGGACAGTGCTGCCGATCTCGTGGCGGCGTTGGCGCAAGTCGCTGCTATCCGCGGCGACCCGCAGGGAGTTGGCTCAGGCCCGCGCCCGCCTGCTCAGCGAGCGCTACCACGTCGTGCTCGATCTCCAGGGGCTCGTCAAGAGTGCGCTTTGGGCCTTCCAGGCACGTGGCATGCCATGCGGATACGGCTTCGGCAGCGCCCGCGAATGGCTCGCCCCGCTTTTCTACGCGCGGCGACAATCAGTGCCGCGCAACCTGCACGCCATCGAGCGGTCACGGCGGCTCGCTGCGCTGCACCTGGGCTACGCCTTTGATAGCCCGCCGGAGTTCGCGATTGCGGCGCCCGAACTCGGCTGGTCTCCGACCAGCAGCCGCTATGCGGTGCTGATCCCAGGCGCCAGCCGACCCGAAAAGCTCTGGCCGAATTCGCGCTGGGTCCAGGTAGCCCGTCGCTTGCTGGCGGCCGGCCTTGGCCTGGTCTGGCTGTGGGGCAGCAAGTCGGAAAGCTCGCGCTGTGTCGCACTCGCGGCCCAGTCCGACGGCGACGTTCCGCCCTTCCTTGGCGTGCGGGACGCGGCTGCCGTCCTCGGGCGTGCGCGGCTATGCGTCGGACTCGACACCGGCTTCACCCACCTTGCTGCCGCGCTTGCGGTGCCGACGGTCGGCATCTATTGCGATCACGAACCCGGCCTCGTTGGCATCACCGGTCCGTCCTTCGTCGCGAGTGTCGGCGGCCGGCGCCAGGTACCGGAGGCGGATGAGGTGATGCAGGCGTTGGAGCGCGCCCTCGTCGCGTCGCGCTGAACCGGTTCGGGCGAGTTTCTCGCCAGCGCCCACATCGCGCTCGGGGTTGCCGCTCGCAGGTCCGGCTTGCTGCTGCCTTCATGCTGCGTGACGGCATGGTCAGGAGTTCAAGGACTTGACTTGGGTCAAATAACAAGTCTATTAACGCGAATCGTTCGCATTTTGGTATAGCATTCGGTTGCCAATACCCCGTTGTCATCAACCAAAGGGCTGTTCATCCATGCAACGATCCGTCTCGAGCCGTTCCCGACTCCTCCTCTCCCCCGCCCGGCGCTCAGCGCTGCTTTCCTTGGTCTCGACCGCACTTGGCGCCATTTCCCTCGGCGCCGGGGCCGCGATGGCGCAGGAGCAGGTGCTCAACCTCTACTCCGCACGTCACTACTCGACCGACGAGGCCCTCTACAACAACTTCACCAGGCAGACCGGGATCCGTATCAACCGGATTGAGGCGGGTGAGGACCAGTTGTTTCAGCGCATCAAAAACGAGGGCGCCAACTCGCCTGCCGATGTCTTCTTGACCGTCGATGCGGGACGCCTTTGGTTGGCCGAGCAGGAGGGACTGTTTGCGTCGATCAACTCCCAGATCCTGAACCAGCGCATTCCACAGCAGTACCGCCTGGCAAACGGCAGCTGGTACGGTTTCTCCACACGCGCTCGCGTGATCGCGGTCGACAAGCGCAAGATCAGGCCGGGCGAGATCACCACTTACGAGGACCTCGCCAACCCGAAGTGGAAGGGGCAGATCTGCACCCGAAGCGGCTCGCATGTCTACATGCTGTCGTTGCTCTCCTCGATCATCGAGCACAGCGGCGCAGCGAGGGCCGAGGAATGGGCGCGCGGCGTGGTGGCGAATCTGGCGCGAGCGCCCAAGGGCGGCGATACCGACCAGGTGCGGGCTGTGGCAGCCGGTGAATGCGCGATCGCGCTCACCAATACCTACTACATGCCGCGCCTGCTGAAGAGTAGCCGCGCGGAGGATCGCGCGGTGATGGAGCACATCGCAGTCGTCTGGCCGAACACGGCCGGTCGCGGTGTCCACATGAACGTCTCCGGTGGCGGCGTGCTTAAGAATGCCCCCAACCGGCAGAACGCCATTCGCTTCCTCGAATACCTCGTCAGCGACGAGGCTCAGCGCTACTTTGCCGATGGCAACAACGAGTGGCCGGTCGTGCCGACCGTCAAGGTCAACAACAAGGAGCTGGAGAGCCTCGGCACCGACTGGAAGCCGGACACGATCAACATGATCGCGCTAGGAAAGAACCAGCGTCTGGCACAAGAGATCGTCAACCGCGTTGGCTGGAAATAAGCCTCCTCGGTGGGCGCACCGCGTCAGGTGTTCGAAGCGGCACGGGCAGCCTCGATCAAGGCGCCGAGCCGGGCGTGAGCTTCGCGCGGGGAGAGCGCATCGATATCCAACGCAGTCAGGGCGTCGAGCAAGTCTCGGGCTGCGGCATCTGCCGATGACATCGGTGTTGCGTGGGCCGTGGTTGCAGGGGCATCGAACAGGTCCAGCTGCGTGCTCTGCTGGCGCAGTCGCGCCTCGAGTTGCTCGAGTTCACGGCGTGCATCGCGAATCACGTCGACCGGCAGACCGGCGAGCTTGGCGACTTCGATGCCATAGCTGCGATTCGCAGGCCCTGGCTTGACCTCGTGCAGAAAGGCGATGCGCTCGCCTTGCTCGATGACGCTCACGTGGTGGTTCGCGCATTGGGGATACTGGCTTGCCAGCCGCGTCAACTCGAAGTAGTGGGTGGCGAACAGTGTGAGCGCCCGGTTGCGCGTGAGCAGTCGGCGTGCGATGGCCGTCGCCAAGGCGAGGCCATCGAAAGTGGACGTGCCGCGCCCGATTTCGTCGATCAGCACGAGCGCACGTGGGCCGGCACGGACCAAAATATGAGCGGCCTCTGTCATCTCCACCATGAAGGTCGATCGCCCGGAGGCCAGATCGTCGCTTGCGCCGATTCGGGTCAGGATGCGGTCGATCGGGCCCACCCGCATCGAGCGCGCGGGTACGAAGCTGCCTGCATACGCCAGCAGCACCGCAATGGCCGCCTGACGCATGTAGGTGCTCTTTCCACCCATGTTGGGGCCGGTCAGGAGTAGGAAGCTCTGGCGAGCGTCGAGCGCCAGGTCGTTCGCGATGAAATCAGGCACCAGCGTCTCAATGACTGGATGCCGGCCCGCCCTGATCTCGAGGCAGGGCGTGTTGACGAACTCGGGCCGTGTCCATTGGCCCGTTCGTGCGTGATCGGCATAACAGGCAAGCAGGTCGATTTCGGCGAGCGCGCGGCCGGCCCGGCGCAAGGCATCGACGGCACCTGCAAGCCGGGCGAGCAAGTCTTCCCACAGCATGCGCTCGATCATGAGGGCGCGATCCTGCGCCGCGAGCACCCGATCCTCGTAGGACTTGAGCTCGGCCGTGATGAATCGCTCGGCATTCTTCAGCGTCTGCCGGCGCTTGTATTCCGGCGGCACCAGGGCGAGCTGGCTCTGTGTCACCTCGATGTAGTAGCCGTGCACACGGTTGTACTCGACACGCAGATTCGCAATGCCGGTTCGCTCGCGCTCGCGTGCCTCCAGTTCGGACAAGAAGCTTCCGCCATCGGTTTGCAGTGCCCGCTGTTCGTCGAGTTCGCGACTGTAGCCGTTGGCAAAGACGCCGCCTTCCCGGATCGTGGCCGCAGGCTCGCGCATGAGCGCCAGGCCCAGAAGCTCAGCCCATTCGACGTCGAGCAGACATTCCTCGCTGAGCCGTAGCATGCGCTCGCTGGGGATGCAGGCCGCCTGTTCGTGCAGTGACGGCAGTTGCTCGAGCGTGTCCCGCAAGGCGGCAAGCTCGCGTGGACGAACGCTCGACATGGCGATGCGGCCGGCGATGCGTTCGAGATCGGCGAGGCGGGCAAGCAGCTTCCGCAGCGCGGCGAGCGCGCGCCCGTCGTCGAGGGCGATCAGGCTTGTCACTGCCTCATGACGTTGGCTCGCCAGTGTGCGATCGCGCGGCGGCTCCATCAGCAATCGGCGCAGCAGGCGTGAGCCGGCCGCCGTCGCACAGCGATCGAGCACCGATAGCAGCGTCGGTGCGGATTCTCCGGCCAGCGTGGTGGTGATCTCGAGATTGCGCAGGGTTGCCGGGTCGAGCTCGATGCGGTCGCTTTCGTCTTCGAGCGTGACGTCACTCAGGCGGATGTCTTGGCCGCCGTTCACGAACCGAACGAAGGCGAGGGCTGCCCCGGCCGCGCGCAACGCCAGCGGTGCGGATTCGACGCCCAAGTGCGACAGTGTTGCCGTTTCGAGTGCGCGGGTCAGCTCCTCACACGCCCGTTCGCGCGTGAACTCGTAGTCCGGCCGGGCGCGCACGGGCGCACCCAGCGCCGCACCGAGCGCCGCACCCAGCGCGGCATCGGCGGCCGCACGCTGCGCCTCGGCAACGACCACCTCGGCGCAGTCCTTGCGCTGCAACCACGCGATGACCTCGCCGAGCGGCAGTTGACGTAGCAGGAGCGTGCCGGCAGCGCTATCGAGGACCGTCGCCCCCGCCGTGTCACCATCGATGACGAGCGCCGCCAGCCGGGCGTCGCGCCGCGCATCCACCAGCGTGGCGTCAGTGACCGTGCCGGGGGTGACGATGCGGGCGAGTTTGCGCTCCATCGGCCCCTTGTTCGCGCCCGGCGCGCTGGTCTGCTCGACGATCGCCACCGTTTCGCCCAGGCGGACCAGACGGGCGAGATAACTGTCCACCGAATGCACCGGCACACCGGCCATCGGAATCGGCTCGCCAGCCGACTCCCCGCGCTGGGTTAGCGTGATGTCGAGCAGGCGCGCCGCGCGGCGTGCGTCTTCGTAGAAGAGCTCGTAGAAGTCACCCATCCGATAGAAGACGAGCTTGTCCGGGTGCTCCGACTTGAGCGCCAGGTACTGCTGCATCATCGGAGTGTGAGCAGATGCAGGCACAGGTCGAACTTGGCTGTCGGGGCGCGCTGGGTGACCTCGGCCGTCAGGCCGGGGCTGTCAGCAGTTTCAGCAGATCGGGGAAGATTTTCGGGGTGGCCGCAACGATCGCGCCCGAATGCAGATAGCTCGCTTCCCCGTCCAACCCGGTGACCAGGCCGCCCGCCTCAAGCACGAGCAGCGCACCGGCCGCCATATCCCACGGATGCAGCTTCATTTCCCAGAAGCCGTCGTACCAGCCGGCGGCGACCCAGGCGAGGTCGAGTGCCGCCGCACCTGCCCGCCGGATGCCCGCACAGCGGGGCATCAGTGCACGCAACTGGGCCAGGGTGGCCTCGAAGTCGCTGCCCTCGCGGAACGGCAGACCGGTGCCGATCAGTGCGTCGTGCAACTTTGCGCGCTTCGACACGCGGATGCGGCGATTGTTGAGGAACGCGCCCGCGCCGCGGCTGGCAGTGAAAAGGTCATTCTTGGCCGGGTCATAGACCACTGCCTGGGTGATCACGCCTTCGACGGAGAGCGCGATCGACACCGCGTACTGCGGCACACCATGCAGGAAGTTGGTCGTGCCGTCGAGCGGGTCGATGATCCACACGTGGGATGCATCAGCTTTGCCTCGCGTGCTTCCGCTGCCTTCCTCGGCAAGGATGCCGTGATGGGGGTAGGCGCCGAGCAGGGTGTCGACGATGGCGCCTTCAGCGTTGCGATCGATGTCGGTGACGAAATCACCGGGGCCTTTGCTGTCGATACTCAGCCGGTCGAGATTGCGCGCTCCGTACTGGATGATGTCGCCGGCGGCGCGTGCGGCCTTGATGGCCGTGTTGAGCATCGGATGCATGGAAGAGAATGGGCCGCCCGAGACATACGCAAACCCGCGATTCTACGGTTCGACCTCCTTTGTCCCGACCATGTCCACGTCCGTCGAAAAACAGCTCGCCAACCTACGCGTAGTGCTCTCGCGCACGTCGCATCCCGGCAATATCGGTGCCGCCGCCCGCGCCATGAAAACCATGGGGCTCACCCGCCTGCGGCTCGTCCGGCCGGAGGTGTTTCCAAGCGAGATCGCCACTGCCCGCGCCTCAGGCGCGACCGATGTACTGACCGAGGCCGAGACCTATGCGTCTCTCGCCGAAGCGGTGTCCGACTGCGTCCTTGTCGTCGGCACGTCGGCCCGTCGGCGTGATTTCGTCGCCGCGGTTGGAGATGTGCGTTCCGCAGCGCTGCAGTGCATCGAAGAAGCTCGCCAAGGGCCGGTCGCCGTCGTGTTCGGGTGCGAAATGAGCGGCCTCGACAATCATGAGATTTCCTTTTGCCATCGACTGGCTTTCATTCCTGCCAATCCGGAGTACGCATCGCTGAATCTCGGGGCGGCCGTCCAGGTGTTCGCCTATGAACTTCGAATGGCCGCCGCGGCTGAAGGCGGGTACGACGCAGCGCCCAAATCCCCGGCAACGCAGAACGAAATCGAATGCATGTATGCGCATTTGGAGCGCGCATTGACGCGGTCGGGCTTCTTCGATCCCAAGCACCCGAAGCGGCTCTGGCCACGTCTGCGCCGGCTGTTCGCGCGTACCCGGCTCGAACGCGAGGAGGTCGACATCTTCCGCGGCATCGCGCGCAACATCGAGGAATGGGTCGATCGGGCGAGCAGCGCAGGCCGCGGCGACGGGCGTTGACAGACCATTGAAAAACGTAGCGAGGATGGCCAGATGCGAGTCGCACGCAGCACCGGCCGGAGCCCGGCAAGTCGACAGGTGAGGATCAGGCCGCGCCAGCGGGTTGAGCAACGACCAGCGCCAGATAGCCGTCTCCATCCTGCGCCAGGTCGCACAGATCCGCATCGCGGCCGTCCGGCAGGACGAGCGGTTGGCCAATGGCGAACCGTCCCTCGGCCGGTAGTCGCACCTGTTCGAGGCGCTTTTTCACCGCACCACGGTAATGGGCGCGTGCCACGACCTCCTGTCCTGGATAGCAACCTTTAGAAAAGCTGACCCCGCCGCCTGGCGTGACCTGATCCCAGTCGATCATCTGCGGTACGAAGCGCTCACTGCTGGCCGCAGTGATCTCAGGTTGGCGTGCGCGGATTCGGGCGAGCGCAAGCAGACGCCGGTCTTCATCGGTCGCGATGGGCGGCGCCGCCTGCGACGGACAGATCGCGCACAGCAGCGTCGGTTGCAGCGCCATGCAGACCAGCGCATGCAGAGGCGGCGCGGTGGAGGCGTCGGCGTTTTCCGCGAGGCAGTACGCCAACATGCAATCCGAGCGGCGCTCAATCGAGAGCTTGGAGCGCAGGCGAAACATCGTCAGGCGCTTCACCAGCGTATCGGCGAGCGACGCATGGACGACGGCGGCGAACGCAGACTCCCCCGTGCGGGCGAGCGCGAAGGTCGCAACCAGACGTCCCTTCGCCGAACAGTAGCCCTGCCACTGCCAGTCGCCGACGGCGAGACGCTTGACGTCATGCGTCAACTGCGACTGCAGGAAATTCGCGGCATCCGGCCCTTCGAAGGCCACGACGGCGTGGTCTGGCGAGCTGAAGGTTCGCGTTGTCGGCATGCTGCGGATTATGGCGATGATCCGCGTCTCTACATCGCAACCTTGCCGCGCATCGCTGGTCGCGCGTGGCCACCGCCCAGCGGTAAGACACAATGTGCCGAACCGCAATGCGGCGAATGGGGATGGGTCGGATCAAAAAGGAAAGCCGACCTATGTCGGCTTTTCAAAGTCTGGTCGGGGTGAGAGGATTCGAACCTCCGGCCTCTACGTCCCGAACGTAGCGCTCTACCAGGCTAAGCTACACCCCGAAAACGATTGCGACTGGACTCGGGTCGGCAAACGATTGCGTGGCTACGCATCGCAAACTTTCACGACATTCGCCAATCAATCGCGCGACCCAAAAGTCAACGGGTAAGTCAACGATCGCGCACAATCGCATAAGCACACAATTCTAGCATCCAATTTCGCGCTGCCGAGGGTGGCAGACGTTCGGCCAGCGCGCGTGCCCGTTCGGCTGCGCGTGTGGCATGGGCGAGGCTACCGTCCAGTGCGCCACACACCTCGAGCGCCGTTTGAACGGCCGGCAGCGCGCTCGTGTCGTGCTCGGCATGGTGTGCCCGGTTACGGCTCAGCACTTCGCGCAGGTAGTTGCGTGTGGATTGATCGGCACGCTCCAGCGCGATGATGATCGGCAGCGTCAGCTTGCCTTCAGCGAGATCGTCGCCCAGGCGTTTACCGAGAGCGTCGGCGACGCCGCGGTAGTCGAGCACGTCGTCGGCAATCTGGAAGGCGGTTCCGAGATGACGGGCAAAGTCGGCCGCGAGATCCACATCGTCCGTCGAGGCGTCGGCCGCGATCGCGCCCAGGGCGCCCGCAGCCTCGAAGAGCTTGGCGGTCTTGGCTTCGATGACCCGCATGTATTCATCGACCGTGAGGTCGAGGCGGCCAAGTGCCATCAGCTGCATCACTTCGCCTTCAGCGATACGGTTGGTTGCTTCGGCGAGGATGTCGAGCACGCGCGAACGGCCGGTCGCCACCATCAGCTGGAACGAGCGGCTGTAAAGAAAGTCGCCGACCAGCACGCTGGCGGCGTTGCCAAAGGCGGCATTGGCCGTCGCGCGGCCACGCCGCAGGTCGGATTCGTCGACGACGTCATCGTGTAGCAGGGTGGCGGTGTGGATAAGTTCGATGACGGTGGCAAGGTTCACCGTCAGCGGTTCTGCGGCGTTGCCGCCGAGGGCCTCGGCGGTCAGAAAGGTGATCATCGGGCGCAGTCGTTTACCTCCGGCCCCGATGATGTAGCGGCTGATGGTGTGGACGAGGGCCACGTCGGAGGAAAGCGCTTCCGACAGGCGCGCATCGAGGGCCCGGAGCGGTTCTGCCAGGTGCTGGCCGATGGCAGCGGGGGTGTCGAAACCGGACGTTGAGGCAGACATGGCGGCGGCCAGCATCTCGGCATTCTAGGCATCGGCGGAGGGCGACGCCGACTGGCCTCGGCGCACCTTTGACGTGCTGGCGGCCTTGGGGAGAGGCCGAATCGATCGTTGCGGGGGCGAATCGCTGCGCTCCGGGCGCCTGGCGCTTCATGCCCGCGCGGCGCTTTCTTCAGCGTCTCCCTTCAGCGCGTGCCCAGTCTGCGTCTTGCGCTCCGCCTGCCTTGTTTTGCCGGAGCCATCGACGCCTTTGGTTGTACGTACCGGCGCGAATCTGCTAAACTTTCCGGCTTCGCTTCCGATGCTCTTGGCTCGCGCAAGCTTCGCCGGCGGACGAGCGGTTAACAACTCCAGGTCATCCACCATGTATGCGGTCATAAAAACCGGCGGCAAGCAGTACCGCGTCGTTGCCGGCCAAAAACTCAAGGTAGAACAGATACCTGCAGACATCGGCGCGACGATCACCTTCGACGAGGTTCTGGCGGTTGGTGCCGGATCGGATCTCGTCGTCGGCAGCCCCTTCGTTGCGGGCGCCAAGGTCGATGCGGCGGTCGTGGCGCAGGGCAAGGGCGACAAGGTCCGAATTTTCAAGCTTCGCCGTCGCAAGCACTATCAGAAACACGCCGGCCACCGGCAGCGCTACACCGAAGTTGTCGTCTCCAGCATCGTTGGGGCGAATGGCGTCACGGTCTCATCGGCCGATGTTTCTTCGGCGACGGCGCGAGCCAAGGCTGCCGGCACCCGTGGGAAAAGGAAAGACGGCTCCGACAATCTCGAACTGATCGAGGGCATCGGGCCGAAGATTGCCGGGCTTCTGCGAGCGGCTGGCATCGACTCCTTCGAGGCGCTCGCAAGTGCCTCCCCGGAGCAGATCAAAGGCCTCCTCGAAGCGGGAGGCAGCAAGTTCAATCTTGCACGTCCAGAGACTTGGTCGGAGCAGGCTGCCCTCGCTGCCAAGGGCGATTGGGAGGCGTTCGACAAACTTGCCGCCGAGCTGGTCGGCGGCGTTCGCAATTAAGGGAGCGAGCGGACCATGGCACAGAAGAAAGGCGGCGGCTCCACTCGTAACGGCCGCGATTCCGAAGCCAAACGGCTGGGCGTCAAAGCCTACGGCGGCCAATTGATCAATGCGGGCACCATCATCATCCGCCAGCGCGGGACGAAGATCCATCCCGGCACCAATGTCGGCATGGGCAAGGATCACACGCTGTTCGCACTCGTGACCGGCACTGTCCAGTTTGTCACCAAGGGCGAGAAAAACCGGCGCTACGCGACGGTGATTCCTCAGGCGGCCGCCCAGTAGGCGCCGGACTTTCCGGCGAAATCCGCGCCAGAAGGACCCAGCAGGGGCGCCGATGCGCCCCTGTTTTTTTCGGGTAGCGGAACTCGCAGCGAATGTGACTGCAGAGTCATTGTGCCGGCCCGCGTCGAGACCGGCAACTCGGCGCGATGCGTGCGCTCGCCCAGCGCCGTTGTCGGCTCTCCGTTGGTCATGGTTCCGTGCGAACGTCGCGATTCCGTGGCTGTCCAGCGCGGCTCGATGGCGCCCAATCAGCGCCGTTCGATCCGCCACATCAGCCACGCTGCGATCGAGAGGAATAGCGCCCCCGGCAGTAACGCGCCAACGAAGGCCGGCCAGGCGTAAATCAGCGTGAGGTAAGAGAACAACCGGTTGACCACGATGAATACGAGTCCGAGCAGGATGCCGACGAAAATTCGGCCGCCTACGCCGCCCGCACGCTGCTGAATCTGGGCGAACGGCATGGCAAGCACCATCAGCACGCACGTTGCAAGAGGGTAGAAAAACTTTCCCCACAGCGCGACATCGAAGCGCCGCGCATCTTGCTGATTGGCCTTCAGGTGGCCGGCATACTCGACCAGACCCGCGACGGGCAGTTTGTCCGGCGTCACCTGCAGCACGGAGAGCATGTTGGGCGTGAGCACGGTCAGCCACGGCTGCTGTGCGTGATGCAGCAGTTGCGGACGCGCACCTTGAAATCGGGTTTCGACGACCTGTGTCAGCTGCCATTGCTGCCCAGTCTGAAAGCGCGCCGACTCAGCCGTGACCATGCGGCTCAGGGTGTAGTCTTCGCCGAACTCGAACACCCGTACCGTGCGCAGGACGCCGTCGGGCAGCACGCTGCCGATGTTGATGAAAGTGGTGCCGTCGCGAAACCAGTAGCCCGACTGGAAGGCGCGTGCGACAGGCGGCTTGCTGCCGCTGACCGCACGAATGCGCTGTGCCGCCTGCTCGGTACGAGGTACGACGTACTCGCCGATCACGAACACGATGACGGCAAATCCCAATCCCACGAGCGCGACCGTGCGAGCGATTTGCAATGCCGACACACCGGACGTCCGCATGACCGCGTACTCACTGCTTGCCGATAGCTGAGCCAGCGCGAAGAGGGTGCCGATCAGCGCAGCCACCGGGATCAGTTCGTACAAGTAGTTCGGCACGGCGCTTGCGACAAGTACCAGCACCTGCGCGACGTTCAGCGCTCGGTAGGCGGGAAGGTCCTGAAGAAAATCGTAGAAGGCCCAGAGCATCAGCAGCGCGGTCAGCACAAGTAACGAGGCCGCGACGATTTCACGCGCAAGGTAGCGGCTGAGGGTTCCGCTCATCGTTCGTTCCCCTGCGCTCCGGTATCCTCGACTCGCCGACCAACCCGTCCACGCACTCCGAACACCGCGCCACGAAAGCGGCGATAGAACACCGCAGCGGCCAAGGCCGCCAGCGGCAGATGGAATGCGATCAACCCCGTCGGCAAGTCGATCCGGTCGCGCTCGATCTGCGCCTGCAGTATGTTGATCACATTCAGGGCGGTCATCAGAAGCAGAATTGCGATCAGCAGATTGATCGATCGGCCCAGGCGTGGATTGACGTAGGCGAGCGGAATGGCGAGTACGACGAGCCACAAGCCGGCAAGCGGGACCGAGACCCGATAGAACACCCATGCAAGGGCCGGCGGGCGACCATCGGCGATCAGCGTCAGCGTGTCGCGGGCACGGTCGGAGAGAGCGCTTTCAGTGATCTCGTTACCCGCCAAGCGGACGCCGTAGCGGTCGAAGCGGGCGAGTTCCCACTGCACCGACGTGCTGCCGGGGGTGCCGAACAGGCGTGCGCGCCGACCGTTCTCCAGCACCACGTAGCGATCGCCGGATGCTTCCGTCACCACCGCGCCGCGCTCGGCCCTTGTGACCCAAAGGCCGTTCGGCTCCTCGGCGAAGACGAACACGTTGCGGATGCGCCCATCGAGGAGGTCCACGCTTTCGATGAAATACACCTGCTTGCTGCGGCGCATTTCCTGGAAGATGCCGGGCGCTATGGCGGAGAGCTCGTCGCGTTCCTCCAGGATCTTTCGAAACTCGATCGAGCGCCGCTCCGCCCACGGCGAAAGCCAGGTCGAAAGCAGCATCGCCACGGCGATCAGTGGCAGCGAGAAGAAGAGTACGGGTCTCACCCAGGACGTGAGGCTTTGCCCGCTGACCATCCAGATCGCCATTTCGCTGTCGCGCCACCAGCGGGAGAGGGTCAGCAGGATGGCGATGAACAGCGAAATCACGATCAGCGGCGGCAGCTGCGCGATCAGGCGCAACCCGACGAGCGGCGCCAGTCCGTCGCTCGGCAGGGCGCCCGTCGAAGCGGCCCCGATCAGCCGGATAAGAAACTGCGTGACGAGGATTGCAACCAGCACGAGAAAGACATAGATCGCATTGACCGTCAGTTCCCGCAACAGGGCCCGGCGAAAGATCATCCTAAGAACCGCAGTTGACCGCTTTGATGACTTTGGAAACGCTGAAATAAGCAGCGAGCGGGATGAAGCGCAAGGCGCGCGGAGCGCTGCGACCGAGAAAACGAGCGCAGCGAGTTTCAGCGAAGGCTAACCTTCAGGTTATGCCGGAGCTACATATCAAGCAGATAGGCGAGGGAGCAAGCACCGCGCAACGCAGCGATTCGCCCGCGCCGCACTTGATTCAGCGCTTCCACGGAAATGGATAATCGCAGTTTACCCTTCGTCGCTGCGCGATCCTAGGGGCGTCGCGCCTTCAATTCCATGATTGATTTCCAACTCGGGACCGAACCTGCAACCACTGCGCGTGCTGACGCAGTCGCCGTCGCTGTACACGCGGGGCGGAAACTGTCGCCTGCCGCCGAAGCGATTGACCGCGCCGGAAAGGGCGCGCTGGCGTCTGCGCTCGAAACGGCGGCGTACTCCGGGCGGCCCGGCGCGGTGCTGCCTCTCCTTCACCTGCCAGGCGCAACCGCTCGACGGGTGTTCGTCTACGGTGTCGGTGAGGGTGCTTCGCTCTCGGCGAAGGACGCACGCGCGTCGGGCCGCGCACTCGCTACGCTCGCCTGCGAGCAGGACTGCAAGGATATTGCGATCTTTCCGCTTGCCGAAGGCGCGCTGGATGCCCTTGGGCCTTTGGTTCTGGGTGTGGCCGATGCGACCTACCGCTATGACGAGACCAAGGGCAAAGAGGCGCGCGCGAAGGCCAAGCCAGCCACCCTCAAACGGGTTCGGATCGGCGGTGTCGAGGAGTCGCATCGCAAGGCGGCGTCGGCCGCCCTTGCGCGTGCCTCGGCAGCCGCTCTTGGCACTGCCTACACGAAGTATCTTGGCAACTTGCCAGCCAATTACTGCACGCCGACGCGTCTCGGTGAAGAGGCGAAAGCGCTCGGACGAAAGTATGGCTTCAAGGTGACTGTTCTAGACCGGAAGGGGATCGAGCGGTTGGGGATGGGATCCTTCCTCTCCGTGACGCAAGGGTCGGACGAGCCACCCCGATTCATCGTCATGGAGCATCACGGCGGCAAGAAGGCGGAGGCGCCGACCGTCCTTGTCGGCAAGGGCATTACCTTCGACAGCGGCGGCATTTCAATCAAGCCTGCAGCGGACATGGATCACATGAAGTGGGACATGTCGGGTGCTGGAACCGTGTTTGGCGTCATGAAGGCGGTCGGGGAGATGAGCCTCCCGAAGAACGTCATCGGCATCGTGGCGGCGTGCGAGAACATGCCTTCGGGCAAGGCCACAAAGCCGGGCGACGTGTTCGTCAGCATGAGCGGCCAGACGATCGAAGTGCTCAACACCGATGCCGAGGGTCGCCTGATACTGTGCGACGCCCTCACCTACGCCGAGCGCTTCAAGCCGCGTGCGGTGATCGATATCGCGACGCTGACCGGTGCCTGCGTGATCGCGCTCGGCAAAGTGAATGCAGGGCTCTTCAGCAGCGATGATGCGTTGGCAGAGGGGCTGGTTGCTGCCGGTCGGCGAACGAACGACCGTTTCTGGCGCATGCCACTCGAAGATGACTATCAGGAGGCGCTCAACTCCAACTTCGCTGACATGGCGAACGTCGGCGGGCGTGACGGCGGCGCCATCACCGCCGCGTGTTTCCTGTGGCGCTTTGCGAAGAAATACCCGTGGGCGCACCTCGATATCGCCGGCGTGGCCTACAACGGTGCCGGCAAGGAGAAGGGCGCGACCGGGCGGCCGGTGCCCGCACTGGTCGAGTATCTGGCCAGCTTGCGCTGAGGGAACGCTGAAGAACGCAGCGAGCGGGATGACGCGCAAGGCGTCCGTCGCACAGCGACCGAAGACCTGTCAAGTCGATACGCGAGGGAGCGACAACGCAGTTGCGGCGTAGGCTGACCTTGGTGAAGCCAAGGTTAGCCTGCCGAAAGGCAGGCGTGCTAGAGCCAACACTAACCAACACAACGACTCGCCTGCACAGCGATTCATTCGGCTTGTCAATGAGCGCGTCGGCTCTCGCGCATCCCTCGCTGCCGTGGGCGGTCCGCCGGGCGTTCGTCCCGCGCCTGGATCCGCCCCCTACTTGGGCTCGGAACCGAGCAACCCGCTGATGCCGGATGCGTCTGCCAGCATGCCGGTTTTCGCGTAGACGGCGAGCTTGTCGCGGCTGTCTGCGATGTCGAGATTGCGCAGGTGGAGCTGGCCGATGCGATCCAATGCGCTGAAAGCCTCCGTCTCGACCTTTTCCATCGACAGCCGCTCCGGATGGTAGGTGGCGTTCGGGCTCTGCGTGTCCAGGATCGTGTAGTCGTCGCCGCGACGCAGTTCGATCCATACCTCCCCGGTCACCGCCCGGCCGACCCAGCGCTGCAGAGTGTCGCGCAGCATCAGACTCTGCGGGTCGAACCAGCGGCCCTCATACAACAGCCGTCCGAGCTTGCGGCCGAGCATCCGGTAGTTGTCGATCGTGCCTTCGTTGTGGATGGCGTTGACCAGCCGCTCGTAGGCGATCCAAAGCAGCGCCATGCCCGGGGCCTCGTAGATGCCGCGGCTCTTGGCCTCGATGATGCGGTTCTCGATCTGATCGGAAATGCCCAGGCCGTGCCGACCACCGATCGCATTGGCTTCGAGCGCGAGGTCGACGGCGTGCGCGAAGGTCCGACCGTTGATTGCAACTGGCCAACCCTCTTCGAAGCGAATTGAAACTTCCTCCGGCGCGATTGCCACCTGAGCATCCCAATGACGCACCGACATGATCGGGTTGACGATCCGGAGGCCCTTGTTCAGGAACTCCAGCTCCTTCGCCTCGTGCGTGGCGCCCCACAGATTCGAGTCGGTCGAGTACGCCTTCTCTGCCGCCATCTTGTAAGGGAACCCATTGGCCGTCAGCCATTCGCTCATCTCGCGCCGGCCGCCGAGTTCGCGCACGAATGTCTGGTCGAGCCAGGGCTTGTAAATGCGCAGGCCCGAATGAGCCATCAAGCCGTAGCGGTAGAAGCGCTCGATGTCGTTGCCCTTGTAGGTCGAGCCGTCGCCCCAGACGTTGACGTCGTCCTCCTGCATGGCCTTGACGAGCAGGGTGCCGGTCACCGCCCGCCCGAGCGGCGTTGTATTGAAGTACGTCTTTCCTGCCGAGCTGATGTGCCAGGCGCCGCACTGCAGGGCAACGAGGCCCTCATGCACCAGGGCCGCGCGGCAATCGATCAGCCGCGCTTGCTCGGCTCCGTAGAGCCTTGCGCGGCGTGGAATGTCTTCGTAGTCGGTTTCGTCCGGCTGCGCCAGGTTGGCCGTGTAGGCGTAGGGGATGGCGCCGTTGGCACGCATCCAGGCGAGTGCGGCCGAGGTGTCGAGGCCGCCGGAAAAGGCGATGCCGACCTTTTCGCCGACCGGCAGGGAGAGAAGGATCTTGCTCATCCCGGCATTGTAGGAAGGCGATGACCGGCAATCCTCTACGATCCCGCGTATGCAGGGCCTTTTCATCGGTTTGATGTCCGGCACCAGCCTCGACGGCATCGACGCCGTCGTCGCCGGTATCGACACTGAGCGGATCGAGTCGATCGGACACCATCATGAGCCGTTCGATCCATCGCTGCGACGGGAACTCCTCGCGCTGACGGTGGAAGGAGACGACGAGTTGCAGCGCGCTGCGGAGGCCGCCTTGGCCTTGGGGCGCGCCTATGCGGCAGCCACGCAGCGCCTGCTCGCAGACTGTCGACTCGACCGCCGCGACATCAAGGCGATTGGCGCGCACGGCCAGACGGTCCGGCATCGGCCTGAGCGCGGCTTCAGCCTCCAGCTCAACGCGCCGCATCTGCTCGCCGAGCTGACCGGAATCACCGTGGTGGCCGATTTTCGCGCACGCGACATCGCCGCGGGCGGTCAAGGTGCACCGCTGGTGCCGGCCTTCCATGCCGCGGTCTTCAGCGGCGAGAGAGCGCGAGCGGTCGTCAATATCGGTGGCATCGCCAATGTCACCTTGTTGCCGCCGGGCGGCACCGATCTTCCGGTCCGTGGCTTCGACACCGGGCCGGGCAACTGTCTGCTCGATCTGTGGTGTGAGCGGCATACCGGCGCCGCATTCGATGCGGAGGGACGTTGGGCCGCGCGCGGCCGGGTGTTGCCGGAGTTGCTGTCACGAATGCTCACCGACCCCTATTTCGCCATGCCGCCCCCAAAGAGCAGCGGACGCGAACACTTCAACGATGCATGGCTTGCCCGGATGCTCGACGGTCAGTCAGCGCGCCCCGAGGACGTGCAGGCGACGCTGACCGCGCTGACTGCTCGCCATATCCGCGACGCGACCGGCGACCGGCCGCTCTATGTCTGCGGCGGCGGCGCCTTCAATCGGACGCTGCTGGAGGCGCTTGCCGCCGGCGGGCCGGTCGCCACCACCGACGCGCTGGGCGTGCCGCCGATGCAGGTCGAGGCGCTGGCCTTCGCCTGGCTTGCCGAGCGCTGCCTGAGCGGGCGTCCGGGCAACCTGCCCGACGTGACCGGTGCCCGCGGCCCGCGCGTGCTGGGCGCTGTCCATCCGGCAGGCTGACAGGACGTTGAAAAGCGACTGCGGTGGGCCATCTGCTGTGTCGCGTGCAGCGCGCAACGCTGCGATTGGCCGGCGCGGCAATTTAATTCAGTATCCAGCGCTTCTATACCGCTCGAACTTCGGTGGACTCCTTTCGACGCCCCCAGGCGCTGATCGAGGCGCGGTCGTTGCCTCGGGACTGAAACCTGTCTATGCTTCCGTCATACGTCTGGTCTTGGCCAAAAGGCTTCGTTGCGTTAAAGTCAATGCGTTGGCGATGCATCACTGGCGCAAAGTCGTGCTGTAACGCGTCTCTTGGCAAACATCGTAACGCTTAGAGGGTTGATGGACACCGCTATGAGAAACAGCAGATCTTCCGCATTCCGCCCGCACGTCCATGCAGCGGCGGTGCTCGCGCTGCTTGCGGCGGCATCACTGCACGCGGCCCAGGTCGTGGATCCCATCCACGTCGCCGGCGGCAATCGAACGGCGGGCGACAATCTGTCGTCCGGCACCATCACGATGCCGGCCGGAACCACCATGACCTTCGACGTCCGCTATAGCGTCACGAGCCCGCAGACCGCCAATGAGGCTGGTCTCGGCCTCAAGCTGCGCTATGACGCCAACCGATTCGACAACGTCAACGTGACGCCGGTCAGCGCGTCGGCCGGCAACTTTACCGACGTCATTTCCATGTTGACGAAGTGTGCGGTTGCCGCGCCAAGCGACCAGGTGGGCACGTACTCGATCGGCGGGTTCACGAGCCCCCGTGAGGTCATTTTCGGGTGGCTGGACACCAGTATCCGTGCCGGCGGAGCCGTCGGCTGGCCCGGTACCGCTGATCCTGCAGCGCCGAACAACTGCCTCAATCCCGGCTTCACGACGGCGAGCGGTGCGACCGCTCCGCCGACGACGCTGTTTCGCGTCACGATGAAGACCAGGACAGGTTTCACCAGCGGCTCCACGACCGTCCGCCTGACGGCCGACGGTAACGTGTCCTTCGCCAACGCCTCGCCCGGCATGTCGGACAAGGACATTGTCGTGGCCGGGGCGTCGGCGCCAAGCATTGCGCTCGCGGCCAGTGATACCTACCAGTCGCGCAAGACGCATGGCGCAGCCGGCACGTTCAACATCACGCTTGACCCGGCAGGCTCGACCACTTCGGGCAGTGCCGTCACCATCGAACCCCGGCAGGCAGTATCTGGTTCGCACACGATCGTCATCAATTTCACCGCGCCGGTCAGCGCGGCGCACTTCCCGTCCGTCACGGCAACGGTGGGAGCTGGGCCGACTACGCTGCCAACCTCGGTTACGTTCTCCGGGTCAAGCATGATCGTGACGGTCGGCAACTCGACGACCCCCGTGCCCAACGCCAGCCGCATCCGTGTGCACGCCAACGGCGTTGGCGCGGCCGCTGGTGTCAATCCCAGCGTGGTGGTGGGGTTCCTCCTGGGCGACGTGAGTGGTAACCGTGTGGTGAATTCAACTGACGTCAGCAACGTATCGGGCCAGTCAGGCGTCCCAGTCACTGCCAGCAATTTCCGAAGCGATGTGACTTTGAACGGAGCGATCAATTCGGCAGATGTGACTACTGTTTCGGGCCGTTCGGGCACGAACCTCCCCTAAGACGCATTCTCATTAAACACGATGGACTTTTCTATGCTTCTGCTCAGAGTAATGCTTGCCTGCCTTGCGTTTGCGGCCGCAGGCGTCCATGCACAGGCCACGTTCAGTTTGCACGCCGGCACTGACTGTACAGGGCCGGCCTCAGCAACATTCACGCCCGGCGGGCCGTCGTTCCCCGTCACGCTGTGCGTTGTGCA
>OGCL01000352.1_pt1 | contig 51514 bp, 51 predicted proteins | sample 1570041 | NCBI WGS metagenome assembly OGCL01 (sample SAMN06266162, study PRJEB24511) | hot springs metagenome | isolation source: Hot spring water | place: South Africa: Limpopo | collected 2015-06-22
CTTATAAAATTCGCCGGACTGGTTCAGTACGGTTTTGGGGGGCAGTAGGCATTGGTCATGCAAACGCTGCATGGTCATGTCCAGCGGCTCTAACGCTAGTTTGCAGGCGCGATCACGTAGGCGTTCGTTCCATTCGTATTCTTGGTTGCAGTAGACCTGACGGATTTGATGTCGTTGGCAAAACTCAACCAGTGCTGCGGGAATATCGTCATATAACGGGATGTTAAGGATTTTGAGCGGAATGTTGAGCGCTGCCAAATCGTGCTGCAAGCTCGCCAGACTGCGCAATAAAAAATCAACTTGTGCGGCGGAACGGTCGTGCTGTTGCCACTGCTGCGGGCTGAGGATGTATAACGCCAGCACGCCTGAGCCATCTTGCTGGGCGTGTTGACAGGCGGCATGTAGGGCAGGTTGATCGTGTAAGCGCAGGTCATTGCGAAACCAAACTAAATGCATATTCAACTCTGATCACAACAGCCCAAAAACAACCGTTATCACAGCACATCTGCCGGAGCTTGCCAAGCTGACAGCACTGACACAGCTTGTCTGCATCCTGTACGCCCGTTGTACCATCATTTGGCATACAATACGGCTTGTCTTTTTAATGGATTTCGCCGCATGATGACCGTCCGCGCTAAAATCTGTGGCCTGACGCGTGCCACCGATGTCCAAGCAGCAGTGGCTGCGGGTGTCGATGCGATTGGGCTGGTGTTTTATCCGCCGAGTCCGCGTGCTGTCAGTGCCGAGCAAGCCGCTGAACTGGTCAAACAGATCAGCCCATTTGTGCAAGCAGTCGGGCTGTTTGTCAATGCCAGTATCACTGAGATTCAGCAGGTGTTAGCGGCTGTGCCGTTAGATTTGCTTCAGTTACACGGCGACGAAACGCCACAGCAATGCCAAGCGATTGGACAAGCGACTGGTCGGCGCTGGATTAAGGCACTACAAATGCGACCTGATCTGGATGTGCTGGCCGAAATTGGCGCATTTGCGGCAGCGGGTGCCAGTGGGATTTTGCTGGATGCGTGGCATCCTGACTTAAAAGGTGGCACGGGACATGCGTTTGATTGGTCGCGTTGGCCGCGTACTGATCTGCCATTGATTTTAGCGGGTGGCTTGACCGCCGAAAACGTCAGCGCAGCAATTGCCCAAACGCAACCGTATGCAGTGGATGTCAGTGGCGGGGTCGAGCAGATTGATAGCGTGACCGGCAAGCCGCAAAAAGGTGTAAAAGATTCGATGTTCATGCAACAGTTTATGGTAGGAGTACGGCATGACAATGTTAGATGATGGAATGGGCGCGGTCGCCGACGTAGATTTTGCGGCGTATCCCGATGCACGTGGGCATTTTGGGGTGCATGGCGGTCGCTTCGTGTCCGAGACCCTGATGGGCGCACTCGAAGACCTCGAGCAACTGTATGCCCGCATGAAAAACGATCCGGAGTTTTTACGAGCGTTTGACTATGATATGGCGCATTTTGTTGGTCGTCCTAGCCCGCTGTATCATGCCGAACGCTGGTCAAAATCGCTTGGCGGCGCGCAGATTTATCTTAAGCGTGAAGACTTGAATCATACCGGTGCACACAAAGTCAACAACACCATCGGTCAAGCATTACTGGCCAAGTTATCCGGTAAAACCCGTATCATCGCCGAAACAGGCGCAGGGCAGCACGGTGTGGCAACTGCAACGATTGCGGCGCGCTTGGGCATGGAATGCGTGATTTATATGGGTGAAGACGATGTAAAACGTCAGTCCCTGAATGTCTATCGCATGAAATTGCTGGGCGCAACGGTTGTGGCCGTGACAAGCGGTTCACGCACCCTCAAGGACGCGATGAACGAAGCAATGCGTGATTGGGTCACCAACGTGGACAGCACCTATTACATCATTGGTACAGTCGCGGGGCCGCATCCGTATCCGATGTTGGTGCGTGACTTCCAATCGATTATTGGTCGTGAAGCGCGTCAGCAACACCTTGATATGACCGGTAAACTGCCTGATGCGTTAGTGGCTTGTGTCGGCGGTGGCAGTAATGCAATCGGTTTGTTCTGGCCGTTCCTGAACGACAAGAGCGTCAAAATGTATGGCGTTGAAGCCGCAGGTGATGGCGTTGAAACAGGTCGTCATTCCGCGCCACTGACTGCTGGCCGGATCGGGGTACTGCATGGCAATCGCACTTATCTGATGTCAGATGATCAAGGCCAAATCATCGAAACCCACTCGATTTCGGCGGGCTTGGACTACCCTGGTGTAGGTCCTGAGCATAGCTTCTTGAAAGACATCAAGCGGGTCAACTATGTGGCGATCAACGACACCGAAGCGTTGGAAGGCTTCCGTGAATTGACCCACATGGAAGGGATTATTCCAGCGCTCGAAACCAGTCATGCGCTGGCTTATGTCAAAAAACTTGCGCCGACCATGAGCCCTGAGCAGACGATTATTATTAATCTGTCGGGTCGCGGTGACAAAGACTTGCTGACCATGGCCAAGTTAGACGGGATTGTGGTGACCTAATCGCCAAGCGTTTAGGCATTAAAAAACGGCGGCCTCAGGGTCGCTGTTTTTTTAATGTGAAGTGTTTTACTTAAAAAAATAACCCGTTTCTGGTGAGCTGGCATTGGCATAGGCTTTGCGTGGCATACGACCGGCTAGATACGCCTCACGTCCGGCTTCGACCGCTTTACGCATGGCAGAGGCCATCAGGATTGGCTGTTGCGCTGCGGCAATCGCGGTGTTCATCAGCACGCCGGCACAGCCGAGTTCCATTGCAATCGCTGCATCACTGGCCGTGCCCACGCCTGCATCGACGATAATCGGTACGCTGGCGTTTTCGAGGATCAAGCGAATATTGTGTGGATTGGTCAAGCCTAAGCCTGAACCGATCAGACTGCCGAGAGGCATCACCGCAACACAGCCCATATTTTCTAACTCTTTGGCGATGATCGGATCGTCGGAGGTGTACACCATGACCTCAAAGCCATCATCAATCAGCGTGCGTGCAGCCTTGAGCGTATCAACCACGTTCGGATACAGCGTCTTGGTATCGCCCAATACCTCAAGCTTGACCAAGTTGTGGCCGTCCAGCAATTCACGCGCCAGCATACAGGTACGCACTGCGCTATCGGCATCGAAGCAACCAGCCGTATTTGGCAAAATCGTATAGCGTTCTGGTGGTAACACATCCAGTAAATTCGGCTGGCTCGGGTCTTGGCCGATATTACTGCGCCGAATCGCGACCGTGACGATCTCTGCGCCACTGTTGGCAATCGCTGCGCCGGTTTCGGCAAGGTCTTTATATTTGCCAGTACCGACCAGCAGTCGTGACTGAAAGCTGCGTGAGCCGATCTGGAGTGGCTGATCTTGCCATGCTGAGGCATGCGGTGGTGCTGGGCGTGTGTTGGCGTTCATGCCGCTGATTCCTCGTATAAATTGATCTGAATCTCGTCCATGTCGTCTTCGTCCTGCGGATCAAACGCGATCACAATCGACCGTTCCGGATAACGCTGTTGCATCACTGCTTGCCAAACAGCTTGCAAGCGGTAGCCGAACTCAATCAGTTGCGCACGGGTCGCGGGCGCATTGCCAAACAGATCCAATAGGTGCTGATGATTGGCCAGTGCTTGAATCAAGGTCAGATCACCATCGGTAAACTCAAGCCAGTCGGCGTAGTCCTCTGCCGAGGGTGTTTGAAAATATACGCGATCTGCATACACCACAGTGTCGGGTACAAAAATCTGTGCCAACCGTAGCGGTTCTGGGAGGTCGGTATCACCAAAAGCTGTAGCGTGATCATGAGCCATGTTTAACCGCCTCCGACGGCGTGTACGATTTCGATATGGAGTTGTGGACGTAGCGGGGTGGTCGCGTGTTGGCTTTTGGGTACTAACTGCTGATCGACTTCAATTGCAATACGTTTGCCAGTCAATTGCAGTTCATCGACCAGTTCAGCCAGCGATTGGGCTTGGGTATCGTAGGTGTCGCCGTTTAACACAATAATCATGCAGCCGTATTCCATCCAGCAGTTTGCCAAGCGATCACCGCCAGCCATAGCCAACCGATGATCAATGCAGTCCCTCCAATCGGGGTAATCGCACCAAACCAACGCGGCGCACCGAGCGCCATCAGGTACAGCGAGCCACAAAAAATCAAAATGCCGATCTGTAGTGCCGTTGCTGCGCCAGACAGTTTAAGCGCAGGTTGTACACGAAGCAGCACACCGATCATCAACAAGCCCAGCGCATGCCAAAAAAAATAGTCGGTTGCGGTTTGCCACCAGCCGAGTTGCTCTGCCGAAACTCGTGCTTTGACCGCGTGCGCACCGAATGCGCCGAGCATGACGGCGATTGCTAGATTGAGCGCCGCAATAAACAGCCACATCTAATTCACCATCATCGCGGTTTTGATTTTGTCCATCGCGTTTTTTTCGAGCTGCCGGATACGTTCGGCTGAGACTTTATATTCGGCTGCCAGTTCGTGTAGGGTGGATTTTTCATCGTCTAACCAACGCCGTTGTAGAATCGTGCGCGAACGGTCATCCAGTTGATTCATCGCTTGATGCAGGGCGCGGTTATTGTTGTCTTCCCAGTCGGCATCTTCGACCTCACGCGCCGGATCATAGCGGTGATCTTCCAGATACATGACGGGTGCGACGCGGCCTTCTTCGTCATCGTCAGCTTGTGCTTCAAACGAGGCATCATAGGCAGTCAGACGGCCTTCCATCTCCAGCACTTGTTCGGCGGTGACGTTGAGGTCATTGGCAATGGCTTGTGCTTCATCTAAGGTCAGCTTGCGGCTGGATTTTTTCAGGGAGCGTAGGTTAAAAAACAGTTTGCGCTGTGCTTTGGTAGTCGCGACTTTGACAATCCGCCAGTTGCGAATCACAAACTCATGAATCTCGGCTTTAATCCAATGCACGGCAAATGACACCAAGCGCACGCCCATGCTTGGATCGAAGCGTTTGACCGCTTTCATCAGGCCGACATTACCTTCTTGGATCAGGTCGCCTTGTGGCAAGCCATAGCCAGAGTAGCTGCGGGCAATATGCACCACAAAGCGCAAATGCGACATCACCAACTGGCGCGCCGCTTCGACATCACCGTCATAATAGTAGCGGTCTGCGAGTTCTTTTTCTTGATCTGGGGTCAAGATGGGGATTTGGTTGACGGTGCTGATATAAGCACCAATGTTGACACCGGGTGCAGTCAGCGAAGTCGGCATCATGGCACGGCTGTCAGTCATGGGAACTCCTGTTGGATCGGCGGGCAGTTCGATGTCGATCAACGAACGGCATACGTCACCAGATCAATGTAATACACAATAATTGTACCATGTCGTTGTAGCATGGCAGAGCGTGAGTCTGTGTATGGTCGCTGTGAGTGAGCATAGCAGTTTATGCTATGCAAACCGCGTGGATGTTAAACGCAATCGGGTCAGGCAATGGTTTTTTCAATATCAAAACCAAAATAAGTTTGGTCTTCTGATTGCCATTGTGCCAGTAGTTGCTGTCCAGCGCGTTCGCAGTAACGTCGAATATCGGTTTGGCTGTTCGGGTCGCTGGCCAAGACGCGCACTTGTGTGCCTTGTGGGATTTGATGCAGCATTTGCCGCAATCGAAGTAGCGGTAGCGGGCAGTGTAGTCCACGTGCATCCACCACATGATCCGGCGTAGGGGTGATCGGGGCGAATTGTGGATTGGACATGGTGAGGGTTACCTTCAAGTGCTGCTTAGTTTCAAAAAGTGTCTGGAGCTTGTCAAGTATTTTACCGAGAATCAGATGCTGTTGTTTCGAATACTCGTTAAAGGAAATGCCATGTTGTGCCGTTGTGCCAATCGCCGCCATTGCTCGGAGGCTGTGTTTAACCGCAAGCTGCGTGGTGTGCTGATGTTGTTGCTGACTGGTGCATCTGGTTTGTCGATGTCTGGTTTGACGATGATACCCAGTGCGTCAGCCCATACCGATCGGATGCCGTTTTCAATGCGTGTCGACTCAGCACCTGCCGATTTTAGGCGTACTGATCCGTATCAGCCAATTGAGTTGCCTAATCTTGGCTCAGTACCCAGCCTGTTCCAGCAGCAGCAAGAACGTAAAATTGGCGAAGCAATCTTGCGCGAGATCAATCAGCATGCACCTGTGTTTGATGACCCGTGGGTGCAAGATGAGTTGATGGCACTGTTTCAGCAGATTAATGTCCACGCGGGGCTACCTGCACCCGTGGCGTTTTTGGTGCTGCGCGATCCACAGATTAACGCGTTTGCGGTGCCGGGTGGTTTGGTGGCGATGCACACTGGATTGATTCTAAACGCACGCAACATGGACGAGGTCGCAGGCGTGATGGCGCACGAAGTTGCCCACGTCAGTCAGCGGCATTTTAGCCGGCGGCAAGAGGACTTGAAATATAGTAAATGGCTGCCACTCGGCGGGATTTTGGCAGGGATTTTGATGTCGAAAACCGATGGAGATGCAGCAACCGCAGCGGTGACCGGTGCGCAGGCACTGATGGCCAGCCAAGCGTTGTCGTACAGCCGTGATCAGGAGCGTGAGGCCGACCGGATTGGCATGCAACTGATGTATGCTGCTGGTTTTGCGCCGAGTGCGATGTCAGATTTTTTTGACGTGATGCAGCGGCGACAAAGCAGTGGTTTGATCAGTGTATTACCAGATTTTTTGTTTACCCATCCCTTGAGTCAAGAGCGGATGAGCGAGGCAAGATTGCGCGCCAGCCAATACCCACAGCGTGCGGTCAGTTTAGGCCAGTCGCAGCGGCAGTTTGAAACTCTTAAAGGCCGCATCGCCGCACTCAGCGGCACAGTCAGTGTGGCCTCTCTGCAGGCGGCTGATTTAACCGACGATGCCAGTCATTTAACTTTGGCGACTCGTTATCAGATCGAACGACAGTTTGCGCAGGCGCGGCAATTAGCACAGCAAGTGCGTCAGCGTCATCCGGATTGGTTGATTGCGCATCTGGTCGCCGCCGAAAACGAACTCGCGGCCGGACAACCACAGGCCGCGATTGAGATTTTATTGCCGCAGCAGCGGGTAATGCCAGAAAACCGCAGTCTGAATCTGCGTCTAGCGGAGGCATATGTGGCGGTCGGTCAGCCACAGGCGGCGTTGGATTTGTTACAACCCTTAGCACGGCGCTTTGCGCAAGATGTGCTGGTCTGGCAAGGCTTGCATCAAGCGGTCAGTCAGTTGCCAGAGTCGTCGCCACATAAAGCTGTATTGATGTTGCGCTATCGGGCGGAGGAGTTATTTTGGCGCGGGCAGGTCGATACCGCGATTGTGCAGCTTGAGCGGGCAGAGGTACTGGCCAAAGATAGCCAGTCATTACAGGCACAGATCAGCCAACGCATTCGACAAATGCGCGAGGATCGTGAGCGTAAATTGAGTTAAACGTAGCGAAATAACCGAAGTGTGGTTAAGCCAGACGTGCTTTGATCTTGGCAGAAACAGCAGCGGCATCCGCTTTGCCGGTGATCTTCGGACGCAAGGCGTTCATGACTTTGCCCATGTCACGGATCGAGGTGGCGGCTTGTGCTTGAATTTCGTCGCTAATCAGTTGATCAATCTCAGCGTCCGTCAGCGCAGCAGGTAAAAACACGCTGATCACGTTGGCTTCAAATTGTTCTTTTTCGGCCAGATCTTGGCGATTGGCGGCTTGATAGGCGGTGATGGATTCACGGCGTTGTTTGAGTTGTTTTTCGATAACGGCGAGAACCTGCGCATCGTCGAGCGATACGCGGTCATCGATTTCGATTTGCTTAATCGCTGCCTGTAGTCCACGCAATACCGCCAATTCGTCCATGTTCCGCGCACGCATGGCGGTTTTGAGCGTTTCAGCGATGTGGCTTTTAAGATCGGACATGACAGGCAGCCTTATACAAATGAGCAGCGAGCAATACTTGGCACAGACGCGCTTAGTACAGACGAGTGGTGCGTACTGATTCGCGGGTCAGTTTCTTCTGATGACGCTTAACCGCAGCGGCTTTTTTGCGTTTGCGTTCTTGGGTTGGCTTTTCGTAGAATTCGCGCTTGCGAACATCAGCCAATACACCTGCTTTTTCGCATGAACGTTTGAAACGACGGATTGCAACGTCGACTGGTTCGCCTTCTTTCAGCTTAACTTGTGGCATGTAAAATCCTCATGACATTGGGGAGTCTGTGTTTGCCAGACAGACTAAAGTGCGACATTCTACGCAGTCTGCTTGCACTGGGCAAGTTTTGTTGTTGGTTTTTCTGTTTTTCTGACGGCTATTTTTTAGGGTGGTTGAAGCGATGCGTGTACTGGGTCTTGAAACCTCCTGTGATGAAACTGGCTTGGCATTGTATGACAGTCAGCACGGTTTGCTTGGGCAGGTGCTATACAGTCAGGTCAAATTACACGCCGAATATGGTGGGGTTGTGCCGGAGTTGGCCTCGCGTGATCATGTGCGCAAGCTGATTCCGCTACTCGAAAATCTGCTTGAGCAAACCCAGACCAGCAAACAACAGATTGACGCGATTGCGTACACCCGAGGGCCTGGCCTGATGGGCGCGCTGATGACGGGGGCGTTGTTTGGGCGCAGTCTAGCCTATGCACTGAACGTGCCCGCGATTGGTGTGCATCATATGGAGGGGCATTTGCTTGCGCCATTATTATCCGCTAATCCGCCAGAATTTCCGTTTGTGGCGTTACTGGTGTCAGGCGGGCATAGCCAGTTGATGGCGGCGCACGGCATCGGCCAGTATGAGTTGCTGAGTGAGTCGATTGATGATGCGGCGGGTGAGGCATTTGATAAAATCGCCAAGATGCTGAATCTACCTTACCCTGGTGGCCCAAATGTTGCCAAGCTGGCGTTATCGGGTGATCCGGCGGCGTTTGATTTGCCGCGTCCATTGCTGCACAAAGGCTTGGATTTTTCGTTTAGTGGGCTAAAAACCGCAGTCAAAGTGCAGTACGAAAAAATCCAAGGCCAAGGCCGAGAAGCTGATCTGGCCGCCAGTTTTCAAGAAGCGATGGTGGATACGTTGGTTAAAAAATCCATCAAAGCACTCAAGCATGCTGGTATGAAACGCTTGGTGATTGCCGGTGGCGTGAGTGCCAATCAGGCCTTGCGTCAACGGCTTGAGCGAGAGTTGGTTAAAATCAAAGCACAGGTCTACTATGCTGAACCTGCACTGTGTACTGACAATGGCGCGATGATTGCGTTTGCCGGTTGGCAACGTCTAAAAGCTGGACAGTCCGAAGGCTTGGCGGTGAGTACCGTGCCGCGCTGGCCGATGACCGAGTTGACAGCACCTTGATTGGTACTGAGCATTTAATCGTCAAATCAACTTCAGAAGACTTTGATTTGACGGTTTTGCATCAGTCCGTAAAAGATACTCGCCAGCAATACGATCAGGGCAGGCACTAAAAATGCTGAATAAGCAATTGCGCTAAACAGCCATGCGCCGACCACGCCACCGCTTAAAAAACCGATAAAAATCGCAAACTGCAACTGAAATTGTTTTTTGTTAAAGCGACTGCCGCGCAGTGCATAGCCAATCTCAGCCCCCAGATCTGACACAATCCCCGTCAGGTGTGTGGTGCGAATCGCCGAACCGCTATAGGTAGCAACCAAGGCATTTTGTAGGCCACAGGCCATCGACGCGGCCAACTCCCCTGCGAAACTATGCTGATAAAACAAATAGGTCGCCAAAAATAACAGAGCCGACTCGACCGCCAAAGCAACACCGTAACGCCGTCCCATTTTTAACGATTCATGCCGAATCAAAAAACCACTCAGCACCGCGCCGAAAAAGAAAAACAACACGATCAAACCGGTTTGACTGGCGCGGCTCAGATTGCCAGTCGCCACACCTTCGGCAAACAACGACACTGAGCCGGTGACATGCGAGACCGAGTGGTTGACGAATCCGAGCAGCGCGACGCAATTGACGATGCCCGCGCTAAACGCCAGTACGACGCTGCCGATTAAGACCCAGCGTGGAATTCGGTTGAGCATTACAGGGTGGCGAGTGCGGCTTTGATTTTATCTGCGCACTGCCCAATCATCACCGGATCGCCCATCGTCTGCGCGTGGGATTGACGACTGAGTGCGCCAAGCGAGGTCGGCATGATATGAAAATGCAGATGAAATACGGTTTGTCCGGCAGTTTTGTCGTTGAGTTGCATGATCACAATGCCGTCGTGTTGCATGGCGATTTTGACCGCTTGCCCGACTTTTTGCACGCTTGCCAGCAAATGCCCCGCCAGTTCGCTCGGTAGATCAAACAGGGTGGTGGCCGGATATTTTGGGATCACCAAGGTATGCCCATCGACTTGCGGCATGATGTCCATAAAGGCCAGCGTGTGGTCGTCTTCGTAGACTTTGGTGCAGGGCAGTTCGCCGCGTAGGATTTTGGCAAAGACATTTTGCTCATCGTAGTTCGACATCGCAGGACTTCCATGCAGGATAAGGAAGTCCACAGCTTAACAAATGTTTGCTGCATAAATCTGCCGAAACAGCGGCTTTTCACAAGACAAGGCGTGTGATGCAGAAACATGTACAGACAGACTTGAAATAATAATGATTATCATTTAATATCTGCCGCCTGTGCCAGCCAATTGCCAGCACCTGTTTAACATCATGTTTGATGCAGGAGTTGTGATTGTGCTGCGCTTTTCTTATCCGTTTTCTCGTCGTTTTTTTCGGGTGCATCCACTTGTGGGGGCGTTGTCTCAGACGTTGCCCAGCAGTCGTATCAGCCCCCTTTTATGCGGTGCCATGGTTTTAGGGATGCTGCCAGTGGCGGCCGCCGCTGAGGTCGAATCAGCGCAACAGATTGAGGTTTTGCCCAAAATCGTCGTCAGTGCGACCTTGTCTGAACGTGCGGTCGATGACGTACCGACCACGGTGACACAGCTTACTGCTGAGGACATGCAGCGCTATGCCATGCGTGATCTCAAGCAGCTGTTTCAATATGAGCCGGATGTGTCGATTCGTCGCGCACCGTCGCGCTTTACTGCTGCGGGTGCATCAACGGGGCGTGCAGGTGCTGAAAGTATCAATATTCGGGGCTTGGAAGGCAATCAGGTCTTGATGTTGGTGGATGGGGTACGAGTTCCCAATAGCTTTTCTTTTGCGTCATTTAGTACAGGTCGGGCTGACTATGTTGGTTTAAGTCATCTGCGACAGGCCGAGGTGTTGCGTGGTGCTGCTTCGACCCAGTTTGGCAGCGATGGTCTGGCCGGTGCGGTCAGCTTTCGCACTTTAGAGCCACAGGATTTATTAAAAGCCAATCAAGCCGTTGGCGGTAGAGTCCAAGCGACGTATCAAACCCAAGACCAGAGTGTGCAAACCAGCATTGGCCTTGCGATGCAACAAGGCGCGTGGCAAGGCTTGCTGCATTTGAGTGGTCTTCAGGGTGAGGAACACGACAACCAAGCCCATATCGACAGTCCAGACAGCAACCGCACCAAGGCAAATCCACAAGATCAGACCGAATATACGGGGCTGGCCAAGCTGTATTATCAGCTTGACGATGCGCAACGCTTGGGCATCAGTGTGGAAAGCTTACAGCGTGAGATTGACACCACCGTGTTATCCGCCCGTGCGCCACAACCCACTCGACCGACCGATACGACGAACCTCGATACCTCCGACCAGATTGAGCGGCATAAGCTGGTGTTGAGCTACGATTTGGACGACAAGCAAGCGGTGGGAATACAGCAGGCACAGGTTCGCCTGTATGCGCAGACCGCAGAGGTTAATCAGTTTTCGGCGGAGACGCGCCTGACTGCGCCGTTTCGTACCCGTGACAACACCTACACGCAAGATGTGTTTGGCATCAGTGGCCAAGCCCAAACGGTGTTGGAGGGGGCGCTTAAGCAGCGTTTGAGCTATGGCGCGGACAGCCAGTGGTCGACCATGCAGGCCGTGCGTGATGGCACAGTGCCGCCTGATGGGGAGCAGTTTCCAGTACAGGTCTTCCCCAAGACTGATTATCAAACCGCCGGTTTGTTCGTGCAAAACGAGCTAGAAACCGATCAGTTCAGCGTGATTCCCGCAGTGCGTTTTGATTATTACCGCCTCACCCCCAAGCAGACCAGTGCGGCAAATAATGCTGCCAGTTTATCTGATCAGGCAATAACACCACGTTTAGGCTTGATTTGGCGGGCGCATCGCAGCGTTGCGCCGTATGCACAGTGGGCGCAGGGCTTTAAGGCACCGACACCCGATCAGGTGAACAATAGCTTTGGTAACTTGGCGCATGGTTATCGTTCGGAAGGTAATCCCAATCTACAGCCCGAACGCTCAAAAAATCTAGAAATTGGCGTGCGGGGCTGGATGTCCGACAGCGTGCATTATTCCTTGGCAGCATTTGATAACCGATACCGTGATTTTATTTCTCAAGAGGTGGTTGCGGGTCGTGGCACGCCAGTAGATCCGCTCGTGTATCAATATATTAACCTCGCGTCAGCAAGGATTAAAGGGACAGAGGCGCGTCTGGAGTGGCGTCCGATCAGCCCTTGGCATGGTTTTATGTCGGTTGCTTATAGCACGGGCGAAGGCGACAAAGCAGGGCAGATACAGCCACTTGATACCATTAATCCACTCAAGGCCGTGCTTGGGATTCATTATGAACAGATCAAATGGGGCGGGCATGCGGTGCTGACCTATAGCGCGGCCAAAGACGCAGCAGACACCACACTGATCGCCTCACCCACCAATCGTACTCAACGCGTGGCGCAGTTTACCCCAGAGGCATGGCAGACCATTGATTTGGGTGCGTACTGGCAGCCCACCGAACAACTCCGTGTCAACGCCAATATCCACAACCTGCTGGACGAAAAATACTGGCACTGGGGGGATGTGCGTGGTGTTGCCGCCAATAGTGCCGATATTGACGCGTTTAGTGCAGCAGGGCGCGGTTTTAGCCTTGCACTGCAATATCAGTTTTAAGCCCAGTTACATTTAAGCCGGTTACATTTAAGCCAGTTACAGGAGAGCAACATGAATCAAGCCGTGAGCGTTGACTTGGATCAAGGTCATATTCAGCAGTATTTTCAACAGGCACGCCAAGCCAAGCAGCGTCACCGTGATATTGCGCAGCATTTGCAGATCACTGAGGCACAGCTACTGGCAGCCTTCGTCGAGGCAAACCTGCCCACCGGTCTACACCAGCAGATGCAAGTGACACGGCTGAAGCCTGAGTTTGCGGCACTGATCGAACAGGTGCATACGCTGGGCGAGGTGATGGCACTGACCCGTAACCCATCGTGCGTCCACGAAAAAGTCGGCACATACCACAAAGCCAGTCACCAAGGCCAAATGGGTTTGGTGCTGGATGCAGAGATTGATCTGCGGGTGTTTTATCGCAATTGGGCGTTTGCTTTTGCAGTACAAGAGCAAACAGCGGACAAAGACGGACGCGTGCAAACACAGTCGAGCTTGCAGTTTTTTGATGCGGCGGGTGAGGCGGTACACAAGATTTTTTTACGTCCAGACAGTGATGTGGCTGCATATCAGGATTTGGTACAGGCGTTTGCCGCCGATGCTGAGTTGAGCCAAGCAGCGTTGGCATTGACACCGCGCAGCAGTCCACCGATGGCCCAGCCTGATGCTGAGATTAATGTGGCAGGTTTACGCACGGCATGGGCGGCGATGGCGGATACACATGAGTTTTTTGGTCTGTTAAAAAAATTCGCGGTGACGCGTACCCAAGCACTGCGGCTGATGCAGGGTGATTTTACCGTGCCGGTCGCTTGCACGGCGATTGAGCAGGTGCTGACGCAGGCCGCTGCCCAACAGGTGCCGATCATGGTGTTTGTCGACAATCACGGCATGATTCAAATCCACACCGGCGAGGTGCAGAAAATTGTGCAGTACGGGGCATGGCTGAATGTGATGGATGCGCGATTTAACCTGCACTTGCGCACGGATCATATTGCACAGGCGTGGGTGGTACGCAAGCCGACTGCCGATGGTGACGTGACCTCGTTGGAGTTGTTTGATGCACAAGGCGAAACCATTGCCATGCTGTTCGGTGCGCGCAAGCCCAAACAGCACGAGCGGTCGGACTGGCGTGACCTGATTGCACAAGTGTTACAGGTGGCCGAGCGTGGGTGACTTAGCAAAACATGAACTGGCAAAACATGGCTTAGCACAACATGAGTTAGAGCCGTCCTCGATGTCACTGACATCGAGCAGTCGGCGGCGTTTTTTACAGCAGCTTGCCGGTGTGGGTGTGCTGGTCGGTCTGGCAGGTTGTCAGCCGTCATCGGTGCTGTCAGAGCCACAGCAGCGGCGCTTAATCAGTGCGGGCGGCTGGATTTCGGAGGTCATCTCGCGACTTGGCTATCAGGCTGAGTTGGTCGGTGTGGATAGCACCTCGCAATATCCTGCGCAGTTGCAGCAATTGCCGAACATTGGTTATGTCCGCCAGTTGTCGGCAGAAGGGGTGCTGTCGTTGCGTCCGGATCTGATGTTAAGCAGTCAGGATGCAGGGCCGCCTGCGGTAGTGCAGCAATTGCGGGCTGCGGGGGTTAAGTTGCTGCAGTTTGATCATGGAGGGCGGTTTGAGGGGTTATTGCTGGGCATCCAAGCGATTGCCGATGCGTTGGGCGCAAGCGAAAAAGGTCGGCAGTTGCAGGAGCAGCTACAGCAGGAGTGGCAGCTTGCGCAAGCTCAGATTCAGGCCAAGCAGCAGCAGCGACAACAGCAAGGACGCACACCGCCTAGGGTGTTGTTTGTGATGTCGACTGACAACAATCAAGCCATGGTGGCGGGGCAACAGACCGCTGCCGATGCGATGATTCGCTATGCCGGTGGTGTGAATGCGATTCAGGGCATGCAGCAGTACAAGCCACTCTCTGCGGAAGCTGCGCTTGCGGCTGCGCCGGATGTGATTGTGACCACAGAGATGAATCGTGACACTCTAGGTGGGTTAGCGCCGCTGTTGAACGTGTCTGGTCTGGCGCAAACACCAGCCGGTCAGCAGGGCAAGCTGGTGGCATTTGATACGCTGTTCTTGTTGGGTTTTACCCCAAGGATGGTACAGGCCACTGCTGCGCTCAGTGAGGCGATTTATGCCGAGGCCATGTGAGGAATCATGTGAGAAGTCATGTGATCGGGAGTGCTGATGAGCAAATCTAGTGTAGCCACCCATCCGACTGTCACCGACAACACTGAGCAGCGACCACCTATCAGTGCGGGTTTGCAGCCTTGGTATTGGGGCAGCCGTGCCATGTGGGTGGCTGTGGTGCTGGTCGCGTTGCTGGTGTTGAGTGTTGGCCTGACCAGCCAATGGGGCGCGATTGCTGTGCAGCCGCAAGACTGGTGGATCTGGGGATCGGATGCGCCGATACAGGGTTCGGCCTATGTGCTGTGGGAGTTGCGTTTGCCGCGTGTTGGCTTGGCCTTGTTGGTCGGAGGGATTTTGGGTTTGACGGGTGCGTTGACGCAGGCGTTATTTCGTAACCCGTTGGCTGACCCCGCGCTGTTAGGGGTGTCGACTGGCGCGGGTATGGCAGCGGCACTGAGTATTGTGGTGTTTGCCAGTCTGGGCTGGGGCTTGCCGGCCGAATGGCGAGTCTATAGTTTGCCAGTCACCGCATTTATTGGGGCATTGACGGTCTGTTTGATTTTGGATCGGGTGTCGCGCTGGCTGACGCATCTGTCGATTACGGGGCTGTTGCTGACAGGAATTGCGCTGAATGCCTTGGCGGGTGCGGTGATTGGTTTATGTGTGTTTTTGGCCAATGATGAGCAGTTGCGTAGCTTGAATTTTTGGATGCTGGGGTCGTTGGCCGGTGGCTCTTGGTGGATTTTGGCGGTACTCAGTGTGCTGTTGCTGCTGGGTTTGGCGTTGGGTTGGCGCTTTAGCATGCGGCTGAATGCGTTGGCGTTGGGTGAGCAGACCGCGAGCCAAATTGGCGTGTCCATCCATCATTTACGCGTGTTGGTGATCGTGTTGGTGGCGGTATTGTGTGGCGTGGCGGTGGCATGGTGTGGCGCGATTGGTTTTGTGGGGTTGATTGCACCACATATGGTGCGGATGTTGGTTGGGGGCGATCAGCGTGTGGTGTTGCCGCTGTCGATTTTGACTGGCGGGCTGTTGCTGTTGTGGGCGGATACCGCAGCACGTCTGGTGGTATTGCCGAGTGAAATGCCAGTCGGGATTTTTACTGCGGTAATTGGTGCGCCATTTTTTCTGTTTTTGTTGTGGCAAGCACGGCAGCGTCTGTTTTAAGGATATTTTATGAATCAATCCTATGGTCTTGCACAGCAGCGTTTAAACGATTTTCCCCACGATCTGAACAGTGCTGCACCGCACCGTGTGGACATACCGACCCAGCAGCTTGCTGAGTTGCAGTTGGCGCAGGTGGCGGTGCAGTTGGGTGAGCAGTCGTTTGGTGCGTTTAACTTGTCGGCACAAGCGGGTGAGCGGATTGCGATTTTGGGGGCGAGTGGTGCGGGCAAATCCACACTGCTGCAACTGATTGCGGGTGGCTTGCGGCCACAATCCGGTACGGTGCAATGGCGCAATCAATCCTTAACCGATTGGAGTCAGCAAGCCTTGGCACGCCAGCGCGCCGTATTGCCGCAAGCGCAGCAGGTGGCATTTGGCTTGCCGGTCAGTCTGGTGGTGGGGTTGGGGCGGGTCAGTCAGTTGGCGACCCCACTCGATGAGGCGATTTTATGGCAGGCGATACAGGCGGCACAGGCGGCGCATCTGTGGGATCGACGTTTTGATACGTTGTCGGGTGGTGAGCAGGCGCGGGTGCATTTGGCGCGGGTGATGGCACAGCTTTGGGATGTTGACGGTGGTTTACTGCTGGTGGATGAGCCGTTGGCTGCGCTTGATCCGGCTTTGCAGTTGCATTTATTACATCGCTTACTGTCGTATGCCACAGCACGGCAACACTGCTGTATTGCGATTCTGCATGATGTGAATCATGCGCTACAGTATTTTGAGCGGCTGTGGTTGGTCAAACACGGGCAGTTATTTGCCGATGTGCCCGCGAATCTTGAGGCATTGCCCCTGCTGGAGCAACTGTACGACATCAAATTGGAAGCGGCACAAACCCAGCGCGGTCAATGGGTGGTGTCTGCTTATGTGTGAGTGTGGTGTTGATGCAGTCTGTGCGTGCAATTGACGGCTGAGTACACCTAACGAGGTTAGCATAATATTAAAATGCAGATGGAATACAGTTTGTCTGGCAGTTTTTTCATTTAACTGCATGTATAGCATGCAGCTAGATACCTCAGATCTTAGTAAATACGTTGTGCTCAGCAGCGTTCGACATCGCATCTGTCCCGTTCGTCCATATAAGCCTACAGCTTAGCGAGTTGGAGAGGGGCTGTATCTTGACTTTCAAATCCTCGTATCTATATTGTGGTTTTTGGAGCACACTTGCAAGCATCAGTGACCTCGTATGTTATTGGCATTATTTTTGCTTTCCTCCAGCGCGTCCCAGCAATCCGCATAGCATGCGACCTTAATCAATCGTGTCTACAACAGGAAGTAACACATGCGAAATACCCTACGTACAGCCATTTTGTTGACTGGAGTGGCATGCTCTGCACACAGCATTGCAGACAGTAACAGCAGCGGCAAACTATTAGCAACCGGCGGCGTGTCGACCTTTGAGGGTGCAGCAGGCGGTGGTTTAACGCCATGGGCACTTATCGGCAGTTATGCAACTGAAGATGATGTAGGTGCAACAGTATTTTATACCAATGTCGATATTCGCGAATATGATCTGCAAACGCTGGGCTTTGCCTTGGGTTTTTATGATCGGTTTGAGTTGTCGTATGCGCGTCAAAATCTGGGTGTTAGTGCAGATATCATTCAAAACACGGCCGGTGCGTTGATTGCTGGATTGACTCCGGTTCTCGGTGCAGCCAGTGCGCCTGTTGCGCCAAGTACCAGCATCGGTATGGATGTGGTGGGTGCGAAAGTACGCTTGTTTGGTGATGCGGTATATGGGCAAGATACCTTTTTGCCGCAAGTTGCACTGGGCGTGCAGTACAAAAAAAATAGAGATTTTGACGCAGGGATCAGCGTACCTTACCTTGGTGGCACGGGTATTCCAAAACTACTGGGTGCGCGTGATGACAGTGGGGTTGATGCCTACCTTTCAGCAACCAAAGTCTTGCTTGGTGTGCCAATGGGTAAGCGTCTACTGGTGAACTATACCGCCCGTGCCACCAAAGCCAACGCTTTTGGTTTACTAGGGTTTGGTCGTAAAGTGGTGAATCCATTAGATGGTACACTGATGAGTGAAGACAACAGCTATGAGCTGGAGCATGAAGGTTCACTCGGGTTGTTTTTGAGTGAGCAAGTGGTGATCGGCGCGGAAATCCGTACACAAAGCAATCGTTTGAGACAACAAGAGGTACTGGGTCTGCTGGGTGCGCCAAATCTGGCCAAAGAAGACACCGTCCATGATTTTTTTATTGCCTATGTACCGAATAAGCGTTGGTCTCTGACACTTGCCGCCGTAGATTTTGGTAATCTTCCATTCCAAGAGGATTCCAAAGCGTTTTATGTTTCAGCACAAGCTGCCTTCTAGTCTCTAAGCCATTTGTTTTAAAGGAGTTATAACATGCTAAGCTCATGGGTGAGTAAGTGTAGTGGCGTTTTTTTGGTGGTTGCACTGAGTAGTGTTGCGCACGCTGAATCGACAGTGACCTCAAAAGTTGCAGAGCCGAAGGTCGCTACAACAGAGGACAATACGGGTCCTGCAAAAAACTATGACACCACGATATACGAGCGACTGACCAATGAAAGTCCTTCGTTATATGAGCAGATCGGTGGCCGTCCCGTTTTAGAAAAAATCATGAAGGACTCGGTGGCTCTGTTTAAACAAGACCCCCGTATTGCGAAGTTTTTTGAGGAGACTGAGACTGAGGTGCTGGTCTATCATCTGACTGAGCAGGTCTGTCAGTTGGCAGGTGGTGGCTGTGAGTACCTCGGTCGCTCGATGGAAGAGTCACACAAAGGTATGGGCGTGAAAGATGCGCATTTTGTCGCGCTGGTCGAGGATTTTCAGATCGCCGTGCGTAAGGCAGGTTTGACGTTTGAGCAAGAAAACAAACTTGTGGCATTGCTTGCACCAATGCGTTCTGCCATCGTTAATCAGTGAGTGTCACACGATGCTTTTACGTCTAAGCTTATCCGTATTGGTTGGTTTGTGCGTGGGGATGTCAAGCAGCCACGCTTACGATCTGGTCGCGGGCAAGGCAAAAGTTGATGAGCTTTGCTATAAGTGTCATGGTCGGCAAGGCATCAGTGTCTCGGCGATCCATCCACATTTGGCCGGTCAGCGTGAATCGTATATCTCGATTCAGTTGCGTGCATTTCGTTCAGGCAAGCGGGTTCACAGCAAGATGACGGGAGTGGCTAAGGAACTCACAGATGCGGACATCGAGAATGTAGCAGCTTTTTATTCAAGGCAGCGACCTGCTTACGCCATGCCAGAATAAACGTTAATCACCGGTATCGTTGGTGCGTCATTGAATGCGATGTCAATGACGCACAGGGCTCGTGCTGTGTTTCCAGTTAATCCAGCACGATGTTCGTCCAAGACTCCAAGAGTTTTACCGCTGTCGAAAAATCCGCGTTCGGCTCTGCTTGCAGACTTGCTGCGCGATATAGGCTTTGGGTCAATGCTAAAACAGGTGCGGGTAGTTTGGCGTGCTGTACCAGATCCAACGCAATGCCCGTATCTTTTGCCAAGAGATCCAAGGCAAACGTGCTGGGAAAGCTGCGATTCAGCACCCGCTGTGGCAACACCATTTCGGTCGCCATGCTGCGGCCACTCGACGCATTGATGCAAGTCAGTGCGCCGTTCAGATCGACACCATGCGCCTTGAGCGTACTAAATCCTTCCGCCGCCGCCCACAGATTGACCGCAAGCAGCATGTTATTCACCGCTTTAACCGCAAAACCCGCGCCACTCGCGCCAACATGCTGAATCAACCCCGCAAATGGCTCGATGGCTGGCCGAGCGCGATCTAAAGCCTCTGCATCGCCGCCAATCATCACGGTCAGCGTGCCTTTTTCGGCACCAATGGTCTGGCCGGATACGGGCGCATCGAGGAAATACACGCCTTGTGCCAGTAATTGCGCGGCCAGTTGTCGCGCCATTGCAGGCTCACCGCTGGTACAGTCGATCCAAATGCTACCGGCTTTGGGTGGATGCGCTTTGATCAACTCCGCCACATCGGTACTGGTTGGCAAGCAGGAAAAAATCACATCGGCTTGCACCGCTTGCTCAATCGGCGTGGCAGTAGTAGCAAACTGTAATGCGTGGGCTTCGGCTTTGGCAAATGTGCGGTTCCAGACCCGCACATCCTGACAGGTTTTGGGCAGATGCGCAGCCATCCGCCAGCCCATCGCACCAAGGCCTAAAAAAGCAATCGACTGAATCATGACGATCTTCCTGTGATTTTGTGTGTTGACGCTGTGGTAATTAATCCGAACGCGCCGCCAGCCAATCGGCCAGCACTGGCCAAAACTCCTGACTGGCTGCTTCACTGCTGATCATGCCGACATGTCCACCGGCAACGGTGGTAAACAGTGTATCGTTTGAGCCGACCAGATCCACCAAAGGCCGCACCGCATCGACCGACACCATGCCGTCACTGCGCCCTGCACCGACCAATATTGAGGCATGGATGTCTTTGAGATAGACAGATTTGCCACCGATTTTAAACTCGCCTTGGCTGAGTGGATTGTCCAGCCAGACCTTCAGCAGCATGTCACGATTCACCCCACCAGGGTAGTCCACCATACGATCCAAAAACGCGCCCAGCGTCGCATGTGCCGCGACAGCCTCCCGATCATGCAGGCGTTTCAGCATGTTCAGGTGGCCTTTCATGGTGCCAACTGGATCAAGCAGCTTAAAACCGAGCGCATTGCTCCAGCCGTGTGAGTGCAGCAGTTGCGCCGGCAAGGTGCGTGGATGCCAGCCAAACCTGCGCTCAGTCCAGCGAAATACCTTGCCTGCACGCCGATAAAATTGCCCAATATTGCCAGACGCATAGCTGTCAATCGGACTGCCCATAATCACGATGTTTTTAAGATCAGGATCTTGGCTATGTGCGGCATACAACAGGGTAAAAATCCCCGCCATACTCCAGCCGTGCAAGGACAGTTGTTGCTGGCCGCTGTGTTGGCGCGCTTCGCGTAGCATCGCGGGCATGTACGACAAAATATAGCTGTGAAAATTGCGCTGGGCGTGGCGACGGGTTGGCTTGCCCCAGTCGATCAGATAGACCGTAAAGCCTTGCTGGGTCAGATAACGGATCAACGACCGTTCAGGAAACAAATCATATACCAGCATATTGACTGCCAGCGGCGCGACAATGACTAGCGGTATGCGGTGCTGGGTCGGTGCGGCAGGATTTGGCGGATAATAGCGTAGCTTAGCTAAACCATCGTCATAGATCACCTCAAACGGTGTTTTACCAGCCTGTACCAGTTGTTCTGGGCGAAACAGTCGGTCGCGTGCATTCATCCACTGTGGTGAGTGGGGCAGTTGGCGTAGCTGAGCCAGCGACTGCTGTAGTCGTTGGGGGAGTGGCTGATTCAATGATGGGGGCAACGGCATAACACAGTTCCGTAAAGCAGCGGACGACGGCGCGAATATAGCAAAAGCCAAGCCAGAATGATCTGGCAATCGCAGTGGTTTTGCGATGACCATTAGGTCAATTTTTGCAATGAATTGCTGTTAAATTGCAGTGCAATGGTGTTTGCTGCTGAGATGACCGGTGGTTGTCGCTTGACGCTGTGACGCTGCGCTTTCACAATGCTACCCGAACGGGTGTGATCTCGGTGCGGTGCTGTTGCCGTAGTCCAACTGCCTTGCTGACTGTGAAGTGTTGTTATGAGTGAATATGATCTTGATGCCGCTGAGCGCGAGGGCTTGCTCGGTTTTGATAGCTTGGCGATTCGTACCGGCCACCGGCGTACCATAGAGGGTGAGCATAGCGAACCGATGTTTTTAACCTCTTCGTTTGTGTATGCCAGTGCAGCCGATGCCGCTGCTGCCTTTGGTGGACAAGTGCCGAACTGCAATATCTATTCGCGCTTTACCAATCCGACCGTGCGCACTTTTGAACAGCGTCTGGCTGCCTTAGAAGGCGGTGAGCGTTGTGTGGCGACGGCTTCTGGCATGGCGGCGATTTTATCGACGGCTTTGGCGTTTTTGGCGGCGGGCGATCATGTGGTGTGTTCACGCGCCGTATTTGGCACGACCACAGCCTTATTTGATAAATACATGCGTAAGTTTGGTGTGGATATCACCTTTGTTGATCTGTCGGATTTGAGCCAGTGGCAAGCCGCGATTCAACCCACCAAGACCAAGCTGTTTTTTTGCGAAACCCCCAGCAATCCACTGTCCGAAGTGGTCGATATTCAAGCCTTGGCCGATCTGGCACACGCGCACGGGATTTTATTGGCGGTTGATAACTGCTTTTGTACGCCTGCTTTGCAACAGCCGCTGAAATTGGGCGCAGACTTAGTGATTCACTCCGCCACCAAGTATCTGGATGGACAAGGTCGTGCGTTGGGTGGGGCAGTGGTCGGCAATGCCAAGTTACTCGAAGAGGTGTTTGGCGTGACTCGCACCTGTGGCCCGTCGATGAGTCCGTTTAATGCGTGGGTATTCTTAAAAGGTCTAGAAACCTTACGGCTACGCATGGAAGCACACTCTGCCAGTGCATTGACACTGGCGACGTGGTTGGATGCCCATCCGAACGTCGAAAAAGTCTATTATAGTGGCCTGCCGAGTCATGCTGGCCATGCGATTGCGCAGCGGCAGCAGCGGGCGTTTGGTGGGATTGTGTCGTTTGAGGTCAAAGGCGGACGAGAAGCGGCGTGGCGAGTGATTGATGCAACGCGGATGCTATCGATCACTGGTAACCTTGGCGACACCAAAACCACCATCACCCATCCGGCCACCACCACACACGGTCGCTTATCGCCAGAAGCTAAAATTGCCGCCGGCATCACCGAAGGCTTGATTCGCGTTGCGGTTGGCCTAGAAGATATTGCCGATATTCGTGCCGATCTGGCGCGTGGGCTGGCATAATCATCCTTTGTAAAACTGACAGACATTAAGGAGTCACTCGATGAACATCAATATGCTGATGCAGCAAGCCCAGCAAATGCAGAAAGGCATTGAAGAGCAAGTCAAAAAAGCCAAAGCCGAACTGGCACAGATCGAGGTACAGGCAGAGGCGGGTGGCGGCTTGGTTAAAGTCACCATGAACGCACGTTTTGTAGTGAAGCGCATTGCCATCGATCCAGAGCTGCTTAAAGACGACCCAGAGATGATCGAAGATTTGATCGCCGCCGCCGTCAATGATGCGGTACGTCAGGTCGAAGTGATTTCAGAAGAAAAACTCGCCAAAGCGAAAGTGCCTGCCGGTGTGCCTGCTGGGATGGCCAACATGTTTGGTGGTCTGTAATTGTGCAGTTTGTCCGGTGGATGATGAGCGTCGCGCATGTTTAGTGCCAAGTTTGATGACCTCGTGCAGCGCCTACGGGTGCTGCCTGGTGTTGGGCCAAAATCAGCCCAGCGGATGGCGTTGCACCTATTGTCGCGCAATCGGCAGGGCGGCCATGCACTGGCATTGGCACTCGACACAGCGATGCAAGACATTCAGCAGTGTAATGTTTGCCGCTCGTTTTCGGATCACACGATCTGTGAGATTTGTAGCTCGAATCAGCGTGATGAGCGATTGTTGTGTGTGGTCGAGTCACCTGCCGACGTGATGGCGATTGAACACAGTGGCAGTTATCGCGGACGTTATTTTGTGCTGGGCGGGCATTTATCGCCACTCGATGGTGTTGGACCAGATCAGTTGGGGATTCCACTCTTGCTCAAGCGCGTGCAGCAAGAGCCGATTGAAGAAATGATCATTGCCACCAACGCGACCATCGAAGGCCAAGCCACTGCGCATTATTTACAGGAGGTTGTCAAACAACAGCCGCGTGTCTTGCCGTTGTCGGTGAGTAGAATAGCGCAAGGCGTTCCACAAGGTGGTGAGTTGGAGTATGTCGATAGTCATACGCTCAGCCAAGCCTTGCAGTACCGCTTAAAGATGGGCAATTAGTGTGATTAATCAGCAACAAGAACAAGGAGGCGTTGCCATCAGTGGATTCTGATTGCAACAAGGTATTGCTGATTTTTGATACTGCTGTAATATTGCCTAAATTCATTTTAAAGACAATCAGGTTGCAACACTCTCATGGAAGGATTTCGATACCTGTCTGAACAGCACGAGCTGAGTGAACTATATGCTCAGATGGCTGCGACAGATACTTATGCACTTGATACCGAATTCATTAAAGTCAATACGTTGCACCCATATTTGGGCTTGTTACAGATCAACGTCGATGGCCACGTGTATTTGTTAGACGGCAAAACTCTGGATTTCACCGATCTGTGGCTGTTGATTTTTAATGCCCGCCAAAACATTTTTCATGCCAGTGGTGAAGACCTCGACCTGATCCATCATTACGCCGGTCAAAAAGATCTGGATAATTTGTTCGATACCCAAGTGGGTTTGGCATTTTTAGGGCATGGTTTACAGGTCAGTTATCAGCAAGCACTGCAGCAAGAGTTGGGCATTCATGTGGATAAAGGCGAAACCCGTTCTGACTGGTTAGCGCGGCCACTGCGCCCTGAGCAGATGCAATATGCCGCCAATGACGTGATTCATTTGCCATTGCTTGCCACCAAAATTCGGCAGCAACTGCAACAGCGTGGCTTATGGGAATGGATGCTCGATGACTGTCTGATGTATGCGCGTGAAGTCGGCACAGAAACTCCATTGGTTGATTTATATCAAGAAGTGGGTAACTTCCGGCACAGTCGTAAGCAGTTGGCGCAGTTACAGCAGCTCTGTGTCTGGCGTGAGCAAATCGCCCGCGCCACCAATCAGCCGCGTAGTTTTATTTTAAAAAATAGCACCTTGATTGATTTGCTTGATCAGCAGCCGATGAATGCGTATCAGTTGCAAAAAATCAAAGAGTTAAGGCCGCATGTGCTACGCGAACACGGCAAGACGATTTTGGATTTGCTGCACTATTTACCCGATGAAGTCCAGTGGCCATCGCGGTTACCACGCCCTTACCGCCCCAAAACAAATGACGTGTTGGAGCAAGTACAACAATACACAGAGCAATTGAGCGCGGAGATTCAAGTGCCACAAGAGGTGTTGTTGCGTAAAAAATGGCTGAATGCGTTATTGTCACATGTGGCACTAGGTGGTGATGAGCGTGACTTGCCGCGTTGGTTGCTGAGTTGGCGTTATGAGTTGCTGACACGGCCAATTTTGGATATTTTGCAACAGCAGCGCAGTGTGCTGATGGTCGAAATGGCACCGGTCAGCGACTAGGCTGTCCAGATCTGGGTTTTTAGCAAATTGCTGCAATATGCTATGCTTGCCAGCACTGTTCCTGTTGAGTCAGATGCCATGCATTGTGATATTTATAAAGCCAGCAGCCGCGATGAGCTGTACATTTATATTGCCCGTCCTGACTATCCGGATGATGCCAACACCTACCAAGACCCGTTTGCTTGTGTGCCGAGTGATCTGCGCAAGGCATTTGGTCGTCCCAGCTTTGTCATGCACCTTGAGATTGATGCAAACCGTAAACTGGCACGGGTGTCTGCCGATCAGGTATTGGCATCGTTTCAGGAGCTGGGCTATTTCGTACAGTTTCCCCCTGATGGCCTGATCTCACCGACTGCACTGCCACCTGAAGGGTTGCGTGGCGCATGACTATTGAAGAGTTTTTAGAGCGGGTCGAACCCGCATGGAACTGGTGGGCAGGCTTGTTCGAAGGCGTGCCGGAGTATCCACTGGCAGTCACAGTGTATGTGGGCGGCAGTATTTTGGCATTGCTGATCTGGCTGCGGGTGGTGCGTTTATTGCCGCATCCGGTCGGGGCGATGAGCTGGGTGGTGCTATTTGGGCTGTTATTTGCGCCCACGGTGACCGAAGGCGATAACGCGCAATTGGCTCCAGCGATCATCGGTTTGATGTTTGGGGTCATTACTAAAGACCAAAGCTTAATGCTAAAAAGCGCACTGCCGATATTGTTTGTGATCGGTCTGGGTTTTGTGCTGGGTTTTTTGTATGAGCGGCTACGTCGTCTGCCAAGCTCAGCAAAACAAGGCTCGGCAGAAGTAGTGAAGTAACGGTGTGGTGATTGAAGGCAATCACCCGCGACCATTTTAGGTGTGGCTGATGATGCAATCGTTTGAAAGTACAGATCGTTATATCGCAACCGATGCGCTCAAGCTGGCGGTCAATGCGGCGCGTACCCTGCAAAAGCCGCTTTTGATCAAAGGCGAACCCGGCACAGGTAAAACCCTGTTGGCCGAGCAAGTCTCGAGTAGTCTGGGCATGCGCCTGATCACGTGGCATATCAAGTCCACTACCAAGGCACAGCAAGGGCTGTATGAGTATGACGCGGTATCGCGTTTGCGCGACAGTCAGTTGGGCGAAGACAAAGTCTATGACATCGCCAACTACATCAAGCAGGGCAAGCTGTGGGAAGCGTTTGCGTCCGATGAGCGCGTGGTGTTGCTGATCGACGAGATCGACAAAGCCGACATTGAATTTCCGAATGACCTGCTGCACGAACTCGACAAAATGTCGTTTTATGTGTATGAAACTGGCGAAACCGTCACCGCCAAGCATCGTCCGGTGATCATCATCACCTCGAACAACGAAAAAGAACTGCCGGATGCGTTTTTGCGCCGCTGTTTCTTTCATTACATCGAGTTTCCAGATGAAGCCACCATGCGGCAGATCATCGCGGTACATTTTCCGCAGATCCGCGAGTCGCTGGTCAGCGAAGCCCTACAGATCTTCTTTAAGCTGCGTAACGTCGCTGGTCTGAAAAAGCCACCATCAACCAGCGAGTTGATCGACTGGCTGACCTTGCTGATGGCGGATGATCTGCCAGAAGAAGTGCTGCGCAAGCGTGACCCAAAAACTGCGATTCCTCCGCTATACGGCGCACTGATCAAAAACGAGCAGGACGTGCAGTTGCTTGAGCGTTTGGCCTTTATGAGTCGTCGCTGATATGTTCGTCCATCTGTTTTATACGCTAAAAAAATACGGCATTCCGGTCAGCACCACCGAGCTACTCGACCTCAACGCTGCGCTGGGTCAGGGTTTGGTATTTGCTGACCGCGAAGACTTGTATCGGCTGATTCGGCTGTGCTTGGTCAAAGACGAACGTTATTTTGACAAGTTTGACCGTGCGATGAAGGCGTATTTTGACGGGGTGGACAGCCTAGACCCTGAAGCGGTACTTGGCCAACTGAACAATATCCCGAAAGAGTGGCTCGATCTTGAGCTACTCGAAAAAAACCTCACGCCGGAACAACGTGAGGAACTGGAAAAAGCCGGTTCGCTGGAAGAGTTGATGCGGACGCTGGAAGAGCGCTTGCGCGAACAGCAGAAAAAGCATCAAGGCGGCAATAAAATGGTTGGCACAGGTGGCACGTCACCGTTCGGTGCGTTTGGTGATCATCCTGAAGGTGTGCGGATCGGTGGCCCTGCGCGTAAAAAATCAGCAGTCAAAGTCTGGGAAAAACGCCAGTACCAAAACCTTGACGACTCGCAGGTACTCGGCACACGGCAAATGCAAATCGCGCTGCGTCGTCTGCGTCGGTTTGCTCGTCAAGGCGCGGCGGAAGAACTCGATATCGATCACACCATTGATTCGACCGCACGGCAGGGAATCTTGGACATCCAGTTGCGTCCTGAGCGGCGCAATCGGGTCAAGGTGCTGATGTTGTTTGATATCGGCGGCTCGATGGATCCGTATGTAGAGCAGTGTGAAAAGCTGTTTAGCGCGGCCAAAAGCGAGTTTAAAACGCTCGAGTTTTTTTATTTCCATAACTGCTTATATGATCATGTTTGGAAAGACAACTTGCGCAAGTCCAGCAGCCGCATGGACACGTGGGACTTGTTGAATACCTATGGCCGTGATTATCGGGTGATTTTTGTCGGTGATGCCAGCATGGCACCGTATGAGTTATTCAGTGAGGGCGGTTCGGTCGAGTACACCAACGATGAGTCTGGCGTGGTCTGGTTGCAGCGCATGCGGCAGCATTTTAGCAAGACCGCATGGCTAAATCCCGAAGACGACCGCTATTGGAATTACACCCAAACCGTCGCGGCGATTAAGCAGTTGTTCGAGGAAAAAATGTATCCGATGACCTTAAAGGGCATTGAGGATATGACGCGCTATTTGGCGCGTTAAGCCTGAAAGGTTTTGTGTAAATATCGTCTTGTTCGTCATATCCCCCTCACCCCAGCCCTCTCCCCGAAGGGGCGAGGGAGTCCCTTCTCCCCTTTGGGGGAGAAGGTTAGGATGAGGGGGTAAGTGAGCTAGGATTATTAAACGAATTGGCTTATTTTGTCAAAATCAACCGATTGTTACGGGTCAGCCGTAGGCGGTATTCTTCACCTTCATGCACGATACGAATTTCGCGGCTCATGGCAAACAGGTGCTGTGAGTGCAGCACGGGTAGGGCGTGGGCTTGGCTTTGGCTAAAGAATTGAAATGGCGCGTTCATGTGGTGTTCTCCGTCAGTGGGGCTGCGTTGCTGGTCTAGTTAATGATAATTATTATCGTTTGCATTTGTCAAGACGGTTGATGGGTGTTTAGCGGTTGTTTTTTGGGCGAGGGTGCGTGTGCTAGGTTGTCGCAGGGCATGGGGGAGCGTTAAGCACGCCCTCCTCAGCCCGATCACCATAACCTTAATCAGCGGACGGTGGGTAGTCTCGATCAAGCAGCTCAGTGAGTGTTGCCCAGTCCAGCAAGAAGACCTCACGAAGGCTTTTCTTTGGATACCTTTTGGAACGATGATGGGGCGATGGCGGCTCTTCTGGCAGGCCACTTGTGAGGGCGTACTGATATAGATGATCAATAATGGGCTCGTATTTTTCCGGTTGATTCATCAGCCTTAATAAAATCATTGCTTTTAAGGTTCTTCCTGTGCTTTTTCTAAACACATACATATTTGTATAAGGGTCATCTTTGAGTTGGTTACTGCTTGCCTCAGGATTCAGTGGATCTGGCTTGAGCCAAAGTTCCCATAACTGCTCAAAACGATTCAGCTGATCTAAAAAGTCTAGCATCGGCTGACTACTGGCCAGATAGGCGGTAACATCAACTGGTGCCTCTAGTCGCTGAGAACGTAAACGTTGATCTCCCACCAGCAGTAAAGGTAGTCCCAAGCGGCTCGGGCTATCTGCAACATGCTTAAAATAAGTTTCAACTGCCGGTACAAATAGACTAAATGACATGGAGGCATGGTACTCATCATAGCGATTGACCACCATGATATGCGCACGAATGTCGAACAACGCCTTATTCTTTAGGTAAGTATATTTAACCTGCCCAGCTTCCGGCGAAACGCCTATTGATGTTGGATCAAGCTGATAGCCTTGATTTTCAAAATGCGCATGGATAATCGGCGTAAAATGCGCAGCAAATGTTTCGATGAGTCGTGGCAACTCACCAGATTCTACCGAATAGGTCAGACGCTCTCGTTTATTGCGCTTGAGCTGATGCTCAATGCTTGGCAGGTACGTTACAAAATCGGCTGGTAACGTGCTTCCATCAGGAAGCATCACCCGCCAAGCATCCTGATCAAACATGGCCAAACGATGCCGCCGTAACAGTTCATAGATCGCCAAATAATGCTCACCAGAAGCGATAAACTGACTAGTGGATGGAAGCAGAAAATAGTGATTGCGATTGTGATTGGCCTCTTCTAATAGACTCGACATACAGTCGGCATATGTGTTTCTAAATAGGTCGCTAAAAAGTTTTTGTTTGGCAACCTCCTGCAAATCTGCCAGAAATGCAGCGAATTTGGGGTTTTCAGGCAGTATTGGGCGTGGATCGGTGAGATGCTCATCTTCATCCCAGTCCAGCGCAAAACGGATGTCTTCTGCCTCGGCTAAATCGGTTGGGATGTAGTCTTGGGGGCGTGCAAACGCATACGGATCCCAGATGCAAATATCATAACTCATCAGTGCTGTCCTCTCTGATCACAATCTAAAAACTGTGTGTTATATGATCAAGCTGATCACATGAGCCTTCTGGCATAGACTTGCCTGTCACATGGCGGGCTTAGATCTCATATACTGCCAGAATTGTGCATGACAGGAGCGGTTTTGTGCAGGATTTAACCCAGCAACCATCCCAAATCAACGTCGCCGTTGGCCTAATCGTCCGCGATGGCCAAGTGCTGATCGCATGGCGTGACAGCAGCAAACATCAGGGCGGCCGTTACGAGTTTTCTGGCGGCAAAGTCGATGCAGGCGAATCCGTTCCCACAGCCTTAGCGCGTGAACTGGCCGAAGAACTGGCCATCCAAGTGCAAACCTGCCGTTTTGTGCGCCGACTACACTATCGCTATCCCGAAAAAACCGTCTGCCTGCATGTCTATCGGGTCGATCAGTTTAGCGGTGAACCACATGGCGCAGAAGGCCAACCGGTTACATGGGTCGCACCGGCTGACCTGTGGCAGTACCAGTTTCCAGATGCCAATCGCCCGATTTTACGCGCCGCGCAACTGCCTGACCTATATGCGATTAGCCATGATATGAGTGCATTTAACACACTGGACGCTTGGCTGGCCTACCACACGCAAAGCGTCGCGCCAGATGCGTGGCTGTATGTGCGCACCCCGACCCTTGCGCCAGATGCACAAGCAGCACTGATTCAGCAACTACAACAACAGCGACCCGACCTAAAGCTGGTGATTAGCGCGGTACTGTATGAGCTAAATTTACCCATTGCGGGTTATCACTTGCGGCATGCTGATCTGGCTACTTATACGGCAGCTTATACAGAATTGCCGCGTCACGACGAACGACTATTGTGGTTTGCCTCGGTGCATGATGCCGATTCGATACAGGCTGCCGATGTTTTAGGTGTCGATGCGATGTTGCTGGGTGCAGTGCTACCGACCGCAAGTCACCCCGAACAAACGGGGATCGGCTGGAAGGCATTTGAGCAGTTGGCGCGTGCGTCTAACTGTCCGGTGTATGCGCTAGGCGGGCAGTCCGCCGCGACCCTAGCGACGGCACAGCAATATGCAGGCTATGGCGTGGCGGGGATTCGCGGCATGTTGGGCTAAATTCAGTCCAGCCGTCCTAGCGCAACTGACTGAGCTGCTGCTGTGCCTCTTGTACGTTGCGTTGGTTATTTTGCTGTTGCGCACTCAATAACACAATCTGCCAAAACGTGCGCTGCTGTGCGGTGTTTTGGGTCAGTAATAAGCCGCGCCGCGCCATGCTATCGGCGCGAGTCCATTGCTGGCGTTGGATTGCAATCTCGGCAAAATGCGCATACACGGCAGGGCTGTCGGGTGCCATGCGCTGCGCACGGGTTAAGGTCTGTTCGGCATCTGCCCATTTGGCTTGGGCGATTTGTTCACGAGCGATATTGAGTAAGCTGTTAAACGCGGGGATATTATGCCCATCGCGGCGTACCCCACTGCGCGGTGCGGGTTGTGGTAACGGCACAATGGTAGGGCGTGTTGATTCGGCATCATTTGGCAAGCGTTGCGGTGTCAAGGGGGCTTCCGCAAGCTCTGGCAGAGGTGTCACAGGGCCAGATCGTGTTTGCGGTTTTTGCTCGGGTATCGGTGCTGGCTCCGGTGGCGTGGGGGTGGGCGTGACGATTGGTGCGGGTGTCGCAGTTGGACTGACCTGACAACCAGTTAACAGCAGGCCACCCAATAGTACGCTGCTCAAGGCCAGTTTGTTCAGGCGCGGGCGATGCGTCAAGGTTGCATCGTCGATGCTGTGCCGATGAATCGTTTGCATTAAAAATTCTCCAAAACGCGATCTAGCCAAGTACCTTGTGAGGGCGGACGACGTGGCGTGGTTGGTTCGGTCGATACCTCGGGCTGGTCATATGGATTGTTTGGGGTGAGGGTCGGCTCTGACCAGTCTTGTTGATTGTATTGATATTGCTGTTCAGCACAAGTCACCATCTGAGTGGGTACAGTGCGTTGGGTGACGGGTGCAAGCACCGCACCTGCACAACCCTCGGCGGAGAGGTTGCCGGTCGCCGAGTCGAGCCAATACCACAAGACATTGTTCGGTTGTGCCAGATTGACGGGTGTTAACGGCAAGCGTCGCATCAGGCTACTCCAGACCGGTAATGCGCCGCTGGAGCCCGTCAGGCCAATTGGCCGGTTGTCATCGTGACCTAGCCACACCACCGATACATAGTTACCACTGTAACCCGCAAACCACGCATCGCGAGCGTCATTGGTGGTTCCGGTTTTGCCCGCGAGCTTGAGGTCGGCGGGTAGGCTACTGAGTGCGCCGCGTGCTGTACCCGTCTCGAACACTTGCTGTAGACCGTAGTTGATCAGATAGGCGTGGCTGGGGTCGATCCGCTGCCGCATCGACAAACCATAGCGTTGTAGCGGCTGACCTTTGGCGTTGACCACCGCGCGAATCGCAGTCGGTGGATGACCAAAACCACCACCCGCATACACTTGATACATGCTCAAGACTTCCATCGGCGTGAGGTCAACTGCACCGAGTAGCACTGAGGGATAGTTGGGGATGTCGGCTTCAACACCGAGTTGGCGTAGGGTGTTGATGACGGTGGGTACACCCATTTCCCAGCCTAATCGCACGGTAGACTGGTTATACGAACGTGCCAACGCGGTATACATCGGGATAATCCCGTGATCTTGCCGGTCGTAATTTTTCGGTTGCCAGTCGGTCATGCCCATGCCGGTAATGCTGATCGCACTGTCATCCAGTGGTGACACGATGCTATAACGCTCGGACTGTAGCGCGGTTAAAAACACCGCAGGCTTGACCAGTGAGCCGATCTGACGACGCGCATCTAGCGCACGGTTATAGCCCGTAAATACACCGGAGCCACCGACCACCGCCAACAGTTCGCCAGTTTGCGGGTCGGCCACCAGCATCGCGCCTTGTAGCCCATCAAGTCGCGATTTGTTGCGGCTCACCATGCCATCCACGGTGCTTTTAAAAGACTGATTGGCTGCGTTTTGCACGCGTGGATCGAGGGTGCTAAAAATTCGTAGCCCTTCTGAGCGTAAGTCAGACTCTTGGTATTGTTCAGATAGGTGGCGTTTGACCACATCGAGAAAATCGGGGTACAGCGTGCGTCCAGCAGTCGGGGTTTTTAGGATGCCCAGTGGTTTTTGCAGTGCAGCGTCAAATTGTTCTTGGCTGATTTTGCCAGTGACCAGCATGTTATTCAGTACCACGTTACGCCGTGCCAACGAGGTGTCGGGGTTACGCCAAGGGTTGTATTGTGATGGGCCTTTGACCAAACCGACCATCAGGGCGTATTGGTGCAGCTTGAGTTCACTCAGCGGCTGGCCGAAATAAAATTGTGAGGCCAAGCCAAACCCGTTAATCGAACGATTGCCGTTTTGACCGAGGTTAATTTCATTTAAGTAGGCTTCTAAAATCTCATTTTTGCCGTAACGCATTTCTAGCAAAATCGCCATCAAGGCTTCGTTAAATTTGCGTTTGAGCGTGCGCTCAGAGGTCAGATAGAAGTTTTTAATCAACTGCTGGGTCAGCGTCGAGCCACCTTGACGTGCGCCGCCGGTGATGTTGCTGACCATTGCGCGAGTCGTACCGCGAATGGAGATACCGTGATGTCGATAAAAACTGCGATCTTCCGTAGCGATCAGCGCATCAATCAGCGGCTGTGGCACGTTTTCGAGTTTGACCAGTACACGGTCTTCATTATGGCGCGGATAAATCCCACCAATCTGTATCGGTTCAAGCCGTGCGATGCCCGTGCCGTTGTTTTGCGTGCTTTGAATATCACTGATGTAGTCACCAGCAAAGCTGATTTTCAGCACTTGGTGCGGGTCTTGGCTATCGCCATAATCAAAACCACGCGTATGGATATATAAATAGCCACCTTGTTGCGACCATGTTCCCGCTGTTTGGTAATCATCCGCCTTGCGGTAGTTGAGCTGTTTGAGTTCATCTTTGACAGCGTCACTGCTGACGGCTGCGCCTGTGTACAGCTCTAGCGGTCTGGCGTAGACTCGTGCGGGGATTTCCCAGCGTTTCCCCTCAAACTTTTCTTTGACCACACGATCCAGCTTGAGCATGTATAGCCCCAAGCCGATGGCTGCGATCAGCGTGAGCGTGAGGAGCATCAGCCCAATCAGGGCAAAACCCTGTTGTGGTGCTTGTGTTGGTTGCGAGCGTGTCTGGGTGTTGTTCAGCAAGGGCATGTCGTCTACGAAGTTAAAATCCTACCGATGATGCGACAGTAGGCGGGTGGATGCAATGTTTGCCGCTGGGTTGTGCGGATGTGTTTGCACAAAATCAGGGCAAAACCTCGATAAAATCAGTGGCAAAATAACAAAAAGGGCAATGCGGTGCTGGAGATGTGGGCGATTTATTCGACCATACCAAGCAGCAACTGCCTATCTCATCATAAGATGATGGTCGTATGATGCGGTTTTGATGGTTTTTTTGTGAACACGCCACGCGTTTGCGCGGTGGATTTGCCTGCGGCATGAGGATTAAGCAACCGATGTACACTGATTCAGCCTTGTTGCAGTCTGCCCAAGTTGTGCCGTTGGCGACGCTGTGCTTTCATTGTGGCGATGATTTGCCTAAGCAGCCGCTGTATAGCGTGATTTTAGGCGAGCCACGGCCAATGTGCTGTTTGGGCTGTCAGTTGGCCAGTCAAAGCATCGTCGAGGCGGGGCTGGAGAGCTACTATCTGGATCGTACCGAGGTCAGCCGCACCGCGCCACTGCCGGAAGGATTGGCATTACTGAGTGGCTATGATCATGCGCAGGTACAGCAGTCATTCGTGTATCACGAGCAAGGCTTATCGGCGGCTGATTTTAGTGTGATCGGCTTGCGTTGTGCGGCGTGTAGTTGGCTGATTGAGCGACGCTTGTTGGCCGAGCAAGGCGTATCACAAGTCACGGTTAATCTGGGTACACAGCGGCTGCGCTTGGTGTGGGATGATCAGCACGCGCAGATCAGTCATTTGCTGAATACGATAGAGCAGTTGGGCTACCGTGCGCGCCCATTTCGCCAAGATACCCACGCTGAACTCCTCGGCCAGCAAAGCAAACAAATGCTGATGCGCTTAGGTGTGGCGGGTTTGGGCGCGATGCAGGCCATGATGTACGCGATGGCGATTTATTTTGGTGATTACAGCGGTATCGACGTTGAATTTCGGGATTATTTTCGCTGGGTCGGCCTGTTGGTCAGTTTGCCGGTGTTTTTGTATGCGGGCTTTCCATTTTATCAATCGGCGTGGCGGGCGTTGCAAGCGCGCACGGTGAACATGGATATTCCGGTATCAATTGCGCTGATTTTAACTTTTGTGGCGAGTACCTACGCGACGCTAACCCAAAGTGGTGAGGTGTATTTTGACTCAGTCAGTATGTTTATTTTTTTCTTACTGGGTGGGCGTTATCTCGAATTACAAGCACGGCAAAAAGCCAGCCAGACCGCCAGTGACTTAATCACGATTGAGCCGATTTTGGTGCATAAATTGACCGGCGAGGCCGACACGGAGCAATACGAGGACATCGCGGCGCATCTGCTTGAGATCGGTGATCAGGTGCAGATTCGTGCCGGTGAAAGCATCCCATGTGACGGCGTATTAGTTGCCGGTGAAGCCAACGTGTCCGAAGCACTGCTGACCGGCGAATCGCAACCAGTGTTCAAGAAAATCGGTGATCGCGTGTTGGGTGGTAGCCAAAACTATGCGCAGCCATTTGTGATGCAGGTGACACAGCCGCCAGAGGGGAGCCAACGTGCGCTGATTGATCGCTTGATGAATCGGGCACTGGCCGAGCGTCCACGGGTGGTACAGCAAGCCGACCAGATGGCCAAGTGGTTTGTGGCGCGGGTGCTGGTGCTGGCCGTGGTGGTGTATGTGGCGTGGTACTTCGTCGATCCGAGTGTGGCACTGTGGGCGACGCTGGCGGTGTTGGTGGCGACGTGTCCGTGTGCCTTGTCACTGGCAACCCCGATGGCACTGACCACCGCGACCAATCGGTTAGCCGGTTTGGGATTCTTGCTGACCCGTGGTCATGTGATGGAAAGCCTCGCCAAAGCAACCCATGTGGTATTCGACAAGACTGGCACACTGACACAGGGCGAGCCAGTGCTGCTCAAGACTGACTGTTTTACGCCACGACTCGAAGCGGAGTCGGCCTTGATGCTGGCGACGGCTCTGGAGCAAACCAGTAATCATCCACTGGCCAAAGCCTTTCGACGTGCCTATGGTGGGCAGCGTTTGCCGGAGGTGTTAGAGCCGCAGCATGTGGCCGGTGGTGGTTTGGTCGGGGTAATTGATGGGGTGCAGTATCGCTTGGGGCATGCGCAATTTGCTGGACTCAGTCAGGCCAGTGATGCGCTAACGGTGGTGTTGGCGGCTTATATCGACGACGTTTGGCAGCCTTTAGCGCAGTTTGAGTTTGCCGATCAGGTACGGCCTGAAGCGGCGGCGATGATTCGGGCGTTACAGGCGGAAGGGCTAAAGGTATGGATGTTGTCCGGTGATCCGACCCAGCAACCACAGCAGGTCGGCGCGGCGCTCGGAATTACTGAGGTACGCGGTGGTCTATTACCGGAGCAAAAAGTCGAGGCGGTCAAAGCCTTACAAGCCGATGGTGCAACGGTGGTGATGGTCGGCGATGGGGTGAATGATGGCCCTGTGTTGGCGACCGCGAATGTGTCGGTGGCGATGTCGTCTGGTGCGGATCTGGCGCAGATTTCGGCAGATAGTATTTTGTTAAATGATCAGTTGTCGGCGTTGGTCGATGCGCGGCGGGTCAGTCTGCGCACGGATCGGATTATTCGGCAAAACTTGCGTTGGGCGTTTGCGTATAATTTTGCGATTTTGTTTCCGGCGGCGTTTGGGTATGTGCCGCCGTGGTTGGCGGCGATTGGCATGTCGCTCAGTTCTCTGCTGGTGGTGCTGAATGCGCTGCGGTTAAAAAAAGCGTGAGGGGTAAGTTAGCCAAGAAAAAACGCTGGAATCTAACGTCCTCTGCATGGCGGACATCGTGAAGACTCAATACAGAAGCAAAGGTCTACTGTATATCTTCGAATTCTTGATCGGCAAGTTTCGGTAAGATATAAACATCCTTAAGGAGGTGCTCCACGATATCCATTGCAAGAGCAAGCTGCTTATCCGTATGAGGTTTAACCTCGTGAGCGGCAGCATTTCCCAAGGTGCGAATTTTGTGTAGCACAGATGCACCCACTGGTGTAAGCACCTTTTGATTTTCAAGGTCTTTAATTTTTTGAAAAAGGTTTTTACCTTTCGCTTTTTTTTCCTTACAAACGGTTTCCACTAGAGCACGCAATCCTATACCCGCGAGAATCGGCGAATTGTTACAAAGAGCTTGCATGGTCTCTTCGTAGACCTGCTTGGTATCGTTCGGCAAAAAAACGACTTCGTGCCCCAAATCTTTGCGACCTTCAATTCTTGATGGATACAATTTTTCGTTGGTGTCGTATTGCCATTCATCTTCATCGACTTGGTAGTAGGACTCCGAGTCAGTACTCACGTCACGGAAAGAAATAAGCTTGCAGCCAAGGCATTTTATTACTTGGTAGTGCTGATTCCACTGAATATTGTGACGATCATCATCTCCGCTAACATCAAGTGAAACTACAACCTCATGAGCTGTTTTCCCTGAGCATTTGGTGCAGGGAATAATTACCTCCTGCCCTTGTGTCGAATTAACTTTTTCATCTACACGCACGGCCATATTCTCGAACTCCAAAATTTTGACTTTTGTTTAACATTTGCACGTGCCAAAAGGCTATCGTCCAGCTCATCTAAGTAAACACCAAAACCACCTAACCCACAACCGCCACAAACTCATCCGTCGCAGCAATCAACGCATCCCGAATCCCCACCTCAGACAACGAATGCCCCGCATCCGCAATCATCTGCAAGCGCGACTCCGGCCACGCCTGATGCAATTCCCACGCGTTTTCGACCGGACACACCACATCATAGCGACCATGCACGATCACACACGGAATATGCCGTAGCGCATCCACCTGCTCAATCAAATAATTATCGGTCGGCAAGAAACCCCGATTAACAAAATAATGACACTCAATCCGCGCAAATGCCTCCGCAAACCGATCCGATCCATAATGCGCAATCATCTGCGCATCAGGAATCAGCTTCGACGTTGCACCCTCCCACGTTGACCATGCCCGCGCTGCCGCCTGACGTACTGCCGCATCATCGCTAGTCAAACGCCGAAAATACGCCTGTACCAAATCGCCATGTTCCGCCGCAGGAATCGCCGCCAGATAATTCGCCCACGCATCTGGAAAAATCTTCGAGCAACCGTGCTGATAAAACCAGTCGATTTCTTTTTTGCGCAATAAAAAAATCCCGCGTAAAAAGAACGCCGTGCAACGTTCAGCATGTCGAATGCCATACGCTAATGCCAAGGTCGAACCCCAAGAACCGCCAAACACTGCCCAACGCTGAATGTTTAATTGTTCCCGAATCGCCTCAATATCGGCCACCAAATCCCATGTGGTATTTTCACGTAACTCAGCAAACGGCGTGCTTTGACCGCAGCCACGCTGATCAAACAGCACGATGCGCCATTTTTGCGGATCAAAATACCGCGCATAATCCGGCTGTGAGCCACCACCGGGCCCACCGTGTAAGAACACTACTGGCTGTCCGTCAGGATTGCCGTATTCGGCGTAATGGATGCGGTGCAGTGCACTGACCTGTAAAAAACCACTGTTGTAGGGACGAATCAAAGGGTAGAGATTGCGCATATGTAATTGACCCTAAAAATAGTGTGATCGACGTACAGGGATAGCGTGCTTGGAACTGTTTGAGCCTGAGAAGCACTGCTTCGCAAGGGCGAGCCAAGCACAAGGTTCGCAGCAGTGCTGCTCATGCTTACTTTTGGCCTGTCAAAAGTGAGGCCAGCGGCAGGCATAACACTCAGTATAAACCCTCGAATGCCAGTGCTAAATCGAATCAGCTTTCACTGTGTTCTGCAACTGCTGCAAGCCCACCCAATGTCGTACAAACTGCGCTGCCGACCGCCCCGAACGCTGCCCCCGATTGCCCGCCCAGCGAATCGCCTCGGCGCGTGCCAGTTCGGTCAGGCTTAAATCCGCTTTGCCCAAACCATCAGCGACGATGTCGAGATAAGTTTGTTGATCCATCGAGTAAAATGACAACCACAATCCAAACCGATCCGACAGCGAGACTTTTTCTTCGATAGCCTCTTGTGGATGAATCTCGCGTACTGTCGCAGCATGATCATTTTCGTGCATAAATTCGGGCAACAAATGCCGTCGATTGCTGGTCGCATAAATCAAAAATTGGCCGGTTTCGGACTGGAGCGAGCCGTCCAGACTGCTTTTTAACGCGCGATAACTGTGGTCTTCCGCACCAAATGACAGGTCATCACAATAGATGATAAATTTTTCCGGTCGGTTGCGGATTAATTGCGCAATCCGTGGCAGATCGACCAGATCATCTCGATTGACCTCAATCACCCGCAAACCCTCGGCTGCATAGCGGTTGAGCAGTGCGCGAACCAGCGAGGATTTACCCGTGCCACGTGCACCGGTGAGCAGCACATGATTGGCCGAAAAACCGTGTAAAAATTGCAGGGTGTTTTGCTCAACTTGCTGTTTTTGCCGATCAATCCCAATCAGATCATCGAGTTGAATGTTAGCCAGTTGTGACACGGCAATCAGTTGTTTGTTTTCCCAGAGCCATGCTTGCGCCGAAAAGTCTACCGGCTGCGGCACAGCGGGCAGTGCATGGCGGGCTTGCTGCACCAATTGCTGTAGTGCATCCAAGAACGCTGTACTAATCTCTAAGCTGACCATAATTTGTCTCATCTCTTGCCGATTGCTGCCAATGACTGCAAATAATGGCTGGTGGTTGTACCCATGCTTCAATTGGGTCACACAAAAACGCTAAAAACTGCAAGGTTTGCCACAAAATGTCATTGGATGCCTATCCGCTGCGTGCTAGTTTCAAATGGAATCATAGCAAAAATGACAGCCCGCCACGAAACAGGAGTCGGCAGCATGAAGCGCAATTCTCGACAACAGCTCCTTGAGCGCAGTCTGACACAGGCCAACAGCTATCACGAGTGGCAGCAGATCGCCACTGAGTTGGACACGCTGACCGAGATGACGCAATGGAAGCAAGACAATGCATCGCCCTATTATGACTCGGAATTGATTGCCGAGCGACTGACTACGCTGCGCCGCTACCGACTTGAGCATCGTGACCGCGAGTTGGTGCGCTCATTGCGTGAGGGCTTGTATCACGATCTGGGCAATATCGGCCATCCGCTGCTGTATGGTGTGGCGCATGTCGGTACCAAAAAACTGATCGAAGACTATATTGATCAAGTCTGTCAGTGTTTGGACTATCTGTGTGATCACGAGTTTGATTTTTTGCCACTGGACGACAAGTACCGTTTTTTTGAGGACACTTATCACAGCTATGGTCAGCCTGCCTTGATGTTTTCCGGTGGGGCGACGCTGGGCTTGTTTCATGCCGGTGTTTGTAAAGCTTTGCAAGAACAGGATTTATTGCCAAAAGTCTTCTCAGGATCAAGTGCTGGCTCATTGATGGCTGGCATGCTCGGCACGCGCACCGATGCTGAGTTACTGGCGATGTATGATGGCGATGGGTTTTATGATCATGCGTTTCATTTTCGCGGCATTCGTGACTTGATTAAGGGCGGTGGCATCGCGGATGTCAAAGCCTTAAAAAACTTTTTGCGTGCCAATCTGGGCGAATACACTTTTGAGGAAGCCTTTGCCAAAACCGGTCGGCATATCAATGTGGCGATTGCGCCATATGACGGCAAACAGCAGCCCCGCATCATGAACGAGCTGACTTCGCCGTACTTGTTGATGTGGAGTGCGGCGTTGGCTTCATGCGCTGTGCCGGTGTTATTTCCGCCGGTCAAGCTGACCACCAAGCGACTCGACGGCACATATAAGCCGTATATGGGATCGACGCGTTGGGTTGATGGCAGTGTGCGTAGTGATTTTCCGCGTGAGCGGATTTCGCGATTGTACAACATCAACTACACGATTGCCTGTCAGGTCAATCCGCATATTGTGCCGTTTATGAAGACCGATCAGGAGCGGTTTCGTACCGATGTGCTGAGTTGGCCGGATCGGATTATCCGTAAACAAGGCCAGATGCTGGCGATGGGGGTAATGGATTTTGCCCGCGAACGGATGGGGCGTGCCGCGCCGGTGCGCCGTCTACTCGATCATGGTTATGGCATTATTGGGCAGCGGTATTATGGCGATGTGAATATCGTTGGTGATTACAGCTTGCGTCACTATGGTTATATGCTGCAAGACCCCAAACGTGCGCTGTTTCAGCGTCTCATGAAAGAAGGTGAACGCGCCACGTGGCCGAAAATTTCGGCGATTCGCTCACATGCCAAAATCGGTAAAACCCTCGATCACTGTCTGTCCCGCTTAGATCAGCAACGCCGGCAGTTAAAGCACGATCTGCCGTTGCCACATGGCACACATGATGATGGCGTATTGCAAATCGAGGCACGGCGGCGGCATCGCTCTCAGTTGTCTTAGGCCACGATCAGTAAGATTTTTATTGAAGAAATGCTAACAGTCCGTCGGTAACTGTGGCATATTTCACACAAATACTGCTGTCTCTCAGAGCGGCAGTATGTAGCGCGGTGGCGCATGGTATTGATGGATAGACAGGGTCGCGGGTCATGGATGAAGACAATAAACTCCCGTATATTCCAGCGTACGAGATGGTACGGATTTTGGGGCAGGGCGGTATGGCAACGGTCTATTTGGCCGTGCAAGAGTCATTCGGTCGTCCAGTTGCTTTGAAGGTCATGTCGCCGCATTTGCTGGCGCAGCGTGATTTTGCTGAGCGTTTTCACAGTGAAGCAAGGATGGTGGCCAGTCTGTCGCACCCGAATATTATCACTGTGTATGACGTGGGAATTCATGAGCAATACCACTACATGGCGATGGAGTACCACACCGGTGGCCATCTCGGTGAGTCGATCGAAAAAGGCGATATTACGCCACAGCGCGCGCTTGAAGTGACTCGTGATATTGCGATGGCCTTGGCGTTTGCACACGAAAACGGCATCGTACACCGCGACTTGAAGCCTGATAACGTGCTGTTTAGCAAGCTGGGTCTGCCGATTTTGACCGATTTTGGGATTGCACGGGATCTGTATGTCGATAGCCAAATGACCCAAATCGGCTCCACTGTCGGCACCCCAAAGTACATGAGTCCCGAACAGGCCAAAGGCGAGAAAGTCGATGGCCGCGCCGATTTGTATTCGCTTGGGGTGATGCTGTACGAAATGCTGCTCGGCGTACCACCGTTTACTGCGCAAGATACGATTACCCTAGCGATTAAGCATTGCCAAGAAGCCGTGCCGCCCTTGCCAATAGACTTAGGGCGTTATCAGCCGCTGCTGGATAAATTACTGGCAAAAGAAGCGCGTTATCGCTTCCAGACCGGTGTCGAAGTGCGTGACGCAATTGAGGCGATTCTAAAAGCACCGACCCAAGCGGCTGTGCAAGGCCAATCTGCCAGCGCACCCGCCAGTTTTTCGGCATTGCCATCGGCCAAACCCAAATCATCCGCCAGTCACGAGCTGGTGGCCGGTTCACCAAGTCAGTCGTTTTATCGCTATAGCGATGAAGAAACCGGCAATTTCTTTAGCAAAAAAATCATTCGTCGCGTCAACTTTAGTGCGGATGATTATGACGAGTTCAGCACCCACTTCCAAAAAATGGCCGATGATCTGAGCCTCTGGATGAAGCAGGTGGGTAAAAAAGCTGACACGCTACATCTGTCGATTGAAGCGCATCCTTGGATTCACAAGCGGATTATCGACAAGATTCGCGCTGATTTTAGTGCGGGGCATGGCTATGGTGACTTTGCCAATCGTGGCACAGTCACGCTGCATCTGTATGATCCGCTTGATCCTACTGGCAAACAGTATTTGGTGCGCTCAAAAGGTAAGCAACCGACCGCAAGCTAAGCAAAATCAGTTGCATTTTATGAATGGTTTGCTAATATGGCGCACCACTGGGGCTGTGGCGAAATTGGTAGACGCACCAGATTTAGGTTCTGGCGCCGCAAGGTGTAAGAGTTCGAGTCTCTTCAGCCCCACCATATACAGTGTTCAATCGCCAAAAAAGACCATGTATTCAGTTACATGGTCTTTTTTTGTGTCGCTAACAAGCGTTGGGGTAAATGTGGTGTAGAAATGGTGCTGCCTGCAATAAAAATCCCGAGCAAGTCGGGATTGTGAAAACGATACTGTGCAGTTAAGACTTTGGTTTGTAGTCAGCTTCCCGCAACCATGTTTGTGTGCGTCCCATAAATGGGACACCGATGATATGCCCTCGCAGCACCAGCCGGCGACCGTCTCGACTGACCCGCGCTTCACCTTGATAAAACTTACCGTTCAACGGATCAATCACATAACCATCGACATAGCGTTTTTCGTTGCCACGTCCAGCCTTGTCAGATGCGCGCAAGTTCCACAGTAAAGGCAAGCCAATGATTTTACGATCGGTAAACGGTGCCGGACAGTTAATACACTTCTCGGCAGGTGTGTAATCAGGTCGCTCTACGGTGGCAACAATCGTCGCCAGATACGTGCCGTTTTGTGCATTTTGAATATGCACAATCGCTTTGGCGAAGCCGGTTGTATCGTCAATCGTGCGCCAATAGCCCAGAATGGGGTCGCTTGGATTTGCCCACGATAGGCTTGCGGTGAGGCTCAGTAGGCAGGTCGCCAGTAAACGAATCAAAATGTTACGCATCAACGCCACTCCTTTGCGCAGAAAGATTTATTGTCAACAGACCTACACGTGCGCCGATTAGTCGATGAATCGGTCGGACTGAGCCGTTATATCTTGGCACAATACAGGATTCTTCAGCTTGAATAAAGACACTGCGTAGATTTTTCAGTGTTGCGATAAGGGTGAGGTGACAGGCAAACAGGCCGGTTTAGGCACTGTGTTGCGCCACAGTGCTTAAACCACTTGGTGAGAGAAATGCGTGGTGTTGTGTTGATAAGACCGTGTTTATCTGGCCTTGGGGGTATAATTAGCCTCGCGCAACCATGTTTGAGTACGTCCTTGTCCCATTAAAGGCATACCAACCACATGTCCGCGCAAGGTCAGGCGTCTACCATCACGACTGACTTTGGCCTCACTTTGATAGATTTTACCGCTGAGCGGATCAATCACATAACCATTGCTGTACAACTTATCACTGTTACTGCTGGACTTTTCGGAGGGGCGTAGGTTCCAAAGTACAGGTAGGCCGATGATTTCGCGATCAGTAAACGGAGCAGGGCAATTATTACAGTATTTGGCAGGAGTATAGTCTGGCCGCGCCACTGTTGCGATAACCGTGGCTGAGTAAGCACCGTTTTCAGTGTTTTGTACTTGCACAACCGCTTTGGCAAAGCCTGTCGTGTCGTCAATCGTGCGCCAGTAGCCAATAATAGGATCAGTTTCATCTGCCCAAGCAAGGCTGACATGCAAACTGAGTAATCCGGTACTCAGTAGACCAATCAAAAAACCACGCATCATCGCAACTCCTTTGAAAATACCTTTCCAACCATGGAAAATCTGACAGCTGATCACAGTAAACGGCAACCAAACCCGTGCTATAACATACAACATTGTTTGTATAACACACAAATGATTACAGCACAGTGTTCCCGAAGAAGATGTGCTGTTCGTCAAACAATTTGCTTATTTTTTGGGCGTATAATTCGATTCACGCAGCCATGTCTGGGTGCGATTGAGGAAACCTGCCCCGATGACCTTACCGCGTATGCGTAGTCTGCGGTTATCTGGACTGAGTCGTGCTTCAAGCGCGTATATTTTGCCGGATAGCGGGTCGATGATGTAGCCACCAGTATAATGCAGCTCTTGTTTTGGGTCAGGCTTCATGTTCCAGACCACTGGCATATCGACGATTCTACGATTGGTAAACGGTGCGGGGCAGTCTACGCAAAACTCTGCTGCGGTGTAGTTCGGCCGTTCGATGGTTTCGACGACGCTACCGATGTAAGTACCGTTGCTGGCTTTTTGAATTTGCACAATCGCTTTAGCAAAACCAGTGGTGTCATCGATGCTGCGCCAGTAGCCAGTAATCTGGTTATCATCTGCATAAACAGCCATTGTGGATAAACCCACAGCCAGCGCGGTGACGAGTGCTGAAAACATCCGTTTCATGGTTGATACTCCCTGTGTGATCGGATTCACATTAAAAGCTGAACCTGTCTGACATAATACTCATTTTTAACGATCAATCACAATTGGGCAGTATGGAGATTTGTGTGACTTGATCGGTTACATTGCTCACTCGACAGTCGGCTTTAATTTTGCGTCTTTTAATTTTGTATCTATAGTTTGCTGGACGATATTGCTATCCAGCGCGGGTAGACTCTGTCAAAATATGCGGTTTTAGTAAAGCAGTCCCCATAGGGCGAGGAGCCAAGCATGCGCTTTGTAGACGAAGCCGTTATTTCGGTACATGCCGGAGACGGTGGCAATGGCGTGGCCAGCTTTCGCCGCGAAAAATTCATTCCGTTTGGTGGGCCTGACGGTGGGGATGGTGGCAAAGGTGGCGATATTATCTTGGTCGCCGATGCGAATGCCAATACGCTGGTTGACTATCGGTATACCCGCAAATTTCGCGCCGAGCGTGGCAAGAATGGTCAAGGTGCTAATTGTGCGGGTCGCGGTGCGAATGATGTGTTTTTGACTGTGCCGGTGGGTACGACCGTTGTGGATGTCGAAAGTGGTGACGTGATCGGTGATCTGATCACTGACGGTCAGCAATTATTGGTGGCGGCGGGTGGCCGAGGTGGGCTAGGCAATACGCACTTTAAAAGTTCAACCAATCGTTCACCGCGCCAGTGTACGTCGGGCACACAAGGTGAGCACCGTGAGATTCGTTTAGAGCTAAAAGTTTTGGCCGACGTTGGGTTGTTGGGTCTGCCGAATGCGGGTAAATCGACCTTTATTCGTGCGGTGAGTGCCGCCAAACCCAAAGTCGCTGATTATCCGTTTACCACATTAGTGCCGAATCTGGGCGTGGTGGATATTGATCGGCATCGCTCATTTGTGATGGCAGACATTCCTGGCTTGATTGAAGGTGCGGCAGAAGGTGCAGGGTTAGGCGTACGCTTCTTAAAGCACTTGGCGCGGACACGGATTTTATTGCATCTGGTTGATGTACAGCCGATTGATGGTTCTGATCCTGTGCATAATGCTCAGGTGATTATGGATGAGTTGCTGCGGTTCTCGCCAGCACTGTCTGAATTGCCGATGGTATTGGTACTCAATAAACTCGACCAAATTCCTGCCGAGCAGCACAATGCTTTGTGTACACATATTGTGGCGGAGCTAGGCTGGACGGGGCCGGTATTTCGCACATCAGGTCTGACCAGCGAAGGCACACGGCCAGTCGTGTATCATCTGATGGATCAGATTGAGCGTGAGCGCGAACTTGAACTTGAAGACGCCGATTTTGCTGAAATGATCAAAGCCCGCCGCACCAAGCTGGAGCAAGAGACCCGCGAGAATGCTTTGGCACTGCAAGAAGCACAGCGTGCCGCTCGCCGCGCAGCCCGTCTGGGACTCGATGGCGACGATGAGGATGACGACTGGGATGATGGCGATGGTCCTGAAGTGATTTATGCGCGTTAGGCGGTTATAATGGCGACGATGATCGGCTTAGAATGAACTCACGATGCGTACGCTAGACTGTAAACGAGTCATTGTTAAAATTGGCTCTTCATTACTCACTGCGCATGGTCAAGGACTTGATCATGCGGCAATTTCGGGTTGGGCAGCGCAACTGGCGCAGCTCAAGCAGCAAGGCTATGAACTGTTGCTGGTGTCATCCGGTGCGGTTGCTGAGGGGATGGTACGCATGAACATGCAAACCCGACCCACCAGTATTCCTGAGGTGCAAGCCTGTGCCTCGATTGGTCAAATGGGGTTGATTGAGCTGTGGTCTAAGGCGCTACTTGCGCATGGTGTACAGGCTGCTCAGATTTTGATGACCCATGATGATTTGTCGAATCGACAGCGTTATTTGAATATCGGTGATACCTTGTGTCAGTTGGTCGATTGGCAGGTGATTCCAGTCATCAATGAAAACGACACGGTTGCGATTGATGAAATCAAGTTTGGCGATAATGACTCACTAGCTGCGATGGTCGCCGGCATGGTGAACGCTGACTTACTGATTTTGCTGACCGATCAAGTCGGCATGTATGACGCCGATCCACGCCATAATCCCGAAGCCAAGCTACTCTCAACGGTGCGTGCCATGGATGATCGCTTGCTGGACATGGCGGGCGACGGTGGGAAGTTTGGCCGTGGTGGTATGGTGACCAAGGTTCGCGCGGCACGCTTGGCGGCGATGGCCGGTTGTCCAACCATTATTGCCAGCGGTGACGAGCCACAGATCGTCTTGCGTTTGATGGCAGGTGAGGAGATAGGCACGCTATTTACTGCCGATGAAGATCGCTTGATTGCGCGTAAGCAGTGGCTGGCAGCGCACTTGCAGATGGCTGGTCGCTTGGTGATTGATGATGGTGCAGTGCGCGCGATTCGTGACCAAAAACGCAGTTTGCTGCCGGTTGGTGTGCGTGCAGTAGAAGGTGAGTTTCGGCGGGGGGACGTGGTCGAGTGTGTGTCCTTTGATGGCAAGCGTGTTGCCGTGGGGCGAATTAATTTTAACAACGATGAAGCTGCACAGATTTTACGACAACATTCCGAAAAAATCGAAGGTATTCTCGGTGAGCGCGACTCTACTGTGATGATTCACCGCGACCATATGGCAGTGTTTTGACAGTAGATCCGCCGATCGTTTAACGAATCGTAGAAAGATAGGCAATCACTGCCTGTCTTTCTACGGGGTCTGGCAGTGGGTTAGACAGCATTTTTCCGTCTGGCAGTGCCTGTTCGGGGTCAGCCAGATAGCGATCTAAGGTGGTAGCATCCCACATCCAGTTTGATTGCAGCAGCGCAGCACTATAGCGGTTTTGGTAGTCTGTAAGTGCGGCCGCCGGTGCGCCGTAGATACGCGAAAGTTGCGGTGCTTTGCTGTTGCGTCCGGCACTGAGTTGGTGACATTGGCTGCATTCTCGATCGTAGACTTGCTTACCAAGCGTGTGGTCGCCAGCAATCACAGGGAGCTGTACGTTTGCCCGCTGTGCGGCGGGCGGAGCAGGCTGGCAGGCTGCGAGTAGTGACCCACACAGCCCGACTATCCACAGATGTCCTGCATTACGCGGGCTAAGCATCCTCATTATTGACGACCATTTCTTCACTAGGCTGACTGAGATAGTAGCCTTGTAAATAGCGCGCGCCCATTGACCATGCCTTAGACATTGCAGTTGGATTTTCGATGTAGGCGACAATCACTTCACGCTCGAGTGCGGTAATATCACTGGTCAGTCGTTTGGCGGCTGCGAGGTTTTCCTCTTGGCTGAGATCCTTAACGTAGGATTTGTCTAGCTTGATGATATTGGCATTGACGTGGCTCAGGGTATTTAGCGCGTTTAAGCCTGTACCAAAGTTGCTGATCGACACGGCACAGCCTTCTTCACGGAAGCGTGCAACATTTTCACTGGCAATTTTTAAGTAATTGACCACGTCACTTTCATTGAATTGTAAAACCAGTGGATTCTGTCCCCCTCCAATCGCACGCGACAATTTACCGATCAAATCAGGCAGACTTGGGTCTTGTAGCGATTCAGCGGTGAGATTGATCAGCAGTCGTGTATTTGGATGTTTCACCAGATGGGCTTTTAGGCGTTTACAGGCGTTGAGCAACACCCAGCGATCTAAGCGGCCATCCATTTTAAAGCGCTGCGCTACTGGCATAAACTCGTCGGGTGCCATTAAGCTGCCATCGGCCAGCGGCAAGCGTAAAAACACTTCGTAGAACAAGGCTTGCTCATCCTCAGTGTCATACAGGGGCTGGAACATGAGGCGGAATTTATTTTGGTCAATCGCTTCTTCGAGCAGTTCTCGCAGTGCCGAGTCGGATTGGGTAGCGTTTTCGGCGGGGCTGTACAGGTTAATGCCATTGCCGATGCCTTTATTTTTCAGTTTAACCTTGTCGGCGGCATCGAAGGCGCGTTCAAGCAACTCTTGGCCTTCGGGTGAGGTTTCACCGATCATCGCGATCCCGATGCTGATGGTAGTTTGTACCGTGCGCTTATCAACATCAATCAGTAAAGCAGCTACGGCGTCGACCAGTTGCTGAGCGCGTTGACTGATCAGATCAGGCGTGACTGCCGGAACGATCACGGTAAACGACGCATCGCCAAATCGACTTAAGCTACTGTCAGCAAACTGTGTAGAGAGCAGTTTGGTGATTGCCAACATGGCTGCATCACTGCCAGACAAGCCGGTACTGGCATTGATTTGGCCGATGTTATCAATGCTGATAAACAGCAACGCGTACTGAGTGCCTTTCTTGACGGCAGTACTGCGTGCGTCAAGCAGTGCTTCTTCAAATGCCACACGATTGCCAAGACCTGTTAGCGGATCAGTACGTTCCACTGCGGCCAACTGCGCTTCAAGCTCGGCGTTAAATTCGCCTTGACGCTGAATAATAATTTGAATGCACGGTTCGCCCTCATAACTTGCCGGTGCAAGCTGTAACATCGCATCGAAGCTACTGTGGTCGGTGCGTACCCCACGAAATGAGAATTCAGACTGGTCGTGATTACCTTTGCTGTAAGTGCGCAAGAACTCTTTAAAGGTCTTAATGTCTTCGCTGTGTACCAGATCGACAACTGGCATGCCCATCAGTTCATCGACTGTGGCGTGACCAAACAGCTGTAAGTAGGTGTCATTGGCATAAATATGCACGCCATCGTGGATGTAGGCGACTGCGCTGCGCGAGTTTTTCAGGAGTAGTTGCGCCCGACGCTCTGCTTCGGCCAGCATGCCTTCAAGGTCGCGTTTGCTGCGCCGATAGTTGAGGTTGCGTAGCTCGCGGCGGATACTGGTGACAAGGTGTTGCTGGGCGTGCCGCTCAATCACATCGGTCACACCCGCTGCAAGTGCCTCTGCGACGATTTGGGGCGTTTGGTCACGTTCACTCTGTGGTGCGCGATTCGCCTCTGGGCTGGGCATGACAATCACGGGCAGGTCTTTACCCGCTGCTCTGACCATGCCCATCGCGTCTTGATAGCTGAGATCATAGGCATTGCCGAACAGCAGTAAGTCCCAAGGCTGCCGTAAGGATTTTTCGAGCTCCTCACGATCATCCAGCAGATGCATTCGGGTGGCAACGCCTTGTGCCTTGAGCAGATCGGTGATCGCTTCTGCGCCAAGTTGTTCGTCATCAACAACCAGTAGACGTAAACTTTCACTTTTACTACTCATAACACGGCAAGCCTATTGGGTGGAGATGGTTAAGGTTACAGGATTTGCCAAACTTCATCGTAAGCATCTTCCTTATTGGTCTCGACAGGGCGTCGCTCGGCCTGCGTGCGACTCGGTGGCGGCGCGTCCTTGCGCAAGATGATAAATTCAAACTGACTAAAGCTCTGCGTGACCATAATCTCACGCGTGAGTTGTGCCTTTACTTCGTCACGACCGACGCGAATGATCACCCGATAACCGACTTTAAAGGCCAGCGTCGGCGTGATAATGGTCGCCGGACGATTGAGGTTCTTGATTTCAGGGAGCAGTAGGGCGCGTAAATAATCGGTCGGCTCGGCATCCTTGCGGAGTACCCGCGCCCCACAGGATTTGCCGCGTGGTGATAAAATTTCCACGCCAAACTCAGCACCTTCGTTTGGTTTTTGCTTGACCCAGCGAATCAGCCCGATATGCCATGATTTATCAGACGGCTCGCGTACACTGACCAATTCGCCTGTGCGTAATACACTGGGCGTTTTGCCACTCCAACGCACCCCGTAACCACCAGGGCTGATGTTGACGATGGCACACTGGTGCGTTTCGAGATGCTCTTTGGTGGCTTCTTGCTTGATCTGTGCATCTTGAGGGGTATAGTGCAGCTCAGTATCCGCGCTGTCTGCGTGCACGAATCCAAAGGTGTGTGTCTGCTGAGATAAGCTTTCAAATTGAACTTTATTCAGATGCTCACTATCAATCACATCTTCAAAAGTTTGCTGGTCAGCCAGTTGGTAGTGAGTGCCGATTAAACCCAGTGCCAAATCAATCGTGCCTTGATACGGGTGGCGTGCGTATGACCGCTCAAGCGGCGCGGTAAATGTCAAAATCAGGTGGTATTTGAGTGAGCCAGACAGCAGTGAGGATTCGGCTTTGTTGAGGAGCTTTGGCGCGTTACCGGTTAACCCCTCAAAATGCTGGAGTAGGTCACGCACGTCGATATAATACGCTTCGCTGCTGACTTCGCTGTATTTGGTGATGTA
>OGCL01000355.1_pt1 | contig 51000 bp, 49 predicted proteins | sample 1570041 | NCBI WGS metagenome assembly OGCL01 (sample SAMN06266162, study PRJEB24511) | hot springs metagenome | isolation source: Hot spring water | place: South Africa: Limpopo | collected 2015-06-22
GCTCACATCGGCGCAGCCGATGTGAAGCGAAGCGGCCGAAGCCAACACCGCGCAACGCAGCGATTCGCCCGCGCAGCCATATGTTCAGCGTTTCCTTAGCGGGCTGTTGAAAAACTTGGCTAGCGTGGTCAGATGCAAGGTGCACGGAGCGAGCGCCGCGCAACCCTGCAGACGGTCCGCTGCGGTCGTTTGTCAACAGCTTGCCACGGGCCGTGCTTCGAGTGACACGTCCCTCTGAGCGACCCCGAGGATTCCTGGCCGTGGGGTCAGCCCGGGGTTCGACCGAAGCGCTGCAGCGCGTCACCGGTCATGCGGACGATACGCCAGTCGGGAAGGACGCTCGCGCCCATGGCTTCGTAGAAGGCAATCGAGGGTGTGTTCCAGTCGAGAACGGACCACTCGAAGCGTCCGCAACCACGCGCCACCGCGACGGAGGCAAGATACTGCAGCAGCGCCTTGCCGTAGCCGCGCCCGCGTGCCTCCGGCACGACGAACAAATCCTCTAGGTAGAGGCCCCGCCGCCCGAGGAAGGTGGAGAAATTGTGGAACCAGAGCGCGAAGCCGACCGCACGGCCACCGGCCTCCGCCAACACGCACTCGATGCGCGCATCCGCCGCGAACAACTCGCGCTCGAGGTCCGCAGGGGTTGCGGCGACCAGGTGTGTCAATCGTTCGTACTCAGCCAGCGCGCGCACCATCGCATGGACTGTGTCGACGTCGGCGCGTGTAACCGGTCGGATCACCAGGTCATCCGGGGCGCTCATCAGGCCTGCTCGATAACGTCGGCGGCGCGGGCGCCGCTCAAGCGGAGCAGTTCGCCCGGCGAGATCGCAAACATCGCCTGCGGTGTGCCGCCAGCCGGAAATACGGTGGCAAACCCGAGCAAGGTCTGATCCATCAGGACGATGCCCGGCCGTGCATGGGCGATCGGAGCGACGCCTCCGATCACGAATCCAGTGTGTTCGCGCACGAACGCTGCATCCGCTTTGGCCGGCGCCTCGCCGGCAAGCGCCTCGACCTTGGCGGTCGACACTCGATGCGCGCCGCTGGTGATCACCAGTATCGACCGGCCGCTTGCCGCGCCCCGAAAGATCACGCTCTTGGCGATCTGTGCTACGTCGCAGCCCAGCACGCTGGCCGCTTCGGCCGACGTGCGACAGGCCACGCGATACTCACGGACGACGGCGCTCGATCCGGCGGCTGCCAGGGCCTCCTGTACCCGCCGCGCGGAAGCCGACAGGGGATCGGTCATGCAGACACGTCCTGCAGATGATCATGCTCCACGCGACGCGAAGCATCGGCTGCGGGTTCCGCGGCCGGTGCGGATGACAACGGAGTCGCTGCCGCCGGCATGCGCAGCAGCGCGCAGACCTCGCGCGGACGTCGTCCTCGATGCGCAGGCGGCGCCGCGCGTGTCGGCGGTTGGTCAGGGTTCAGGTCGTAGTGTGACTTGTCACGCCGCGTCGACGTCGGCTGCGTACCGCGCTGATCGGCCCGGTGGCGACCTTCGGCCGGCGCATCCTCTCGACGTGTCTCGCGATCGCGACGCGGCGCCAGTGCGAGATCGGGCAGCGGCGCGACTTCGATTTTCCGGCGCAGCAACTTTTCGATGTCGGCCAGCAGGCGTTCATCCTCCGGCGCGACGAACGAGATCGCAGTTCCGCTCGCGCCGGCCCGCCCCGTGCGCCCGATCCGGTGCACATAGTCCTCTGCGACGAAGGGCAACTCGTAGTTGATGACCGTGGGCAGCTCTTCGATGTCGAGCCCGCGCGCTGCGACGTCGGTGGCTACCATGATGGTTGCGGCGCCGGACTTGAACGCGTCCAGCGCACGAAGTCGCTCTTCCTGCGTCTTGTCGCCGTGCAGCGCCGTGGTCGGGAAGCCGTCGCGTTCGAGTGCCCGGGCGAGGCGGGCGGTATCCAGCTTGCTGCGACAGAAGACCAGCACCTGCGAGAGTTCATGCGTGCGAACGAGGTGCGCGAGCAAACGGCGCTTGTCGTCCCCGGCGACTTTGTAGACCCGTTGCGTGACGGTTTCAGCGGCGGTGTTGCGGCGTGCCACCTCGATCAGCGTCGGTGAGCGCAGCATCCGGTCGGCCAACTTCTTGATCTCGTCCGAGAACGTCGCCGAAAACAACAGGCTTTGCCGCTCGACCGGGAGCAATCCGATGATCCGGTTGATGTCCGGAAGAAAGCCCATATCGAGCATGCGGTCGGCCTCGTCGAGGACGAGCACCTCGACTTGATTGAGGTAGACGTTTTTCTGCTCATGATGGTCGAGCAGGCGGCCCGGGGTGGCGACCAGGATCTCCACGCCGGCGCGAACCGCCTTCGTCTGCTCGCGGATGTCGACGCCGCCGAAGACCACGGTGGAACGCAGGCCGGTGTAGCGGGCATACGTCTCCACGCTCTCCGCGATCTGGATGGCAAGCTCACGCGTGGGTGCGAGGATCAGGGCGCGGACCGGGTGCCGCGCCGGCGAAGGGGAGGTGTTCGCGTGCTTGAGGATGCGCGCCAGGATAGGCAGCGTGAAGGCGGCGGTTTTGCCCGTGCCTGTCTGCGCACCGCCCATGACGTCGGCGCCGGCCAGCACGACCGGAATCGCGCGCGACTGGATAGGCGTTGGGCGAACGTATCCTTTCTCGATGACGGCGCGCAGGATCGGATCGGGTAAGGCGAGCTCGGCGAAAGTCGGCCCGGACGACTCAGCGGCAACCGTTGCCGCAAGCGAGGTCGTCGAGGGCGGCGCGGACCGCGGGTCGGAGTCACCAGGCAGGCGCGAAGGAACGTCCGACCCTGGTCCAACGCGGCTCGCCGAGGCGTCGGCCCCGGGAGACTGGCTTTCTTGCATGCTCAAATTTTACGCATGCGGCACTGCGTTCCCCGGGCCTGGCGCTCGCATGTCACCAAAGCACCGAAGGAACCGGCGCGCAGACGGCGGTGGATGAACTGCGTCTGATCGCTTCGATCGATCAGCATTGCAAGAATTCTTCACCCATCTGTCATGGACAAACCGCAACAATTCCTTGGCTACCGCGGTGATGCGGATCGTTCGCCAGCGCGGAGTCATCTTTCGTTGAAGGAGCATCCATGAATCTGAAGGGCACCAAAACCCACGAGAACCTCAAGGCCGCGTTCGCTGGCGAAAGCCAGGCGAATCGCCGTTACCTGTACTTTGCAAACAAGGCGGATGTCGAGGGTCAGAACGACATTGCGGCCCTGTTCCGCTCCACGGCCGAGGGCGAGACCGGGCACGCGCACGGCCACCTCGACTACCTGGCGATGGTTGGTGACCCGGCGACGGATCTGCCGATCGGTTCGAGCCGCGACAACCTGAAGTCTGCCGTCGCCGGCGAAACCCACGAGTACACCGACATGTACCCCGGCATGGCCAAGACCGCGCGGGAAGAGGGTTTCGACGAGATCGCCGACTGGTTCGAAACGCTTGCCAAGGCCGAACGCTCGCACGCCAACCGCTTCCAGAAGGCGCTCGAAGCGCTGCAGGACTGAGGTCGCTGGCGACCCGCTGGCCGGGCCGCGTGCAGGCCCGGCCAACGCCAAAGGAAACGCTGAAGACAGCGGCGCGCGGGATGAAGCCAGCACCGCGCGACACGGCGATTCGCCGGCGCGGCAGTTCATCCCGCGTTTTCCGAGGCGAACGTTGGCGTTGCGTCAGGATGACCGGCGCGCGCCCCCGGGCACTTCCCGGTCGATGCCTGCCCGCGCGATGTCTCCGGGCCGAAATCGACCTTTTCCCCGCAACAACACAACTCGTTTGATCATGAGCCGCGAAGGCAACCTCGAAGCGCCGACCCGCCATCCGATCGATTGGAAAAACCCGGACTTTTGGGATGAGGGAGCGCTCGAGCGCGAGCTCGAGCGTGTCTTCGACATCTGTCACGGCTGCCGTCGTTGTGTGAGTCTGTGCAACGCCTTCCCGACCCTCTTCGATCTGATCGACGCTTCGTCGACGATGGAGGTGGATGGCGTGGCCAAGGCGGACTACGTCAAGGTGGTAGACCAGTGCTATCTGTGCGACGTCTGCTACATGACCAAATGCCCGTACACACCGCCGCACGAGTGGAACGTCGACTTCCCACACCTGATGCTGCGCGCCAAGGCGATCAAGTTCAGGAAAGGCGAGGTCGGCCGCAGCGAGCGCTTTCTTGCCTCCACGGACACGCACGGCAGTTTCGCCGGCATTCCGATCGTCGTGCAAACCGTCAATGCCGTCAATCGCACCAAGACCGCGCGGCGAGCGATGGAATCGATGCTCGGGGTCGACGCCAAGGCGTGGCTGCCGAGCCTCGCCACGCAACGATTTCGCAGCCGCGCGCGGAGTGCTCGTGCCGGGCAATGGCCGGTCAGGAACGGTGAGCGCACGCCGGGCAAGGTCGTGATCTTTTCGACTTGCTACATCAACTACAACGAACCGGGGATCGGTATGGATTTGCTCGCGATCCTCGGGCACAACGAGATTCCCACCGGAATCGTCGAGAAGGAGGCGTGCTGTGGCATGCCGAAACTGGAACTCGGTGACCTCGAAGGTGTTGCTGCGCTCGCGGCCAAGAATCTGCCGGTGCTCGCACGCTACGCGCGCGAGGGCTACGCGATCTTGACCCCGATCCCTTCATGCACACTGATGTTCAAGCAGGAAATTCCGCTGCTCCTGCCCGACAGTGCCGACGCACGGGCCGTGCAGGAGGCGATGTGGGATCCTTTCGAGTATCTGGTTGCCCGTTACAAGGACGGATTGCTGAAGACCGACTTCAGAAACGCGCTCGGACTCGTCAGCTATCACATTCCCTGCCACAGCCGGGTGCAGAACGTGGGCCGCAAGACCGAGGAGGCGCTCAAACTCGTCCCCGGAACGCAGGTCAATACGGTCGAGCGCTGCTCCGGCCACGCCGGAACGTACGGCGTGAAGAAGCAGCACCATGCGACCGCGATGAAGATCGGCAAGCCCGTCTTCCGCGCGATGGCGCAGCCGGCCGCTGGCAAGCCTGCCTTCATAAGCTCCGATTGCCAGCTCGCCGGGCACCACATCGAGCAGGGCATCCGAGAAGGCGCTTTCGGTGATGCGCCGCCGCAGCTCGCCCACCCGATTTCTTTGATGGCTCGTGCTTACGGTTTGTCCGATTGACCGCGCGGGCTGCCTTCCGAATGGAGTTTCACATGATGACGCATAGCGCCCACCTGACCCGAGGCGACCTGATGTCGCTCGAGACCTATCACAAGTGGATCAAGGAAAACAAGGCGGCTCTCATCCGCCACCGCCAGCGGCGCTCGGTCCAGCTCGGCGAGCACGTGCGCGTCCAGTTCGAGGACGAGACGACGATCCGTTATCAGATCCAGGAAATGCTTCGCATCGAGAAGATCTTCGACGAAGAAGGCATCCAGTCGGAGCTCGACGCCTACAACCCGCTGATTCCGGACGGTTCCAACTGGAAGGCAACCATGCTGATCGAGTATCCCGACGTCAATGAGCGGCGCCGCGAGCTCGCACGGCTGATCGGCATCGAGGATCGGATGTTCGTCGACGTCGAAGGTCAGCCGCGTGTCTACGCCATTGCCGACGAAGACCTCGATCGCGAGAACGACGAGAAGACCTCATCGGTGCACTTCCTGCGCTTCGAGTTCCCGCTGGCGGCCCGTGCTGCGCTGCTCGCGGGCGCTTCGGCCGTGCTGGGCTGCGACCATAAGCACTACCCGATGCACGTCGAAATTCCGGCCGAAACACTGGCAGATCTGGTCAAGGACCTCCGCGCCTGAGCCACTCCCTGCGGCACGGCGGCGGAATTTCGTCTACGCTCGCAGGGATGCAAGCCACTCCTCTCAGCGCCCGCAGCGGTGGGCATCTGGTTGCCGATCAACTGGTCCTGCATGGCGTCGATATAGCGTTCGGCGTGCCCGGCGAGAGCTACCTCGAGGTGCTCGACGGGCTTTACCGTCACGATGGCCGCGTGCGCTTCATCGTTTGCCGACACGAGGGCGGCGCAGCGTTCATGGCCGAGGCCTATGCCAAGCTGACGGGTCGCCCGGGCGTTTGCCTGGTGACGCGCGGGCCGGGCGCGACCAACGCCTCGATCGGCGTGCACACCGCCTATCAGGACAGCTCCCCTCTCGTTTTGCTGATCGGCCAGGTTGGCGGCGACATGGTCGAGCGTGAGGCATTTCAGGAGATCGACTATCGCCGCATGTTCGGCCCGATGACCAAGTGGGTCGCGCAGATTGACGATGTGCGGCGGGTGCCGGAGTACGTCGCCCGCGCTTTCCAGACTGCGACCAGCGGACGTCCGGGGCCGGTCGTTTTGGCCCTGCCGGAAGACATGCTGACCGCCACCGCTGCGGTCGGCGACGCCGAGCCTTATCGGCCAGTGCAGCCCGTGCCGGATCTGGCCGACGTGCATGCCGTAGTGGATGCGCTCGCCGGTGCCGAGCGGCCGTTCGTCATCGTCGGGGGGCATGGGTGGTCACGCGAGGCGGCACGCGCGCTGCGCGAGTTCGCGGAGTCGCTGGAACTGCCGGTCGGATGTGCCTTCCGCTTCCAGGACATCTTCGACAACGGTCATCCGAACTACGCGGGGGATGTCGGCATCGGCATCAATCCGAAGTTGGCAGAGCGAGTGCGGCAAGCCGACGTGCTGCTGGTGATTGGCGCCCGGCTGGGGGAGATGACCACGTCCGGCTACTCGCTGCTCGAAGTGCCGCGGCCGAGACAGCGGCTCTTCCACGTGCATCCCGACCCGGAGGAACTCGGGCGCGTCTACCAGGCCGAGCGCTACCTGTGCGCTGGCGTCAATGCGTTCGCCATGGCGCTCGCGCAGAGCGCGAGGCGGCCAGGGCTGCCTGCTCGCCGGCGCGCCGAGGTCGCGCAGCGCTGGCAGGTGGATCTTGCCGAATGGCGATCCGAGCCTGCGCTCTACCGCGATCGACCGCTGCCGGCGCGGCTGAATCTGTGGCGCGTGATGCAAACGCTGCGCGAGATGGCGCCGGCGGACGTCATTCTCACCAACGGCGCCGGCAATTTCGCGACCTGGGGGCATCGATTCCATCCTTACCGCGGCATCGAGCACTGCGGGAAAAGTCAGCTCGCGCCGACCTCGGGTGCCATGGGTTACGGGCTGCCGGCTGCGGTCATGGCCTCTCTGGTCGCGCCGGGGCGGATAACGGTCAATCTCGCCGGCGATGGCGATTTCCTGATGACCGCTCAGGAAATCGCCACCGCGCGCCAATACGGGGGCGCCTTTGTGACCATCGTCTTCAACAACGGCATGTACGGCACGATACGGATGCATCAGGAGCGCGAGCATCCGGAGCGGGTGTTCGGGACGACGCTGGTCAATCCGGACTTCGTCGGCCTGATGGAAAGTTTTGGCGGGCGTGGTTTCCGCGTCGAGACCCACGACGCGTTCCGGGAAGCCTTTGCAGCGGCGCTGCATCACCTGCGCGAGAACCGTGTGCCGGTTCTGATCGAACTCGTCCTCGACCCGGAAGACCTCACGCCGGGACAGTCGCTTTCGGCCATCCGTAGCGCGGCGAAATCGCGTCGTGCCCTGTCGGCGGCGGGGGGCATCGAATGACCGAGATTTGCTTTGTGACCGAAGCGCACGATCCGGTGGCGTGCGCCCATGCCGAGGTCTTGCGAGCCTGGGCGGAGGGGCAGCGCGTGCGGGTGTGTACCGCTGATGCGACGATGACGGCCAGGCTCGATCGCATGCTGTGGGAAATCCCGCGTGAAGGTTTCGTTCCGCATGTGACGCTTGCCTCGCCGCTTGCCGCCGTCACGCCGGTGATCGTCGATCACGCGGACGTGCATCCGGCTGAGGGCGATGTCTTGATCAACCTCGCTGCAGATCCACCGTCATTTTTTGCGCGCTTCAGGCGACTGGTCGAGATCGTGGGGCCGGATGCCATTGACAAAGCTGCGGGACGTGCGCGCTGGCGGCACTACAAAGCCCGCGGCTACACGCTCGAGCATCTGCGGGCGGTGGCCGCGAGCGGGGTCTGACAGCGCCCTGGTGCCTGCGCTATAGTGGCGAGATGAGTGGCAATTCGGCGAAGGACCTGCTCGCACAGGCCGACCGGCTGATGAAGAAGGGGCGTACGCCCCTCGACGATCTGCCTGTCCTCACGGACTTTGTCACCGAGGAGACGTTGCCGGCGGTGCCGGCAGCGGCAAGGCGGCGGCAACAGCCAGAAGACGTCCGTCCCGGCGGTCAGGCGACGCAGGGTGATCCCCACTCATTCCCCCTTGCCATCCCGCTTCCGCAGGTCGAGGAAATACCTTTCGCCGAGTTCGAACGGACGCGCCCGGGCGCTCCCCGCCCGGGCGCACCGGCTGCATCTCGCCCTGCCGCAAGCAGCGCACCTGCGGGCGGCTCCGCGCCGCCTGCTGTATCCCTCCCGCCTGGTGCCATCGTCCTGACCCGGTCCCAGTTCGATCAGCGTGTCGCCGACAAGCTGGAGGAGCTTCAACACGCCGTGTTCTCGCAGGCGATGCAACAGCTTGAACTGCATGCCGGCGGCGATCTGAAGCAGATGTTGCGCGAGGCCCTGTTACCGGCGCTGCAGCAGGTCGCGCAGGACCTCGCCAGCCAGGTGGCCGAGGAAACTGCGGCGCAGGTGCGTCTGGTGGTGACCAAGGCGGTCGAGGCAGAGGTCGAGCGGCTGCGCGAACGCTTGCGCGAACGTCGTTGAAAGGCTGTTCGATGGGCAGGGCGTGTGGCAGCACGCGTCCGGTCGGCCACTTCGGTGCTTGCTAACATCCTCGTCCCCGCGTTTTCCCGTAGATCCTCGACCGGCGCCCGATCGTGGCCCGCTGTGCATCGTCATGTCCAACGCTTCCCCGTCCCGAACCCCGCGTCTCGACAAACTCGCCCGGGCGTTCGAGCCAAAGGCCATCGAAGAACGCTGGTATCCGGTATGGGAAGCCTCCGGCGCATTTCGGCCATCGGCTGAGCCGGGCGCGCCGGCCTACACGATCCAACTGCCGCCGCCGAACGTTACCGGCACGCTGCACATGGGGCATGCGTTCCAGCAGACGCTGATGGACACGTTGATCCGCTACCACCGGATGAAGGGCTGCAACACCAACTGGATCGTCGGCACCGACCATGCCGGCATCGCCACGCAAATCGTCGTTGAGCGGCAGTTGCAGGGGGAGGGCCACTCCCGTCATGACATCGGGCGGGAGGCCTTCCTGGAGCGAGTCTGGCGATGGAAGGAGCACTCCGGCTCCACCATCACACGCCAGATGCGCCGGCTCGGGGCGTCGGCCAACTGGAACTATGCCGACGCATCCGGTGCCGGGCAGGGCTATTTCACGATGGACGAGCACATGTCGCGCGGCGTCGCCGAGACCTTCGTTCGTCTGTACGAGGAAGGGCTGATCTACCGCGGCAAGCGTCTGGTCAACTGGGACCCGGTGCTGCAATCGGCCGTGAGCGATCTCGAAGTCGAGATGGTCGAGCGGGAGGGCCAGATGTGGCACATCCTCTACCCGTTCACCGATGGACCGCTCGAGGGTCCGGATGGGCCGATACGCGGCATGCACATTGCAACGACGCGGCCGGAGACGATGATGGCCGACGGTGCCCTCGCCGTACACCCCGATGATCAGCGCTACCGCCATCTGGTCGGAAAGTACGTCGACATTCCGTTGATGGGCCGTTCGATCCCTATCATCGCCGATGCCTTCGTGGACTCGGCATTCGGATCGGGCTGCGTCAAGATCACCGGTGCGCATGACTTCAATGACTATGCATGCTCGCTCCGGCACGCCCTGCCGCTGATCACGATCTTCACGCTCGATGCGCATGTCAACGAGAACGGACCGGCCGCCTATCGCGGCATGGAACGCTTCGAGGCACGGCGGGCCGTGGTGCGTGACCTCGAGGCGCAAGGATTCCTCCAGAAGACCGTGCCCCATCGCCACATGGTGCCGGTGTGCGCACGCACGGGTCAGATCGTCGAGCCGATGCTGACCGACCAGTGGTTCGTTGCCACCAGCAAACCGACGCCAAAGCATCCGGGCGGTCTGGCCGGCCGCGCGCTCGATGCGGTCAGGAGCGGCGACATTCGTTTTTTCCCCGAGCATTGGGCGCAAACCTACACGCACTGGCTGGAGAACATCCAGGACTGGTGCATCTCCCGCCAGCTCTGGTGGGGACATCAGATTCCGGCCTGGTACGACGAGGCCGGTTGCGTTCATGTCGCCCGCAGCGAAGCCGAGGCACGGGCGAAGGCTGGGCTCGGCCCCGAGGCGCGGCTCGTGCGCGATCCCGACGTGCTCGACACCTGGTTTTCCTCGGCGCTCGTTTGCCACACCACCCTGGGCTGGCCAGACGAGGAGCGCTTTGCGCAAGACCAGATCTATCTGCCATCGAACGTGCTGGTCACCGGCAACGACATCATCTTCTTCTGGGTCGCACGGATGGTGATGATGACCTTGCATTTCACCGATCGCGTGCCCTTTCGCGACGTCTATATCAACGCGATGGTGCGCGACGCCGAAGGCAACAAGATGAGCAAGTCCAAGGGCAACGTGATCGACCCGATCGACCTGCTCGATGGCATCGAACTCGAACCCTTGGTCGAGAAGAGTACGCGCGATCTGATGCTTGCGGCGCACAGGGAAAAAGCGGAGAAGTACATCCGGCGCAGCTTCCCGAACGGCATACCGGCATACGGGGCCGATGCGGTGCGCTTTACGTTCGCCTCGCTCTCGAACATGTCGATGACGCTCAACTTCGATCTGTCGCGCTGCGAGGGTTACCGGAATTTCTGCAACAAACTGTGGAATGCCGCCCGCTTCGTGCTGATGAACGCCGAGGGGCGGTACGAAGGCGCCTATCCAAAGGCGCCGCGCGAAGCACTGACTTTCGTCGACCGCTGGCTGCTTGGTCGGATGCAGCAGGCCAAGCGCGACATCGCTGACGGTCTCGCCGGTTACCGCTTCGATTTCGCGGCCCGCGCCCTGTACGAGTTCGTCTGGGACGAGTATTGCGACTGGTATCTCGAATGCGCCAAGGTGCAGTTGAGCGCGGCGGAGGCGAACGGGGATGCCGCGCGTGCGACCGCCACGCGCGGCGTGCTGGTGCGCGAGCTGGAGACAGTCCTGCGGCTCGCGCATCCGATCATGCCGTTCGTCACCGAGGAACTCTGGCATGCCGTGGCGCCGCTCGTCGGAAAGAGCGGCGCCACCATCAGTCACGAACGCTGGCCTGAAGCCGATCTCTCCCTCGTCGATCCGCAGGCGGACGCGCAAATGGCCACTTTGAAGGCGCTGACCTCGGCCGTGCGTACGCTGCGCAGCGAGATGAAGATTTCTCCGGCCGAGCGGGTTCCGCTCGTGGCCGAGTACGTCGATGCGGCAGGCCGTGCCGCGCTTGCGGCGGCCGTGCCGTACCTGAAAGCACTGGCTCGACTTTCGGATGTTCGTCTCGCGACAGCGCTGCCCGAGAGCGATGCACCGGTCCAGGTGGTCGGCCCGTATCGCCTTCAGGTCGAAATCACCGTCGATCCGGCGGCGGAACGGGCACGTCTCGACCGCGAGATCACGCGGCTCACGGCCGAGGTCGACAAGGCACGAACGAAGTTGGCCAACCCCGCTTTCGCCGACAAGGCGCCGCCAGCAGTGGTCGCGCAGGAGCGTGAACGGCTCGAGCGATTCACCGCCACACTCGACAAGCTGCGTCTGCAACGAGCGAGACTCGCGGACTGAGAGCCGAGGCGAGGCGTCGAACCGTGCCCCACCTGCGCCGCATTCATGCACTCTCGCTCTCCGGTGCGGCCGATCCTGCGCGGATCGACGCGGGAGCGCGTCGCCTGCGGGAACTCGGCTTCGAGGTCACGGTGCCGTACAGGGCGCGTGCACAGTGGCGCTATTTCGCCGGCAGCGATGACGAACGCCTCGCTGCGCTCGACGAGGCATTACGGAGCGAGGCGGACCTCGTGCTGTTCACCCGCGGCGGTTATGGGCTGTCGCGGCTCTTGCATCGCATCGACTGGGATAGGGTGGCGGCGAGCGGCAAGATGTTTTGCGGCTTTAGCGACTTGACCGCCTTTTCCCTTGCCCTGCTTGCCGAGACGGGGCGGGAGACGCTCTCAGGCCCCGTTCTGGCCGGTGACTTCGCGGCCGAAGCGGGCCCCGACCGTTCATTCACCGAGGCGCAGTGGCTCGGCGTGCTGACCGCATTGCAAGGCGGAGAGGCGTGGGCGTGGCCCGAGTTCATCGCGCTCTCCGGTCGGAGCGGTGCGGGCGCGATCGAAGGGGTGCTCTGGGGCGCCAATCTCACGATGATTGCGCACCTGTGCGGCACCCGTTGGCTGCCGGAGGTTGCCGGTGGCGTTCTCGTGCTGGAGGATGTGGCGGAATACCCCTACCGGATCGAGCGGATGTTCTGGCAGCTCAAGCATGCCGGTGTGCTGGATCGGCAGGCGGCCATCGTGCTCGGGGAGTTCAGTCAGTGCGAGCCAGCGGCTGGCATGCAGCACCCTTTCGTTCTCGCCGAGGCGATCGAGGCTCTGTGCGAGATGAGCCCTTGCCCGGTCTTTACCGGCTTTCCGTTTGGGCATGTCGCCCGCAAGACGACGCTTCCGATCGGCCGCCGCGTTCGACTCGAAGTCACCGACGGGTGCGCCCGCCTCAGCCTGCCGGCGTCGGTTCGCTGACACCCGTCGGCAGCGGGCAGGTCGCTCCCGTGCCAGCCAGACCACAGTAGCCATCCGGGTTCTTGGCCAGGTACTGCTGGTGATCGTCCTCGGCGTAGTAAAAGGCCGGCACGGGATCGTCCGCACGGCCTCCGCGCACCTCGGTGGTGATGGTGCCGTAGCCGCGCTGCGTCAGCGCGGTTTGAAACGCCACTCGCGTCTGCTCAGCGCAAAGCCGCTGGGCCGGGGTCGAGCAATGGATCACGCTGCGGTATTGGGTTCCGACGTCGTTGCCCTGGCGCATGCCCTGCGTCGGGTCATGCGACTCCCAGAACCGTCTTAGCAGCTCGGCAAACGTGATCCGCGCCGGGTCATAGACCACCAAGACGACCTCGGCATGGCCGGTGAGACCCGTGCAAACTTCCCGATAGGACGGATTTGGCGTGTAACCGCCGGCATAGCCGACAGCGGTGGTGATCACGCCGGGAAGGCTCCAGAAAAGGCGCTCGGCGCCCCAGAAACACCCCATTCCAAAGTGGGCGAGCTCAGCGCCTGCGGGCCAGGGCGGCGTCATCGCGGCAGCAAGCACCCGGTGGCGCGCCGCGACGGGCATCGCTGCGCTGCGGCCAGGCAATGCCTGATCGGGCGAAATCATCTGCGGACCGAGGAACGTGCGGAACATCGCAATCTCCAGCCTGGCCGTCCGCCGTGCCCGACTTGCCACCAACGGCCTGTCAGAAGTCGTCCAGGTACATCTTCTCCTTGACGAGCCGGTAGCTCCACGGCAAGCCGGCATTCTTCCATCCGTTGACCGTGCGTTGGCCCTTGCGTTCCCCGTCTTTGGCCGTATCGCCCTCGTAGCCATCGATCACGGTGTACACCTTGCTGAATCCACGCGAGGCGAGAAGCCCCGCTGCATGGTTGCTGCGGACGCCGGAGCGGCAGATCAAGATGATCGGGTCGTCCTTGCCGAGCCCGACGCGGGTCAAGCGCTGCTCGATGGCTGGCACGAAGCGGGTGTTCGACATCAGGACGAATTCGTTACTCTGATCGCTCCACTCCCAGACTTCAGGAAAGTCGAGAAAGGGTACGTTGAAATCGACCACCGTCGGCATGCCGAGGTACATCACCTCGGCCCGGGTGCGGATGTCGATGAACAGAACCTTGTTGCCCAGGCGCTCCTTCATCTGCGCCGACTCGACGGCGGTGAGGTGAAGGCCGGAGGCAGAGCGTTTGGGTATCGGCACCTGGTCGATCTCGATGGCGGCAGCCACCCGAACGCACAGCGACAGTACGGCCGCGATCATCCATGCACAGAGCCCGAGGCAGGCGCGTGACTGTCGGACCCTGCGACCACAAACCTCGGTGTCTCTCATTTCAGCGCTCCCAGATAGTCGGCGACGGCCTTGATCTCCAGTTCGGTCAATTTGGCGGCGAACGGCGTCATCGCCGCGTTGTCGTTGCCGCGGTGGCCCTGATGGAACTGCCGAAGCTGCCGCTCCAGATAGCTCGGGTGCTGGCCGGCCAATCGTGGCAGCGTGGCGGCGCCGCGGCCATGCGTGCCGTGGCATGACACGCATGCGGTTACACCGGAATAGACATTGCCGCGCTCGTAGATGAACTGGCCTACCGAAGCAAGTAACGGGTCATCGCTCGTAGTGACGGTAGGCCGCTGACGAGCGAAGTAGGCCGCGACGGCCCGCAGCGTCGGTTCATCCAGCCCCGACGCCTTGTCTCGCATGACCTCGCTCTTGCGCACGCCGGCTGCAAAGTCGCGCAGTTGCTTGACCAGATAGGCCTCATGCTGACCGGCGAGACGGGGAAAGGCCGGCGTTGCGCTCTGTCCGGTGGCGCCGTGGCAGGCCGCGCAGTGCTTTTCCACGTAGCGCGCGGCGGCGGCCAACTCGCCAGGCAGCGGTTGCGCACCGGCGAGGCTCGACATGGCCAGTGCAGTGTGGAGTATTGCCGCAAGGCAACGTCGACCTCGTGTGGATCGCGGTGAGGATATGCGCGGTGTGGTGACGGCAGGCTTGATGTTCATCGGCAGCACCCTTGGCTGAAAGCGACGACAGCTTATTGTGCGACGCAGCAAACCGAATGTTCTGATCGGCATCAAGCGATTGCGACTGGGGTGTGCAGGGGAAGAGTTGGCAGCCTCGGGCGCTGCGCGGCCTAGAATCGCCCCGTTTCAACCCACGGGTCACTGCGCGATGACACTCGACCTGCGCGCCAGCGTGTTGGCAGGGCTGCTGGCTGCGCTGGCCAGTCTCGGTGCCGGCATGGTTGCGTTGCAACTGATGCACGGCAATGCCGTGATGCTGCCGCGGCTTATCGCCACCATCGTTTTCGGGGCCGATGCATTCGATGCGAGCAAGGTCTCAGACGCCATCGCCTTTGCTGTCGGCACCGCCGTCCATGTCGTGCTCGGGCTCGCCTTCGCGCTTCTGATCTCGACTGCTCTGCATCGCTTCGGTTTCTGGATCGGTTTCTTCGGCGGCGCGCTGTTTGGGCTGGCGCTCTATGCCATCAACACCTATACGATGAGCCGCTTCTTTCCGGACTTCTTCTACTTCCGCAGCTGGTTCATGGTTGGCTTCCACCTGATGTTCGGTGCGCTCTGCGGCGGCATCTACGAGTTGCTCGAACGTGATCGCAAGAGCATCTTCCGCGGGCGGGTCAAGCGATGAGCAAGATCCAGCTGATCATCGCGGTGGTGATGGCGGCCTTTTCACTCTTCTCCTACTTCGGTTCGTCCACCGTCAACCCGGTCACCGGCGAGAAGCAGCGGCTGGGCAGCATCACGCCCCAGCAGGAAGTGCAAATGGGCTTGCAGGCAGCGCGCGAAATGGCTGCCCAGATGGGAGGGCTCACGCAGAACGTCCAGGCCCGTGACCTCGTCGCCCGCGTCGGAGGACGCTTGGCGCAATCGCCGATGGCGCGTCAGTCCGGCTATCCCTACCGCTTTCACGTGCTGGCCGACAACCGTACCGTGAATGCCTTCGCGCTTCCCGGCGGCCAGATCTTCATCACCATTGCATTACTGTCACGGCTTGAAACCGAGGGTCAGCTTGCGGCGGTGTTGGCGCACGAGATCGGCCATGTCATCGCGCGCCACAGCGCGGAGCGCATCGCCAAGAGCCAGGTCGCTCAGGGGCTGACCGGTGCGTTCGCCATCGGCACGGGATCGATGGAGGCAGCGCAGGTGTCCTCGATGGTCAGCCAGATGCTGATGCTGAAATACAGCCGGGAGGACGAATACGAGGCGGACGATCTCGGGTTGCGCGTGATGTCCGAGGCCCGCTATGACCCACGCGCGATGATCGGCGTGATGCGTATTCTCGAGCGCGCCTCGGGCGGTGGCGGACGCATCCCTGAATGGGCCAGCACCCATCCCTACGTCGGCAATCGCATCTCCCGGATCGAAGAGACGTTGCGCGGCCGTTACCCGCAGGGCATTCCCGGCGGGCTGACCCCCTGAGCAGGACGCGCTCGTCGACGATGCCATCGGCTGCTGCCTGGGGCGCCCGTTCGGACGTCTCGCTCGTCGGCTTCAATACGTTTCGCGTTGCTGCCACGGCGCAGCGCATGCTGGTCATCCGGACGGTCGACGAACTACGCAACGCATCCGCGGCGCATTCGCGCTTTCGCCCCCTGCTGCTGGGCGGTGGCAGCAATGTCCTGTTCGTGACACCCGTCGTGCAAGACGTGCTGCACGTCCGCTTGGGCGGCCGCGCGCTGGTCGAAGACGCCGGCACTGCCGTAATCGTGGAGGGGATGGCCGGGGAGCCGTGGCACGACTTCGTTCTCTGGACCCTCGACCAGGGACTGAGCGGACTGGAGAACCTTGCGCTGATTCCTGGCACCGTGGGTGCCGCGCCGGTGCAGAACATCGGCGCCTACGGGGTCGAACTCGAGCGCATGGTCGAGTCCGTCGAGGTGTTCGACCTGGTCGAAGGCACCCTGCGCTGGTGGTCCCGGGCCGAGTGTGCATTCGGCTACCGCGACAGCGCGTTCAAGCATCTGCCGACAGACCGCTACCTGATCACGCGGGTCCGCTTTCGGTTGAGCCGCCGTTTCGAACCGGTGCTTGGTTACCTCGACGTGCGCACGGAGCTCGACCGCATGGGCATTGGCGTACCGACGCCGAGCGACGTCGCAAACGCCGTATGTGCGATCCGGCGGCGCAAACTGCCCGATCCGGCCGTCATTGGCAACGCGGGCAGCTTCTTCAAGAATCCCGTGGTGCCGGCCAGCCTGGCCGAACGCCTCGCCGAAACCCATCCGGACCTGCCGCGCTACCCGGCCGGCGCTGGCGTCAAGCTGCCTGCGGGCTGGCTGATCGAACGCGCCGGCTGGAAGGGACACCGGCGAACGACCGCAGGCGGCGGCGTCTGCGGTGTCCACGCCGCCCACGCGCTGGTGCTGGTCAACCATGGCGGCGCGAGTGGCGCCGATCTGTGGCGCCTGGCCTGCGACATCCGGGACGACGTTGCGGCAAAGCTCGGCGTGCGGCTAGAGCCGGAGCCGCGCATCATCCTGCCAGATGCCGAGAGCAACCAGTTCGCGTAGCGCCGCCTGCGCCCAGCCGCGGTTGGCGACCGGACTCGCTGGCGAGGGATGCAGGATGCTCGCGATGCGCGGACGCGCCGCGCTCGAGGCGAGCGCACGTTCCGCCCGGGCCGCGGCGAACTTGCCGATGCCGATCAGCCACTCCGTGGCCAGGGCCTCGACGGCTGCACGCAGATGCGCGTCGCAGGCCTCGAACAGCGGCCCGGCCTCATGGGCCGGCAGTTTGTCCGGCGTCACGTTGCGACCGCGGTCGAAGAAGGCAAGTGGACAGTAATTGAGCACCAGGTGATCGGCGAAGAACGCCTCGGCGGTTCCGAAGCGCTCACGGAACAATGCCCACAGACGACGCCCCGACACCTCCGAACGGCCGCAGGCGAAGCCTTCCACAGGCCGATGCGGATTGGGTTTGCGTGGCTGGGCGACCGGCGCGGTGATGCCCATCCAGTCGCGCACGGCTGCGACCTCGCCGAACGGCACGCCGACCTGCACCATGCCGAACGGGCCGGGATTCATGCCGAGGAAAACCACGCGACGCGGTCCGGTGGCGAATCGCCCGAGGTAGGCCGCATACGGCGCCCAGGCGTAGTCGAGCGGGTTCAGCACGTGCGTGACCGGCGCGGAGAACGTGCAATGGTCGACCGCGGTCGCCAGCACGCGCGCCGCCCGGATCAGTTCGCCGGCGCTGCCTTCGGCCACAGGATCATCTGAGTACAACGGAAGAGGGCGATGGTCTTGCCGGTATCGACGTGGGTGACCACCGCATCCCACACCTGCGTGGTACGGCCGAGATGCGCTGGTGTTGCGACCACGGCGATCGCTCCCTCGCGTGCCGTGCCGAGATGGTTGCTCTTGAGTTCCACCGTCGTGAAGTTCTCGGCCCCTTCGGGCAGATGCGCGATGCAGCCGTAGCCACACATCGTGTCTGCGAGCGCGATCACGGTTGCCGCATGCAGAAAGCCGTTTGGCGCCAGCAGCTCTGGGCGGATCGCGAGCCGAGCCTCCATGCGCGCCTCGCCAACGTGTGTGAGTTCAATGCCAATCAGGCCGGGGAGCCTTCCGCTGCCCCGATCGCGCATGGTTTCGAGGGTGAATCCCGGGCGCAGCGGCATGGTCAGAAGCGATAGCCGACGGCAAACATCAACGCATAGGTGCCGAGCATGATGACCTCGGCCGAGGCTTCGCTGCCGAGCTTGAAGCCGAGCGAGGGAATGATGGCGGGCGCCACGCCGAATTTGTTGAACGGAATCTTGTCGCGGTACTTGCCGCGGTAACCCCAAAGTGGCCCGGCAGTCACTTTGGCGTAGAACCAGTCGTTCAGCTCCCAGCGTTGCCCCCAGTAGATGTAGGCGGACTGCTGGCCGAAGGAGTTGCGAAAGGTCGACACACCGAAAAGCGTCTTGTCAGCGCCCCAGACGCGGTCGAAATCGGAATGGATTTCCAGTGTGACCAGGTGGTTGCGGTTGACGTGCTCGGGGTTATGGTTGCGGTGCAGCGTGTAGAGCGAATAGCCGACGAACAGCCGATCACCCGGGCGCCACCAAGGGTCATCGGGCGCGGGGGACGATGGCATGGCAGCGGTGGAGGCGGGCAAAGTGCCGGTGGGGACGCTCTGGCTGCTGGCTGCGCCAGACAACGCGACGGCCGCGACTGAGACGGCGGCGAGACGGGTTAGCGACATCAATAGCCCTCTTTCATCGGATCTTTGCCCCCGGATTTGTCCTCGGCCGCCCGCGTGCGTCGTTCCGCCTGCTCGCGTGCGCGTTCGAGTTCCGCATTCACGCGATCGATCGTCTTTTCCTTCGTGGGCAAAGGCGTCGGTGGCGGATTGGAGGGTTGACAGCCGGTGACGAGGGCGGCGGCTGCCACCAGCAAAGCGACGAGCCGGCGCATCAGTCGCGGAAATTGTTGAACTGGAGCGGCTGCTCGGTGATCTCCTTGCGCAGCAGCGCGATTGCCGCCTGCAGATCGTCCTTTTTGTTGCCGCTGACACGAACGCTCGCGCCCTGGATGGACCCGCTTATCTTGAGCTTGCTGTCCTTCAGGACGCGGACCACCTTCTTGGCGAGGTCACTGTCGAGTCCTTCCTTCAGGCGGTCGCTGCGCTTGACCTTGTCGCCGCCGATCTTCTCGGTCTTGCCCTTTTCGATCGAGCGCACGTCGACGCCGCGCTTGGCGAACTTGGCCAGCAGTACGTCATCGACCTGCCCGAGCTTGAATTCATCGTCGGCGTAGAGCAGCAGCTGCTTCTCCTTCTCCTTCAACTCGATGCGCGCATCCGATCCCTTGAAGTCGAATCGGGTACCGATCTCCTTGTTGGCCTGATCGACGGCGTTGCGGATTTCAACCCAGTCGAGTTCGCTGACGGTATCGAAGGAAGGCATCGTTCAATCCTTGCGAAACAGAGCGTCGAAGGCGTCACCCGCCGAAGGCGTGCCGGCACGGCCGACTCGCCGTTCGGCGAAGCGCTCCTCGATCTCGTCTGCATGGTAGCTGTCGGGCGAGGGCGCCGCCATCAGCCGCCGGAAGACTTCCGGCGATACGGCAAGGTACTGGCGGACGCTGCCGTCGCGGAATTCGAGTTCGAGTATCCGCTCACGTTCGTCGTAGCCGGCGCTGCGCAGACGGCTTGCCGAGAGCGGTTTGCGTTGCATGTGCAGCATTGTAGGCGTCGGCGCCCGCTCAGAGCTCGAACTTGCCGGGCCACAGCCAGAGGATGGCGGCCGTCATCACCACATAGCGGCAGAACTTCCCGAGTGCCCCCCACCAGAAGCACGGCCAGAACGGCAGCTTCAGCCAGCCGGCTACCGAGGTCAGCGGATCGCCGACTGCTGGCAGGAATGCAAAAAAGCAGGCCCTCGGTCCCAGGCGCTCGAGCCAAGCGAGGGCGCGCGCATCCATGCGACGATGCCGTATGTGTTCGACCGCACGCTTGGCGCCGTAGCCTATCCACCAGTTGATGCCACCTCCGATTGCGTTCCCCGCAGTGGCGACGAACATCGCAGGCCAGAACAACTCAGGATTCAGCTTCAGCAGGCCGACCACGGCGAACTCGGAGCCCATCGGCAGCAGCGTTGCCGATACCAGGGCGATCAGGAATAGCGTGGAGAGCCCATACCGCGGCAAGGACAGTGCGGCGAGCAACTGCATGAACCAAGCTTCCATCGCCTGAATTCTGCACGCCGAGCCCGTGCGGTGGGTGTCAGTCGAGGACGTCGGAAAGAGTGCCGAGCGCAGCCAGCGCCGCCTCGATGCGGGCAGCGCCGTGTCCGGACACTTCGTGCCAGCGCACGTCGTGCTCGGACAACACGCGACGAAGCAGCCGATCGACAGCGGCGCGCGCCTCCGGCCCATCGCGCTGAAGCCCGTCGGCCTGCCACGGGATGTCCGGCGCCGTGAGCAGCGTCACGGCGCAACCCGCCTGCAGCGCGAGCCCGCGCTCGATCAGGCTCGAATCCCCGAAGACATACAGGCTGTAGAGCGCCGTCATCAGCGGCGTCGTATCGGCGAAGACCAAAGCGGCTCCAACTGCGCGGCCCTCGGTCAGCACGGCCAGGGTCCGCGTGTGCTGCGTCTCCATGATCATCGCCTGCTCGTCGCGTCGCGGCGTGCGTGCGTTCTGCTCGACGAACTCGCGCAGGTATTCCGGCACCCAGAGTCCGCCGAGTCGCTCCGCGAGGCTCCGCGCGAGCTCCGTCTTGCCGGTGCATTCGGCCCCGAGCAGTCCCACGAGCCGCGGCCAGCGCGGCAGCGCGATCACTTGCCCAGGCCGGCGCGAGCACGCCAGCTTTGCCAACCCCAAAGCGCCATCACGGCAAGAAGCGTGTACAGCAACGCCGTCAGGAACAGCGCCTTGTAGATGAACAGCACGACGCTCGCCACGTTGACGACGAACCATACCGGCCAGTTCTCGATGAATTTGCGGCCGGTCAGCGTGAGGCCGAGCATGCTTCCCGCCGTCACAAAGGCGTCGGCCCACGGTACGTCGCTGTCCGTCTCCCGAGCGAGAAACTGGCCGAGTACGAACCAGCCGATCAGCCAAAAGGCGAGGGCGCCGAGGCGCAGGCCGCGAGGAAGTCGTGCGATGCCGAGCGCGCCCTTGGGGGCGGCGAGCAGGTCCTCCACCCGCTGAGCACGACCGAACAGCCACTGCCACCAGCCCCACAGCGCGGCAAGCGCGAACACGAGGTTGATGCCGGTCTCGCCATAGAGCTGGTGCTCGAAGAAGAGCCGCGCGTAGAGCAGGCTTGCCACCAGGGAGAGCGGCCAGCCCCAGTGGATCTCGTGAACGTTGCAGATCACCATCGCCACGGTCAGGACGAAAGCGAACAGCTCGAGCCAGCTCACCGGCGAGCCGAGCAGCGTGAAGGCAGGTTCGAACATCGCCGGCGAGCGCGTCGGGTCAGAACGCGTGGGTCAGCGTCAGACGCACGACCCGCGCCTCCAGCGGGAACAGGTAAACACCGCCCCAGGGCGCCGTCGGCGCTTCGCGCCAGCCGGCGCGATTGAGCGCGTTGCCGACTGCAAGCCGGACGCGCGTGTTGCCGAGGCCGTGACGCCAGGAATGGGTCACCCCCAGATCGAGTCGGCTGAGGGCCGGAAGCGCAAGCGGCGAGGGGGCATCCACGCGCTTGCCTGCCTCGTGGCTCAGCAGCGCGTCCAGCGTCAGGTCTGGCCAGGCGGCCGGTTGGTGATGCAGGAAAAGCGCCAGCTTGGTTCGCGGTACGTTGACCGGACGCTGGCCGATCAGTGCTGGATCGAGCGAAGCGCGAATGCGCGCATCGAGCCATGCCGCCGAAAGATGGACGGACGTGCGTGCGTCCAGCCGGCCGGTAAGCATCGCTTCGGCCCCGCGATGATGGGCTGTACGCGCTGCGGCGAGTCGGAGCAGCCGCCCGCCGTCGGCTTGCGCATCCTCTGCCGACGGGCGGCGGATGTCGAACAGCGCCACCGTTGCATCGAGCCTCGGCGCCAGCCTCCACTTGGCGCCCACCTCCCACTGTCGGCTTCGGGCTGCAGGCAGCACGCTGCCAGCGTTGATGTAGATGGACGGACGGTTCGGCACCACCTCGGCTTCGATGCCCTGCCCCAAGTTTGCGTAGACGTTGAGTCCCGGCGCGAGCGTCGATAGGTCTTGCGTGAGGCCGACCCAGGGCGTGGTCAGGCGCTGCTCCAGACGGGTGCGACGGCTGCCGTCGGTGCGCACACTCTCGCGGACGAGCCACGTGCTGTTGACGCCCCAGAAAAAGGTCGTGCCATCACCCCATGATGTCTCGCCGCGAAGGGTCGCAGCCAGGCTGCGCTCGTCGCTGTCGGTGTTGCGGCCGCTGGGGCTGGGATCGGGTGCCACGAGCGCTGGGGAAAAGCCGTTGATCGTGGCAATGTAGTTGTAGGTCTGAAAGGCTGCGTGGCGCGCCCGCGTCGCATGGTGGTCGAATCCGAACGTCATGCGGGTCGCCACACCGGCAAGATCGAACCGGCCCGAAATCTCGGCGAGAGCATTCATCATTCGCCGCCGCTCGTTCTCGCTGCGGTAGTCATACAGGTCGACCGAGCCGTCGCCGCACCAGCCTGGGTAGACGTAGACGTCGGAACCACTGCAGCCGTCCGGGAAAGCGATGCGATCGTCGAGCCGCGATCGCCAGGTGCGAACGGCTGCACGCGCCTGCCAGCCGCCGCCGAGAGACTGCCGCAGATCGATGCCCGCGTGCGCATTGTCGTACCGCATCGGAAGGGACCAGGGTTGTCCGTTCAGATTGCTTCGCGAGGACAGGAACCCGGCCTGCGGGCGACGGGCATGGCCAAGAGCCGGCAACGTTTCGCCAACACCGTCGCCATCGCGGTCGAGCAGGCCGAATCCGGGGACTGAAGGCTGGCGCTGCTGCGACCACTCCGCTTCGAACTCGACCATCAGGCCGCCCGCCGTACGCGCCGACGATGCCAAGTGCACGAGCGCCCGTTCACCTCGTGCAGCCTCGATCGGCGGGCGCAGCGCCTCCGCCGCGACGTTCATGCGGAGCCCGTGGCCGGTGGCAAACGTGCGGCTCAGGTCGAGATGCAGCCGGCGGCCACCGCGGTCGGTGAACTCCGCGAGCACATCGGTCGCATCCGTCGGCAGCGGCCGTTTGGAGACGATATTCACGAGTCCGCCCGGCGCCGACACGCCCGCCTGCAGGCCGCTCACACCTTTGAGGATCTCGAATCGTTCGATGCTCTCGGCGGCCACAGGCGCGGTCTGCCACCAGGCAAGCCCGTTCCGGCGGTAGTTGCCGATCGAGCGCAAGTCGAAGCCGCGGACATTGAGGCTTTCGATGTAGCCGACGGCGTTGTAGCTGTCCGCCAGGCCGGCCTCGAGCCGCGCCATCGCGGACAGCGTCCGTGTTCCCGTCGCTGCCAGCAGGTCGGCGCCAAGCACACTGATGCTTTGCGGCGTCTCGCGCAAGGGGCGGGAAAAGCCGCCTACGGCAGCTTCCTCCTGCTCCAGCGCAGGGGCCGACGGCGCCGACACGGTCACGGGTTCGATGCGCTGCGACGCAGCCGGCTCGGGCGGAGACGAGGCGGCGCCGGTGGTCGCCTGGAGCGTGCCGCCGTACATGGCGCCGAGCGCGAGCGCAAGAATCGTCCGCCGCCGGCGCCTTGGGGCGCGGGACCGCTTCGGGCGGGGATGGGTCGAGGTTTCGGCCATCGAAGAACTCCTTATCGATGGCAGGGGGAGGTCGGCGCCGAGTCTCCCCACGAAAGGAAACGTGACACCGGCCACGCTTCCCTGCGCAAGTATTACCTTGATCAAGTTCCGGGGTATGTTCTCAGCCGCGGATGGCACCGCAGCACCCCCAGCGTGGGTGCCGGGCGGAGGCCGAGTCGACGCCCTCCGTTTGGTCAAGCCGGATTGTATCGGCGAGGCTCAGTTCGGTTCGGCGTGCGTGCGGCCGCGCCCGTGGCCACTGGCGCCCTGGGTGGCCAGCGAGACGACGATCATCGCCACGATGGCCGCAAGCAGGCCGAAGAGCTGGGGCGGTACCGTCTCGGAGCCGGCGAACTCAGCGAGCCCCCAGGTCAGCAGGCCGAAGAAGATCGACGCTGCGGCTCCGGCATTCGTCGTCTTCTTCCAGTAGATGCCGAAGACGAGCGGCACGAAGGCGCCAGCGAGCGTGACCTTGTAGGCGTTCTGGATCATCTCGTACATCGTCAGCTCCGAGTTCACCGCAAAGACGAGCGCGGCTGCGGTGAACACGACCAGGCAGACGCGGGTCATCGTCAGCAGCGTCCGGTCGCCCATGTTTGGCACGAACGGCTTGACCACGTTGTTGGCGAACAGCGCGGTCGGGGCGAGCAGCGCGCCGGCCGAGGTGGAAAGGATCGCCGACAGCAGCGCCCCAAAAAAGAGAATCTGAATGACGAGCGGCGCCTTGGCCAGGATGATGTCCGGGAGGATGCGCTGGATCACGCGCGAATCCTCGCTTGCGAAGAGCTGTTTCAAGTCCGGCTGGATCATCAGCGCGGCGTAGGCGATGAACATTGGCACGAAAGCCATCACGAAATAGATCAGGGCACCGAAGATCGTGCCGCGCACGGCGGTCTTCTCGTCCTTCGCGCTCGTCATGCGCTGAAACACGTCCTGCTGCGGGATCGAGCCGAGCGCGATGGTCAGGAAGGCGGCGATGAAGGCGAGCCACTCCTTGCCGCCACCGCTCGGGAACAACTGCAACTTGCCGTCAGCATGCGCCTGCGCGATCACCTTCGAAGCGCCGCCGGCAAGATCACCGACGAAGTAAGCCACCACGAAAAGACCGATGATGATGACCACCGCCTGCACCATATCGGTGATGGCCACCGACCACATGCCGCCGAAAATGGTGTAGACCAGCACCACGGCGGCGCCGATCACGATCCCCTGCGTCAGCGTGATGGCCCCGCCGGAGACGACCCAGATGACCAGTCCGAGTGCGGTCAACTGGGCGCTCGTCCAGCCGAGGTAGCTGATGACCACGCAGGCGCTCGTGAAGACCTCGATGCGCTGGTCGTAGCGCTTCCGGTAGAAGTCGCCGAGCGTCATCAGGTTCATTCGGTAGAAGCTGCGCGCAAAGAAGACGGCGGCGAGTACGAGGCAGGCCGAGGCACCGAACGGGTCGCCGGGCACCCCGACCAGGCCGTCCTTGGCGAACGTTGCCGACACGGATAGCACCGTCTCGGCGCCAAACCAGGTGGCGAACACGGTTGCCATGTTGATCGAGAGCGGCAGCGAGCGACCCGCGACCAGATAGTCCTTGGTGTTGTGGACCCGACGGGCCGCCCACAACCCAATGGCAATCGTGATCGCCAGGTAGACGACGACCGAAGTGACCAGCATGACAGACCCCCCGGAGGCAAAAAACCGCGCGATTATAGGAACGACCCGCGAGCCCGCGATGCAAGGGTTGTACCTAGCAGGCCGTTACAGACGACTGCGGTAGGCCATCTGCTGCGTTGCGCGGTGTTGGCTCTAGGGAAACGCTGAAGAAAGCAGTGAGCGGGATGAAGCGCAAGGCGCCCGGTGCGGTTCCGACTCGCTTACCCCAACAGGAGCGCCATCCACAGCGTGCCGAGCAATGCGAGGAGCGCGATGGCGATCAGCGCCAGCCAGACGTTGGTCCAGGCGCTCGTCGTGGGCGGCGGCGAGGCCGGGGCTGGCAGCGTGGCCGCGCGGGCCAGCGCCGTGTGGATCAGACGAGGCCAGTCGGGCAGGGTGGCCGCCAGGTAGGGCGCCTGTTCGAGCAGACGACGGCGATAGGCTTCCGGGCCGACCTGTTCCCGCATCCAGCGTTCGAGAAAGGGTTGTGCGGTGGCCCAGAGGTCGAGGTAGGGATCGAGCTGCCGCCCCAGCCCCTCGACATTCAGCAACGTCTTCTGCAACAGCACCAATTGCGGCTGAATCTCGACGTTGAAGCGACGCGATACGCTGAACAGCCGCATCAGCACCTTGCCGAACGAGATTTCGGCGAGCGGACGATCGAAGATGGGTTCGCAGACACTGCGGACGGCATTTTCCAGCTCGTCGGGTCTTGTGCCTGCCGGCACCCAGCCGGATTCGATGTGTGCCATCGCCACGCGGCGATAGTCACGACGAAAGAACGCCAGGAAATTCTCGGCGAGGTAGCGCCGGTCGGTGTCGGTCAGCGTGCCCACGATGCCGAAGTCCATCCCGACGTATTGCCCGAGATGGCCTGGGTCGGTGCGCACCGCGATGTTGCCAGGGTGCATGTCGGCGTGAAAAAAGCCGTCGCGGAACACCTGCGTGAAAAAGATCTCCACCCCGTCGCGGGCGAGCTTGCGGATGTCCACGCCGGCCGCACGCAGATCGTCCACCTGGTTGATCGGCGTGGCGTAGAGCCGCTCCATGACCATGACGGTCGGCTCACACCAATCCCAGTACACCTCTGGCATGTAGAGAAGCGGCGAGCCGAGGAAGTTGCGCCGTAGCTGCGAGCAGTTTGCCGCCTCCCGGATCAGGTCGAGCTCATCGTGCAGATACTTGTCGAACTCGTTCACCACGTCCATCGGGCGCAGACGGCGGGCGTCGGAAGACAGTTTTCCCGCCCAACGTGCGAGCAGGCGCAGCAGGGCGAGGTCGCTTTCGATGACCGGCAAGATGTTCGGGCGCAGCACCTTGACGGCCACATCGCGCTCGACGACACCATCGCCCTGCGGCAGTGCGATGCGTGCAAAGTGCACCTGCGCCACCGACGCGCTCGCGACCGGGCTCCAGTCGAACGAGACAAAGCGCTGTTCGACCGCTACGCCATAGGCTTGCTCGAGCATCGCGCGGACCTCGGAGGCCGGGAATGGCGGCACCTTATCCTGCAGCTTTGCCAGCTCGCCGGCGATGTCGGGAGGAATCAGGTCCGGGCGGGTCGAAAGAACTTGGCCGAACTTGACGAAGATCGGCCCGAGCGCCTCGAGGGCGCGCCGCAGCCGCGCGCCGCGCGGTTCCGTTCGGCGGCCGCTCGCCAGTAGACGGCCGAGCAGGGCGAAACCGCGATGCGTTCCCTCGCGAATGAGAAATTCGTCCAGCCCGAAGCGGCGAAACACAGCCAGGATGCGGGCGAGGCGGAACAAACGCATGTGGGCATTGTAGGAGCCGGTTCTGGCGCCTCAGGCACGCGAAGCACCGCCAAGGCAGCTCCTACAATCGATGCATAACAAGTCGTTGTTGCGCGCACCATGACCGAATCCCCCGTCCTTTGGCAGTTCTCCCTGTCCGCGTCGAACGCGGTGATCTGGGTGGCGATTCTCGGACTGGCCCTATGGGCAGGTTGGCGCCTTTCGTGGGGACGTCTGGTCGCCCTGACCGCCTTCGTCACGCTCGATCTGATCGCCTTCGGCGCGTTCGTGCGCCTGACCGACAGCGGCCTTGGCTGTCCCGACTGGCCCGGTTGCTACGGCCAATTCCTTCCAACGCAGGCAGCGCGGGAGATCGATCAGGCCATCGCCGAGCAGGGCGGCACCCACGGACCGGTATCACACGGCAAGGCGTGGATCGAGATGCTGCATCGCTACGTTGCGACCTTCATCGGTGCCTTGATCCTCGTGATGGTCGCGCGGGCGGCGGCAGCGCACCATCACGCGGCCGACCGCGTAGCGAACGCGCGCGCTGCGGGTCCGGTCGGGCTCGGCTGGCCCTTGCTGCTTCTGATCGTGGTGCTGGTGCAAGGGCTGTTCGGCAAATGGACGGTGACGCTGAAACTGATGCCCATCGTCGTCACTGCGCATCTTCTCGGCGGCATGACCCTGTTCGCGCTGCTCGTTTGGTTCTGGATGCGCGAACGCGAGCGTGCCGGCGACCTCGCCGCGAGCCGCTTGGCGACACCGGCGCTGCCCCGCATCCTGCTGTGGGTCTCGATCGTCGCCCTCTACGCGCAAATCTTTCTCGGCGGCTGGGTCAGCACCAACTACGCTGTGCTCGCCTGCCCGGATTTCCCGGGCTGCCATGGCACGCTGATACCGCGTGTCGACTACGTGGAGGGGTTCACGCTGATGCGCGAACTCGGACGCAACCCGGACGGCACGATGCTGTCGATCGAAGGGCTCAAGGCGATCCACTGGGCCCACCGTCTTGGCGCGCTCGCCCTCACCGTGATCATCGTCGCTGCCGCGCTCGCGCTCATGCGGCGGCAGCCGGCGCTCCGGCGTGAAGCCATCTGGATCAAAAGTGCGCTCGCCGTGCAGATCGCCATCGGCATCGGAACCGTGATTTTCGATCAGCCGATCCTGCTCGCCACCGCACACAATTTCTTCGCTGCCGTGCTGCTCGCCGCCCTGCTGATGGCGGCGTGGCGGACACGCGGCGAGGCCCGCTAAACGGCCGGCGCGGCCGGCGCAGCCGCCTTGGCAATCAGGACGCGGGCGGGCGCTGCGCGCTCTTCGGGCGAAACGCCTTGCATACGTTCTCGTCCGTTTCGATGTACGGTCCGCCGATAAGGTCGACACAGTAAGGAACGGCTGCGAACAGGCCGCTGACGGAGACGCTGCCGTCCTCTCGGCGTGCACCCTCCAGCGTCTCCTGGATCGATTTCGGTTGTCCCGGCAGGTTGACGATCAGCGTTCGGCCGCGCACCACGGCCACCTGACGCGACAGGATGGCCGTCGGAACGAACGCGAGCGAGATCTGCCGCGCCTGCTCACCGAATCCCCACATCACCTTGTGCGCCACCGCAAGCGTTGCCTCCGGTGTTACGTCGCGTCGCGCTGGACCCGTGCCGCCGGTCGTCAGCACGAGGTTGCACTGTTCGAGATCGGCCAGTTCGATCAGCGTGCGCTCGATCGTGGCCGCATCGTCGGCGATCAGCCGCTTCGCGCAGCGGTGCGGATTGCGCAGCGCGCGGGCCAGCCAGCCTTCGAGCGCAGGCAGTCCCTTGTCCTCGTAAACGCCGCTCGAGGCGCGGTCGGAAATGGAGACGAGACCGATGGTGAGCGCGTCCATGGTTTCAGGGGTTCAGAAAAGATTCGTGAAGGTAGCGGAAGAGCTGCCGCGATGCCTGCATGGCGGCCGCATCTTGGCGTTCGGCCCGTCGACGCGCGGCGCTGACCAATTCGACCAGCATCGCCGCATCGAGCCCGGGCTTCAGGCGCCTGAGTTCGGTGATGGCCTCGGGTGTCTCGAGCAGCCGGGCACGCCAGTGTTCCGCTGCGCGGAAGGCTGCCTTGCCCGCACGGCTGCCGGCGTCCCAGCGCTCCAATTGTGCTTCGATCGGGCCGGGGTCGACTTCGCGCATCAGTTTGCCGATGTACTGCATTTGCCGGCGGCGTGCTTCGTGACTCTTCAGCCGTGCGAGTTCGCCGAGCGCCTCGATCAGCGACTCAGGCAGTGCCAGTGCGCTCCATTGTTCGGGCTTCAGCGCCGCCAGCCGGTCGCCGAGGTTCTGCAGCGCATGCATCTGCCGCTTGCGTGCCGATTTGGACGCCGTACCCGTCTCGGCGTCGATCGTCGGGGCGTCGGTGTGGGTGAAGCTGCGAGCGCGGCGAGTCAAGAGGGGGCGATCCGGATCAGAGTGGGTCGAGGCAGCGCGGCCGGTTTTGAAGGTAGGACAGCATCGGGCCGCGCGGAAGGATTCTGCCAGTCGGCTATGCTCGCATCGCTCATCCGGTTCCCCAGCGTGCCCAGGTCATGCCTCTTGCCCTCTCTTCCGATCAGCTTCGCGCGGTGGCCGCCGCGGCCGTGGACCAGGCGCGCCGCGCTGGGGCAGACCAGTGCGAGGCCGAGGCGACGCAATCCGCCGGTCTGAACGTGACGGTCCGCATGGGCGCGCTGGAGACGCTCGAGCACATCGGCGAGCAGGGGCTGTCGGTCACCGTCTACCTGCGGGGCAGCAAGGGCAGCGCATCGAGTGGTGACTTGTCCGCGGCCGCGGTTCGGATGGCGGTCGAGAAGGCGCTGGCGATCGCCCGTCATACCGGGGCCGATGACTGCGCCGGACTGGCCGATCCGGAGCGGATGGCGCGCGACCCGCCTGACCTCGATCTCGATCATCCGTGGCCGATCGACGTCGAGGCGGCCAAGGCGCTCGCGCTCGAGGCCGAGCAGGCGGCCTTTGCGGTCGATGCTCGCGTCGACAATTCCGAGGGCGCCACCGTCAGCACCAGCGAGAACGAATTCTTTTATGCCAACAGCCACGGCTTCGTTGGCGGCTATCGCGGCACCTCACACAGCCTCTACTGCGCGGTGGTTGCCCAGGATGGCGACTCAATGGAGCGCGACGACTGGTATACCACCGAGCGCACCGCATCGGCGCTGGAAGCGGCGGCGGCCGTCGGACGCCGCGCCGGCGAACGCGCCGTGGCGCGCCTCAATCCGCGCAAGCTGGCAACGCAGACGGCACCGGTGTTGCTGGCGCCATGGATTGCGGCTGGCTTCATTGGACATGCCGTCAGCGCGCTCCACGGCGGTGCGCTCTACCGCAAGACCTCGTTTCTGCTCGATTCGGTGGATCGCCGCGTCTTCTCGCCCTGCGTGGACATCCTCGAAGACCCGTTCGTTGCGCGCGGCTATGCGAGCGCCCCCTTCGATGCCGAGGGGGTTGCCTGCCTTCGCCGTCCGGTGGTCGAACAGGGCGTCGTCCGCGGCTATTTCCTGTCGTCGTACTCGGCGCGCAAGCTCGGCCTGCCGACCACGGGCAACGCCGGCGGCAATCACAACCTGCTGGTCAGCCCCACCGTGGAGGACGATCTGCGGGGCCTCATGCGCACGATGCAGCGCGGGTTGGTGGTGACCGAACTGATGGGTCAGGGCGTCAACATGGTCACCGGAGACTACTCGCGCGGAGCGGCCGGCTTCTGGGTCGAGGGCGGCGAGATCGTCCATCCGGTCTCCGAAATCACCATCTCGGGCAATCTGCTCGAACTTTACCGTCGTATCGTCGCGATTGGCCACGACATCGACCGGCGCGGCTCCAAACAGGTCGGAAGCGTTCTGATCGAGAGCATGCAGATCGCCGGAACGTAGAGGCGCATCCGGGCCTCATCCGGCGCAATCGAGCCGACCCGAGGCCGGTTTTCCCCTGATTCGCGTCCCGGTTCGGCTACCTAGAATCCTTTCTCAGTTGTCGCGATGGAGGCCGTGGCGGGCGGCGACGCGAGCGTCGGCACATGGGGCCGTTCAGCGTACCCCTGCGCGCGTTCTGAAACTTTGCAAGGGGGGCGTTTTGCAATTTCTGCTCAGCATCAGCCGAATGATCGACCGCATGAGTTCATGGGTCGGCAAGATCATCATGTGGCTCATTCTTGCGGTGACGCTGATCAGCGCCACCAACGCCATCATGCGCAAGGCCTTCGACCTGAGCTCGAACGCATGGCTTGAGTTGCAGTGGTACCTGTTCGCCTACGTCTTCCTGATCGGTGCCGGCTATGTGTTTCTCAAGAACGCCCATGTGCGGATCGACTTTGTCTCCGCGCGCCTCTCGCCGCGCGCGCGGAACTGGATCGACATCGTCGGCATCGTCCTTTTCCTGCTGCCATTCTGTGTGTTGGTGATCAGCCTCGGCTGGCCGTTGTTCGCCAACGCCTACCGCACCGGGGAGCTGTCGCTGAACGCCGGCGGATTGATTCGCTGGCCGGCCTACCTGACCATCCCGCTCGGCTTTGCGCTGTTGTTGCTGCAGGGCATCTCCGAACTCATCAAGCGGATCGCCTTTCTGCGTGGCCTGATCCCGGACCCGCTGGTCTCTGAGGCAGAGAAGTCCGAGGAACAGCGCCTGCTCGAAGACCTCGCCGAAGCGGCGAGCCGAAAGGAGAAACTCGAGGCGGGCGGGGAGGTGCGCGCATGAGCGAGTTCATCATCGCCAACTTCGTGCCGCTGCTGTTTGCGGGTCTTTTCGTTTTTCTTTTGAGCGGATTTCCGGTTGCGTTTTCGCTTGCCGCCGTGGGGCTCGCATTTGGCCTGCTCGGCATGGAGCTCGGCCTTTTTCCGCAGGCGCTATTCCAGGCGCTGCCACTGCGGATCGCCGGCATCATGCAGAACGACACCCTGTTGGCGATTCCGTTTTTCACGTTCATGGGCATCATCCTCGAGCGCTCGGGTATGGCGGAGGACCTGCTCGAAACCGTCGGTCAGGTTTTCGGGCCCGTGCGCGGCGGCATTGCCATCGCCGTGGTGCTCGTCGGCGCGCTGCTCGCCGCCACGACCGGCGTCGTCGCGGCGGCGGTCATCTCCATGGGCCTGATTTCGTTGCCGATCATGCTGCGCTACGGCTACAACCGGTCGATCGCCACCGGCACCATCACCGCTTCCGGTACGCTGGCGCAGGCATTGCCGCCCTCGCTCGTGCTGATCGTGCTCGCCGACCAAATGGGGCGCTCCGTCGGCGACATGTACGAGGGTGCGCTGTTGCCAGGGCTGATGCTGGTCGGGTTCTACCTGATCTTCATCGTGGCCATCGCCATCACGCGGCCCACTTGGGTGCCGGCGCTGCCTGCCGAGGCCCGCATCTACCGCGAGGAGAACGGGGCGTCGGGACACAAGTCGTTGCTAATCCTACTGCTTGTTGCCGGTGCGATCGGCTTTGCCTGGTCCCGCGTGCATGAATCGATCATGAACCCGCTGTTGAAGCGGACTTTCCCGGCGCCAGGCGACGAAGTGTTCATCATGTCGATGACCGTCGCCTCATTGGTGGCACTCGCGCTTGCGCTCGCCAACAAGCTGTTCAAGCTGCACTTGATCTCGCGCCTCGCGCAGCAGGTGACTTTCGTCCTGATCCCGCCGCTCGTGCTGATCTTCCTGGTCCTGGGCACGATCTTTCTCGGTGTTGCGACGCCGACCGAGGGTGGTGCCATGGGGGCGCTCGGCGCGCTGATCATGGCCGCCGCCAAGCGCAAGCTCAAGCTGCCGATGCTGAAGCAGGCACTGGATTCGACAGCCAAACTGGCATGCTTCGTGCTGTTCATCCTGATCGGTTCCACAGTCTTCAGTTTCACGTTCAACGCGGCAGACGGACACAAGTGGGTCGAACATCTGTTCGACGCCCTGCCAGGTGGCGCGTGGGGCTTCCTGATCGTCGTCAACCTGCTGATCTTCGTCCTCGGCTTCTTCATCGACTTCTTCGAGATCGCGTTCATCGTGATTCCGATCCTCGCGCCGGTCGCCGAGAAGACGCTGACCGAACTGATGCCTGGCGTTCCCGCCTCGGCGCTGATGATCTGGTTCGGGGTCATCATCGCGATGAATCTGCAGACCTCGTTCCTCACGCCGCCTTTCGGCTTCGCGCTGTTCTACCTGCGCAGCGTCGCCGCCCGCGTCGACTACAAGGACCGTGTGACCGGCGCGATGATCCCCGCTGTGACCACCGGCCAGATCTACAAGGGGTCGATCGCCTTCATCGTCTTGCAGATCTGCATGGTTGCAGTGGTCATGCTCTACCCCGGGCTGGTGATCAACAACATCGACACGGTGCCGCGGGTCGATCCGAACCAGGTTCTGATCCCGCCGGCGGACAGCAGCCCGGCGGGCGGCGCGCAGGACGATGTGATGAAGCTCTTCGAGCAGAAACGCCAGCAGGCCGAGGATGCCGCCGAGAAGAAGTTCAACGCACCGACTCAGGACAGTCCGGGTGCCGCTCCATCGGGCGCACCTTCCGAGGACAAGAAGGATGACGATCCGGCCAAGGCTCTGATGGAAGCCATCAAGCGCGACGCCGGCAAGTAACGGGCTGTCGAAAGACTGCTGCGGTAGGCCATCCGCAGCGTTGCGCGGTGCTTACGCCTTCGCCGGACGATTTGATACGTCTTCGGTCGCCGCGCTCCGTGCGCCTTGCATTTGGCCATCCAGGCCAAGTTCTTGAGCAGCCTGGAAAGGCGAGCATCGGCGCGCACGATCAAGGTCCGGAAGCGTTCGGCGGCGCTTGCGCCGGCCGACACATCGCGACCTGCGCGCCCCGCGCTCCGGTAATGCGACGCGGGCGCGAGCCGCTTTCAGGCCGGCTCAGTGGCTGCGAAGCTCGGCCGCTGCAGCAATCGCTTGTAAAGGCGCGCCAGTCCGGCGTGCGATGTTTCCCAACCCAGGTCAGGCAGGCGCAGCCTTAGGTAGCCGAGTGCTACGCCCACCGCGATGTCTGCCAGCGTGAAGCTGCGGCCGACACAGTACTCGCGCTCGGCCAGTTCCCGCTCAAGATAGTCGAGGGCGGCGGCGATCTTCCCCCGTTGGCGTGCAATCAGCGCCTCCGAAGAGGCGGTCTGATCCGGCCGCAGCGACTCGAGCCGTATCGCCACCGCAGCGTCGCAGACGCCATCGCCTGCTGCCTCCCAGCGGCGCACGATCACGCGTTCGCGCGGGTTGTCCGGCAGCAGTCGGTGCAACGGACTGACGTGGTCGAGGTATTCCACGATGACGCGCGAATCAAACAGCGTCGATCCGTCATCGAGGACGAGCGCGGGAACCTTGCCGAGCGGGTTGACCTGCATGACCTCGGAGGGCGCCTGCCACGGGTCGGAAGGCGCCAATTCGAGGTCGATCTTCTTCTCTGCCGCAACGATGCGAACCTTGCGGGCGTAGGGGCTGGTGACTGAGTAGAGTAGTTTGGGCATGAGGTCGTCCGTCTCGCGCGGCCCCCTCAGCGGGGGTGTGGGCGTGACGGCGGGCGCCGTGCAGGCAAAGCGGCCCGCCATCTTACGCGAATGTCGAATCTTGCGGTCCGACGATAATCTTTACTGTCACGAATATGTGTGCTATCGCCGTGCGTGTCGGCGGCGGGCGTGACGACAGCTGCTCTTCGCGCAGCAATTCATTCCGCGTTTCCTTGGCTGTCGAGCCTCCGACTCTTCTGAACATGACCGAATCCACAACGTCGTCCGCCGATCCGGCTGCTGATACCGCCGAAGGCGCCGCACTCATCGCCCTCTCCCCTCTGGACGGTCGTTACCGCGGTCGCATGCACGATCTCGCGCTGGCCTTCAGCGAGTACGCACTACTGCGCGAGCGCGTCAGGGTCGAGGTGGCTTGGTTCAAAGCGCTTTGCGAGGAGGTCGGCATCGAGGAACTGCTCGCGCTGTCGGCGGAAGAGCTGGCGCTGCTGTCTCGCCTGGTCAGCGAGTTCACGCCGGAAAGTGCGCGCGCCATCAAGATCATCGAGCGTGAGACCAATCATGACGTGAAGGCGGTCGAGTACTGGATCAAGCGCCAGCTGAAGCATCACGCCTCGACGCACCCTCGGCTGGTTGCGCATGCCGAGTTCATTCACTTTGCCTGCACGAGTGAAGACATCAACAACGTCGCCCATGCCCTAATGCTGCGGCAAGGGGTGCATTCGGTTTGGCTTCCGGCCCTCGATGCGGTGATCGAGCGGCTGTCACGCCTTGCGCAGGCGCATGCCGAGCAGCCGATGTTGTCGCGCACACATGGCCAGCCGGCCAGTCCGACCACGGTCGGCAAGGAATTCGCGCTGTTCGTGCATCGGCTGAAGACCGCACGTGACCGTGTCGCCCGCGTGCCGCTGCGCGCCAAGATGAATGGTGCCGTGGGCAACTACAACGCCCATCTCGCCGCGTACCCGCAGGTGGACTGGCCGGCGCTCTCCGAACGTGTCGTGCGCTCGCTCGGGCTCGAATGGCAGCCGATGAGCGCGCAGATCGAGCCGCACGACTACATGGCCGAACTGTTCGACGCCATCGCGCGCGCCGACACCATTCTGCTCGACCTCTGCCGCGACGTGTGGGGCTACGTGGCGCTCGGCTTTTTCCGCCAGAAGCTCAAGGCGGGCGAAATCGGCTCATCGACGATGCCGCATAAGGTCAATCCGATCGACTTCGAAAACGCCGAAGGCAATCTCGGGCTTGCCAATGCGCTGCTCAGGCATTTGTCGGAAAAGCTTCCGGTGTCGCGCTGGCAGCGAGATCTGAGCGACTCCACCGTCCTGCGCAACATGGGTGTTGCGATCGGCTACAGTCAGCTGGCGCTGGATTCACTGGCGCGCGGCCTCGACAAACTGGAACTCGACCAGCATGCGCTTGCCGCCGACCTCGACGCCAACTGGGAAGTTCTCGCCGAGCCGATCCAGACGGTGATGCGTCGCCACGGGGTGCAAGGCGCCTATGAGCAACTGAAAGAACTCACTCGCGGTAAGCGGGTGGATGGTCCGACGCTGCGCGCATTCATCGATACCCTGTCGCTGCCGGAATCGGCCCGCGCGGAGCTTGCAGCGCTGACGCCGGCGCACTACACAGGCATTGCCGCCGTGCTCGCGCGCCGCTACGGCTGAGGTGTCTGCGCGGCCGTCTCGGATGCCTCCTCCCGAAGCAAGCCGCGCGCCAGCCACAGCACCCGATCGGCGACGGCGCGGCTGAAGCGGTCGTTCTGTTCCGACAGCAGGATCGTCACTCCCTCGCGTTTCAGTTGCCGAACCGTCTCCGCGATGCGCTCGACGACGAGCGGCGCCAGCCCTTCCGACGGCTCGTCGAGTAGCAGCAGCAGCGGATTACCCACCAGCGTGCGGGCCAGCGTCAGCATCTGCTGCTCGCCGCCGGAGAGCAGGCCGCCACGCCGGTCAGCCAGTTCCGCGAGCTTCGGAAACAGCGCCTCGATGCGTTCCACCGTCCAAGGCGCGATCGGGCTGCCGGGTGGCGGCGGTTTGCGTCCTGCCTCAAGATTCTCTCGCACGGTGAGATCGGTGAAGATGCGCCTGTCTTCCGGCACGTAACCGATGCCCAGTCTGGCGATCCGGTGCGGCGGCAGGCCAAGGATCGAGTTGCCGCCAAAGCGCACCTCCCCGCGCGTCTGCGGTATCAGGCCCATCACGGCTCGCAGCGTGGTCGATTTGCCGGCACCGTTGCGGCCCGCCAGCACCAGCACCTCACCCTGCCGAAGTTCGAAGCTCAGGTCGAACAGTGCCTGTGCGCGGCCGTACCACGCCGACAGGCGATTCACTTGCAGCAGCGCGGCACTCATCCGGATGTCTCCGCCGCTTGCAGCGCCGGCTTCGCTCCGGCGCCGAGATACACCTCGCGCACCACCGGATCGGCAGCGACCGCCTCGGGCGCAGCGTCCGCGATCAGGCGTCCGCGATGCATCACGCAGATGCGGTCGGCGAAACCGAACACCACATCCATGTCATGTTCGGTGAACAGCAGTGCGAGCCGTTCGCGCCGGCACGTCTCGCGGGCGAGCGTCATCAGTGCCGTCCGCTCCGCCGCGCTCATGCCGGCGGTCGGCTCATCCATCAACAAGAGGCGCGGCCGCCCCGCCAGCGCCACGGCCAGCTCCAGCCGCTTCAGATCACCATAGGCCAGCTGTGCGCATGGCGCCTCGGCCTGCCCGGCAAGTCCGACCGCAGCGAGCAGCCGCATCGCCTCGTCCGCTGGCGCGCCGTCACGAGCGAGGGCATGCAACACGCCGGTCGCCCGACGGCTGCGGCTCAACAGCGCGAGCGCGACGTTGTCCGCCACCCGCATCGACAGAAAATTTGCCGTGATCTGGAAGGTCCGCGCCACGCCAGCATGAAAACGCTCGGCAGGGCCAAGCCGGGTCAGATCGCGGCCGTCGAGGTGCACCCTGCCGCCATCCGGTGCAAGCTGCCCGTTGATCAGGTTGAACGTCGTCGTCTTGCCTGCGCCGTTGGCGCCGATCAGCGCCACCGCCTCGCCAGGCGCGACCTGCAGCGACACCTCGCGAACCGCCTCCACGCCACCAAAGCGTTTACGCAGCCCCAGCGCGGAGAGGCCGGAGCCAGCCGTCGCGCTCATCGCGGCGCCTCCTCCGACACTGGCGCCAGCGCGGTGCGGCGCGCCCGCCACGCAGCCAGCGTGCCAACGATGCCGTAAGGCGCCGCCAGCACGATGGCAAGCATCGTCACCCCAAGAGCGGCCCGCCAGTAATCCGTCGCTCGGGCGAGCGTATCGGAGAGCCAGGTGAAAACCGCCGCGCCCAGGATCGGGCCTGTGAGCGTGTTCAGTCCGCCCAGCAGCACCATCACCAACGCATCGACCGAGCGCGGGATCGACAGCACATCCGGCGAGATGCTGCCCTTCGAAAACGCATACACCGCCCCCGCAAGGCCCGCCAGTGCCCCGGCCAGCGTGAATGCCGCCCACTGCAGGCGACGCGCGGGCAGGCCGATCGCCTCCGCCTTCACGCGCGCGTCGCGCACCGCCCTGAGCGCGTGCCCGAACGGCGTGTAGGCCAGCCAGCAAAGCAACAGCAGGCCGCCGCCGCAAAGCGCAAAGGCGAAGAGGTAGTAGCGGTTGCGCTCGGAGAGCGCCTCCGGCGGCCAGACGCCGGTGAGCCCGTTGCTGCCGCCGGTTACCGCATCCCACTGGAACACCACCGACCAGACGATCTGCGCAAAGGCGAGCGTCAGCATCGCCATATACGTGCCAGTGAGCCGCACCGCCAGACCGCCGAACGCTGCCGCCGCCACCGTGGCTGCCAGCAGACCTGCAGCGACCGCCGGCGCGAACGACCAGCCTGCCTGCATCGCGAGCGCGCTGCCGTAGGCGCCAAGGCCGAAATAGGCGGCGTGGCCGAACGACCCCATGCCGCCCGCGCCAATCACCAGGCCGAGACTGGCGGCGAACAGCGCAAACACGACGATATCGGTCGCAAGCACCGCCGCGTAGTCATCCAGCATCACCGGCAACGCCGCCACCAGCGCCACCGCGACCAGCAGCGTCAGCACCGTTGGGCTCGACATCGCGGGCAACACGCGCGGCTCGAACAGCGTCTCGCGGCTTGCCGTCCCATGGCGGAGCGGGCGGCCGAACAGACCATGCGGCCGCACCAGCAGCACGGCCGCCATCACCAGGAACTCGGCAACCAGTGTCAGCTTGCTGGCCTCGAACGTGAAGCCGAACAGCGTCGTTTCGCCGAGCGCAATGCACCACGCCTTCACCAGCGACACCAGCACCGCCGCCAGGAACGCACCGGGAATCGAGCCGAGACCGCCGATCACCACCACCACGAACACATCGGCAATCAGCGCCAGATCGAGCGCCAGCGAGGCCGGCTCACGCGGTAACTGCAAGGCGCCTCCCAAGCCCGCCAGCGCACTGCCCAGCGCGAACACTGCCGTGAACAATCGGCGCTCGTCGATGCCCAGGGCCGAGGCCATCTCCCGATCCTCCGTCGCCGCCCGTACCAGGAGACCGAAGCGCGTCCGCGTCGTCAGAGCATGCAACAGACCGAGCATCGCCATGCCGAGGCCGATCAGACACAGATCCCACACCGGCACCCGCCGCCCCAGAAGCTCCACCGAACCGCCGAGCGTCCCGGGTGCGCGCGGGCCAAGCCGGTCCTCCGCCCCCCAGATTGCCAGCGTCACATCCTTCAACACCAGCACCAGGGCGAAGGTCGCGATGAGCTGAAGCAACTCCGGGGCGGCGTAGAGTCGCCTGAGCAGCGTGACCTCCGTCACTGCCCCCACGACGCCGAGCGTGAGCGTCGCCGCCAGAATGCCCAACGCGAAACCCTGACCGCCGCCCACACCCTCCGCCACCGTCAAGGCGATGTATACCCCCAGCATGTAGAAACTGCCGTGGGCGAAGTTCACCACCCGGGTCACGCCGAAGATCAGCGACAGACCAGCAGCGACCAGAAACAGCGATGCGGCCGACGCGAGCCCGTTGAGCGACTGGATCAGGAAAGCAGACATCGGCCGGCAAGCATAGCGATCCGCTGTCGTCGCCCGGCCATCGGGCCGCGGCGCTTGCGATGACCGGCCGCGCCCTAAAATCCGTGAATACTGAAGCGCTCACGGGCCCGACCTTGGTTTCGACGGGAGTACGGCGATGCGTTCGGGGCATGTCGAGGCGGTACACCTCGTTAATCCTGCCACTCGCATTAACTGCGAACGATAGCTTCTACGGCGAATGCCGTCTCGCAGCCTAATTAACACCTAGGCACGAGTGCCGCACCGATGGGCGTGAACGTCGGGTGGAGCAATCCACAGCGGTATCCCCTAACCACGCTGGGCCTGGCGGATGTCAGCGACGCCAGTCCGAGACAAAGCCGACTGGCCTGCGGTGAGCGTGCCCCTGCGCGCACCAAGGGCGAGATCCAAACCAGCGGGCTAAGCATGTAGTCCTGACCGTCAATGGCTTTCGGACGCGGGTTCGATTCCCGCCGGGTCCACCAACACCAAGGGCCTGGATAGTCTCCAGGCCCTTTTTCTTTGCGCGAATTCCCGCGTGGCGCGGGGTTCCGAGGGTGCGCCCTGCGGGTGCCGACGCGCCCGAATGGGCCGAATCGGCCCGTTTCACGGCCAGCCCAGTCTCTTTTCTCTGTTTGCCCTGTGGGTAGTCGCGAGACCGAGCCCTGCATTTACAGGGACTTGGCGCAGCCTTTCCGCAGTCAACCATTGCTACCAATGCCCCTTCCAAATTGGACAATGTGCGTCTACTGTACTAACATTGCGTCAATTGCACTAACGCATGGAGGTCAACCATGACTGCCTCTACCACTTCAGCTACCCGTTCCGCCCGCCTGGGATTGCGTGCCACGCCCGAGCAGGAAGCGGTCCTGCGCCGCGCCGCCGACGTGGTGCACAAGTCGCTGACGGATTTCATTCTCGACAGCGCCTGCCAGGCGGCCGAGCAAACCCTGCTAGACCAACGCCTGTTCATGGTCTCGGGAAGCCAGTACCAGGCCCTGATGGATCTGCTCGAACAGCCCGAACAGGCCAACGTGGGACTGCGCGATCTGTTCTCGCGTAAAGCTCCTTGGGACAAGGCATGAGCTTGAGCGGCCCGGAACCCTTTGGGCCACAGCATCGGCTCGAAGGCTTCGATTGCGGCAAACCGACGCTCAATGACTGGCTGGTGCGCCATGCCCGACAGGCCCAAGGCAGCGGCTCGGCCAAGACCTTCGTCGTCAGCGAAGACGACCGCGTCGCTGGTTATTTCAGCCTGACCGTCGGCCAGATCGACACGCTCGATGCGCCGGAGCGCATTCGCAAGGGCATGGGGCAGTATCCGATCCCCGTCGTGATCCTTGCCCGCCTGGCCGTCAGCCTGCAGGATCAGGGCCGTGGGATTGGCGTCGGGCTGTTGCAGGATGCCATCCGCCGCACATTGCTGATCGCCGAGCAGGCCGGCATCCGCGCGATGCTGACCCACCCCATCGATGAGGAGGCGGCGCGGTTCTACACCCGCTTCGGTTTCATCGCTTCACCGCTGCGCGAGCAGCAACTCTTGCTGCTGCTCAAGGACGCCCGCCGCTGGGTCAAGTGATCCGGCGTCACGCATCGAACCCGTCGACCACACGCCGCTGCTCGATCCAGTCCAGCGGCAGCGGATTGCGCTGGAACCAGATCAGGCTCATGCAGCGCGGCTGCGTGCCCGCCAGGATGGCCTGGATGATGGCGGGCTCCAGCAGGGTCAGGCGCTGTGGTTCTTTGATTGTCGCATGATGCGGGCCTTCGCGCAGGGCGAACCCTTCGAGCGCGGCCGGGTGGTGATGGCGGTTCACTGCTCGTCCCATCCTCTTCAGAATGCTGATGTGTTCAGCGTGTCCTTAGTAGCAGTCACGAAGGCGAGCGGCGCGATCGGCGGCACAACAAGCCGATGCGGTGCAGCAACGGACATATCGGACAACCGCCTTGCGTCGCCGGCAAGTTTGCCGGCGGATCATGAAGCTGTTGTGTTTTCGGTTCGATCGTGCCATAGTACGTCTGCCGGCAAGTTTGCCGGCAGACATTTGAGCTCTGCTGCCATGCCTTCAGCCTCCCCTCTGTTCCCATCCGCGGGAGTCTCGGATCGCGCCGCGAAGGTGGGCTTTCGGTTTGGCGCCAAGGGCACGCACACGAGCCGAACGATGATGTTCGGCGAACTCGCGGCGGTACTTGCGGCGACGCCGGAAACTGCATCGCGCGAGGACTACGCGGCGGCGATCATCGAGGGCAACTGCCTCGCCAAGGCGACCACCGCGACCCGGAGGCTCAGCAACCAGCGCCTCGGCGAGCTCTACGGCTTAGACCCGGGAATTCCGCTCTTTCGGGTGCTGCGGCGACTTTGGTCCGTCGACACACCTGGCCGCCCGCTGCTGGCGCTGCAATGCGCACTCGCACGCGATCCTCTGCTAGCCGCGACCGTGTCGCCCGTGCTGGCGCTGGCCGCTGGAAGCGACGTGCAGCGCGACGCGATCAGGGCGGCCCTGAAGGACGCTGTCGATGAGCGCCTCAGTGAAGCAACCCTGGACAAGGTCATCCGCAACGTCGCCAGCTCGTGGGAGCAGGCCGGGCACCTCGTCGGGCGAACCTTCAAGAAGCGGGCGCTGGTGCGGGCCACGCCGGGGAGCGTCGCCTTCGGTCTGTATCTCGGTCACGCCGTCGGCTTCCGCGGGGCCTCACTCTTTGCGACCGGTTGGGTGTCGCTGCTCGACTGCACGCCCGTCGCGGCCCGCGAGCTCGCCATCGAAGCCAAGCGCATCGGGCTCATCGATCTGCGCATCGCGGGCGACGTCGTAGACCTGGCGCTCGATCGACTGGACCCTGCGGAGGCACGGAGCTGACATGGCCCGCATCGAAGATCTGGCAGATCGTTTTGGTCGACACATCGCAACGCCCTGGCAGCGAACCGTCTCGGGTGCTCAGCGTGTGGTCATGCTCGTGTATGACAAGGAGCTCGAACGGACGCTGAGGGCGAGAAAGGTGGCGTTCGAAACGGCGACACGGCAGGCCGGACACGACTGGCACGAGCTGGATATCTCCGGGGCATTCGCCGCATGGATGGCAGCCGACGACTACCGCGAGGAGTACTTCGCTGCGCCCGAGGACCTTCAGCTCAAGCTGCAGGCCGAGTTCCCCGAGTACGTCGCCGAACGGCTGCGCGCCGTCCTGAACGGTCCCGAGATCACCGACGACTCCGTCGTCGCGCTGTTCGGCGTTGGCACGCTGTTCGGCTTCGCTCGGCTGTCGCACATCCTGAAGATGGTCGAGTCCGACATCAAGGGCCGCCTCGTCGTGTTCTTTCCCGGGCATCTCGAGCGCAGCAACTACCGCCTGCTCGATGCCCGCGATGGCTGGAACTACATGGCCGTGCCCATCACCCTGCACGGGGACTGAAGGAGCGCAATGAAGATCAAGGACGTTCTGCAGCGAGATCCGGATGCCTTCCCGCTGGTCAACCAGGGGCAGGCGCGGATCGTCGACAGCCACAACGCAAAGGCGCTCGAAGAGCTGCGCGGCGAGCTCTCGACGTTCGTGTGCGAGGGCCAGTACGCCGACGGTGTGCAGAGGATCATCCGCTCGTACCTCGACAGCCTGGGCAAGACCAACCAGAAGGCCGCGTGGGTCAGCGGCTTCTTCGGCAGCGGCAAGTCGCACCTGCTCAAGATGCTGTGCCACCTGTGGCAGGACACCCCTTTTCCGGACGGGGCGACCGCCAGAGCGATCGTTCCCGCCATGCCGGACGAGTTGCGCGAACTCCTGCGCGAGCTCGACATCGCAGGCCGGCGCGCCGGCGGCTTGCTCGCGGCGGCGGGTTCGCTGCCCAGCGGAACCACCGACCAGGTCAGGCTCACGATCCTGGGCATCCTGCTGCGCGCCGTCGGTTTGCCGGAGCAGTACCCGCAGGCACGCTTCTGCCTGTGGCTGCACTCGCAGGGTTACTTCGACAAGGTGAAGGCTTCGGTCGAGGCCGCCGGCAAGGCATTCGACCGGGAACTGAACAACCTGTACGTCAGCGGCCCGATCGCGAAGGCGCTGCTGGCCTGCGATCCGGGCTACGCATCGAGCGACGCCGAGGCGCGGCAGACGCTGCGCGCGAGCTACCCGCCGATGGCGCGCGACATCACGACCGAAGAGTTCCTCACCACTTTCAAGGAGGCCCTCAAGCTCCACAGCCGGCTCCACGGCCGCGACGGCCGCACGCCCTGCGTGCTGCTCATTCTCGACGAGGTGCAGCAGTACATCGGCGAATCCAACGACCGCTCGGTGCTCGTGACCGAGGTGGCCGAGGCAGTGTCCAAGCAGCTCGACAGCCAGGTGATGATCGTTGGCGCGGGCCAGAGCGCGCTGACGGACGTGCCCTTGCTGCAGAAGTTGATGGACCGCTTCACGATCCGCGTGTCGCTGTCGGACGCCGAAGTCGAGCAGGTGACGCGCAAGGTCCTGCTGCACAAGAAGCCCGCGTCGGTGGGCGAGGTCCGCAAGCTGCTCGACGCCCATGCCGGTGAGATCTCGCGGCAGTTGCAGGGCACGCGCATCGGTGAAGTCGTCGAAGACCGCGCCGTCATCGTCGAGGACTACCCGCTGCTGCCGGTGCGCCGGCGGTTCTGGGAGAACTGCTTCCGGCAGATCGACGCGGCTGGCACCCACAGCCAGTTGCGCTCCCAGCTTCGCATCGTCTACGACGCGATCAAGAAGATTTCCGGCCGCCCCCTCGGCGCCGTGATTCCCGGCGACGAGCTGTTCGAGGCGCTCGCGCCCGAAATGGTCAACACCGGCGTGCTGCTGCGCGAGATCAACGAACGCATCCTCCAGGTCGGCAAGTCCGACGGCGCGCTGGCGCAGCGTGTCTGCGGCCTCGTCTTCCTGATCGGCAAGCTCACCCGCGAGAGCGGGGCCGACATCGGCGTGCGCGCCAAGAAGGAGCACCTGGCCGACCTGCTGGTTGAAGACCTGACGGCCGACAACGGCAAGCTGCGCTCGGATGTCGAAGCCGTTCTCGACAAGCTGGCCAAGGACGGCGTGCTCATGCAGGTCGGCGACGAGTACCGGCTGCAGACGCGCGAGGGCAGCGAGTGGGACCGCGAGTTCCGCAATCGCCAGACGAAGCTGAGCAACGACGACGCAGCGGTTCAGTTCCGGCGGGACCAGCTCCTCTATTCCGAGACCGACAGGATCGTCCGTGCCGTCAAGCTGATCCAGGGCGCCGCCAAGGAGCCGCGCCAGTTCCTGATCTCGCGCGACGCCACGCCGCCGGACGCCGACGGCGCCAGCATCCCGGTGTGGATTCAGGATGGCTGGTCGACCGCCGAGAAGCAGATGGTCGATGCCGCGCGCGCCGCCGGCGCGACGAGCCCGATCCTCTACGTCTTCATCTCGCGCCAGTCGGCCGAAGACCTGCGGCGCCTGATCGTCGAGGCCGAGGCGGCACAACAGACCCTCGCCGCCAAAGGCATCCCCACGGGGGACGAGGGGCGCGAGGCGCGCCAGAGCATGGACAGCCGGTACGCGAAGGCGGCGGGCGAGCGCGACCGCCTGGTGCGCGAGATCGTGGCCAACGCAAAGGTCTTCCAGGGCGGCGGCAGCGAGCTGATCCGCCTGACGCTCGAAGAGCGCATCCGCGACGGCGCCGCGGACTCGTTGGTCCGACTGTTCCCGCGCTTCAAGGATGCGGACTCCGGCGCGTGGGAAGCGGCGATCAGGCGCGCGCGCGACGGTGCGGATCAACCCTTCCAGCCCGTCGGCCATGCCGATGCGACGGAGAAGCATCCGGTCTGCTTGCAGGTGATCTCGGTGATCGGCGCCGGCAAGATCGGCGGAGAAATCCGCAAGGCCTTGCGTGCATCGCCCTATGGCTGGCCGCAGGACGCGATCGATGCGGCGCTGATCGCACTGCACCGGTCGCAGCACATCACGGCCACCGCCAACGGCGTGGCCATTGCGCCCGGGCAGCTCGACCAGAACAGGATCGCCAGGGCCGAGTTCCGTGTCGAGCACGCGACGCTCTCGGTCCAGGACCGGCTGCTGCTGCGAAGACTCTTTACGCAGCTCGTTCAATGCAAGAGCGGCGAAGAAAGCGCCAAGGCGCCGGAGTTCCTGACCGCGCTGGTCAACCTCGCGCGAGCGGCCGGTGGCGACGCGCCGCTACCGTTGCCACCGGCCACGGCCGACATCGAGGACATGCAGCGCCTGGTGGGCAACGAGCAGCTCGTTGCCATCAAGGACAGGGCCGCCGACCTGGAATCGCGCATCAAGACCTGGACGGCGGCGCGCGACCTGGCCGCCAGGCGCCTGCCGTCGTGGGCGGCGGTCGAGCATCTTGCGCGCCATGCGAGCGATCTGCCGGGCATGCGGCCCCACCTCGAGCAGATCGAGGCGGTCCGCACCCAGCGCCTGCTGCTGGAGCCGACGGATTCGATCGCGCCGATCCGGGTGGCCATTGCCGGCCTGCTGCGTGAGGCCGTCAACGACGCGCATGCCGATCACACCGCCGCATACGACCAGGCGCTCGCCACGCTGGCGGCCAACGAGAACTGGGCCAGGCTCGACCCGACGCAGCAGGCCGGCATCCTTGCTGCTGTCGGCCTGACTGCACCCGTGAAGCCCGACGTGTCCAGTGATGAAGCGCTTGGCCGGCACCTCGATGGTCGCCCGTTGAAGGTGGCCTTGGCAGAACGCGACGCGATTCCGGGGCGGGTCCAGCAGGCGATCGAACGTGCCGCCAGGCTGCTGGAGCCGAGGGTGCAGACGATCTCGGTGGAGCGAAGCACGTTGCACAACGAGCAGGAGGTCGACGCCTGGCTGCGTCGGCACAAGGAGCGGCTGGTCGCTGCCCTGAAGTCCGGGCCGGTGCTCATTCAATAGGGGTCTCGAAATGGCATTCCTGACATCACTACGCTTGGACGGACTCCTGTCTTTCGCGCCGGGGTCGGAAGCGATTCCCCTCACGCCGCTGAACGTGCTCATCGGTCCGAACGGATCCGGCAAGTCGAACCTGATCGAAGCCATCGAGCTGTTACGGGCAACCCCTGCGGCGTTTGCGTCGGCCATCCGCGACGGCGGCGGTGCAAGGGAGTGGCTGTGGAAGGGCGATGGCAACGGCAATGCCACCATCGAAGCGCTGATCGCCGGTACAGCGCCCGTCCCGGACCTGAGGTACAGGCTTGCATTCACGTCGAGTGGACAGCGGACGGAAGTGACCGACGAGGTCATCGAAGAAGTGCGCAAACGCCGCCCTAACGCGCAGGACGTCTTCTTCTATTACAGGTTCCAGAAGGGCCGACCGGCGATCAATGTCCGCGAAGTCGGAAAGAACGGGTGGACGGAGCGTCATCTTGAACGCCAGAGCCTGGTCCCCGACGAGTCGGTGCTGTCGCAGCGCAAGGACCCTGACCTCTATCCCGAATTGACCTGGGTCGGTCAGCAGTTCGGGCGCGTTCAAACCTTTCGCGAGTGGAGCTTCGGTCGGTACGCCGCGCTTCGTCAGCCGCAGCCAGCCGATCTGCCGACAAACGAACTTGCACCCGACTCCCGCAACCTCGGGCTAATCCTGAACCAGCTCGAACACAGCGACGTAGGGCCTGAACTGAGTCGGCTGCTACAACGATTTCTTCCACGGTACCAGCGCTTCAGTACCTTGATCCAAGGCGGCACGGTCCAGTTCTTCCTTCACGAGAAGGGTCTGAAGGCCCCGGTCCCTGCCACGAGGCTATCGGACGGGACGATTCGCTTCCTTGCGATGCTCGCGCTGCTGCTGGCACCATCGCCGCCGCCTCTCGTTTGCATCGAAGAGCCAGAACTCGGTCTGCACCCCGACGCCCTGATGCTGCTTGGAGAGGTACTGGTCGAAGCCTCGGCCCGCACGCAACTGATCGTCACCACCCATTCGGACACGCTCGTGTCCGCATTGACCGAGCAGGCGGATTCGGTGCTCGTCTGCGAACACATTGGCCAGACCCGGGTGCGCCGGGTCGAAGCGGACAAGCTCCGGCACTGGCTGGAAAGGTATCGGCTGGGTGAAATCTGGCGGCTCGGCAAGCTGGGGGGCAATCCATGAAGGCCATCGCCATCTACGCGGAAGGCGGGGGCGATCATCCCGGGCCGGAACTGCGCGTCGGCTTCGACACGCTTCTGAAGGCTCAAAAGCAAGCCGCCCGCGCACACCGGCTGCGCTGGCGGATGGTGCTGTGCGGCGGGCGCCAGGCAACATGCGACGCATTCCTCGACGCCGTCCGGACGGAGCCGGACGTCGTCAATGTCCTGCTGGTCGATTCCGAAGGGCCTGTTGCCGCCGAGACCGGTGATGCGGCGAAGGATGCCGCCTGGAGGCGTCAGCACCTCGAGACCCGAGACGGCTGGAACCTGGATGCCGTGGATGCCGAGTGCATTCACCTCATGGTCCAGTGCATGGAAGCGTGGATCGTGTCCGATCCCGAGGCACTCTCGGCGTTCTACGGCCAGCACTTCAATGCGAACGCGCTGCCTGCCCGGCAGAACCTCGAAGATGAGCCGAAGCAGGACCTCTGCGACAAGCTCGACAAGGCAACCAGTGACAGGCGGCTGACCAAGGGCGGCTACGGAAAGATTCGCCACGCCGGCGAACTGCTGAAGCGGATCGACCCGGCCAGGGTGGCCGTGCGCTGCCCGCGCTTCGCCACCTTGACCCGCTGGCTGGACGCCACGATCGCGGGGGCCTGACATGCCAACCCTCTCCCGCGACCTGCGCCGCCAACTCGAAAACACCGTGCGAGCGGCCCGCCGCGCCGCCGAGGCCGGCGCGCGCAAGGTCATCGAGCAGCTTGCCGTGCACCACCACGAGCCCTGGCCGAGCATGACGAAGGCCGAGCGCGAGCTGCGCAATCGCCTGCGTGCGCATGGCCGGCAGCTCGGGGACCGGCGCGACGACCGTCGCGGCGTGCAGGGCATCGATCGGCTGACGACCGAATGCGCCTACGAGCACTGGCATCGGATGCTCTTCGCCCGCTATCTGGCCGAGTGCGAACTGCTCATCGAGCCGCAGTCCGGCGTCGCGATCTCGCTGGCGGAGTGCGAGGAGCTGGCCCGCGCCGAGGGGCGCGACTGGCTCGAGCTTGCAGCCGACCATGCGCAGCGCATGCTGCCGCAGATCTTCCGCTCCGGCGATCCGGTGCTCGAAGTGGCGCTTCCGCCGGAGACGCGCTCGGCGCTCGAAGACCTGATGAAGTCGCTGCCGCGCGACGTCTTCATCGCCGACGACAGCCTCGGCTGGGTCTACCAGTACTGGCAGGCGGACCGCAAGGACGAGGTCAACCGGTCGGAGAAGAAGATCGGGGCCGACGAGCTGCCGGCGGTGACGCAGTTGTTCACCGAGGACTACATGGTGCGCTTCCTGCTGCACAACACGCTGGGCGCGTGGTGGGCGGGCAAGGTGCTCGCGGCAAAGCCACAGCTCGCCGAGTCGGCATCGAACGAGGGCGAGCTGCGCGCGGCCTGCGCGGTCGGCGAGGTCGAGTGGACCTACCTGCGCTTCGTGCGTGAGGAAGGAAAACCGTGGCGTCCCGCTGCCGGGACGTTCGACGGGTGGCCCAGGGCGGCCAGGGACGTCACGCTGCTCGACCCCTGCATGGGCAGCGGGCATTTCCTGGTGTTCGCGCTGCCGATGCTCGCGGCGATGCGGGCCGCCGAAGAGCGGCTCTCGGCCGAGGCCGCCATCGAGGCCGTGCTGCGCGACAACCTGTTCGGGCTCGAGATCGACCCGCGCTGCACGCAGATCGCGGCGTTCAACCTCGCGCTGGCCGCCTGGCGGCGGATCGGTTACCGGCAACTTCCTTCACTGCACCTCGCCTGCTCGGGGCTTGCGCCCGGCGTGTCCAAGGCCGAATGGTTGAAGCTTGCCTCCTCCCTTCTCCCTCCGGCAGAGGGGCCGGGGGTGAGGGTGCTGGACGATGCCACCCAGCGGGGCTTCGAGCGGCTGTACGACCTCTTCGCGCGCGCGCCCTGGCTCGGCAGCCTGATCGACCCGCGCGCGGCCGGCGGCGATCTGGTCGAGCACGGCTTCGACGACCTCGAACCGCTGCTCGCACAGGTGATGGCCAGGGCCGAGACGGCGGAACTCACGGAGATGGCGGTCGCGGCGCAGGGGCTGGCGAAGGCGGCCGAGGTCCTTGCCGGTCGCTTCACGCTGGTGGCGACCAACGTGCCCTATCTCGGCCGGGGCAAGCAGGACGATGTGCTCAAGGACCATTGCGAGCGGCAGCACCCCCAGGCCAAAGCCGACCTCGCGACCTGCTTCGTCGAGCGTTGCCTTGACTTCTGCGCCGAAGGCGGAAGCACCGCGCTGGTCACGCCGCAGAACTGGCTGTTCCTCGGCACCTACAGGAAGCTGCGCCAGCGGCTGCTGGAAGCGGCGCAGTGGGAGTTGGTGGCGCGGCTCGGCGAGCACGGCTTCGACAGTCCGCAGGCGGCGGGGGCCTTCACCGCCCTGCTTGCGCTGTCGCGCCGGCGCCCTGGGAAGGGCCATCGCTTCACGGGGTGGGATGCAAGTACGGGGGCGACGCCGGCGAAGAAGGATGCGGCGTTGCTTGGCGGCGCTGTGATGTTGGTTGGACAAGCTGAGCAACTGCGTAATCCAGACGCTGTGTTGACATTCGAGGCAGTCGACGCAACGAAGCTACTCGGCCGCTTCGCGGAATGCTTCCAAGGCATATCACCGGGCGACAGTGAGCGGCTTGTCCTGCGTTTCTGGGAACTCGCTGCTGTCGCCGGTGAGTGGCGCTTCTTTCAGTCCCCCCCGACTGCGACAAGCATGTATAGCGGGCGTGATTGCGTCGTCAACTGGGGTGCCCTAGAAGATGGCTTTGAAGCAGCGGCGATAAGGGGCAATCAAGCTTGGGGCAAGCAAGGTGTTGCCATCGGCCAGATGCGCGATATACCGGCAACGCTCTATCTCGGAGACTTTTTCTGTAACTCAACACCGGTCATTGTGCCGAAGAGCGCTGACTACTTACCGGCAATATGGGCATTCTGTAGCGGTCCGGTTTTCAGTGGCGCAGTGCGCAGGCTGAATCCGAAGGTGAGTGTCGACAACGGCTACGTTAGCAAGGTCCCCTTCGATCTTTCTTACTGGCACCAGATCGCCGCCGAGAAGTACCCGCACGGCCTACCCAAACCGCATTCCGACGACCCGA
>OGCL01000358.1_pt1 | contig 50701 bp, 31 predicted proteins | sample 1570041 | NCBI WGS metagenome assembly OGCL01 (sample SAMN06266162, study PRJEB24511) | hot springs metagenome | isolation source: Hot spring water | place: South Africa: Limpopo | collected 2015-06-22
CTAGTAATCGCGGATCAGCATGCCGCGGTGAATACGTTCCCGGGCCTTGTACACACCGCCCGTCACACCATGGGAGTTGGTTTTACCCGAAGGTAGTGCGCTAACCCGCAAGGGAGGCAGCTAACCACGGTAGGGTCAGCGACTGGGGTGAAGTCGTAACAAGGTAGCCGTAGGGGAACCTGCGGCTGGATCACCTCCTTTCTAAGGAAGCTGTGGAATTGGTAAGACGCCTGACCAGATCAGGATGAACCTTCCCGTGCTTTTTAGAACATAGATCGGACCAGTCAGGTCACGATCGAAAACGTAATACGCCGTGGAGATCTTCGGATCCGGACGGTATGGCGCAGATCGCCGTCCACGTTTCTCTTTCTTCAAAAGGATATGAACCTTTGGTTTGCGCTTCTTTTGCGCTCACGGGCTGTTCGCACCTTTGGTGCTGCCCTGCGCGAGGCGCGCCGGACGACCGGCGACGGACTATCGTCCTGTATGGCGATCGATTGGGCCTTGTGGCTTTTTTGGTTGCTTGAAGCCCAGGAATGGGCCCGTAGCTCAGTCGGTTAGAGCACACGCTTGATAAGCGTGGGGTCGGTAGTTCGAGTCTACCCGGGCCCACCATTTGGTTTGACTGTTCCCTTGACCCTGGCAGCGATGTCGGGTGTTGCGATGGTTGGGGCTGTAGCTCAGCTGGGAGAGCACCTGCTTTGCAAGCAGGGGGTCAGCGGTTCGATCCCGCTCAGCTCCACCAATCTCAATTTGGTGTCGAGAGGGCGGAGATATCCTTTGAAGAAATAAAAGTTTGCATCACTCGAATGAGTGCTGCCTGTTCTGCATACATTGTGAAGAGAAGATTGATCTGGAGGCTTCCAGGTATGGGATTTGATCCCATGTCCGAGCCCAGTTCTGATGATCCTTGTGAGGGCCTAGCCGGCCTGAACCTGGTGAAGGACTGGAGGTAGGTAGGAAGCTTGTCGCTCTGGATCGTTCGTTGTTCGTGGCCTTCGGGCCTCGTCTGATGAATGATCGGATTACCGTTGCCTGACCGCGCGGTACCGGATTTAATCTCGAGAAGCTGGTCTTAAAGATCTGGCACAAGTGAGCTGCTCGGCGTAGCTCCAATAAAGTGACCGGATCGAACACGTCGATGGCATCTGAATGGTCTGGTTGTAAAAGGTAGCCGGACTGGTGAGATGATAGGATTTAGGCAGTAGGCAGTAGGTTTTAGGATCTATTGGCTAATGCCTATTGGCTATTGTCTTTCCTATAGATGAGCATTGGCAATGAGAACGATTAAGTGTCGTAAGGGCATTTGGTGGATGCCTTGGCATGCACAGGCGAAGAAGGACGTGATACGCTGCGAAAAGCCGTGGGGAGCTGCGAATAAGCTTTGATCCATGGATATCCGAATGGGGAAACCCACCTTAAATGCTTGGAAAATCATTTTGGTTGTTGGCTTTTTGAGCCAACGGTACGGCGAACGATCGCCGACGGACTATCGTCCTGTATGGGAGTTTCCCTTACAGCGCGGTAGCGCGTCGCCGCTCGTGCGGCGTTCTTCAAAACCAAAATGGTTTCCAAGCATTGTGATAAGGTATCTAACCTTCGAATACATAGGGGTTAGAAGCGAACGCAGGGAACTGAAACATCTAAGTACCTGCAGGAAAGGACATCAACCGAGACTCCGCAAGTAGTGGCGAGCGAACGCGGACCAGGCCAGTGGCAATGAGGAATAAAGCTGAACAGGTTGGAAAGCCTGGCTATAGTGGGTGATAGCCCCGTAAGCGTAGAACACTCATTGTCCTTGAGTAAGGCGGGACACGTGAAATCCTGTCTGAACATGGGGAGACCACTCTCCAAGCCTAAGTACTCGTGCATGACCGATAGCGAACAAGTACCGTGAGGGAAAGGTGAAAAGCACCCCGACAAGGGGAGTGAAATAGAACCTGAAACCGGATGCCTACAAGCAGTCGGAGGGCGCAAGCCTGACGGCGTACCTTTTGTATAATGGGTCAACGACTTAGTGTAACTAGCAAGCTTAAGCCGGTAGGTGTAGGCGCAGCGAAAGCGAGTCTGAATAGGGCGATTTAGTTAGTTGCATTAGACCCGAAACCGAGTGATCTAGCCATGAGCAGGCTGAAGGTTGGGTAACACCAACTGGAGGGCCGAACCCGCATCTGTTGCAATAGATTGGGATGACTTGTGGCTAGGGGTGAAAGGCCAATCAAACTCGGAGATAGCTGGTTCTCCGCGAAATCTATTTAGGTAGAGCGTCGACCGAATACCCCAGGGGGTAGAGCACTGGATGGGCTATGGGGACTCACCGTCTTACTGATCCTAACCAAACTCCGAATACCTGGGAGTACTAGTCGGCAGACACACGGCGGGTGCTAACGTCCGTCGTGAAGAGGGCAACAACCCTGACCTCCAGCTAAGGTCCCCAAGTCATGGCTAAGTGGGAAAGGATGTGAGGATCCCAAAACAACCAGGATGTTGGCTTAGAAGCAGCCATCATTTAAAGAAAGCGTAACAGCTCACTGGTCTAAATAAGGGTCTTTGCGCCGAAAATGTAACGGGGCTAAAGCCATGCACCGAAGCTGAGGATTGGACGCAAGTCCAGTGGTAGCGGAGCGTTCCGTAAGCCTGTGAAGGGGTACCTGTGAGGGGCCCTGGAGGTATCGGAAGTGCGAATGTTGACATGAGTAACGATAAAGGGGGTGAGAGACCCCCTCGCCGAAAGACCAAGGGTTCCTGCTTAAAGTTAATCTGAGCAGGGTTAGCCGGCCCCTAAGATGAGGCAGAAATGCGTAGTCGATGGGAACCACGTTAATATTCGTGGGCCTGGTGGTAGTGACGGATTGCGTAACTTGTTCACTCTTATTGGATTGAGTGGGCGGGGAAGCGGTTCCAGGAAATAGCTCCACCGTACAGACCGTACCCGAAACCGACACAGGTGGTCAGGTAGAGTATACCAAGGCGCTTGAGAGAACTATGTTGAAGGAACTCGGCAAATTGCACGCGTAACTTCGGAAGAAGCGTGACCCCTTTTGACGCAAGTCAGATGGGGTGGCACAGACCAGGGGGTAGCGACTGTTTATCAAAAACACAGGGCTCTGCGAAGTCGCAAGACGACGTATAGGGTCTGACGCCTGCCCGGTGCTGGAAGGTTAAGAGGAGAGGTGCAAGCTTTGAATCGAAGCCCCAGTAAACGGCGGCCGTAACTATAACGGTCCTAAGGTAGCGAAATTCCTTGTCGGGTAAGTTCCGACCTGCACGAATGGCGTAACGACTTCCCCGCTGTCTCCAACATAGACTCAGTGAAATTGAATTCCCCGTGAAGATGCGGGGTTCCTGCGGTCAGACGGAAAGACCCCGTGCACCTTTACTATAGCTTTACACTGGCATTCGTGTCGGCATGTGTAGGATAGGTGGTAGGCTTTGAAGCTCGGACGCCAGTTTGAGTGGAGCCATCCTTGAAATACCACCCTTATCGTCATGGATGTCTAACCGCGGTCCGTCATCCGGATCCGGGACAGTGTATGGTGGGTAGTTTGACTGGGGCGGTCGCCTCCGAAAGAGTAACGGAGGCGCGCGATGGTGGGCTCAGACCGGTCGGAAATCGGTCGTCGAGTGCAATGGCATAAGCCCGCCTGACTGCGAGACTGACAAGTCGAGCAGAGACGAAAGTCGGTCATAGTGATCCGGTGGTCCCGTGTGGAAGGGCCATCGCTCAACGGATAAAAGGTACGCCGGGGATAACAGGCTGATGACCCCCAAGAGTCCATATCGACGGGGTTGTTTGGCACCTCGATGTCGGCTCATCGCATCCTGGGGCTGGAGCAGGTCCCAAGGGTTTGGCTGTTCGCCAATTAAAGCGGTACGTGAGCTGGGTTCAGAACGTCGTGAGACAGTTCGGTCCCTATCTGCCGTGGGTGTAGGAATATTGACAGGATCTGTCCCTAGTACGAGAGGACCGGGATGGACATATCTCTGGTGGACCTGTTGTCGTGCCAACGGCATAGCAGGGTAGCTATATATGGAATGGATAACCGCTGAAGGCATCTAAGCGGGAAACCAACCTGAAAACGAGTATTCCCTATCAGGGCCGTGGAAGACGACCACGTTGATAGGACGGGTGTGGAAGTGCAGCAATGCATGAAGCTTACCGTTACTAATAGCCCGATTGGCTTGATCGTTCTCATTGCTTGTGCTCATCGAAGATGAGCAAAGCCATCTGTTTTGTCCTCACGCTGTCGCATCCTTCGGATGCTTCGCTGCGGACGGCGCGCGCCAAACCGGTATTTTGCCTTCGGCAAAAACCTGGGCGCGACGGCTTATCAGCCTGTATGGGTGACATACCCATCGCTTGAAAAACAAAGACGTGTTCAAAGAAAACAGGCAAATGTCTGTACCAGCTTCTCATAACATTGCCCTTAGCTGACCTGGTGGTTATGGCGGGGTGGCTGCACCCGTTCCCATTCCGAACACGGCCGTGAAACGCCCCAGCGCCAATGGTACTTCGTCTCAAGACGCGGGAGAGTAGGTCGCTGCCAGGTCTGCTAAAGGCAATGTCTCAGCCAAATACGCTGAAAAAAATCTTCTCATCACACTCTCGGCCCTGCCGAAATCAAAAGGGCCGCCAAAAGCGGTCCTTCTTGCTATGTAGAAAACCAATAAGGGCGCAAATCACCTAGGATTTGCTCCGGGAGTGACGCAAACTCCTTAGAGTTTGCTCTGTCGGTATTTGCAAAGCAAATACCTGGTAACGCGGGGTGGAGCAGCCCGGTAGCTCGTCAGGCTCATAACCTGAAGGCCGCAGGTTCAAATCCTGCCCCCGCAACCAACGTAACTTGAATCTGCTGCCACTCAAGTCGTTTCCTTGAAAGCTCCTCAGCGTAACCCGCGAGGAGCTTTTGCTTTTTGGCCTCCGTCGAGCTTTCCCGAGAACTGGCAGGCCAGCAGATTATTCCGGGCGGCAGCGATGAGCACTGGCGTCCAACGACCTCTTTTGCTGGTCAGCCAAATGTAATCGAACACATCCTACCTGGCTTCGTCCCTGCCAAGCCGATGATATGACGGGAATTGAGATCGATGACGACCGCGAGATAGGCGAATCCCTCGTAGGTCCGGATATAGGTAATGTCCGTGACCCAGGCCGTGTCGGGAGCCGCTACGTCGAACTGCCTGCCGAGCGTGTTGTCGGCAATGACGGAGGGCCTGCCGCCATATTTTCCAGGGCGACGCTTGTAACCGATCTCAGCCTTGATCCCGGCAATCCTTGTCAGACGCGCGACGCGGTTCGGGCAGCACATCTCTCTCTGGTCAAGAAGGTCGTCGTGAAGCTTGCGATACCCGTAGACCTTGCTGCTCTCTTCCCAAGCCTGGAACAGAAGAGCGGTCTGTCGTTTGTCCTCGCTAGCCCGTTTGCTCGAAGGGTTCTTCAGCCAAGCGTAGAACCCGCTCGGGTGGACATGGAGAAGCCGACACATCGTCCGCACCGAGAACCGCAGGCGATGCAGGGCAATGAATGCGTACTTCACTTTGCATCCCTGGCGAAGTACGCGGCCGCTTTTTGTAAGATGTCGCGCTCCTCGGTGACGCGAGCCAGCTCCTTCTTCAGCCGCCTGATCCCCTCCGCCTCATCGCTGGCTTTGACGTTCGATGTCCCGAACTTCTTCTTCCGCTCGTAGAGCGAATGCGGGCTGACCCCCAGCCGCTGAGAGACTTCCGCTACCGGATAGCCCGCTCCGTGATCTGACGCACCGCGTCGCGCTTGAAATCTTCCGTGAAATTGCCTTTGCCCGTGTAGGCCTCCTGCCTCAAAACTAGGGGAGAAGGCGTCTACAGATCTAGGGGCTATTTAGGGTGTCGATGTCGTCGCCTGCGCGCCAGGTCCCGTGGCCAGCGGTTTCGCGGCGCGCGCCAACATGGTGATGAACATGAGCGATCTACAAAGCGCGTTAGGACGCGAAACGATCGACAACATCTCCCGCAGAGGTATCGTGCGTCCGGGGCGGTTGGCGAAGTTGCTGGAGATGGCCTTTACTGGGATACCCCGATGGAGCCGCCTTCGCATCATAACAAAAGTGATGCAAGGAATGGCTCGCGGGGCATCTGCGAATGGCCAAGCTCTACGCTCAAGCCTCCACCCGGAGTGTAGTCAGAGGACTGATGGCCGCGTCGATCGTATGTGAGGGTGACGTCGCCAACCTCACTCGGCTTGCGGCGATGCTCGCAAGGGTATCGTGGGTTCGAAGCCCATCTGCCTACGACTTCCAGGCTTACACGGACGGGAACCGCATCGAGCGAATGTTAAACCGCCTCAAGCAGTCCCGTCGCGTTGCGAGCCGATACGACAAACCACGAAAATCCTTCTCAGCATTCCTTGCCTTAGCCGCCGTAAGGATATGGTTGCCATACTGTGTCAGCAGGACCTAAAGCCTAGCGCTCACTTGGTTTCCACGCGCCCCTTCTTTTCGTCTTTGTCGTTCTTTTGCAGAAGCCAGCTCAAGAGATCCTGCTTTTTCTTGGGAGTTTCGACGGTCTTTTTCACCGTCACCTTTGGACGGTAGACCTTGATATCGTCAAGAGAGGCAAACTTCTCCCCATACTCCTTCTTGATGGATGCGACCCTTCCCCAGTTCTTTGCGCGCGACGCAAGAACCGCAAGGCCAACGACGCCGCCCTCGGTAGGCTCCCACTCGACCGACTGCTCGAAGAGGCGCGCAGCATCCTTGGTTGCCTTGTTGTCCAGCCGGTACCATCCCAGCGCCTGGGCACCGAGAGCCGACTTCTGTTCGAAGACATAGGTCTCGAAGGTTTCAAGTTCTTCCTTGGACGGCGACAGCGGCGTTTCCTGATCGGTCATGCCGGCCGACACGAGTTCGATATAGATCTTCTTCAACTCAGGAGTCTGCGCAGCGTATTGACGGGCAAGCTGCAGCGCCTCGTCACGGTGCTGCATGTTGCGAAGCGTAAGGATGACGCCTTCGACACTCTTCATGCTGGTTGTCATGCGGGTGGCGCTGACAAACCAGTGGTAGGAAGCCTCCCAGCTCTGCTGGCCATAATAGAACCAGCCAAAGAGTTCGGCATCATCAGCCGAGAAGGATCGCTGGACGAAGTCGCTGAAGCGCTGCAGTTCATCCATCGTCAGCGAATTCGCAGGCCCCTGGCCCTGGGCGACCATGCCCATCTTGCGGCGAACGAGGTCGAAGGAAACGCTGTCGAATTCTCCCGTACCATCGGGAAGGATGTTACCCAGCGCAACGAGCGAGCGCGTCCCGGCCTCCGGCAGCACGAGGCTTGCCTTCTGCACAGTTGACAAGCGTTCGTTCGGATCCTCGCAGGTGGTCACGACGTACTTGTACAGGTCGAACGCGCGGGCAAAGTCTCGTGACTGCGCCAAGGCCTCGGCGGTGATCCACATGGTGTTCATTTCAGCACAAACCATCAGCTGCGGCGTGGCTTCGGCAAGGCTCACGACTTGAGCCCAGTTTCGCTGGGCATACGAACGTTCCATCAGCCTGCGGGTCTCGGCCAGGCTCAGCTTGTCGAGCAGCTCCTGGCTCGGCTTCCAGTTCGGATTTTCGCTCTGAAGTTTGGCGATTTCGGTGCGCACCCGCACATAGTCGCCGCTACCGAAGATGTCCCAAAGCGGCTGTTCGGAAATGTTGGTCGGAGCATCGAAGAGGTCCTCGGGTGCATCCCAGTCCGGATAGAGTGTTTTCAGCCGGCGAAGTTCTGCGCCGAGGCGCTTAAGGTCGCGGGTCTGCGCATAGTAGCGAAGTGCCGTTTCATCGACTTCGGGCCTGCTGGCGACGGCTGGCTCTTCAGCTTTCTGGCTAAGCTTGGCGATCTGGGTTTCGATGCTGTCAGCCGGTGGCGCGATGCCCGCCGGTTGCGCGGCTGGGCCAGTCGCAGTCGGCTGGGCCGCTGGTCGGCGCGCGGTTGTCGCAACGCTCGGCGCGAACGGATTTTCGCCCGGAGCCACATCGCGGATGACAGGCGCCCGCTGTTGCGCAGCGATTGGGTCGGCAGGGGCCGCTGCCCCGGGCATCGCGGCAGGCAGAACGACCTGAGCCGGGGGCTGAGCGGCCGGCAGAACCGACGGGGGAGCGACCATCGTGGTCGGCATCACGGCGGGGGCTGCAGGCGCGACAACCGGTGCTGCGGCCGGCTGGAAACTGGGCATGACCGGTGGCTGGCCGGCGAGCGCAGACACGTTCGACACGCCGACACCGCCCGGAATGACGATGCCCATGGCCGGAAAGGAGGTTCTGTTGTCACCGGTCGCCTGGCTAAGCGGCACGATGATGCAGGCGCCTGCGAGGAGTGCGGTTTTCAGGGGAATTCGGTTAAACATGTGGGGTACCTTTCAGCGATAGCCATGAGGCTCAGCACATGGAGCGTGGAGGGGTAATAGTCTTGGGAGCTGAAGTCTGAGAGCAGGGCGACGTCGGGCCGTCGTCCAAGGCTGCATTCAACGAGCGCGGCCACCGCCTGGTAGCCGGGGTCCGGCATGGGAGACAGGCGGGTCGCGGTCGCGAGTTCGACAACCGACATGGAGGCGCTGCCATACTGCTTCCAGTGGGATGCGAAAATTTCGAGGATGTCCGGATAGTCCCGCGAATACCATGCAAGGTATAGCGGCACACGGATCGCGTCATAGCCGAACTGCGAGGGGTAACCGCTGGCAGGGCGCGGGGCTGGGCCAGACAATGACAACCAGTCGGCCGGCAGTCTTGCCGGACCAAAGCGAGAGTCCCGCAGCAAGGCAATCCCGCTCTCCATCAGGTCTCTCGCCGGAAACCCATCAGACAGCCGCCCAAGCTCGGCCAGGGCAGGGAAGATCCAATAGGACATGTTGACCACCGGACCGTCGGACTGTTCGTTCGGACCGAAACCCTGCACGCCGGGAAGGAGAACCAGTCCGTGATCGGTATTCAGCGTTGCCCTTCCAGCGATCGCCTGCGAAATTCGCCGCGCTTCACGCTGCAGATCCGGCTCGCTCCAGCGCTGCCCTGCCCGCATCAGGGCCCAGGCGATCAGCAGATCGCCGTCAGTCGCATTGTTTCGGTCGGTGATCGCCGGGATCTGCTTCGGATCCCACCGCCATGATGCAAGCCCGTCCTCGCGGACGAAGAGGTTGGCGCGGGTCCAGGTCCAGATCTGGTCGAAGGCTTGCCGGTCGTTCGCCGATTCCGCTATCAACATGCCGTAGCCCTGGCTTTCGCTATGGCTGATGCCACCGGCGCGATTGTCGACCACGCGCCCTTCATCCGTGACGAAGTTGTGCTGGTAGACAAGCCAGGCGCCTGCTGCGATGTCCGCAGCCACGTTTTCGTGTGCCTGCGGCAGCATCGCGGCGGCGGCACCTGCCATCAGGGCGCCACCGAGAACGACCGTCATGATGCGGAGACGTGCCCTCACGACTTGCGTCCCTGCCGGAGGACCAGATAGGTGGACGCGCCGAGAAGGACCGCAACCACGATCTGGGCGATCGTGAATTCCCGCGCATTGTTGGAGAACCAGCCTGCGACGATCAGGCGGCCGTTCTGCAGGCTAAGCGGCTTTGTCTCGTACAGACGCTCATGTGCAGCCAGCTTCCGATCGACAGTATTGCCGTCATCATCCAGCGTGTTGACCGAACCGGAGAGCCGGCCCCAGACGTCGGGCTGGGCAAGGCTGCGCATGTTCTCGATAAGCTTTGCCGGATCACGGATCGCGACGACTGTCCAGGCATCCCGGTCGTTCACGAGACGTTGCGCCACCAGGATGTCGGCCTCGCCAGCAACCTGATAGACCGCATCCTGCGAAAGCACGGAAGGATTTTCGACCAGCCCCAATTCGGCGGCCTGTATGCGAGTACGGACCTTGAGACCTTCGTACATGCTGTGCAGGCCATCTCGCAGACGGGCGACCACGGATGTCGGACGAACCTCCTCCGTCGGCGAGACCGTACCGTCGACGGAAAGAGCAGGTGCTGCCTCCTCCGTCTGCATGCCATCGGCCTGGGCTTGGGTCTCTTCCAGCGACAGCGCCATGTCGCTTGCAACAGGATTGAGATCAATGCCGAGATCTGAGCGCAACTGGCTCGTGAAGCCGGAAAAGGTTCCGAAGGCCAGAAGCGGACCCTGGCGATCGAGCGGCCAGCCGGAGGTGACCGCGACCGGATTCACTTCGCGCGACGTATAAGCCATCTTGGCAAGGAACGTGCCCGCAGCGCCGAGCATGGTTTCGTCCATACCCTCGACGAACAGCGGCGTTGGTCGGTCAACGTCGCCAAACCCAGCCTTTCCGGCCGCGACCACCGCCAGATCCGGGGCATGGCCGATCTGCGCGAAGGCAGGAATGTTGAGTGTGCTGTCACCCTTGATGAAGAAACGCGCGGTCGGATTGCCGAGCGTCACGGGATCGCAAACCGCATCGGAGGCCGTCGACAGTTCTGCCTCGAACTCGATGACATTGTAGCCGGGGCGCAACTTGTTGAGCGGGATCGGCAGAACCTGGCCCTCGATACGTCCCGAACGGCCCTCGCCGAGGCGGATATTGGCAACCGTTTCTCCGTTGGCGCGAACGACCATCTGGGCGCTTGGCGAGAGGCCAGCTGCATATTCGGCATTCAGCTTGAAATTGGCCGCGCCATAGTCACCCGGATAAAAGTCTGCCGGCAGGCTGAATGAAATCGACTGCTCGAAGTGACGGCCGGCGAAGGGCCGGGACACGAAGCCGAGATCCGCCAGCGAGTTTTCGCTGCCAGACTCCAGCAATCGTCCACGGCGGTTGCCGAGCGCGCGACGGCCCTGCGGCGACCCGTCGGTCACTTCGGTCTGGGCGCGAAGGGTGAAATCACGGATCGTGGAGGCAAGCTCTTCTGCCGTGCGAGCCGAGACTACCATGCGGCTGCGGCCGCTCGTCGGATCGATGTCGAACTGCACGCCAGACTGCTCCGGCGTGACACCGATCAGATCACGCACGGTGTTAAAGGTGCCGACAACAAGATCAATCCCGGGGCCTGATCCGCTTTCATTGCCGACCTGGACGACAGGGCGATCGAAATGCCCGAGGATCGAGAGCGCTTGGACCACTGCGAAGGTGCGGTCGACGTCTTCGCCGGCAGCGCCCTGGGGAATAATGCCGTTGATCGCGGCGTGACCGTTCACATCGCGACTGTAGGCCAGCAGCGTCGAGACGTCGCTCGGATCGTCCTTGGCGTTGCGGGTGAAGACGAAGCCGGAGCGCGCAGGGTCGATCTGAGTCCAGAGTTCGTAGGTCGCCTCGACCGAGCAATCGACACGGTGCGACTGGTCTAGCAGCACGGTGACGGCGTTGTAACCTGGCTGAAGCAGACCTTTCGGCAATTCAAGCTCGACCTGATGGGCATCGCCAGACTTCAGGTTGACGCTGCCGATGTCGCGGTCGTTGACGAAGATGCGCATCGCCGAGCGCTCGGGCGCAACCGAGATGGCTGTCTGAAGGGTCAGGATCAGCTTGGCCGAACCGGTGATCTCCGAGGGCAGGACCACGAAGGGATATTCACGGTTTGCCGTCTCGCCCGGGAAGAACAGATCGCGTTTGTCTGCGATCAGGCGCCGGATCTGGTTTTCGTCCTGGAAGTATTCCTTGGTCTCGGATTGGGCTTTGGCCTGTGGCGCCAGAACAAAGCCGCCAGAGGTTGCCGCGAGCGAGGGGGATGCTGCGAGCAGCAGGCCTGCAGTCGCGAGCGTTGAAAGATGGTACCTGATCATTCTCCGGCCTCCCTGTGACGCACCGGGGCCGCAGCCAGAGCAGCGCCGGCAAGGGGTTTCAATCGTTGCGGCTCGGCTTTGTCATCCGGCTTGCCGCCGAGTGCGACGCCGATCGCCGCGAGCGGACATGTGATTGCCCAGCGCAGGATGCGCAGGCTTCCGGCAATGATGCTCTTCGGCCGCTGACGGAGCGCGCGCTGCTCGCGGACCACCGACATGTCGTGCATCAGCAATTCGGCGATGACCGGGAAATGGTGGGGCTCCGCATCGAAGCGCAGGGCGATTGCCCCGTCTTCATCCGGGGATCCGCCAACAATGCTCACCGGGATCGAGGTGATGAGCAGGCTCGAGGAGACGCTCAACAGTTGAAGCCGGCCATACTCACCCTTGCGGAGCATGCGGGAAGTGCCCTGCGCCGGGATCAGCTTTGCACCTCTTGCCGAGGCTTCGGTGACGGCACCGCGCAAGACGGTTTCCCCGAATTGCAGCTCGACCGTGGTGCGAAGCGGCAGCTCGACACCGGCAAGGTCCTGGCTGCGCTCGGTGACGACACCAAGTGCGCATCCGGCGATCATCAGGTTCATCCAGTTCCAGGCGCCGACGATCAGCAGCAAACTTGAGATCTCAGGCTCCGTGTTGTAGCGGTATGCTGCGACAAACAGGGTGAAGCAGAGTATCCCGAAGATGATGAAGTAAGGCAGCGAGAGCTCCGAGAGGCGGTCCTGCTTCAACGAGACCCCCTTGTCGGTGACCTTGAAGGTCGGGCTCTTGGGCTTGAGCAGCACGCTCACGATGGCCTGGAACAGATAGACCGACTGCACATATTCGTAGAGCTCGGAGATCCATGGCCAGCGCACGCTGCCGTAGAGATAGGTGCGCACCATTTCGCCCACGATCAGGTACATGACGGTGTAGGCAAAGAAGTCTTCGAAGGACGCCACGAAGATCTTCATGTCGAACAGAATGAAAAGCAGCGGAGCGACGAAGAAGACCGAGCGGACGAAGGGGAAGAACCAGAAGAGCGAGCTGGAGATGTAGCTAAGGCGCTGCGGCAGAGAAAGGCCCCGCTTGAACAGCGGGTTCTTCAGCATCAGGATTTGCACCATGCCCTGGCACCAGCGTGAGCGCTGACCGACGAAGCTAGCGAAGGTCTCCGGCTGGAGCCCGGAGATCAGCGGCTTGTCGATATAAAGACTGTTCCAGCCGCGGGCGTGCAGCTCGAGTGCCGTTTCGCAGTCCTCGGTGATCGTGATCCCCGAGAAACCCCCGACTTCCTCAAGGGCCTCTCGGCGCAGAACTGCAGCGGAACCGCAGAAGAAGGAGGCGTTCCAGCGGTCGAGCCCCTTCTGAATCTTGCCGTAAAACATCTCGTTCTCCGACGGCATGCGGCCGAACGTTCCGAGATTGCGTTCGATCGGATCGGGGTTCGAGAAGAAGTGCGGGGTCTGCACTAGGAAGAGGCGTTCGTCGTCCGAGAAATAACCGACCGTTTCGCGCAGAAAGTTTCGTTCCGGCGCGTGGTCGGCGTCAAAGACGACGACGAGATCGGCCTGGGTCCGCCAGAGGGCCGCATTCAGATTGCCGGCCTTGGCATGGACGTTCTCTGCACGGGTCATGTACACAGCGCCGAGATCGCTGCAGAGATCCTTCAGGATTGCTGCGCGTTCCTTGGCCTTGGCAGCAGACACCGGGTCGTCGCTGTTGCGCTTCTGGTCGGTACCGCCGTCATCCAGCAGGTAGACCGTAAACTTGTCCGAGGGGTAGTCCATGGCCTTGGCGGCCGCGATTGTGAGCGCCAGGATTTCCCGATCCTCGTTATATGTCGGGATGAAGACGTCGACGCTCGGACTTTCATCCTCGTCCAGTTCCGGAGCCCGCGGGCGCTCGATCGGATCCGCAACGACGAACAGGCTGATCCCTAGCATCAGGATGCAATACATCTCGGCTGCATAGAGAATGATGCCGGGGATGAAGGAATACAGATCTTCAAGGGGTGGCAGAGTGCTTGTCGTGCGCCAGTAGGCGTATTGAAGGATCACAACGCTCGCCAGCGCCAGAAAGACATGCCGCCAGATGCCATCGAGCTTCAGAAGCATGATGATGGCCAGGATGGCGATGACGATGATCGAAAGGTTGAAACGGGCGGAATGCCCGACGGGCTGCGCAATCAGCAGGAACATCGCCACAACGATGGCCAGCCAGGCAGCATAACGAAATGTATCTCGCACGACTTTGGACTCCTCATGAGTTCGATCGTCGATTGCCCCTCAGGAACCCAGAAGTATAAGCGCATATTCTCATGCATCTTCTGATTGCATGCAAAAGGCGGCGCGGTACAGGCTTGGGAACACCTGAAGTTAATCTCTGTTTAACCTTAGGAGTGGCCCGGCAAGAATGTGAAGTGCTCCCTTCCCCTTCCGTGGCGTGTTGTCCGAATCCTGTCGGAAAATGTCTCGATAGTTGCGCTGCAACATAAAATTTTAGTCGAAATGACGAAATAAACACCCAAAAAAGGATGAAATTTTCGATCTAAACTGTCTTACTCCTTGTGAAATGAACGATTAGAATTGTATCGCATCGATTATAGATAGAAATATTGGCTTCTCCAATGAAAGCGTCTGTTTAAATCTGATCTAGATATCACCATGACTATTTTATGAACACTAAATGCTCATTTTTTATGCAGAACTAAGCTTCGTTGTTGAAATTCCTTTACCAGTATATGCAAGAGGCTGGGGTTGGGTGAAATGACGCGCGTGATCATGATTGTGCTACGCAGCAATTGCGGAGTGTTAGAAATTGCGTCCGTCGTGGAGAGCTTTCGGTATGCAAACGAGCTCTCAGGGAACCGGTCCTACGATCTGACAACATGTGCCGCCGGCTATCAGACGCTACAGTCCGATGAGCACTGGATTCGCCTGAGTGCAATGCATAGCCTGGCAAATTCACCACCTGAAGTTGATACTCTCATTGTGCCCGATGGATCCCCCGTCACGCTGCAGGATCAAGATCTGCGCATCATCGAATTTCTTGGTAATCGTTTGCCCAAGGTGCGGCGACTGGCCACCTTCGGCAACGGAATATTGTTTGCAGCCGCAGCTGGAATGACCCGCGGACATACCGTCGTCGCCAGTGGCGAAGTCCAGCAACGGCTGGCCACCTTGTGCTCCGAGACAATAGTTGAGCCGCATTCCGAACTGCACAGGAGCGGAAAGATCTGGAGTGCGCGAGGAATAACTGCTGCAATGGCGCTCGCATTTGCCCTGATTGAGGAAGATCTGGGCCCTGACATCGCGAAAGAGGTCGCCCGTCGGTTCGGCGGACGCATCGCGGATGCGGACACGCGTTACGATCCACGCTCCAGGCGCTTACCCAGCTTCGATGCGGGAAGTCCCATCGAGCGTCTGCAGGAATGGATTACGGCCAACCCTTCTGCAGATCTCAGCGTCGGAAAGCTCGCGGATATGGTAGCGATGAGCGAGAAAACCCTCTCGCGCGCCTTCAAGCAAAAGACAGGGCAGACGATCGGCGAATTCGTCTTGTCGGTCCGGTTGCGCTACGCCTGTCAGATGCTGACGGCCGGCGAGCGAAAGATAAAGGACATCGCACGCCTTGCAGGCCTTGGAAGTCAGACGAACATGCGCCAGTTGTTCATCAACCGCTACGGGCGCCCGCCATCCCAATATCGCAAGACTAAGGCCGAGCTTGTGCTGGAGGAAAGCTGATCCCAAAGGGGGATGCCTTACATCGCTTCTTAGGCCGTCGGCCACGTCCTCAAGCTTACCCGTATCAGGACTTCGGTCGTTTCATCTGTTCCGAAAGCTGCACTGGCCGCTTGGGATTGGCCTTGCGAGCGCGGCAGTGAGCCCGGCCAGCTGAGGCCGATCCGTGCCGTCGACCGGCTGGATGTTGAGTGCTTCCTCCTTGGGCCACCAGTCTCCGCCCGCCCAGTAGGCCCAGCCGATCAACACATCCCGATTGGCGTCAACGGCCTCCGTCATGGCGGCGGCAGCGGCGACGCAGGATTGATCTCGTGTGACGCCAAACTCGCCGAGAAAGCCCTTTGCCCCCGTGTTTCGCAACCAGTTGGCAACTTCGCCGATCGAGGCGATCGCCTCTTCGGCACGAAGGCAGCTGTCTTTTTTCCCGGAGAAATCCTCATCGAAATACTGATGGAATTCGTAGACGAAATGGTTTGCAGGGTCTCTGACTCCTGCCATCACGGAGGCATTCGAGCCTCCATACCAATCGGCGGACCAGCTGTGCGCACCGGTCCAGGCAGTACCCGGCACCATCACGAGATTGAGGGTCGAGACAGTACGTATGCTGGCGATCGCCTCGTTCGCGGTGGCAAGCCAGTTGAGCGCAGAAATGTCGTAAGGCTCGTTCATCAGAGCAAAGATGATCCCCGGATCCTGTCCAAACTCCCGCGCGAGCCGCTGCCAGAAATTGGCGAACGCCCCGGGTGGAACGTCGGGCGAACCAATCAGCTGGCCCTGGTAGCGCGCATAGTTGTGCGGATCGAGGATCACCGAGATACCCTTGCTCCGCATATGGAGAACCGTCTCCCGCAGCCGCTTCAGTTCATCGGGTGTGAAGTCCCCGAACAGCGTCGGCTGGAGACGTTCCCAGAGGAAGGGAAGCCGGACGGTGTTGAAACCCTTCGAGGCGAAATAGTCGACCGTTTCGACTGACGGGTAGGTGTAGTCTTTGCCGAAGATCCCCGGAAGCGTACCGAATTCGGCTCCCGCAAGGTTGACGCCACGAAGGCAACTACCCTCAGAAGCGGACACACTCTCAACCAACTGCCCCGTCATCAACAGGGCCAGCAAAGCCGTTCGCCACGCATATTTCATATCAGCCACGACCCCTCCGACGCCCGCCCTCAGCATGGCTGCGTCAGGCGGGCTGGACCCTAGAACGCATTGAAACAGGCTTCAAGCCATCGGCAATCGACAAGACTTTGGAAATCGAACCGGGTGCTATGGCATCCATTCGGTGTGTGCCCCACTCCATCGACGTCGCCTGCGCAGACGCCTGCCGCTCGACGACATCGCTCGTATCGAGCGCCGTTTCACCACTGTCGAAGCAATGTGGCGATTTGAGGCAGCGACCGCGATTGGTGCGCCCGAGGAAGCAGGCCACCGACCGAAGGCAAGGCCGCCGTTGGACCCCTTCGCCCCCAGGTGACCCCAAATGATACGGCGCGATGCCCGAATGGGCACAACTTCACGAGATGGTAACCATTTCGATTAGATCAGGCTTAGGAAGTTGATCCCGCGTCATGCCGGACACCTGAATTTTACCGATTGAAAAACCATTTTATAACAGATACTTAATAAAAAGCGAAAACCGTGAGAGACGCGCTTGAAGCCCTTTGAGCCTCTCCATCTCTTAGCAATTTGCTAAGAAATCACCCCCTAATTTCAGGGCATTCCTTTTGGGGGATCACCGCAGATGAAGCTGCGGGTGAGTGAAAGATGGGGTTCTGCACATGATGTGCGCTGCGTTGCCTGCAATCATTGCGGGCCTTTTTGGTGTGTTTCTGCTGTGGCTGCCGATCAGCCTCCAGGCGCAATTGGTGCTTAGTCTGGCCGTTTTGGCCCTGATGCTCCTGTTCATGATGCGTCCGCAGAACAAGACATTCCGCCTGATGACCTTCGTGTTCTCTGCCGTGCTCGCCCTGCGCTACGCGTTCTGGCGCACGACCGAGACGCTTCCCGACATCAACGAGCCCTGGAACTTCATCCCGGGCATCATCCTCTATGCGGCGGAAATGTATTGCCTGGTCATGCTGGCGATCAATTTCTTCATCGTCGCCGACCCACTGGACCGCAAGCCGGCACCGCGTCTTGCCGATGACGACAAGCCGACCGTCGACGTCTTCGTCCCGTCCTACAACGAGTCCGCCGACCTCCTCGCGCTGACGCTGGCTGCGGCGAAATCGATGAACTATCCGGCCGACAAGCTCACTGTCTATCTGCTTGATGATGGCGGAACCGATGCCAAGTGCAGCCAGTCCGATCCCCGCGCTGCAATCGCTGCCCGTCGCCGTCGCGAGGAACTGCAGGCGCTGTCGGCAGCGCTTGGCGTCCGTTATCACGCCCGTGCTGAAAACAGCCATGCAAAGGCCGGCAATCTGAACGCAGGTCTCGCGATCTCGACCAGCGAGCTTGTGGTCGTCTTCGATGCAGACCATGCGCCGGTGCGCGAATTCCTCAACGAGACGGTCGGCCACTTTAGAAACGACGAGAAGCTTTTCCTCGTCCAGACCCCCCACTACTTCCTCAATCCCGACCCGCTGGAAAAGAACCTGCAGACCTTCGGCAAGATGCCGTCGGAAAACGAGATGTTCTATTCCGTCGTGCAACGTGGTCTCGACAAGTGGAATGCATCCTTCTTCTGCGGCTCCGCTGCAGTCCTGCGCCGCAAGGCGCTGAAGGAGACCGGCGGCTTCTCGGGCCAGTCGATCACCGAAGACTGCGAAAGCGCGCTGGCCCTCCACTGCCGCGGCTGGCACAGCCTCTATGTCGACAAGCCGCTGATCGCCGGCCTGCAGCCGGAAACGCTCGTCTCCTTCATCGGTCAGCGCGTCCGCTGGGCCCAGGGCATGCTGCAGATCCTGACGCTGAACCGTCCCTTCCTGCAGCGCGGTCTCTCGGCGGCACAGCGCATCTGCTACGCCGGCACGAACCTTTTCTGGCTCTTCCCGCTGACGCGGCTGACCTTCATGTTCTCGCCGCTCCTCTACATCTTCTTCTCGCTGCAGATCTTCGAAGCCAACATCACCGAGTTCATCTGCTACTCGGTGACCTATCTCATCTCGTCCTTTGCCATGCAGAGCTACCTCTTCGGGCGCGTGCGCTGGCCCTGGGTCTCAGAGCTTTATGAATATGTGCAGTCGGTGATGCTGTTCGGCGCGATCCTGAGCGTCGTGAAGAACCCACGCAAGCCGACCTTCAACGTCACGTCGAAGGGCCAGACGCTGGATGAGAGCAAGCTCTCGCCGCTGGCGCGCCCCTACTTCCTGATCTTCTTCCTGCTCTTTGCCGCCACCTGCTATGCGATCTGGCGTTACACGACCGAAGCCATGCCCTCCGAACTGCTGCTCATCGTCGCCGGCTGGAACATCATCAACATGGGCATTGCCGGTGCCGCACTCGGCTCCGTCTCGGAACGTCGCGAACGTCGCCGCAACCAGCGCCTCAACGTTCGGCGTCACGCGATCCTACATGCCGGCGGCACAAGCCATGCCGTCATCATCGCGGATGTCTCGAGTGGTGGTCTGGCTCTGCAGTTTATCGACGGACAGCCGGTAAATGGCCTGGAGAAGGGCGAGGAGGCCATCATCGAGATCCGCCGCCACGGCCGTGGCATGCGTGTCCCGCTCGTCTGCCGCAGCATGCTGCGCCGACAGGAGGAGACGAGCTTCGGTTTTGCCTTTGCCGAGCGCACGCCCGAAACCTTCATCGCGATTGCCGAGATGATGTATTGCGAACAGCAGCCGCTGCAGGATCGCTGGAACCGCGTTCAGAAGCACAAGGGTTTCTTCACCGGAACCTTCCGCTTTGCCCTCTGGACGATCACCGAGACATTGCGTGGCTTCACCTACGCCTTGCGTCTGGTCCGCGAAACGACGGAAGTCTCGCATCCCGATGCGCCGCTGATCATCAAGCCTGTAAGCAGCGCGTCGGACCCCGGCGCGACCTATCCGGCAGCTGTGAGAGGACCGGCCTATGCGTAAGCTAGACATCCTGCGCCCGCTCTCTGCTTCCGCTATCCTTATCTGCCTATCGACGGACGTTTCCAGCGCTGGCGATTTCGTGCCCGCAGACCTTGGTGCGGCAACCGCGCAAAGCACGGGTCAATCCGGCTCGGATGTTCCGCGCCAGATGGTCGCCTTCCGCCAGGCGGCAACCAACATGCGCCTGGAAGGCGAAGACGCGGCAAGAGACCTCACCTTTTATCTGTCGGCGGATCAGGTGACGACGGCCGGCATTCTCAGACTGAGGTACACCAACGCCGTCTCGGTCATGCCCGATGACGCAGTGCTCGATGTCGAACTGAACGGCAAACCTCTTGCAGCTTTCCCGATCCGCTCGCCCAACGGGCCCGCAACCCACGACATTCCGGTCTCTGCCAAAGACCTGACCGTCGGCTGGAACCGGGTCCGTCTGCGGGCGAAACAGCACCACCGCATCGACTGCAGCGTTCAGGCGACCTACGAACTTTGGACGCAGGTCGATCCGCTTGTCAGCGGCTTCCTGACCAGCGCACGGCCGAAAGACGGCGATATCGCAAGCCTGCTTTCGGTCGGGCGAACTGGCGACGGCGCCACCGAAATCCGCGTGATCGCCGCAAATGACCCGACCCAGACGACTCTTCGCGACAGTCTGCCGCTCGTGCAAACCCTGGCACTCGTGCTCGGTCGTGAGGACCTGAGCGTCAGCGTCGGCGATGTCGCAGGCAGCGGACCGGGCATCGACCTCTACCTGGGCGACCCCTCGGACCCGAAGCTGCCGCAATCCGCCCGTGATGCTCTCGCTGCCGCACCGCGCGGTCTCTTCGTCCGACAGGGCGAAAACGGCCGCCACATCGTCACCATGCGTGGTTCGAACACGAGCGAAATCCAGTCGCTCCTGCTCGCAGCCGTCAACGGCCCCATGCTGCCCTTGATCCGTTCGAACAAGCTCGCTGTGGCCGAGACGAGGATCGATGGCGAGAGCCCGGGCACACACGCCCTGTCGAGCGTCGGTTATCAGACGACGCCTTTTGCCGGTCGTCTTTTCCAAACGAGCTTCGATGTCGTTATGCCCTCCGATTTCTATCCGGGCGACTATGCGACGGTCGATCTCAATCTGAATGCCGCCACTGCGCCGGGGCTTGCCCCCGGAACGCAACTGCTCGTCCGGGTCAACGAGCGGGCCGTGGCCAGCCTGGTGCTCTACGATCCCGAGGGCACGACGCTGAAGGACAAGCCGCTGGAACTTCCCCTGCGCGCCTTCCATCCCGGCGTGAACCATGTTCGCGTTCTGGCAGAAGTGCCGCTTGCCTCCGATCTCTCCTGCGATCCGACTGCGCGCGACGAAACCCGATCTCGCTTCCTGCTGCTTGAAGAAACCACGGTAACGATACCGCCTCTGGCCCGCGCCGGCCGTCTTCCCGACCTTGCGGCCTTTGCCGGCTCCTCGTTCCCCTTGAAGGGCACTACAGCATTCGATCTCTATGTCGATACGGCGACACCCACCCGATTTGGCTCGGCCCTGACGCTTCTGACGCGGCTCGCCATGTCGGCAGGCCACCCTCTGCCGGCCGAGCTCAAGATCGGCCGTCCGGATCCCCACATGTCGACAAATGCACTGATCGTTGGTGCCAGTGGTCAACCGCTGGAGCTTGCCGCCCTTGCCGGGCACAAGGGCGATCGCCTGCAGCCGTCTTCAACAGATGACCTCGTCACGGCGTCCGTGACAGCGGGCGAGCAATTGTCGGACTCTCAGGCCCTTCTCGACGCTTTCCAGGTCGAAACGCGGCTTGAGCATGATCAGCTGTCGTTGAAGAGCCGCGCCTCGGATTGGGTTGCGCGCGCCTCGACGACCGTCAACCGCTGGCTGGCCTACAAGGACATCGGGCGCGAAGACGTGAAGATCGATCCCCGCGATCGGCTGATCACTGTCAAGCAAGTGGCCTCCGCGGAAAGCGCCGCCGTCTGGACCTATGTCAACGCGGCTGATGAAACAATGCTTCAGCAGGGCGTTGCAGCGCTCACGAAGCCGGCAACCTGGACGGCCCTCGAAGGGGGCGAAGCGGTAATCCGCCGCTCGGACCTCGAACTCGTGAACCGCTATCCCGAAAGCTACAGCTTCTTTCCGATCACCGATACGAGCCCCGCTAATCTGAGACGTCTCGCGGCTGCCTGGCTCTCCGACAACTTCATCATCTATGTCGGCCTTGTCCTCGCACTGATGGGCGGCTTCGGCTGGTGGGTTGGTTACGTCGTACCGCGCAAGGGCGTGAGGACAGTCGAATGAAGAAGACAATCAACACGAGGCTGTTGGCCGGCACCATCCTTGCCACGCTGCTTTTATCACTGCCCGCGAGCGCGACATCGCTTCTGGCCCCCGGGGCGGCCACCGCCATGGCACAGCCTTCGAACGGCACAGAAACCGGCGAAGCGAATGCGCAACCAACGCCAGCGCCTGACACGGTCGATCTCGCCGCGCTCTATTACTATGCCCGCAATGGGGAGGCGGAGCGCGTCGAAGCCGAAACCCGCCGCCTGGAACTGAAATTTCCCGGCTTCATGCCCCCGGCGGACCTCTACGCTCCGGATGCTGGCGACCACGTCGATGAGACCACGCTTTGGCAGCTCTACGAACGCGATGACTATGCCGGCATCGAACAGGAGATCAGCCGCATTGCCGCGAGCCACCCGGGCTGGGAGCCATCAGAGGATTTCCGCAGCAAGCTCGAGCGGCGGAAGCTGAGATTTGCCATGACGCGGGCAAACGAGGCTAAGGACATTGTGACAGTCATTCGCCTTGGTGCAAAACTTGACCCTGCGCAGGAAATCGAGATCGACCTGCTCTGGATGATGCTCGACGCTTATCGGGCGAATGACATGCAGGAGGGGCTGACGGCGGTCTATCGCGGGATCCTCTTCCGGGCGCCCGAGAAGGCATTCTCCGATGAGCTGGTGCTGACCACCTTGCAAAAGGCGATGGAGGACATTCCGGCAGCCGATTTGCGCGAGGCCATGCGGGTGCTCTCTGCCGATCCCGAACTCGCCCTCGCGATGCGGTCGCTCAGCCTCGATCTCATGCGCCGCGAAGTGGGAGACTTTGCCTCCGGCGTTGCGGGAGCGCCGCAACCGGGTCCCGAGGTGATCGCCGCTGTGAGGACGGCTGCCGACACGGTGCAGGCACCGGAAGACCTCGCTCTCATGGGCTGGTACATGCTGAAGATCGTGCAGCCCCACCAGGCGGCAAACTTCTTCCAGCGCATGCTGCAGAAGAAGGCGACGCCGGAAGCCGTTCGCGGCATGGCGCTCAGTCTTTCCCACCAGTCGAAGGACGAGGAAGCCTACGCCTTCGTGACAGGCCATCTCGACCTGCTTGCCGGTGAGGATGCCTTCCTGCTCGATCAGCTTTCCTTTCCCTTCAAGGGCGAGGGCAAGTCCGACATCGATGAGCGTGTCGTGAGCCGCTATTCGGAAGCGATCCAGAAAACGGAATCCTCCGATCACGCCCGCCTCATCGGCTGGTATGCCTACAACTCGCGCCAGTTCAAGCCGGCGCGCGCCTGGTTTGCAAAGGCCTTCGAATGGAAGGCCGAGGCAGACAGCCTGAAGGGGCTTGCCCTTACCCTGACGCGCCTGGGCGAGAAGAAAGCCCTTGCCGACCTGCGTCAGCAGCATGGCGAAGCCTATCAGGCGGTTTTCGCCGAGCTGAAATCGGCAGCCGCACCGCGCGAGCGGGCCGGGAAATCGGTCTCGGCACCCGCGGGTGTCCAGGCCGGCTATCTCTCGCGGCTGCAGAAGAAGGACTATGGTGGCTGTGTTGCCGAGCTGCGGCGGCTTGAAGCAAAGGCAGCCTTGCGGCCGGATGCACAGGTGGCCAAGGGCTGGTGTCTGCTCGGTCTCAACCATCTGGCCGAGGCGCGTCAGGCCTTCACGGTCGGTCTCGCGGGTGGTGGCGGCAAGGCGGATGATGCCGCCTATGGCCTTGGCCTCACCCTGCTTCGCGCCAATCTGACCGACGACGCCGAGGCTCTCTTGATGCAGCATAGCCTGACGCCGCTCCGCGACCGGGAACTGCGCGCCGAGTTTCTCTGGCAGCGGGCGCGCGCCGCCTTCGATCGCAAGCAATACCGCGTCACGCTTGAAGCACTGAACGCTCGCCTGCAGATCATGCCGGAGCCGGTTGGCATCAGCCAGATGCGTGCCTGGAGCCATTACCACCTCGGCAATCTCGCACAGTCGCGTGCGATCTTCGCCCAGCTGAACCAGGTCATGGCAGACCCGGCGAATACGAGGGGCATCGCAGCCATCAACGAACGCATGGGGATCAACCAGTGAAGCGAAACATCTTTACGATCCTGGCACTGCTTGGCCTGCACGGCTGCAATACCGTCGAGGATCCCTTCCTCGATGGCATGAAAGGGAGCATGCCCGTCGCGACCGGCAATCGAGAGCTCCCGGTTCATCTCGCATCCGCTTCACTGACGGGGCTGGGAGAGATGCCGATTGGCCTGCGTCAGACATCCACGGATGGCATGACCCTCCAAATTCTGGTCTGGGCAAACACCACAACGCTTGCCGGCGAAAACACGCTGAAGATATCGACCGCGGCCGCCTCTGGATCTGCCCTCCGGAACGGGCCGAACCGTTCCGAAATCAGCCGAACCTTGCGAAGCGAGTTCCCGGATGTTGCGATGGCCATTGATCCGGTCATCCGCCAAAACGCTTACGGTTCCTATGGCGCAGCGACTGGAAAACTGGGCGACAAAGGTGGCTGTGTTTATGCGTGGCAGCTCATCAAGCGTGACACCAGGCTCGGCCGCGACAAGCCGGTGGACATTCGCCTGCACTATTGCCATCGGGCGCTTGCACCTGAGGTGCTCGTAGATCTGCTGGCCGGTCTGACACTACGCGGCCCTGCGATAGCGCCTCCGGTCGCCGGCATCGCCTATGGCTATGCCGCCCCCGTGCTGGCCACGACGTCTTTCGCCCAACCAATCCGCGCTGAGATCGAGAAAGCTGATGCCGCACCGACGACGGAGGTATTCGCTGCCGAGGTCAGCGAGCAAGACAGCAAGACGATAATCGGTGCCAGGATACCCAAGCCCTAGATCGGTCAGCCAAAGTGAAAGGCCTAAGCGGGGGCCAGCCTGGCGAGCCACGACACGGCACCCGCCCCCGTAAGATGAAGCGTTAGGCTAGCAGAGGAGATTGTGGGGCCGGCACTCTTTCAGTGCTCAGCATAAGCCTCTTGGGGAAGCGCATCCATTGCCGATCGGCGAAGGCTTATCCATAGTCCGCTAGTGACCACAGATGAAGGCGCCTCAGTTACGGGATCGTTGGCTCGCCAGCCGTCATTGACCCGCCCGTTCTCCCGTAGAGTGCTGACCCGGCTGGACTATGACGACCTCAGTCAAGGCGGCAGGAGATCTGCATTGATCGCTTGAAGTGCAGCCCGGGCCACCTCTTCGTCCTGATCGCCACTGGTCTGCCCCTTACATTAAGCGGCTTAAGCCGACAAGCGGGCTGGGAAGATTGGCTTGTTGCTCGAGAGACCGCCAACAGGAATGCCTTAAGCGCGTCGCTGTGAAAGCCGTGGGGTCGGCCCAGATCCAGCAAATAGGCGAGAAGGTTGCCGTGGCGCACTTCTGACCGAACGTACATAACCCTTCGAAAGGACCAAACTGGTCGAACTCGTTTTGGGGGTGCGGACGGAAACTTGGACCAGCAAGGAGGTAGTACCTGTATTCCTACGCAGATAGACTTCGAGCGGTTGAACTCTATATACGGCTTTGCAAGCGGCTTAACGCGACCATTCGCCAGTTGGTTTATCCCACCAAGAATGCGTGGAGGGGCTGGTACCGCGAGTACGTAAAGCATCTCGACCTGCGACGTTAGCCGGTACGAGCGCCCGAATATTCCGAGGCCCAGAAGCAGGCGGCACTTGAGCAGCGCTCTGCCCAAGCTGCCCGCAAAGTCAAGGCGCTCATTTCCGCCTCGAACGAGCATGTCGGTCAGGGTGTGACCCTCGTCGCAGAAACTGGCGGCGCCCTCGACCGGATTGCCGAGCAGGTTCAGGCGATCGATTCTCTGATGCCGCAGATCTCGCGGGCGACCGGAGAACTGGCCTCGGGCCTGCGAGAATTCAACACGGCTGTAAACCATGTGGATCAGGCGAGGCAGCAAAACGCCACCATGGTCGAGGAAACGACAACTGCTTCGACCGTGCTGAATGGCGAAGCCAACACGCTGAGCCAGATGATCTCGCGTTTCGTCGTCGGGCGGTGGCGCCGGCGCAAAACGCGCTGGGCCTCTCGCAATGTCAGCGCGCAGACACGGTCACTCTTTTAAGTCGCCACCATGAAACGCTCCGTTTTTCCCAAAGGCTGCGGACCGGACGCGCTGAGAATTCGAAAATGATGCTAACCTACAAGTGGTTAGTTTCAGCGCTCTAGGTGCGAGCCTAGTGCAAGTCTCCGTGCAATCAGGCCCCCGCAACCATCGTAACTTCTAACCGGCGCCAGCAAGCTTCCTCCTCCGCGAGCAAAGCACCAAACCGGTCAAGACAAGCCAGGCGAATGAAGCGTTTTGATCGTCAGGCGCGGCAACCCGAGGTCGACCGTCTCGGGCAACGGGGCGGAGATGACCAGCAAGGCCATCCTCATATGGTGGAGGGAGACCAAGGTCGGGTGGCGTTCAGATCGCCCCAGGCAAGCCGATGCAGGACGGCCTCGTCGAAAGCTTCAACGGCAGCTTCCGCCACGAGTGCCTGAACGAGACGCTGTTCTCGTCGCTCGCTCAGGCAGGCGCCGCGATCACGGCATGGAAGAAGAATTGTGACAGAAACAGACCGCACTCGTCGCTCGGCAACATCACATCGAGACAGTTCGCAATGAAAATGGCTTTGGAAAAACGGGCCGCATGAGGCCAGATTAAAACCCAAGACTACTTCCGAAATCTGGAGGAAAGTCCGGGTTCAGGTCACCACTTCGGACCTGTTCAGTACAGGTGAGACTGATGACGTCGTAGGAGCCCACATGCGACCAAGGCTATGAAGAAATTGACTTTCGTCATAACTCAAACGTACCGGAACTTAGAGAATTTTCTTTCAATTGTTTCGAATATGCGATTGGTCCTTCAGGGGACGATTATGCCTATTGCCCGTCTTCTTCTAACTCTTGTTGTTGAAGGCCGTGCTGGCGGGCGCTGAGGAATCTCCGCCGGTCTGCCAAGCTATCGTGGCCCTTGATACCAGGATCGAGATCGCTGTCCTCCAGCACGCGCCCTGGCTCGGCTGGTTGCTCGCTGTCTCCCTTCTGCGTGAAGGTGGCGTCACCACCGGCGGCCACCTCGCGGCTATCAATCTGGGGCTGAAAGCCATTCCCGTCGATCGGCGCCGCGCACGAATTGCAGTAGTTGATCCGCCGAGAGACCATCGAACACAGCTCGGTAGGCCGGGGACTTGATGATATGCCCGGACGGGGCTGGCCAATGAGGTGATGTCGCGGGTGTCCGACGATCAGTCATCATGCGAACCCGGTACACTCCTACAATTCTCTTCGGGCCCGTCTTGCGGAAGCGGATCGCAAAGCGGCTTGCAAAACATACACGAGCCACCGAAGCCATTGAGACCTCACTGAGCGAGGTCCCAAAGCCCATGTGCTTGGACGACGGAACTGCAAGGCGGGAAGATCAGGGTAGGGCGTAGGCTATGAAATAGTCGCCGATCGGCGTCTCCATGAAGTTGTGGCCTCCCGCATTGATAACAAGGTACTGTCGCCCTTGAGCCTCATACATAGCCGGTCCTGCCTGTCCGCCTGCAGGAAGGTCAGCCCGCCAGAGCACCTCTCCTGTGTCCACATCAATCGCATGGAGGAAATCATCGGTGGTTGCGGCGACGAAGATGAGGCCGCTCGCCGTTACGACCGCTCCACCGTTGTTCGGCGTCCCGATTTCGAAAGGAAGGAAGGACGGAAGTCCGAAGGGGCCGTTCTTTCGGGCGGAGCCAAAAGGACGGTCCCACAGTACCTTGCGTGTGTTCAGGTCCACCGCCATGATGCCTCCATAAGGCGGCTGGGTGCACAACATGCGGGTAAACGGCACCCTCCACCCGGCATTGACTTCAATACCGAACGGCGTATCGGCTTGAGGTGAGATGTCGTCGGGGCTGTTATCTTCCCAGCCCGGTTCATCGATCGGCACAATACCATGCTCTTCGATTTCCGCGCGCGGCACCAAGCGGTTGCGGTTCGTGGTGACGTTATAGTTCGACACCATGATGTTTCGTTCAAGGTCTATGGCGACGCCGCCCCAGTCGACACCCCCGTTGTATCCGGGGAACTGGATCCACCAGTCTGTCGAGGGTGGTGTGTACATGCCCTCGTAGCGGCTTTGACGAAACTGGATCCTGCACCAGAGCTGGTCCAGAGGAGTCATGCCCCACATGTGCCGCTCCTCGATGTCCGGCTTGAGCACATTGGGGAAATCAATAACGAAGGGCTGGGTAGGCGACAGCCGGTCGGGTTCAACGCCGCCTTGCGGTACAGGACGGTCCTCCACTTCTACCAGGAGGTCGCCGGTTCGGCGGTCGAAGATCCAGTACATGCCGACCTTTGTCGGCAGGATCAGCGCTGGCACCGGGCCATCTTGTGTAGGAAAATCGATCAGGGTCCCCTGCGCTCCAAGGTCATAATCCCAAATGTCATAACGTACAGTCTGATAGTGCCAGGCGGGGCGGCCCGTGGTGACGTCTAAGGCCACCAAAGCTGTCGAATACTGATTTTCGAGATCGGATCGCATTCCTCCCCAGTAGTCCACTGAGGGCACACCGTGGGGAAGATACACATGGCCCAATTCCTCATCCGCAGAAGAGATCGTCCAGACATTGGACGTCCCGCGGGAATAGGTTTCGCCTTCGGGCGGAAGGCCAACAGTTTCCGGTCGGGCGTGATCCCAGGCCCAGGCAAGCTCCCCCGTCATCACGTCGTATCCGCGGACCACACCAGAGGGTGCATCCCGGCGTTGCCCGTCACGAACCTGAGAGTGGACCACCGCAATATTCCGAACAATGGTCGGGGGTGAGGTTGGCGCGTACCAACCCGGGGCAGTGCGTCCAAGGCCTACTGTCAGATCGACGATCCCGTCGTTCCCGAAGTCGCTGCACAACTGTCCAGTGGCAACATCGACCGCGATCAGGCGCGCGTCGAGTGTATTCATCACAACCCGCTGATGGCACAGCTCTGTCGGCTCCAATTGCGGCGCCTGATAAAATGCGAGGCCTCGGCAGGTGGCGTTATAGGGAATTGCATCGGAGGGAACACCCGGATCATATCGCCATTGCTCAAGACCAGTTGCGGCGTCAAGGGAGATCACCTTGTTCATCGCCGAGCAGATCAGAACCCGATCACCGATTTTCAGCGGTGTATTCTGATTGGAGAAGCGCTCCTCCCCCTCTGGCATGTCCCCGGTGCGGAACTCCCAGACTTTTTCCAGCTGATCGACATTCTCTCGGGTAATCTGCGTGAGGGGCGAATAACGAGTTGCGCTGTTGTCCCCGCCATAAGCGACCCAGTCGACGCCGGCCCGTAATGCGGTAGAGGCTGCGGCGATGGTTACGCCGGTCGGGCTGGTGGCGGCTCCTTCGGCGAGAGGTGGCGACTGCGCTGTCGGCGTGGCGGGTTGTTCTGTCGGGTTATCTCCTTGCTGCTGGGCCTGAAGCGGAGCCTCGCCTTGATCATTCGGCAGGGGCAAATTCTGGGCGATTGCAGTGCCATTTCCAGAAAGCGCAAGCAAGGTGATGGCGGTACCAACTCCTGCGAGGCAGGCGACCGATGCCGCGATCACTTCACCGCGTCCTGATCCCCTCCTGTGAAGAGTGGGTATGAGGGCCAGGATGAGAATAAGGACGACGGTCGGTGCGACGAGCCGTGGCACCTGTGCCCACCAGTCAAGGCCAGATTCCCAAAGTGCCCAGACAAGTGTTGCGCTGAAAAGGAGGAGATAGAGCCAGACCGCCATAAGCGATCGCTTGAAGAGCAAGTAAGACGTCACGAGCAAAGCCGCGCCGGCGAGCACGTAGTAACTAGAGCCCCCCAGAGCTACTAGCCAGATCCCGCCTGCGAATATGGGAAAACCAAATACGGCAATTAAAGTTGCAACAGCTAGGGATGCCCATTTCCCCCAAGTGGTTCGCGGTGCGCTTCTTTGCATGCTGCCCTCCTCATTTCTTGGGTGAACTGGCAACATGGCGATAGGTTCCCAAGGGAACAGCTTTGCTGTGGAACCATGCGGCTTCAATGGCGCGTAGATTTGCTACAAGCGCCAATCAATCCCGTTGTCGCTGCTTGCCCGCAAACCCCGGACAACGCGTCGCCGGGGAAAAAGTTCCCGGCAGCTTTTGGTCACCGATAAATTACAATTGCGGTGGGCCAGTGAGGTGCGATGGTCAAGATGCAGCGACGTTGGCTCTTCACCCCAAGCCCCACCCCCTGAAGGCCGGCGGCGCTGCACATCCGCTATCGGGCGCAGCAGGCGGACCTCCTGATGTGGGTTCGCCGCGTGCGCATATTGCTCCTACGCATCGAATTGCCCGGGCGCGGATACCGACGGCCGGGCTCCAGCTACCTCGTTTTGCTCTCTCCGCGCCCGACAGGGCAGGTCATTAGGTGCGGGTAGGGCGGTTTTCACGTACACGACGTATAGGGTCCTTCAGGTCACAATGGTAGCAGGGCTAACTCATCGTGATCACAGTTCGTCGCGCAATGCCCGGTCAACAAAGCCGTCGGGATCCTCAGTGAAGTCCCTGTAGAGCTGAAAATGTCGCGTCTGTCGTAGAGTGGTTTCCGCAAGGCCTGCACGCGTGATCTCCAAAAGTCGAGCACCTGGAACCGACATCAGGATGGGTGAATGCGTGGCCATGATAATCTGTGAACTTGCCTCCCCCTGGACGGCGTGAAGAAGACGCAGCAGTTCGAGCTGGCGTTTTGGTGACAGCGCACTTTCCGGTTCGTCGAGCAGGTAGATTCCCTGGCGGGACATGCGCTCCTCGAAGAAACGGACGAAACCTTCGCCATGGCTCCATGACAGAAAGTCAGGCGGAGCAGCATTGGCATCTTGGGCGGCTTCATCAAGGAAACGCGCGACCGCAAAGAAGGATTCCGCCTTGAAAAACCAACCCGTGGTCACCTTGGGCAGCCAGGCAGCGCGCAACCCGCTCGCCAGCAAGGCGCCACTGCGGTCTACGGCACGGGAGTGATCGACCGGCCGGTAGCCTTTGCCGCCGCCCGCTTCGTCAAAGCCGCATAGGGCTGCCACAGCCTCGATTAAGGTAGACTTACCCGTGCCATTCTCACCGACGATGATGGACACCGGAGTGGTAAAATCCAGAGAGAAAGCCAAGTCCAGCCAGGGTAGGTTGAACGGATACTGGTCAGGTAGGAGCGCTTCCTCCCGCAGCCATAACCGCTTCAGATAGGGAGCGGGAAGGCTTGTCATTTTCGTCTTTCGCATCGCAGCTCCCGGCACCCACGTGGTGATTCACTTTAAGGCGTAAGTAGCTGGCAAGGTGGCATCCACCGCAAGGGGGCTTCGGTGATCCCGTTTCATATCCCAACTCGGGCAACTTTCGCTACGTGGGAATTGGCAAGTCATCCCTGTAGTTCCTGGAAATAGAGCGCCGGCGTCTTGCGCAACCGCATCATCTTGCGGGCGAGAATCCGCAATCGAAGCAACTGCACAACCTCTATATCCGTCTGAGCGTATCCGGCAGTTGCATAGGAGAACCAGCATGAGTACCCAGACTGCGCCGACGCGCCTGCCGAGCCTGGCGACGATCACCGTCGCCTTCGTCATGATCAGCGCCTTCGTGGGCCTTGGGATCGCCTATATCGTCATCAGTGAACGCGCCAGATCCTTCGAAGAGGCCAGTCTTCAACGCGCACTGGAAACCCGGACCCGCGGCATCCAGACCGCCCTTTCACAAGCGCTCTACCGCGAGTGGGAGGCCTTGAGTGCGGTCCGTGACCAGGCGGGACAGCTGTCGCCGGCGGATCTTCAGGATCGATTGAACACCATGGTCGGCAATCGCGATGTGGTCTCCTGGGCGGGTTTCGCCGAAACGGACGGAACAGTCATCGCCGCATCGAACGGACTTCTGGTTGGCCAGAATGTTGGGGAACGGCCCTGGTTCCGCGAGGGGCTCAAAGGTGAATTCGCCGGTGATGCTCACGAAGCTGTATTGCTTGCATCCCTTCTGCCACAACAGGAGGAGCCCCACCGCTTCATCGACTTTGCTGTGCCACTGAAGGATGCAGAGGGTGAAGTTCGTGGCGTTCTTGGCCTGCATCTTGACGCGTCCTGGATGAAGCGCATCGTTAGCGAGCTCGCCCGGGCTCTGAATGTGGATGTCGTTCTGGTCGGCGCTACAGGAAGCATCTCTGCCTCATCCGTGGCAGATCTTCCCGACCTGTCCGGCTTGGGCAGCTTGCAGCGTGCCCGCGCGGGCGCACTGGGAACCAGTCTTGAGCAATGGCCCGATGGAAGCGCCTATTTCACTCTGACGGTGCCCGAACTGGATTACAAGGGGCTGCCTAAGTTCGGCTGGAACATCGTCGCTCGGATCGAGGGGAGTGCCGCAACCATTCCGGCACGGGAAATGTCCGATTATCTCATCCTCCGACTGCTGGGCATGGCGACCATTCTTTTGCTGCTCACGGCACTTTACGTGATTGCCTTTATCCGCCCCTTTTCGCAGCTGGCGGTCAATGCCACGGAAATCGCAGAGGGGCATGACATCTATCCAATGGAGAGCAATCGGACCCGAGAGATGAGCATGATCAGTTCGGCGCTGGCCCGATTACAGGCTGACAGTCGCGGGCAAGAATAGTGGACGCTTACAGTCGGCTGGCGCGCTTGAAGACGGTGCTGATGATAGCACTGAGCCGCGTGGCGGTGACGCTTGGCACCACGCCTTCGACATAAAGCCGCTTCAGGAGGAGCTCGTATTGCGCCTCCGAAAGATTGAGGGACAGCAATGAGCCATCACCTCGCGCTTCCAGCACATGGGCCGGCATGTCCCCCAGATCGCGGAACTTGATCTCCAGCGGCGCGCCGACCTTCAGCGCTAGCCCTCGAATACGCGCCGTCCCTTGGGTGAGATCCGTTAGCCACACACGTTTGAGCCGGCCTTCATACAAGATGATACACCGTTCGGGATGATCAGCCAGATGCTGCTCTATCCGAGGGAGCTCGACACAGACTGCCAACGTAACGGTCAAGATGAGGAGGTTATAGATCGTCCAGAACAGGATAACGGACTTGCCGTCGCCCGCATCGTTGAAGGCGAAGGAATCGACGAAGATTCCGATAACGAGGCCCGTGATGGTCGCAATGAACATGAGCAGGAACGGCATCATCAGACGCCATTGGATTACGACCTTCGTGCGGTCACCTCCCTTGGCTGTGACGCTGAACGGATGTCCCTTCGGCTTGATGAGCCCTACAACGGCAGCGCGGGTGATGGGAATGGCCCCCAGCAGTTGGCTCACATCATTAACGACGGGCACGATCAGACCGCCCGAAACAAAGTTCAGAGAGAACAGTACCCAGATATAGTAAGGCGTGAAATAGGCGATGATTTCTGGGACATTCGCGTCGACCACGGTGATGTTGAAGAACCAGTAGAGAAGCGGGAAAGTGACGGCCGCCAAGCGAAACGAGAAGGTGCTGAGCCAGAAGATCACGGAATCCGCGACGCTCCATCGGTCGCGAAGCCGCAGCCCGTTCCTGCTCAGCGGGCCGAGCCGGCTGCGCGCAATCTGCATCAACCCCAAGCACCATCTGGCACGCTGCGTCACATATTCCTTCAATCCCTCCGGCGCCAATCCTTCGGTCAATGCCTCATTCAGATAGACTGTGCGGTAGCCTGCTTCCTGCAGGACGAGGGTCAGCATGAAATCTTCCGTAATGCTTTCCGTGGGGAAACCGCCAACCTTTTGCAAGGCTTCCCAGCGCACCACCGAAGAGGTGCCGCAGCAAAACGCGATGCCCCAGGCATCCCGGCTTGGTTGCAGATGATCGAAGAAGAAGCGCTGTTCATCCGGATAGGAGCGGCTTAGACCGAGATTGTGCTGGATTGGATCCGGATTGAAGAAGTGTTGTGGCGTCTGGACCAGTCCAACATCAGGCTTATGAAAAAGGGCGAGAGCCCTGGGTATGAAATCTGTATGCGGAACGAAATCCGCATCCAGAACCGCGACAAAGTCAGGAGGGGCATTATCGGCCGAGAGCAGAGAAAGTGCGTGATTGATGTTGCCTGCCTTTGATCCCTTGTTATCCGGTCGCCGCACATAACGCACGCCCTGCACCGCACAAAAGTCCTGCAGCCAATCCCTGCGCCCGTCATCAAGTACGAGAACGTGACAATTGAGGTGACTACTCGACCTGGCACCAATGATGGTGCGTTCCAGTACACTTCGATCTTCATTGTATGTGGCGATGAGGATGGCAACCTTGGGCGGTGCGGCCTCCCACCAACCAAGATGCCTTTCGACCTCACTCGAGCGCGAACTCGTGCGGCTCAAGATCAAAAACGCACTCAGCGACGAAAGACTGGCGGCAGCTTCCAGACCGAAGAACGACCAACTGAAGAGGCATTCCAGAGACAAGGCAGCGGGTGCCAGCGTTTCTGTTGCCCGCCAGAGGATGTAGCGACATGTCAGGCCGCCACTCACCAGAAACAGGAGGCTCCGATGCAGATTGTTGGCTCTATCGAGTGCCGCTGAACTTAGGAGGGCAAGGCCGAATACGACAAGGCACAGCATTGCCGCCGACCACAATTCGCTTCCATGCAGAAGGCTGGTCATGCTCAAGTCCACAGCCGCCTGAGCCAATCAAGCGGTCTGCCTTCGAAAAAGACTCTGCCGGTTCGACCGATCAGGCAGCGCAATTCCGGGTCTTGTCGCAGAGCCGGCACGTCGAGCGTGACGTCGAAGCGCTCCAGGTGGCGCTCGCTGGGAGCGATCGCAAGGTTCTGATAGACCGTCGAGGCGCCCGAGCCTGCAACTCGTGTGACGACGCCGGCAAGCAGGCGCTCGCTGCCGTTCATCCGAAACTGCGCGGCGCTGCCAAGCGTGATGCGATTGTAAACGCTCTCTGTCACGGACAGGGTGACGATCGTCGACTGGCAATCGACCAGCGTCATCAGGTTTTGCCCGCGCTGGACTGTTTCACCTGAAATGGCGAGGTAATCCCAGATCAACCCCGAGACATTGGATTGAAGGGACGCAGAATTGAGCCTGTTGACGCGCAACTGTTCGGCCCGAATTCTGGCGTCGAGAGCCTCCAGCGCAACGGCCTGAGCTGCTGCACTGGCCTGTAGTTGATCCCTCGAAACCTGAAGCTCAGAAACTCGCTGTTCCGAATAGGGCGCGTCATTGTATCCGTCGCCCAGAAAAATGCCGCGCTCGGCAGCGGCAAGATTAATCCTGGCAATCCTGACGGTTTCTTGGGCACTCGCTAGATCCAGTTCCGCCACCTCGGCGAGCGACCGGGACTGTTCCAACGCCTCGCCGGTACGCACGCCCTGGTCACTCAGACGATTGGAACGGTCAAGGCTGAGGCGGGCATATCGTAGACGCGCTTGCGCCGCCTCAGCCGACGCTTCCGCTCCGTCAATCTGCGCTTTCAATTGCTCGATCCGCTCGCGCCGATAGTTCGTTGCGCGCAAGTCAAGCGCCTCGATAGAGGCCGTAAGGCCTGTTGCAGTTTGCGTCAGCCGATCAAGCTCGGCTTTGGTCCCCATTCGCTGTTGCTGGAGATCTGCAAGCCGCACATTGTCGGCGAGCGGATCGACAATCGTGCCGAGATTGTCGCCTTCGTTAACCCTGGCGCCGAGGGGTCTGGGCACCAGATCAAAGCGTCCTGCGATGGGTGCACGTGTGGTCGTTAGGCGGGCATTGATGAAAGCATCTGCACTAACGCCGGCGGTTTGCTCTCTGACGATGATGAAGAGAGCCAGGAAGATGATGACCAAACCCGCTACTATCTTGATCGACCGCATCTTTGCCCTCGCATCTATCCACACGAGGTTAACTAGCGAGGGAGCCTGAGAGGTTCAGGCTGAATTCTTATTCCCAAGATTCATGGTTAAGCATCTCCTAAGGCATTCACGCGCGACGCGTTGGAGCCTGTCAAATTTGAACCATCTGGTCCAAAAGTCTACGTCGCACGGGAGACACATCTTCGTACCGTGGAACAATTTTGAGGTTTAGGCCCTTTTGAATCCGTTTCGGTCCGTCTGAATAGTGAAGATTGGTTCGTCGCGGCTGTCGTTTAGAGAGCGACAGGTCGGTCTCGTGGGAGCCATTCACCTTCAGGAAGACCAAGTAGGGGAGGCGCGGTGCGCGTCCGTGGCACGCAAGGGGCTTTCGCTTATGGATTTTGTCACCGGTTTTTTCGCCTTGATCGAGGACTTGACCTGGGGATGGGCACTGATCCCCATTCTCGTTGTCTTCGGTGTCTTCATCACGGTCATGAGCGGGTTCGTTCAGATCGAATTCTTCCCACGCATGTTCCGGGTTCTGTCGTCTAAAAATCAGAGCGGGGACCCCAACGCGATAAGTGCACGTGAGGCCCTTCTGGTATCTGTCGGCGGGCGAGTCGGAGGTGGCAACATTGCCGGTGTTGCGGTTGCGATCACCCTTGGAGGTCCAGGCGCTGTGTTCTGGATGTGGGCCATTGCGTTGATTGGCATGGCCACCAGTCTCGTGGAGGCGACGCTTGCACAGCTCTACAAGCGCTCGAACGGCGATGGGACCTATCGAGGCGGGCCGGCCAGCTACATCATCCACGGCCTCGGCGCGAAATACCGTTGGCTTGCGCTTATCTATGCCGTCTGCCTGATGCTGGCATTCGCGTTAGGCTTCAATGCCTTTCAAGGCAACACCTTCGCTGGTGCTGTGCATGACAGTCTCGGCATCGAGCGTCTGTGGAGCGGGCTCGTTCTTGCCGTCATCACCGGATTCATTGTTTATGGCGGCATTCGTCGGATTGCCAAGGTCGCCGACGTGATCATCCCGATCATGGCATTCATTTACATCGGCCTGGCGCTGTTGGTGATCGTGTCGAACCTGACCGCCGTGCCGGCCGTTATCTGGTCCATTGTCGCGAACGCGTTCGGGCTTGAAGAGGCTGTCAGTGGCGGCTTCGGGGCAGCACTGGCTCAAGGTCTCCGCCGAGGTCTCTTCTCCAACGAGGCAGGGCTGGGCTCGGCGCCGAATGTTGCCGCCACCGCCGATGTTCGCCATCCCGTCAGCCAGGGCATCACCCAGTCCTTTTCGGTTTTCGTCGACACCATCATCATCTGCTCCTGCACAGCCTTCATCATTCTCCTCAGTCCCGTCTATCAGCCGGGAGTAGAGGGCATTGACGGGGTGGTGCTGACGCAGCAGTCGCTGGTCAGTCAGGTCGGTGACTGGTCGCAGTATTTTCTGACCTTCGCGATCCTGCTGTTTGCCTTCAGTTCCATCATCTACAACTACTATCTGGGTGAGACGGCCCTCAAGGTCATGACCTCGCAGGCGGTTGCCCTGCACGCGCTGCGACTGGCCATAGTGGTTGTGGTTTTCCTGGGGGCGACAGCACCGGGTGCTACGGCAGTGTTCTTCTTCTCCGATCCGCTGATGGGCTTGCTCGCTGTGGTCAACTTGATGGCAATCATCATGCTGTTTCCCGTGGCGCTGCGCGTCCTTGACGACTTCCGCAGTCAGTTGAAATCAGGCACGGCGCGCCCTGTGTTTCAGCCAGCAGCCTTCCCGGACCTCGATCTGGATTCCTCTGCCTGGCCACACGCGCGCAGGCTGGCGGAGGAAGACAGAGCGGGAGGAATACGGCTGGGCGATGTCGGTGTATGAGGATCAAGCGCTTGTATGAAAGCTTCCTGGCCAGAGCGTGTGCATCCAGAACCTGCGGCAAGGACAGCAGGACGCGCGGGCCGCGTCTGACGTTAGGAAGGGGTATCCTGGCGATCGACAGAAGCTAGTTCAACCAGGCGTCTTGCCTGCCTGAGATGCGGCGCATCGATCATTTTGCCGTCGACCTGGAGCGCTCCTGTGCCCGGATTGGTGGCGAAAGCCTCGATGATTGCGAATGCCTTGGCCAATTCCTCCGGCGTCGGGCTAAAGGCTTGATTGATGATGGGGATTTGCGAAGGGTGGATCGCCAGCATGCCATGGAAGCCGTCGAACCGCGCCCGGCGCGCATAAGCTGCCAATCCGTCCCTGTCGGAGATATCGGGATAGATCGTGTCGATCGCGCTCACCCCGATCGCATGGGCGCCGAACAATGTCAGAGAACGGGCAAATTCGTAAGGTGCGGTGTAACGGCCTGTCTCGTCGCGTGCACCGAGCGCGCCGATTGCCGCCGGCAGATCTTCCGCGCCCCAGGTCAGACCTAGAAGCTGATCCTTGACCGACGCATAGGAGCCCAGCTGGAAGATCGCAGCCGGCGTCTCCGTGGCGATCGGTAGGATGGGTATCCCAGCCGCTTTTGCACTCAGGGCTTCCACACTTGAGGCTCCCTCCGCCTTCGGGAGCACCAATCCCTCCGGCGGCACATCGAGGATCGCTGCGAGATCGTCATCCATAAGGCCGCTGCCGAGCGGGTTGATGCGGACGAGAAGCGGGGTTCTGCCTCTGGCCTGACGGAGGAAGTTGGCCGTCGCCAGCCGGGCTTTGGGCTTAGCGACCAGCGTCACGGAATCCTCGAGGTCGAGAATCAGGGCATCGGCGCCGTAGCTCAGCGCCTTTTCCATGCGATCGGGCCGGTCGCCCGGGACAAACAGCAGGGAGCGCAGCCTCATTGCGGTCTCCGCGAGACGAGTGCGGAGCGCAGGCACTGGCAGACCAGCTCGTTGCGCTGGTTGAAGAGTTCATGCCTGAACGTGACGATGCCGGCGTCCGGGCGCGATCTGCTTTCCCTGAGGTCGGCAATTTCGGTCTCAGCTCGCATCGTGTCGCCGAGGAAGACCGGCTTCGGCATCACGATCTTGTCGTAGCCCAGATTGGCGACGAGCGTGCCGAGCGTGGTATCGCCGACCGACAGGCCGACCATCAGCGAGAAGGTGAAGGTGCCGTTGACGATAATCTGGCCGAACTCGCTGGCCTTCGCCGCTTCGACATCGAGATGCAGCGGTTGCGGATTGTGTGTCATCAGCGTGAACATCAGATTGTCCGTCTCGGTCACCGTGCGCCGGATCTCGTGAGTGATCCTGTCACCCACTTTCCAGTCATCAAAATAGCGTCCGGCCATCATGCATCTCCTTCGATCCTGACGAGCAGGCTGCCCTCGACCACCTGGTTGCCCAGGCAGGCTTTCAGTTCGGACACTGTGCCATCGAACGGCGCATGGAGCACCTGTTCCATTTTCATGGCCTCTATGGCGATCAGCGGCTGGCCGCGCTTGACCAAGTCTCCCTTGGCAACGGATACGGCGATGATGATGCCTGGCATTGGCGCGATAATGGCGCCGTCACCTGAGCCGGATCCATGCGCATTATGCCCGGCGCGCGGTGCCCCGAACTCCCAGGCCTCGCCATCATGGAAAAGGATACCGTTTTCCGTACGGACAGTCGGCTGTGCCGAGTTCACCTGAACCAGATAGGGCCTCTTTCCTACGTCGACGGCTATCTGTCGGTCGATTTCGGCATTGAGGCGAAATCCCGTCAGCATGGTCCAGACATCCCGCGATTGCTTCGGCAACAGGGCCGTGGCAGCGGCCTGCAAAACCGCTTCGGTCGGTTTGTCTGGAGGCACGAGGTCTTTGGCATGTCGTTCGATGAAGCCTGTGTCGACGCTACTAGCCAGGAAGTCCGGATGGCGGAGTGTGCGGACAAGGAAGCCGGCATTGCTGTGCACCGGCCAGACCTCGACTTTTTCCAAGCCGTCGCAAAGCTTCTGGATCGCCTCTTGCCGGCTGGCGCCGTGGCCGATGAGTTTGGCCAGCATCGGGTCGTAATGCGCGGTGACCTCGTCTCCCGGTTCGACGCCGCTGTCGATGCGCAGTGTCTCAGGCAGTCGTAGATGGTCGAGCCGACCAATCGACGGCAGGAAGCCGGTTGCGGGATTTTCCGCATAGAGCCGGGCCTCCATGGCCCAGCCGGTGATGGAAAGCTGGTCCTGATTCAATGGCAGAGGCTCGCCTGACGCGATGCGCAATTGCCACTCGACCAGATCCTGTCCGGTGATCGCCTCGGTCACGGGGTGCTCGACCTGGAGACGCGTGTTCATTTCCATGAACCAGATGCGGTCAGCGCGCAGGCCTTCCGAGGCGTCGGCGATGAACTCGACCGTGCCGGCGCCGATGTAATTCACGGCTTGGGCCGCCTTGACGGCCGCTTGGCACACGGCTTCCCGGGTGGCTGCATCCATGCCCGGCGCCGGTGCCTCCTCGATCACCTTCTGGTGCCGGCGCTGCAGCGAGCAGTCGCGTTCGAATAGATGCACGACATTGCCTTTGGTGTCGCCAAACACCTGCACTTCGATATGACGCGGTGAGAGGATGTATTTCTCGATCAGCACGCGGTCATCGCCGAAGGATGACGCCGCCTCGCGCCGGCAGCTGGCGAGGGCTGTTGCAAAATCCTCCGCCTGTTCGACGCGGCGCATGCCCTTGCCGCCGCCGCCGGCCACCGCCTTGATCAGCATCGGATAGCCGATCGCATCGGCTTCGCGTTGCAGTCGTTCCGGGCTCTGATCTTCCCCGAGATAACCGGGTGTGACCGGCACGCCGGCTGCGATCATCCGTTGTTTGGCGGCATCTTTCAGGCCCATGGCCCGGATTGCCGCCGGAGGTGCCCCGACCCAGACGAGACCCTCGGCCATCACGGCTTCGGCAAAATCGGCATTTTCCGACAGGAAGCCGTAACCCGGGTGGATCGCCTGAGCGCCGCTCTTCCTTGCGGCCTCAAGAATGCGGTCCTGACGCAGGTAGCTGTCGCGTGCCGGCGCCGGACCGATCGGCAGAGCCTCTTCGGCCTCGCGCACGAAGGCCATGTCAGCATCCACATCCGAATGGACCGCGATCGATCGGATGCCAAGCCGCCTTGCCGTGCGAATGATCCGCCGGGCAATTTCACCGCGATTGGCAATCAACAGGCTCTCGATCATCCTGGACCTCACATCCGGAAGATGCCGAACTGCGCCCGTTCGGGGATCGGGGCGTTCAGCGTTGCGGAAAAGGCGAGGCCAAGCACGTCACGGGTCTGGGCGGGGTCGATGATGCCGTCATCCCACATCCGGGCCGTCGCATAATAGGGATTGCCTTCGTCCTCGTATTTCTGGCGGATCGGCGCCTTGAACGCCTCGGCCTCCTCAACCGTCCAGCTTTCGGCGTCGCGATGGACCGTCGCCAGGACAGAGGCGGCCTGCTCGCCTCCCATCACGGAAATGCGGGCATTCGGCCAGGAAAACAGGAAGCGCGGCTGAAAGGCGCGACCGCACATGCCGTAATTGCCGGCCCCGAAACTGCCGCCGATCAGCACGGTGATTTTCGGCACCTGCGCGCCCGCGACTGCGGTCACCAGCTTGGCGCCATGTTTGGCGATGCCTTCCGCCTCGTATTTCCCGCCGACCATGAAGCCGGAAATGTTTTGCAGGAAAAGCAGAGGGATTCGCCTCTGGCAGGCGAGTTCGATGAAATGGGCGCCCTTCAGGGCACTTTCGGAAAACAGGACGCCATTGTTGGCGAGGATGGCAATCGGCACGCCCCAGATATGCGCGAAACCGCAGACAAGGCTTGCTCCGTAAAGCGGCTTGAACTCCTGCAGTTCGGAACCATCGACGAGACGGGCGATCACCTCGCGCACCTCATAGGGTGTGCGCAGGTCCTGCGGGACCACGCCGTAGAGCTCACTCGGGTCGAACAGGGGCGGACGCGACTTGGCAAGCGCGATGTCCACCGCCTTCGGCCGGTTCAGTGTCGCAACGATGTCGCGCACGATCAGAAGCGCGTGTTCGTCGTTTTCGGCGACATGGTCGACAAGGCCGGACTTGCGGGCATGGATCTCGGCACCACCCAGATCTTCGGCCGAGATCACCTCGCCGGTTGCCGCTTTGACGAGGGGCGGGCCGGCTAGAAAGATGGTGCCCTGGTTGCGGACGATTACCGTTTCGTCGGACATGGCAGGCACATAGGCGCCGCCCGCGGTGCAGCTTCCCATGACGCAGGCGATCTGCGGAATGCCGGCGGCAGACATTTGTGCCTGATTGTAGAAGATCCGGCCGAAATGATCGCGGTCGGGGAAGACCTCGGCCTGGTGCGGCAGGTTGGCGCCGCCGGAATCCACCAGATAGATGCAGGGCAGGCGGTTTTCCGAGGCAATCTCCTGGGCTCTCAGATGCTTCTTGACCGTCATCGGGAAATAGGCGCCGCCCTTCACCGTCGGATCATGGGCGATGATCATGCATTCGCGACCGGAGACCCGCCCGATACCGGCAATCATGCCCGCGCCCGGGGCCTCGTCACCATACATGCCACCGGCGGCCAGTTGCCCGATCTCAAGGAAGGGAGAGCCGGGGTCGAGGAGGCGCAGGACGCGATCCCGGGGCAGAAGCTTGCCGCGCGCGACATGCCGTTGGCGATGGCTGTCCGCTCCGCCAAGCGCTGCGGTTGCCACCTTGGACCGCAGTTCCTCGGCCAAAGCGCGGTTGCGCGTCGTATTGGCCTTAAAGCTTTCGCTGTCGCGGTCGAGCAGGGTCGAGAGGATTGGCATCAGCTTATTTCTCCCGCACCGATGACCTCGCGGCCGATCAACATGCGGCGCACCTCGTTGGTGCCTGCGCCGATATCGAGAAGCTTTGCGTCACGCCAATAGCGTTCGACGGGCCAATCCTTCGTATAGCCTGCGCCGCCCAGGGCCTGGATCGCCTGTTCGGCAACTTTGACGGCGTTCTCTGAGGCATAGAGGATCGCACCGGCGGCGTCCTGACGCGTTGTCTGGCCGGCATCGCAGGCTCGCGCTACCGCATAGACATAGGCACGGGCGGAATTGAGCGCCACGACCATATCGGCGATCTTTGCCTGCATCAGCTGGAAGCTGCCGATTGGTCGGCCGAATTGTCGGCGCTCCCGGACATAAGGCAAAACGACGTCGAGGCAGGCCTGCATGATGCCCAGCTGGATTCCAGACAGCACGACCCGCTCGTAGTCGAGGCCGGACATCAGGACCTTCACCCCGCCGTTCAGCGGACCCATAACCTTTTCGTTCGGGACGAAGCAGTCCTGGAAAACGAGTTCGGCCGTCGGCGAGCCGCGCATGCCAACCTTGTCGATCTTCTGGCCGATCGAGAAGCCGGGGAAATCCTTTTCGATGAGAAAGGCCGTGATGCCCTTCGATCCCGCTTCAGGATCCGTCTTGGCATAGACGACGAGTGTCTGCGCATAGGGCGCATTGGTGATCCAGAATTTAGTGCCGTTCAGGCGGAAGCCGCCTTCGACCCTGTCGGCGCGCAGCCGCATGGAGACGACATCGGATCCGGCGCCGACTTCGGACATGGCGAGACTGCCGACATGATCTCCCGAAATCAGGCGGGGCAGATATCTCGCCTTCTGCTCATCCGACCCCCAGCGCGCGATCTGGTTGATGCAGAGATTGGAATGGGCGCCGTAGGACAGGCCGACCGAGGCCGAGGCGCGACTGATTTCCTCGCAGGCAACAACATGTTCGAGATAGCCAAGGCCGAGGCCGCCATTCTCTTCCGCGACCGTGACGCCGTGCAGGCCGAGCGCGCCCATGGCCGGCCACAGTTCGACCGGAAAACGATCCTGTTTGTCGATTTCGGCGGCGATCGGGGCAATGCGTTCGCGGGCAAAGCGTGCCGTCGTGTCGCGGATCATGTCTGCGGTTTCACCAAGCCTGAAGTCCATCTCGGTCATGTGGCTTCCTCTCAGATGTCCTGTCCTGCGAAACCGTCAGGCAGGTCAGATGTGCAGCGCGTGTCCCAGCGCCTTGAGTGCTGCTTCCTGCAGGGCTTCGCCCCGCGTCGGGTGTGCATGAATGGTCGCGGCGATGTCCTCCAGCCGCGCGCCCATTTCGATGGCCATGGCGAAGGTCGAGGCAAGCTCGGAGACGCCCGCTCCAACCGCCTGAAGCCCCAGCACAACATGGGTATCGGACCGCGCGACGATGCGCACAAAACCATCTTCATCCTCCACCGTCATCGCCCGCCCGTTTGCGGTGAAGGGGAACTGGCCGATCTTGACATCGAAGCCATGTCTGCGGGCTTCCTCCGGCAAGAGGCCGGCGCTGACGATTTCCGGATCGGTGAAGCAGATGGCCGGAATGCAGCGCTTGTCCCAGGCGCGCTTGCGGCCGGCGACGATCTCCGCGACCATTTCGCCCTGCGCCATGGCCCGATGCGCCAGCATGGGCTCGCCGGTCACGTCGCCGATCGCGTAAACCCCGCGCATGGATGTGTGGCAGCGGTCATCGACCTGCAGGAACGAGCCGATCCGGTCGAGATCGAGTTCTTCCAGGCCAGAACCCGTGGTGCGCGGCCGCCGCCCGACAGCGACCAGAATGCGATCGGCCGGCAGCTCGCGCCGTCCCCCTGCGGTCTCGACGACCAGCGCCTCGCCCGTGTCGGAAAGCCCGACGGCCCTTGCCTCCGTCAGCACCTTGATGCCGCGTTCGCCGAGCCTGCGCGCGACTGGTTTGACCAGATCGGCATCGTAGAGCGGCAGGATCTGTGATGTTGCCTCGACCACGGTGACCTCGGATCCCATGCGGGCGAAGGCCGTTCCGAGTTCGAGCCCGATGTAGCCGCCGCCCACGACGACGAGCCGTTTGGGCAGTTCGGTCAGCGACAGGGCCTCGGTTGAGGAAATCACGCGCCCGCCAAACGGCAGAGCTGCAAGCTCGACGGAATCAGAGCCGGTCGCAATCACCACGGTTTCGGCGCGGATGACCTGCTGGCCGGTTTCCGTGGACACTTCCACGGTCTTGCCGTCACGGAACCGGGCGCGGCCATGAACGATCTTAACCCGTGCCTTCTGCAGGAGGCCGGAGACACCACCGGTGAGTCTGCCGACAATCGCGTCTTTCCAGGCCATGGTTTTGGACAGATCGATCGAAGGTGCCTCGACGCGAATGCCAAGGGCGTTCTCGCCGAGGGAGAGGGCGCGGGTCTTGTCGAAGGTCTCCGCCGCATGGATGAGCGCCTTTGAAGGAATGCAGCCGACCGTCAGGCAGGTGCCACCGGGGCGGCCTTCCTCGACGATGACGGTGTCAATCCCAAGCTGTCCTGCCTTGATGGCGCAGACATAGCCGCCGGGGCCGGCGCCGATGATGAGAAGCTTGCAGGAAATCTCTTTCATGGCTCAGCCTTCGATAAAGATCAGCGCCGGGGTCTCCATCAGCACCCGCAGGCGCTGGACGAAGGTCGCCGCATTCCAGCCATCGACGATCCGGTGATCGAAGCTGGATGACAGGTTCATCATCTTGCGCGGCACAAACTGCGTGCCGTCCCAGATCGGTCGGATCGCGATCTTGTTGACGCCGACGATCGCGACCTCCGGATGGTTGATAACAGGGGTCGAGACGATGCCGCCAAGTGCGCCGAGCGAGGTGATGGTGATGGTCGAGCCGGTCAGCTCGTCCCGCGTCGCCGTGCCGGCGCGGGTCGCTTCGGCAAGCCGGTTCATCTCGCTCGCGCAATCCCATATGCCGCGCGCCTCGGCATGTTTGACCACCGGGACCGCTAGACCCGCCGGTGTCTGGGTGGCGATGCCGATATGCACCGCGCCGAAACGGGTGAGCACGCCGGCGTCGTCGTCGAAGGTCGCGTTGACATCAGGTTGCTCGACGACCGCCTTGACCATGGCGCGCATCAGGAAGGGCAGGATCGTGAGTTTAGGTTGGTCGGAACGGCGTTCGGCATTCATCTTGGCGCGCAGTTCTTCAAGCGCCGTGACGTCCACTTCCTCCACATAGGTGATGTGGGGAATGCGCGAGGTGGAGACGACCATCTTCTCGGCGATCCGGCGCCGAAGGCCGGTCAGCTTGATCTCCTCGCGCGCGGTCTTCTTGGCGAAGCCGGAGACCGCAGGTACTGGTTCGGCACCGCGAGCGAGAAACCGTTCGACGTCTTCGCGCAATATGCGTCCCGCCGGACCCGACCCGCGCAAGAGGCGCAGGTCTATGCCGTTCTCGCGGGCGAGCAGGCGGACCGAGGGTGCGGCGAGTGGCTTGTCGAATTCCGGAGAGGGTTGACGTTCCGGAGGTGCGGCGGGCGTTGCTGGCGGGGCGGACATGGCAGGGGGTGGCGGCAGTTCGTCGGTATTGGCCTGCTGAGGTTCGGGCGTTGGAATGTCCGCCGCCTTCGGTGCCGCCGGCTCCACGCCCGCACCGTCCGTTGCAATCCGTATGAGGGGTGCCTTGACCGCGATCGTGTCACCCACTTCGCCGCCAAGCCAGAGGACGGTGCCGCTGACGGGCGTGGGGATTTCCACGGTCGCCTTGTCGGTCATGACAGCGGCCACCATCATGTCCTCGCGCACATGATCGCCGATCTTCACCATCCACTCGACAAGCTCGGCCTCGGCCACGCCTTCGCCGACATCTGGCATCTTGATCGTGAATTCGCCCATGGGTCAGGCCTCCATGACGTCGATGAGAGCGCGGCCGACCCGCGCGGGGCCAGGGAAATAGTCCCATTCCTGCGCATGCGGATAGGGCGTATCCCAACCCGCCACGCGCATGACCGGCGCTTCCAGTTGGTAGAAGCAGTGCTCCTGCACCAGTGCCGCGACCTCGCCGCCGAAACCGGAGGTCAGTGTCGCCTCATGCACCACGACGCATCGACCGGTCTTGGCAACGGATTTGACGATGGCGTCGAGATCCAGCGGCATCAGGCTTCTGAGATCGATGACTTCGGCGTCGATGCCGGTGTCATCGGCTGCGGCTAGCGCCACATGCACCATGGTGCCGTAGGTGATCACGGTGACGGCGGAACCCTCGCGGCGGATGTCCGCCTTGCCGATCGGGATCGTGTAATAGCCTTCCGGCACCTCGCCCAGTTCATGGCGGGACCAGGGCGTCACCGGCCGGTCGTGATGGCCGTCAAAGGGGCCGTTATAGAGGCGCTTGGGCTCCAGAAAGATCACCGGATCCGGATCTGCAATCGCAGCGGTCAGCAGGCCCTTGGCGTCATAGGGATTGGACGGGACAACCACTTTGAGACCGCAGACATGGGTGAACAGTGCTTCCGGGCTCTGGCTGTGGGTCTGTCCGCCGAAAATGCCGCCGCCGGTTGGCATGCGCACCACGATCGGGCAGGTGAAGTCACCATTCGACCGATAGCGGATGCGGGCCGCCTCCTGGGTCAGCTGGTCATAGGCGGGATACATGTAATCGGCGAACTGGATCTCGACGCAGGGCTTCAGGCCATACGCCGCCATGCCGATCGCAGCCCCCACAATGCCGGATTCGTTGATCGGCGTGTCGAAGCAGCGGGTCTTTCCATATTTGGCCTGCAGTCCCTGGGTGCAGCGGAATACGCCGCCGAAATAGCCGACATCCTCGCCAAACACGACCACGTCGTCGTCGCGCTCCATGGAAACGTCCATGGCGCTGCGGACTGCTTCGATCATCGTCATTCTGGCCATGTCAGTATCCTGCCTGCTGTCGCTGACGGCGCAGATGCGGTGGCATTTCGGCATAGACGCCTTCGAAGATGTCACGCACCGAAGGTTTGCCGCCGGCATGCAGCGTGCCGTGTTCTTCCGCCTGGCGCTGAGCCGTAATCACCTCGTCCATGATCTCGGCTTCGGCCTGTACATGCCGTTCCTCCGACCAAGCGCCGCGGACGATCAGATGCTTCTTCAATCGCAGAACCGGATCGCCGAGAGGCCACGCTTCCGATTCCGTTTTCGGGCGGTACGCACTCGGATCGTCGGAGGTGGAATGCGCGCCGACGCGGTAGGTCACATATTCGACGAGTGTCGGCCCGAGATTGCGGCGTGCCCTCTCGGCGGCCCAGCATGCGACCGCATAGACCGCCAGATAGTCGTTTCCGTCGACCCGGAGCGCCGGGATACCGAAGCCGAGTCCTCTTGCGGCAAAGGTACCTGAGCCGCCGCGGGCTATGCCCTGAAAGGTGGAGATCGCCCACTGATTGTTGACGACATTGAGGACCACGGGCGCGCGATAGGTCGAGGCGAAAACCAAAGCCGAATGAAAATCCGACTCCGCCGTCGAGCCGTCGCCGATCCAGGCTGCGGCAATGCGGCTGTCGTTCTTGATCGCCGATGCCATGGCCCAGCCGACGGCCTGGACATACTGGGTGGCGAGATTGCCGGAAATGGTGAAGAAGCCATGTTCCTTCGAGGAATACATGATCGGCAATTGCCGGCCGCGCAGAGGATCTGCCTCGTTCGAGAAGATCTGGTTCATCATCTCGACCATGGGATAGTCGTCGGCGATCAGAAGTCCTGCCTGTCGATAAGTCGGGAAGTTCATGTCGCCCTTTTTGAGCGCCTTGCGAAAGGCGCAGCTGACGGCTTCCTCACCGAGATGCTGCATGTAGAAGGAGGTCTTGCCCTGCCGCTGCGCCATCAGCATACGGGTGTCGAAGGCCCTGAGCGTCATCATGTGGCGAAGGCCCATGCGCAGGTCGTCGTCCGTGAGCAGACCCGCCCAGGGGCCGACGGCCTCACCGTCGCGGTTCAAAACCCGGATGATCGAGTAGGCCAGGTCGCGGATGTCTTCAGCGGCCGCATCGACCGGCGGGCGGGGAACTGCACCCGCCTTGGCAATCTTGACGTTGGAAAAGTCCGGCTCTCCACCCGGCCGAACGGCGGGTTCGGGGACATGCAGGCTCAGGTGAGCGGGTTCCACCATCGATCTCCTCCCGTGAAGACTGCTTCTCTCCCCAGAAGCAGATCAATCGAGGGGAATGGTAGGCGTCTTGCTAGTGGCAAGCCATGACAAAATTGCCTCGAATGTTTTGGCCAGTTTTGCCATAGCTCTGGTCGCAGGATCTGTTCCGCTAAGCCGCGTGAAACGATCTGGCGCTCTTGCGGAAAGCCTCGGGACTTTCGCCCATCCACTTCTTGAATGCGCGGTAAAAGGCACTCGGTTCCGAATAGCCCAAACGGGCGGCGATCTCGCTGACAGTGTCGGTCGTGTTGATCAGCATGTCCCGGGCGAGGTCGCGGCGAATGTCGTCCTTGATACCGGCATAACTTTGGCCCTCGTCGTGCAGGCGATGGCGAAGCGTCGACGGCGACATGCGCATGTCGCGGGCCAGATCTGCGAAGCTGCCCCAGTCGGCGGGTCCCTTCTGGTTCAGTCGACGTCTGACGGCGGCAGCCGTGCCGGCGTCATAGCGATAGCGGATCAAGATGTTGGCCGGCGCGCCCCTCAGGAATTGTCGAAGAGCCTGTTCATTGCGCGCGATGGGCAAGGCGAGCATGGAGGCATCGAAGCCGAGGCGGCTCCCCGGCTGTGAGAAGCGGATGGGCGCGCCGAAGAACAGCCGGTGCTCGGCGCTCAACTCCGGCTCGCTGCAGCGGAAATCGACAAGGCGGATCGGAATGCGTCTGCCCACAAGCCAACAGGTGAGGCCATGCAGAATGATCCAGTAGCTGCGATAGGCGAAAGCCGACTTGGCTTCTCCGGACTCGGACAGTTCAATTACGGCAGTGCCATCCTGTACCACAAGCCGGCCTGTCGGCTCACCCAGGATGATATTGAGGAAACGCAAGGCTCGCCGCAGGGCCCGATCGAGTGTTGGCGCATGCAGCACGCAGTGGCAGAGAAGGGTGAAGCTGCCGCGCGGCATTGGCCGCTCGCCAAGGCCGAAGCACTCGTCATTCAGTTCCTCGGCAATCGCGAGCCACAGACGACCAAAGGTCTGTGTCGAAACTGGTTGGGCGACGACGGGCGGCAGGCCCAGCCGAGACAAGAGCGGCCCGGTCGGCCGACCGGCGCGTTTGAGGCTGTCGAGTGCCTCCTCGACGAAGCCGGTCGAGATCATGTGTCGTTCGGTCTCGGCCATGTCCGTCTTTCCAATTCCCATAGCTGAATGGCAAAAGTGGCCGCAATAATGGATCGATTTCGTCATCGGTTGCAACACTGAAACGCGATAGAGTTTCCGCTCAATGGGAGCTTCACGCGACCTCTGGGAGGAGGGTTCGATGCGCATCACGGACGCTTGCTTCATCGTGACAGGTGGCTGCTCCGGTCTCGGGGCGGCAACCGTGCGCATGATCACCGATGCTGGTGGTCGCGTCGTGATCGCCGATCTCGATCGGGATCGTGGTCAGGCGATGGCACTGGAGTTCGGTGACAAGGTGCGCTTCGTCGAAACCGACGTCACCCGTGCCGATCATGCAGCAGACGCGGTCCAAGTCGCGCTGAAAACCTTTGGTGGTCTCAGCGGATTGATCAATTGCGCCGGTGTGGCGCCGGCGGAGAAGGTTGTCGGCCGCCATGGGCCGCATGGGCTGGAGAGTTTCACGCGGACGATCGGGATCAATCTCGTCGGCACCTTCAACATGATCCGTTTGGCAGCGCAGGCCATGCAGGCGAACGAATCCGATGCCGAGGGTGAACGGGGCGTCATCGTCAACACCGCCTCGGTTGCCGCCTTCGATGGTCAGATCGGGCAGGCGGCCTATGCGGCCTCGAAAGGCGGGATCGCCGCCATGACCCTGCCGATCGCCCGCGAACTTGCGCGCAGCGGCATTCGCGTCATGGCGATTGCACCGGGTGTGTTCGAGACGCCGATGATGGCTGGCATGCCCGCACAGGTGCGCGAGACGCTGGCCGAGAGCGTACCCTTTCCGCCTCGTCTCGGCAGACCGGCGGAGTTTGCAGCGCTTGTCCGCCATATCATTGAGAACACCATGTTGAATGGCGAGGTCATTCGCCTCGATGGGGCCATCCGCATGGGCGCGCGCTGATGGCTGCTGAAGGAGAAAAGATGGGAGTTCAGGATCCAATCGTCATCGTCGGTTCTGCCCGGACCCCGATCGGCAGTTTCCAGGGCGAGCTTAAGGAGATGACTGCTGCCGCGCTGGGCGCTGCCGCCATCCGGGCGGCGCTCGACCGCAGCGAGCTTCAAGCCGATGCCGTCGAAGAGATCCTGTTTGGCTGTGTTCTGCCGGCCGGCCAGGGTCAGGCGCCGGCACGCCAGGCGGCAATCGCAGCAGGGCTGCCTTTCTCGGC
>OGCL01000359.1_pt1 | contig 50542 bp, 36 predicted proteins | sample 1570041 | NCBI WGS metagenome assembly OGCL01 (sample SAMN06266162, study PRJEB24511) | hot springs metagenome | isolation source: Hot spring water | place: South Africa: Limpopo | collected 2015-06-22
CGCCGGCCAGACCACACTGACACTGACGGGTCTGCACGCCGAATTCGACAAGGCGCGGGCCGCCTTGATGCGTGTCTCCGCCTTGCTTCAGCAGTGGGTAGCCACGGCTGCGGAGCAGTTCAAACCCAAAACCGTTTGGGCGCTGTGTTGTGACCATCTCAAACGCACCCTGGCCGCTGTCGGGCCGCCCTCACGCCTCGCATTACCCCTCAGGGTGCAGGGCAACTGCGGTTTTTAGGATAAATCAGCGTTTCCTTAGCGCACATCCACCGTCACATCTTCTCCGGCAGTGATGCAGACATCGGCCGCCCTGCGGGCAAATACACCATTGCAAACGACTCCAGGGATCTGATTCAACCGTTCCTCGAGCGCTTCCGGCGACCCAAAGTCGAGCCCGGTGACGTCGATGATCAGGTTGCCGTTGTCGGTATGTACGTTCGGCCGTACGACCGGGGCGCCACCCATTGATTCGAGACGTCTAATCACCGACGCACGGGCAAAGGGAATGACCTCGATCGGCAACGGGAAGCGCCCGAGGCGCTCGACCCGCTTCGAGGCATCGACGACGCAGACGAAACTGTCCGCTGCCTGCGCGATGATCTTCTCCCGCGTTAGCGCGGCACCGCCGCCTTTGATCATTCGCAAGCTGGGGTCGATCTCGTCGGCGCCGTCCACGTAGACACCGAGCGAGGCGACGCCTTCCATCGAAATCACCTGAAGGCCGGCCTCGCGCAGGCGCTGTTCGGACGCGGTAGATGCCGCAACGACGGCGGGAATGCTTCCCTTGTGCTCGGCCAACAGCCCGATGAAGAAGTTGACGGTACTGCCGCTCCCAACGCCAAGAGTTTCGCCGGGGCGGATGAATTCGAGGGCTTTGCGCGCAGCTGCCAGCTTGCGCCGATCGGTCTCGGAAGATGCTATCGGTTGACTCATTGCGGAGAGCTATACATTAGCGGGCTGTTGAAAAGCTACTGCGGTGGGCATTTGCTGCGTTATTCGGTGCTCGCTGCCTTCGCCCGTCTATTTGATCTGTCGCGGTCTGATCTGTCTCGGTCGCTGCGCGCCGTGCACCATGCATCTGGCCATGCTCGCTACCTTTTTCAACAGCCTGATGGGTGGCGCTCGCTGATCAAGCCACTTCACTTTCTCGATCCAATGACGCCTTGGACTATCTGACAAGAATTCTCAATGCGCGAGTCTACGACGTTGCCATCGAGACCTCGCTCGTTCACGCCCCGCTGCTTTCGGCGCGCGTCAATGCCCGAGTGCTGATCAAACGGGAGGATGAGCAGCCGGTTTTCTCTTTCAAGCTGCGGGGCGCTTACAACAAGATGGCGCATCTGTCACCTGCCCAGCTGCGGCGCGGCGTGGTGGCCGCCAGTAGCGGCAACCACGCGCAAGGAGTGGCCTTGGCTGCACAGAAGCTTGGGGCCGTGGCGACGATCGTCATGCCGCGCACAACGCCGAGCATCAAGGTCGAGGCAGTCAAAGCTCGCGGAGCGAGGGTCGAACTGTACGGTGAATCGTACAGCGACGCCTACGAACATGCGAGCGCGCTCGCGATGCGCAAGAAGCTCGCATTCATTCATCCCTACGACGATCCGCATGTCATCGCCGGTCAAGGGACGATCGGCATGGAGATTCTGCGTCAGTGGCAGGGCCCGCTGGACGCGGTTTTCGTGGCGGTCGGCGGCGGCGGGCTCATCGCCGGTATTGGCAGTTACATCAAAGCTGTGCGTCCCGAAGTCAAGGTCATCGCCGTTCAGCCGATGGACTCGGCTGCGATGTCCGAGTCCCTGAAGGCGGGACGACGCATCGAACTGCCGTCCGTAGGATTGTTCGCCGACGGGGTTGCGGTCCGCAAGGTGGGCGAAGAGACGTTCCGCATTTGCCGGAAAGTCGTCGACGACGCGGTCCTCGTCTCGACTGACGAAATCTGCGCCGCAATCAAGGATGTCTATGCCGACTGCCGGTCCCTGCTCGAACCGGCGGGCGCCGTGTCGATTGCGGGCCTGAAGCGCTACGCCGAGCGGCACCGCGCGCCGGGTCGAACCTACGTTGCCGTCGCCTGCGGCTCGAACATGAATTTCGATCGTTTGCGATTCGTGGCTGAGCGCGCCATGGTCGGCGAGCATCGGGAGGCCGTCCTCGCCGTCACCCTGCCCGAGCGTCCTGGCAGCTTTCGCCGTTTCTGCGAGCTGCTGGGCCCGCGGTCGGTAACGGAATTCAACTACCGCTACGCGGGGCCAGGGGACGCCCATGTGTTCGTCGGCGTCGAGGTGACCGGGCGCAGTGAGATCAAGGAGGTCATTCGAGCCTTCCGGGCCGGCGGGATGAAGGCACTCGATCTGACCGACAACGAATTGGCGAAACTGCACACGCGTCACTTGGTCGGTGGCCATGCGATCGGTGCCCAGGGGGAGCGGATCTTCCGCTTCGACTTCCCGGAGCGGCCCGGCGCGCTGGCGAGATTCCTCGCCTCGCTACGCAGTGACTGGAATATTTCTCTGTTTCACTACCGCAATCACGGTTCGGACGTGGGCCGCGTGTTGGTCGGCCTACAAGTCCCGGAGCGCGACAAGGGGCTGGTGCCGGGGTTCCTCACCGGGCTCGCAGCGCATGGCTACGCTTCCACCGAGGAGACCGATAACCCCGCGTATCGTTTGTTTCTTGGCCGATGAGCCGTGACGGACGCCACAGCCCGCCCGGACAGATAAGACAATTCGTACTGTCTGCTGCACAATAGGAAAGAGTCCATGGCACACTTCATGACAACGTCCTTGGAATGCGTTTGCCGGTGACGACGTGACCCAATCTGCAACTTCTGATCACGAGCCCAAGGCGACGGGGACCCTGTCCGGCGTCAAGGTCATGGTCATCGACGACAGCAACACGATCCGGCGGAGTGCCGAGATTTTTCTTCTGCAAGCGGGATGCCAGGTCATCCTTGCCGAGGATGGTTTCGACGCGCTCGCGAAGATCGCCGACTATGCGCCTGATGTCATCTTCGTCGATATCGTGATGCCGCGGCTCGATGGTTACCTCACGTGTGCGCTGATAAAGAAAAATCCGAAGTTCAGGTCGACGCCCGTGGTCATGCTCTCGTCCAAGGACGGGCTCTTCGATCGCGCCCGTGGCCGCATGGTCGGATCGGACCAGTATCTGACCAAGCCGTTCACGAAAGAGTCGCTGATCGGCGCGGTCCAGGCTTTTGTGCGGGGCCAACATTGATTCATCTTTGACACATCATGAAGATCAAGAAAGTTCTCGTTGTCGATGACTCTCCGACCGAGCGCCACGCGCTCAGCACGATATTGATAGGGGCCGGGCTCGAAGTGAGCGCGGTCGAAAGCGGGGAGAAGGCCGTCGAGCAGGCGAAGCTGTTGATGCCGGATTTGATCCTGATGGACGTCGTGATGCCCGGCCTGAATGGTTTTCAGGCCACGCGGATGATTGCTCGGGACCCGTCGACAGCATCGATACCTGTCGTCATTTGTACGACCAAGAGTCAGGAGACCGACAAGATCTGGGGTTTGCGTCAGGGGGCGCGCGATTACCTCGTCAAGCCGATCGTTGCCGCTGATCTGCTCAAGCTGATCGAGCGCTTGAACTCTGATTGATACCTCCGGGCGAGGACCTTTGTGGCAGACAAGAAAAGAACACGACTGCGTGACTTTCAGGTTGCTCTCGCCGAGCGCTTGCAACAGGCCACCCGACAGCCGGAGCGACGCTCCCGGCTGGCCGTTTCCGTTGGCGACCGGCGGTTGCTGTGCAGCCTCGACGAGGTCGCAGAGGTTGCTCCGGTACCCGCCGTCACTCGCGTCGCCAAAACGCAGCCGTGGTTTTTGGGCGTTGCGAACGTTCGTGGGACGCTTTACGCGGTGACCGATCTGTCGCGTTGGCTGGGAGGAGTTGCTACGCGGCAGGATGCGGAAGCACGACTGGTCATACTCGGCGGTGACTTGGCTCGGCACCGTACCGCCCTCGTCGTTGGGCGCGTGCTCGGCCTTCGTCAACTGGAAGGAATGGAGCCGGTGAGCGGCGGGCTCGAAAGCTGGGCCACGGGCGCCTGGCGAGGTGCCGATGGAGTGTTGTGGACGGAGCTGAACTTTCATCAGTTGCTCGGGGAGCCCGGGTTCCTTCAAGTGGCCGCCTGATTGCTCGAGTGTTGGGGAAACGGAACATGAAACTTCGACTTGGAAAGCTGTTTGGTGGCACAGGGTCGACTGCGCCTGTGCCCGACATTCCGACCGTGGTGTCGTCGCCCTTGACCATCGACGAACGTAACCCTTCTGCCTACGACCCGAATGCAACCGTTGCCGTCATGAATCAAATGCGAGCGGCGGTAGCAAGCGCGGCTCCGGTGCGACACCTTCCGTTGATCGGCCACCTCAGCACCGGCCGACAGTTCCAGATTCTGGGTCTCCTGATGGCCGTGAGCTTCGTTCTCATGCTCATGGCCTTTGGTCTTTACGCGATCGAGGCGCGCAAAAACACGGCCCAGCTGGCGGCTTCCACCGAAATGCAGATGTTGTCGCAGCGGCTCGTGCGCGGTTCCGCGCAGGCAGAGATGGGCCTTGCCGGTTCGTTTGAAGTGCTCAAGGAGAGCCGGGATCAGTTTGCAGCCAACCTCGCGGCCCTTACCACGGGCGGGAGCTACCGTGGTGTCACTTTGTCGGAGCCGCAAACGTCCGGTGTACGCGAGGCGATCGAGGAAGTGCGAAAGCGCTGGGAAACGGTCGATGCGAAGGTCACCGAACTCGGATCTGCCCGGGATACCCTGCTGACACTCTCGCAGGCGGTCAGCAGCGTCAACCAGGGAAATCAGGGATTGCTGGAATTGGCGGAGCAACTCGCCACCCAGGTGGCGGGCGTCGGCGCGCGCGAGGCGGCGCTCGCCGGCAACCTCGTAATGCTGACCCAGCGAATCGCCAAGAACGCCAACGCACTCGTCGGTAGTGAGGTCGACTCGGACGTGGCCTTTCTACTCGGTAAGGACACCGCAACGTTCCGCGACATCGTTGCCGGGTTGACCCAGGGCAGCGAGGCTCTGCGTATCGCACCGGTCCGTGACCCGGAAACCCGTCGGACCCTGGCGGAACTCGCGGCCAGGTTCCAGGAAACCGAACGACGTCTGGTCGAGGTGCTGCGGGCCATGCCACGCCTGTTGGCGGGCAAGCAGGCAGCGCGCGTGATCGCCCAGGAATCGGAAGGCTTGCTGGCGGCATCGCGCAAGCTATCGGACGCCTACGAGGGCAGCGGCAATACATCGAACTTTGCGATCATCCTCGCCGTCGTCTTCGGCGTGCTGACGATTCTTTTCGGGGTGTTGCTCGCGTTTCTGTTCATCAACGAAGCCCGACAGCGCGCCGTTGCAAACGAGGTCGAGAACCAGCGCAACCAGGAAGCCATTTTGCGGTTGCTCAACGAGATGGGCACGCTGGCGGATGGCGACCTTACCGTCAGGGCGAGCGTGACCGAGGACGTCACCGGTGCGATCGCGGATTCCATCAACTTCACCGTCGACGAATTGCGCAAGGTGGTCACGGGCATCAACACGACCACGGCAGATGTTGCGAACGCGACTCAGTCCGCGCAGGCGGTGTCGCAGCGACTCTTCCAGGCATCCCAGCGTCAGTCGGGCGAAATCCAGCGCGCCAGTGCCCTCGTGCTGCAGATGGCGCAATCCATTTCCGAGGTATCGAACTCGGCCACGCAGGGCGCCATGGTGGCGCAACAGTCGCTTGCGGTGGCCGAGCAGGGATCGGTGGCGGTGCAGAACCAGATTGCGGGCATGAATGAGATCCGTGCCCAGATCCAGGACAGCGCCAAACGGATCAAGCGGCTGGGTGAAAGTTCGCAGGAGATCGGCGAGATCGTCGAGCTGATCTCAGACATTACCGAGCAGACCAACGTCCTCGCGCTGAACGCTGCTATCCAGGCCGCCTCTGCGGGTGAGGCCGGACGCGGCTTCACCGTGGTCGCCGAGGAAGTCCAGCGGTTGGCCGAACGCTCCGCCGAGGCTACCAAGCAAATCGAAGCGCTCGTCCGAACGATTCAGGCCGACACACAAGACGCCGTGAACGCCATGGAAAAGACGACGCAAGGCGTGGTGGAAGGGACGAGGCTTTCCGACGCGGCAGGCCAGGCGCTTGCCGAAATCGGGCGCGTCTCACGTGAACTCGCTGACATCGTGGCTGGAATCTCCGGCCAGGCGCAATCGCAGGCGGCCTCCGTTTCAGAGGTTACACGCGGCATGCAGGACATCCTGGCAGTCACGGAGGAGACTTCCCGAGGCACCCAGCAAACCAACCTTTCGATCGAGGAACTCAGCCGGCTGGCGCAGTCCCTGCGCATGTCGGTGGCGGGCTTCAAGGTCTAGCAAGGCAACACGAGCGTGTCAATCGACATCCCTCTCGAACTCGACACCGGCCCGATCACCTGGGTCAAACCGGAGATCGAGGCGTCACTCGGGCGTGTCCTGAGCGGGATCGCGGCGAGTCGGGAGCGCATCGATCCGGCGGTCTGCAAATCGGTCGCGCGTGAATTGCACGCCGTCGCGGGCGCTTTCGAACTGGTCGGAGTCGAGGGGCTTACCGTCTTGGTCCGGGAGTTCGAATGGCACTTTGGGCAAGACGCGCCCGGCCCCAGCCCCCAGGCGATGGACCATGTCGAACGCGGTGTCAGGAGGTTACTGGCACATCTGCAAGAGATGGTGGCCGGCGCGCCTGCCGTTCCCGTCCGCTTCCTTCCCGAATACGTCGCGCTCGGAAAGCTGCGCGACGCGCGGCTTGGGCCAGTCGACCTCTTTTTCCCTGACCTGAACCGCAAGCCACCGACGACCTCTGCGCGGCGCGAGGTCGATCCGACCGCGCTGCCTGGCCTTTTGCTGCGCAAGCGGCGCGAGTTCCAGCAGGGATTTCTCGGCTGGTTGCGAGGCAATCCGGACGGGCTGGCAGCCATGCGGGAAGCGCTGCAGGGCATTGAATCGGCCTACCCGTTGCCTGCTCAGCGGGCGTTTTGGTGGACAAGCCGTGCGCTGGTAAGGGCGATCGAAGCACGCTTGCTCGAGCCATCGGTTGCCGTGAAGCAGTTGTTCGCCAGGGTCGACCTTCAGATCCGACGGTTTGTCGAGGGGTCGACACGCGTCGCGGACCGGCTGCGCCGAGAAGTTCTCTATCACCTTGCACGCAGCGCGGATGGCGACGCCCTCGTCGACGAGGTCAAGTCCCTCTATGAGTTGTCGGTCCTGATACCGCGGCGCGTGCCCGTCGAACTCGACTACGTTGCCATCCAGCCGGTGATCGAACAATTGAAGGCGGCCATCGATCGCGCGAAGGATCGTTGGGGAGCGGTGGGCGGCCCCATGCGTGATCGCGGACGCGAGGAGCTCGTTGCGACCGTAGGTGAGATTGCGGCTTTGACGGAGAAGATCCGCTTGCCCGAGTTTGCGCGCCTCGGGCAGGCGCTTGTTGGCGCAGTCGGCGCCGTACGCGACGACGCCGTCAGCGACGATCTCTCCATCGAAGTTGCATCCACGTTGATCTTGATCGAGACGGCGGCCGCGCAGATTGCCTCGTTGCCGCGCAGCTTTGCGCGTCAAGCGGACGCTGCGGTGCAGCGTCTCCAGTTCGCGCGCAACGGGATCGCGATTCCGCCGATGCTGCGCGACGAAGGCGAGCCCGACAGCCTCACTCGGCGCGCCCAGGAACGCGCCACCGTCGCGCAAGTCGTTCGCGAGATTCGCGCCAACATGCGCTCGGTCGAACATGCCCTTGATGCCGCCTACCGGGATCGCGGCGCCGCCGAGGAACTCGCACCTGTGCCAGCACTCCTCGCGCAGGTGTCAGGCGCGCTGCAGATCTTGGGTTGGACACGGGCGAACGACATCCTTACCGAGACCTCTGCCCGTCTGTTGCGGGCGATCCAGTCGGATCAGCCAATCGGTGATCGTACGATCAACGAGCACGCCGACATCTTGGCAGGGCTCACGTTCTACATCGACGCCCGCGAACAGCGCGAACAAGAGGCAGACGCGATGTTGGGCGACCTTGAGCGGCGCCTTCGTGGGGAACCTCCCCTGCCGCCTGGAGTCCCGGACGGCGAGAGTGTCGAGGCGTCGATTGCTGGACATAGTCGTCAGCTGCGCGAATCGCTCGATCGAACTTCGTCTTCCACCCCGACCGGGGCGGCCCGCGAGGCCGTCCTTGCCATCAGACATGACGCGGAACTTCTCGCGGACACGAAGCTCATCGGAGCCGCCGATCAAGCGCTTGCCGCGTTGGATCGAGGCAACGCTGGCGGTGAGGCGCTCGATGCGCTACTGAGTGCCGCCGACGCAAGCGCCCCGGTGCCGGAGGCTTCCGAAGCGTCGTGGCGCCTCGCAACGGCGCGCGACGACGAACGAGACAGCGGTTTGCTCGCGATCTTCTGCGAAGAAGCGCAAGAAGTGCTCACCACCCTGAACACCGGACTTGCCGACCTGCGAGCGTTGCCGTCAGACCGCTCCGCGCTGGCGACGGTTCGACGTGCGTTTCACACGCTCAAAGGCAGCGGCCGAATGGTCGGATTGGGTGATTTCGGCGAGGCAGCCTGGCAGATCGAGCGCGTACTGAACGGCATCCTGGAGGCAGATCGCTCCATCCATCCGCACGAGACATCGATGCTGGTCGCCGCAACCGCACACTTCGAACGATGGATTGGCGAACTGGCAGCGCAGGGTTCGGCCTCGGTTGACGTAAGTCTGGTACGGGCGCTGGTGGAGGCAGATGGTCGCGACCATGGGCTGCCGACAAGCGAGCCGGCTTCAGCACCGCTTCCTCGCTTAGAGGCGACTGCGGTGCCGGCGGCGGCCAAAGTGGCCCCCGACCTGACCGAACGACCAGCCAATGAAGTCGTGCGCACCGTGCCTGCTTCGTTTGCAGGCCACGCTGACCTGCCCGAACTCGAACTGGATTCACTGTCAGTCGCGGAAGCGCCGCAATCGCTGACCGATCCGCTGCCGCCGACTACGTCCAGCCAGGTCGAGGCTTCGTTTGAATTGCCTGCGCTGGTGCCGACCGATGACGATGCCGTCTCGATCGACGGCATCAGCGTTCCTCGCACGCTGTTTTCGATCCTGGTGGACGAGGCCCGGGTGCATTTGCAGACGCTTGAGCAGGAACTCGCCGTTTTGCAGTTCGATCCCGAGCAGCACCCCAGTCCGAGCATGATCCGGGCCGCGCACACACTGTGCGGCATCCATCGCACGGCAGGGTTGACAGATATTGGCGAGCTTGCCGGAGAAACCGAGAGTGCTCTGGTCAGTTTGGCCGGCTCCGGGCGTGACCCCGAGGCCCATGCGTTGTTGGCCTCCGCCATCGCGGCATTGCGAACGGCGGCACTGCGCGTGCAGACCCTCACTCCGATGCGCGACGAAGAAAGGCGCTCCTTCAGCCAGGCGCTCGCTTCGATGCGGGCGCTGACAAGCCGTCTTGGGGCGCGTCGACACGACGCCGTGGCCGCTGCGATGGCCGCCACGACCGATGTTCACGATCCCACCTCTTTGGCTCCCGCCCCGGCACCGGCCCAAAACCTGGCTGGCGCACTCTTGACATTCGCTCCGCCGGCGGACGATGCGAACGAATTCCCGTCAGCGGAGAACATCGTCGTCGAAGATGTCCCGCCGGCTGTTCAAACTCCGTTCCCCGAGCCTTGGCCGTTGGAGTCGATGCCCGCCGGGGCGCCGGCAGGCGGCGCGTCGGAGGCAGCGCGCGCCGTCCCGGTGTCCGGGTTCCACGCCCCGCAGATCGATGACCCCGGAGCGAAGGTCGATGCCGGGGCCGACTCCGAACCCAGTCTGACTTCGACCAATCCCGCAACGGACGCCCGTATTGCTGCCGGTCCGACAGACGGCGCGCCAACGGCTCGATCGGGAATGGCGGGAGTGGAAGCCGCGCCGATTGCGGCGTCGGCGTTGGCGGCCATCGCAGCGGCTGGTGCGGCGACGACCATGACGGCGCCGCAAGCGCCGACGGTCGGCGCCGTCCGTACAGACGATCCTCTAGCGGACATCCGCGACGAGGTGGATGAACAGGTGCTCGCCATCTTCCTGGAGGAGTCCCAGGAGCTGTATCCCGCAGCCAACGAACAGGCGCGGGCGATGCGCGCGGCGCCGGGGGATGTGGCCGTTCGCAGCGCCATCAAGCGAACGTTACACACGCTGAAAGGCAGCGCCCGCATGGCGGGCGCAATGCGGCTCGGCGAGATCATCCATCTGCTGGAGACGCGTATTGTCGAGGCGCCGGTACAGCCGGAAGCCAGTTTTTTCGATGGCGTAGACGAAGCACTTGATGACATCGCCTTCCTGCTCGACCGGCACAGCCGCGGCGAGCACAACGTTGTCCTGCCTCGTTACCGTGCGGAGGCGCAAGCCGAGTCGGCTGCGACGCCGGAGGCATCGCCGCAACGACCCGAGCTGCCGTCGAGGCCAGTGCAACCCGCGGCGATGTCGGCGCCGTCTCTCGATGCCGGCGTCGACCGGCTCGCGCCGCCGGTGACCCCTGTCCCCATCGGCCAAGCCGCGGGCAAGCCCGCACCGGTGGCAGAGGCCGCCTATCTGCGCGTGCGAGCTGATACCCTGGAGTCACTGGCAGACGAAGCAGGAGAGATCGCGATCGCGCGCGCCCGCATCGAGAGCGAGTTGCGAGAGCTGAAGTCCGGGTTGCTGGATCTCACGACAGCGGTGGTGCGTCTTCGCGCTCAACTGCGCGAGATCGAGATCCAGGGCGAGTCGCAGATCCAGTCGCGGCTCGACGAAGAGTCCAGATTCGACCCCCTCGAGTTCGATCGCTACACACGGTTCCAGGAACTGACGCGCGGTTTGGCCGAAGGCGTCAACGACGTCGCGACCGTGCAGCAGAACCTTTTGAAGAACCTCGCCGACGCCGATGCTTCGCTCGCGGCTCAGATGCGGTTGTCGCGCTCGGTCCAGCTTCGTTTGCAATCGATGCGAACGGTTCCGTTCTCCACCCTTTCCGATCGGCTCTATCGGGTGCTGCGACAGACGGCGAAGGAACTGGGCAAACGTGCCAATCTGGATATTCGCGGTGGTCGAATCGAGGTCGACCGCAGCGTGCTGGAGCGCTTGGCGCCGGTGATCGAGCATCTGGTGCGCAATGCACTCGCGCACGGTCTGGAAACACCGCAGGAGCGTACGGCGCTCGGCAAGCCGGCTACCGGTCAGATGATGCTCTCGGTGACGCAGCAGGGTAACGAGGTCGTGATCGAACTCGCGGACGACGGCGCTGGTATCCCTTTGGCAAAGATCGAGGCGCGGGCGCGCGCGCTCGGCATGCTTCCTGAAGGCGTGACAGCCTCGGCCGCCGAGTTGACTGAACTGATCTTCCAGCCGGGTTTCTCGACCGCTGAATCCGTCAGCGCCATCGCAGGCCGAGGTATTGGCATGGATGTCGTTCGCAGCGAGGTCACCGCGCTCGGCGGACGTGTGGAAGTGCGCACCGAGCCCGAGCGTGGTACGCGGTTTGCGTTGCGCGTTCCGCTGACGCTGGCCGTCACTCAGGTTCTTCTCGTTCGAACGGGAGACACGGCAGTCGGTATCCCCGCGTCCTTGATTGAAACCGTTCGCCAGATCAGGGCAGGCGATTGCGAGGAAGCCCGCAGGAGTGGGACGCTCGAACATTTGGGACGTCCGATTCCGTACTTCGTTCTGACCTCGCTTTACGACCGCGTGCCACAAGAGGCGGGCGAGCAGCGTACACGGTCGGTAGCCGTACTTCGATCGGGCGATTTGGTTGCGGCCTTCGAGTTGGAGGCCGTCATCGGCAACCAGGAGGTCGTCGCGAAACCTTACGGGCCGCAATTGGCGCGTGTTCGCGGGCTTGCCGGCCTCACCGTACTTGGTGACGGCTCGATCGTCATTCTTTCGAATCCGCTGCAACTCATGCCAAGCGTTATCCAGGCGGCCGAACATTCGCGACTTGCGATGGCGGCGACCGCAGGCGGCCAGGCACACGGCCCTGCGGTCCTCCCTCCGGTCCACGCCTCCGGCACTGACCTGCTCTCGTCCACGGCAGATGCGGTTGCTCCAGCAGTGGCTGCATTGCCGACAGCTGAGGTCATTCCGCTACGGCCTGAACTTGCCCCGCAGTCGCGCATTCCGCTTGTTCTCGTAGTGGACGATTCCCTTACCGTGCGGAAGATCACGACACGCCTGCTCGAACGCGAAGGCTATCGGGTGATTACGGCCAAGGACGGACTCGACGCCATTCAGGTGCTGGCCGACCACCAGCCCGACGTGATCCTGCTCGACATCGAGATGCCGCGTATGGATGGCTTCGAGTTTGCTCGCACCGTCCGCTCGGATACGCGGCAGAAATCGATCCCCATCATCATGATCACCTCGAGGACGGCCGACAAACACCGCGCGCACGCGCGCGAGCTCGGCGTCGAGGAATATTTGGGCAAACCTTACCAGGACGACCAGCTGCTCCAACTCATCGTCCAGTACACCGGCGGTGTCGGCTCTGCCGTTCACTGATTCATCGGCATACGATTCCGCATTTGGAGCGGAGCACAACGGCTGAGAAGTCGGACCAGGCCCAAGAGGTAGAGAAGTGACTTCGCAGGAAACGTTTCCTTCGAAGCCACAACGACGCACCACCGGCGTGGCCCCGGCGGCCGGTCAATGAAAGTCATGATGTCGGCAGACCACCACGATTCCATGATGTGTCGACGGGCATCCGATTGGCACCACTTTCCCGCGACTACGCGGTCCGCGGAGCCGGCGTGAGCGTGCAGCATTCCTCTGCGGGCATCGTGCGGGGTGCCTGCCCGCTTGACTGTCCGGATACGTGCGCACTCGAGTACCACGTGCGTGGAGGATACGTCGAAGAGGTTCGGGGCGCCGCGGACCACAGCGTTACCGCCGGTGTGCTCTGTACGAAGGTCGCGCGCTATCCCCTTCGGCTGCACCACCGCGACCGTGTCCTTTATCCGCTCCGCAGAAGTGGCCCCAAGGGCGCCGCTCGCTTTGAGCGCGTTCCCTGGGCCGAGGCACTCGCCGATATTGCTGACCGCTTTAGGACGATCTGTCAGCATGAAGGCGCGGAAGGCATCCTGCCCTACAGCTACGCGGGCAACATGGGCCTGATCCAGTACGGATCGATGGACCGGCGCTTCTTTCATGCGCTCGGTGCCAGTCAGCTCGACCGAACCATCTGCTCCTCGGCCGGAGCGGCGGGCCTGCAGGTAACCCTCGGTGCCCGGCTTGGAATGGACGTGGAGGCCTTCGCCGATGCGGACCTGATCCTGCTCTGGGGCAGCAATCCCGTCACCTCCAATCTGCATCTGTGGAGTCGATGCCAGGAGGCGAAAAAGCGCGGCGCGATGCTGGTCGCAATCGACCCCTATCGTTCACTGAGTGCGGAAAAGTGTCACCACTGGCTTCCAATCCGTCCAGGTACCGATGCTGCGCTCGCGCTCGCGATCATGCATGTGCTGATCCGAGAAGACTTGATCGATCGCGATTACATCGACCGCTACACGCTCGGCTTTGAAGCCCTGGCCGGGCGCGTGGCCGACTGGACCCCCGACAAGGCTGCTGCAATATGCGGCCTCGAATCCGATGTGATCAAGGAACTCGCGCTGCGCTATGGTCGAACACGCCGTACTGCCATCCGCCTGAACTACGGGCTGCAGCGCCACGGCGGCGGTGGGATGGCGGTTCGCACGATTGCCTGCCTGCCAGCGCTCACCGGCGCCTGGCGATCGGGTGCGGGCGGCCTGCTGCTATCGACCTCCGGTGCCTATCCGATCCGCACGCATGTCCTCGAGCGTCCCGACCTGATGCCGCGTGCTCGCGATGGGCGTCTGCCTCGTATCGTCAACATGAGTGCGCTTGGCGACGCCCTGTCGCCTCATGGTATCCCGACTTCGGCGCTGTCCGGTAAAGGCAGCACCCAGCCGGTCAAGGCACTCGTCGTCTACAACTCCAATCCGGCTGCCATCGCGCCTGACAGCCGACGCGTGCTCGCTGGCCTTGCGCGTGAAGACCTCTTCACGGTGGTGCACGATCACTTCGTCACCGACACGGCCCGTTATGCCGACTATGTGTTGCCGGCGACGATGCAGCCGGAGCACGTCGACATCCATCGCAGTTACGGGCACTACGACGTTTTGGTCAACCACCGTGCGGTCGAAGCACCTGGCGAGTGTGTGGCCAATACCGAACTGTTTCGCCGGTTGGCAGCGGCCATGGGCATGACCGATCCGCTTTTGCAGGAATCCGACCAGCAGTTGATTCGCGACGCGCTCGATTTCACGCATCCAAGCCTGCAGCACACGACGTTCGACGAACTTTGGGAGCGCGGGCACGTTCGCCTTGCCTATCCTCGAGTGGACGGCTACATCGCGCCGTTTGCCGAAGGAGGTTTCGGTACGCCATCGGGACGCTGCGAGTTCTACTCGGCCACGCTCGCAGCGCGCGGTCTCGATCCGCTGCCAAACTACGTTCCGCCGCATGCGGCAACAGCCAGTGATGCCGACCGGCATCCGCTGATGCTGATCTCCCCGCCCGAGCGAAATTTCATGAACTCAACCTTCGCCAACATCGCCGAGCTTGCCTCCATCCACGGCGCGCCGCGAATCCGGGTGCATCCGGTCGATGCGGAAGCCCGCTGTCTGCATGATGGTTCCCGTGTGCGCGTCACCAACGATCGAGGCGTCATCGAACTCGCTGTGACCATTACCACCGACACGCGCCCGGGCGTTGTCACTCTGCTGTGGGGGCATTGGCGCGACGCCGAGGGAATCATCGGTCATGTCAACGATCTAACTTCGCAGGCGCTGACCGACCTTGGTGGCGGGGCCACGTTCTACGATTGTCGCGTCGAAATCTCCGCTGTTTGATTGCCGATGGAAAAGATCGTCAAGACCGATGCCGATTGGCGCGCGCAACTGACACCAGAGCAATATCGAATCACCCGGTGCCACGGAACGGAACCCGCCTTCTGCGGTGGCCTCTGGGATCACCACGAGCGCGGCACCTACCACTGCGTCTGTTGCGATCTGCCGCTCTTCGCAAGCGAGAGCAAGTTTGATTCGGGGACCGGCTGGCCGAGCTACCGACATCCCGTCGATCCGACGCATCTGACCGAACGCGTCGATCGATCCTTCGGGATGGTGAGGACGGAAGTCCTTTGCGCCCGGTGCGATGCGCATCTCGGCCACGTCTTTCCGGACGGCCCTCCGCCAGAGGGTAGCCGCTACTGCATCAACTCGGCCGCACTGCGCTTCGAGCCTGCTTGACCCGGAACAGCCGTTTCAACCCAGACCCGGGGACGCGCTTAAGGAAACGCTGAAAAAAGCAGCGAGCGGGATGAAGCGCAAGGCGCACGGAGCGCAGCGACCGAAGACATATCAAATAGATAGGCGAGGGAGCGAGCACCGCGCAACGCAGCGATTCGTCGGAACCGCAATTCCTTCCGTGTTTTCCTGAGTCGGCTCACATCTGATCGTCACGATTGCAACCGGCAGCGGACGGTCGGATGGGATCGGAAAGGGTGTTTCAGCCACAGGCGCGTCGTCGTCGGCAGACAGCGTGCGCCGCGCTTGCTTCAACGGGCGTAGCGTCAGCGTTGGCCGAATCCTCCGCGCTTGGCCTGCGACGAGGGCGACGAACCCGAACGTATCGTCTTGGTGACTCCGGCGCGCGTCGAAACTTGCGCCGGAGCGTCTACCTTCGTTCCGAACACGCCCGCAACGAACGTACTCCAAGTCATCAACAGGCCAATCAGCGCGAACAGGCCCAAAACCCCGAACTTGACTATCGATGGGACCTCGTGCTCGTCCGTGCGCAACACGAGCCAGAACATCCAGAGTGCCATCCCAGCCCAGATGGCGGTGAAGCCGGTCAAGCCGACTATGTTGCCAAGCGACTGCCCGGCAATCGATCGCAGCGCGCCGGCAAAGGCGCCGATCGCAAGCAGTGTGTACCCGATGGCGAGCGGGATCCGCGGCCACATGGAACTCCAGGGCAAATCCCGCGACACGATGGCGACATCCGGCATGCGTGGGCTAACCCACACCGATGCCGCTTGCCCGCGAGGGAGTTGACCCAGCTTCTGAATGACCACTTTATTTGCGCGCTCGTCGATGGAGTCATCCTCCAGTACGGTCATGCGCGCGGTCTCATGCATCTTGCCGTGGCGCTCGTAGCGCAGGACGAAATACTCGAAAGTTCCCTCCGCGTCCTGGGCGGTGCGAGACTCTACGGTCGCCGGCACAGAGACGTAGTCGCGCGCCTGAATCCAGTTGCCGACGATGGCCGCGAGCGGATCGATGCCCAAAAGCCACGCCAGCGGACCGAAGAGCGCCGCGACGGCAATCAATAGGGCAAACTTCTTCAGGCGTTCAGGCCAAGGCATCAGACACCCCCGTGGAATCCCTCCTCCATGAACGTAATGGAAAAGACGTGATTCGTCGTTGTACTGTGCCATGCTGGGCGCAGAAGGGCCGGCTGCAGTGCGACGACGTCGGTGCAATCCCCAAGAGGAACGCCGACGAAAGCAGCGCGCGGGATGGAACGCAACGGAGTGATTCGCCCGCGCAGCACTTCATTCAACGTTTCCGTAGGCGGCGGACTCAGCTTGCACTGTCGATGATGATCGTTACCGGGCCGTCGTTGATCAGATGCACCTGCATGTCGGCGCCGAAGCGGCCGGTCGCAATCGGTTTCCCTAGTCGTTCGGTGAGCCGCGCGACGAAGCGATCGAAGAGGGGCGCCGCGACGTCGGGACGAGCGGCTTCGGTAAAGCTCGGCCGATTACCGCCGCGCGTATCGGCATAGAGCGTGAACTGGCTGACGGCAAGGACATCGCCGCCGACGTCTGCCACCGAGAGGTTCATCTTCGACGCCTCGTCTTCGAAGATGCGCAGCTTGGCCAGCTTGTCGGCCAGCCGCATGGCGGTGTCCGCATCGTCGCTGTGGGTCACGCCTACGAGCACCAGGAGGCCATGGCCGATGCTGCCGACCGCGACGTCTTTGATCTCGACTCGCGCGGCGCGAACGCGCTGGACCAGCAATCGCATCAGCGAAGCACTCCGGTGGGACCGAGGGGTCGTTGCCGCAGCCAGCCGGTCAAGGCCAGCCGTTCGCGCGTCGCCGGAAGCACCTCGTGCGGAAAGACTGCGGAAAGAAAGACGGCCATCGTCCCCGAGCGCGGTTCGATGCGAACGAGTTCATCGTCCCCTTCGTCGTTGGCGTACAGCACAAGTTCGCCGCCCGCGGCCGGTGACCAATCCTCGTTGAGATAGCAGACGACGGATAGCACACGCGCATCGTCATCGGAAAAGCGATCGCGATGGCGTCGGTAGAACGCGCCGGGCGCGTAGCGTGCCAGATGGAACTCGCCGTCATGCAGCGCGAGCAACAGGCGCTGTCCGATCAGTCGCCGCAGGGCATCAAGGCAAGCGAGCGCCTGCGGGATAGGCGCGCCCGCTGCCACATCCTCGTCCGCCTGGTCCGCATCGAGCCAAAGGACCTCGTCACGACGCAGATCGGAGCGGAGCCTGGCCTCTGCGCCGCGCCCGGTGCCCGCAGGGCGCAGCGCAGCGCGCGCTGCCGCTCGCGCGAGCCAGGCGCGCAGCCCGGCCTCGATCGCTGGCGGAAGCACTGAGCATCCGGTATACCAGCCGTGACCGGCAAGCGCTTCGATCAGGGGTTCGGGATCGAAATCAGGGTGGGTCAAGGCGCCAAAAGGACGCTGCGCGGCGGCTTGCGCGAGTTCGCGGGCGCGCGGCCGACGGCCGGCCATTGGCTCGCCATCAGACGGTTGCGCTTGGTATTCGTCCACGCCGGCAGTGTATGCCGCGGTCGACGATGCGTTTCCCTTGCAGTCAGCCCAAATGGGCTCGAAGCATCCACGCCATCTTCTGATGCTGCTCTGCGATTCCGATCAGGAAGTCCTCGGTGACCGGGTCGCCGGCATCGTCGGCGGCATCGGAAGCTTTCACCAGCATGGCGGACAGGGCTTCATGCGCGGTGGTCAACGATGCAATCATCTCAAAAGCGTCCTTGGCCTGGCCTGCCCCGTCATCGATAGAGCGCGACTTGGCGTAAGCGGCGACCGTGGCCGGCGCCACCTCGCCGAGCGCGCGAATGCGTTCGGCGACATCATCGAGGATCTCGTCGAGCGCCTCGTACTGGGATTCGAAAAGATCGTGCAGCGCCCCGAACTGGGGGCTGGTCACATTCCAGTGCGCCCCACGCGTCGCAATGTAGAGGGCGACTTCATTGGCCAGTATGTCGCCGAGCAGGGCGGCGACGCGCTTGCGGTTCTTGTCGGTCATGCCAAGGTTGGGTTTCATGGGCGGAAGCTCGTGCGTCATTGGATCGCTGGATACGTATGCAAGCAATTATGGGCGGGCCGGATGACAAGTCCAGCGCAAATTACCCGTCGATCTGATCGAAACAGGCGATCAGCATCCGTACACTCCCCGCTTCGTTCGGACATGAGGTTGCGATGCCTGCGCTTCCTTCGCTGACCCAGCTGCGTTACTTGATTGCCCTGCACGAGGAACGCCATTTCGGCCGTGCCGCCGAGCGTGCCTTTGTCACCCAGAGCACGCTGTCGGCTTCGCTGCGTGATCTGGAGGAAACACTCGACGTGGTGTTGGTGGAACGGGATCGGCGGCATGTCGTCTTCACGCCGATCGGCGAGGTCGTCGTCGAGCGGGCGCGCGAGCTCGTGTCGCAAGCAAAGGATCTGGTCGATCTGTGCGCATCGGCCCGACATCCGCTGACCGGAGACTTTCGGCTCGGGGTGATCCCGACCATCGCCCCCTTCGTCCTGCCGCGTACCCTGCCGAGGCTGCGCAGCGAGTTTCCCAAGCTGCGACTGCTGTTGCGGGAAGATCTCACTGCCGTCAATATCGAACGTCTGCTGGCTGGACAACTTGACGCCGCGCTGATCGCCCTGCCCTACGATTTGCCGCCCTCACTGGAAGCGGTCGCCTTGTTCGAGGATGAGTTCCTGTTCGTCACCACCGATCCCGCGCTCGGTGCTGCCGACTCTCCGCTGCCGATCGAGAGGATCGACCCCGACCGCCTGCTGCTGCTCGAAGACGGCCACTGCCTGCGCGAACATGCGCTGGCTGCCTGCTCCATGCGCGACGCCCGCAATCCGCAGACTTTCGCCGCGACCAGCCTGATCACATTGACCCATATGGTCGAAAGCGGACTCGGCAATACCCTGCTGCCCGAGCTTGCCATCGCGGGCGGGGTGTTGTCTGGCACCAGCCTCTACGCACGCCGCTTCACGCCGCGCGGCCCGGCGCGGATGATCGCGTTGGCGCACCGGCGCACGTCGGCGCGGAAGCACGAGATTGCCGAACTCGGGCGTGTCTTTACCCATGCGCGGGCGTTCATCGGCGAGGCGCGCAAGGACACCGCACGGCGTGCGCGTCGTCCCGCCTGAGACTTTCCGCTGCACGCGCGCCAAGGCTTCGCGCGCGGACCATGCTGTACGGCCATCGTTCCGCGCCACGGTGAGCGCAACGCTGCGATTCGCCCCGGCAGCAAGTCATTCATCAAATCCGTAGGCGTCGATACGGCATTACGGGCGCATCGACCGCCGCTTGCCGCTTCGGGAAACGGGTTCGCCCGCGACCGTGAAAACGCTGTCGAGATAGCGCCACGGCCGCTCAGCCCGTGTTGCGCAGGCCGGCGGCAAGGCCGTTGATGGTCAAGTGAAGCGCGCGCCGTGTACGTTCCTCGGCATCCCCGGAGCGTACCCGGCGAATCAGCTCGATCTGGACGTGGTTGAGAGGATCGAGGTAGGGGTAGCGATGACGGATCGAGCGCGCCAGCAACGGGTTGTCGGCGAGCGGCTCATGTCCGGTCAGCATGCGGTAGGCGTCGATCGAACGCTTCCATTCCGACTCGATGCGTGACCACACGCGCTCGCGCAGCGAACGATCTTGCACGAGTTGCGCGTACGCAGCGCCGATCTTCAGATCGGTTTTGGCGAGCACCATGCCCAGATTCGACAGGACGGTGCGGAAGAAAGGCCATTCCACGGCCATGGCACGCAGCAGGTCGATCCGTGCGGGATCGCGTTCGAGCAACTGCGTGACTGCGGATCCGAAGCCGTACCAGCCGGGCAGGGCGACGCGGGTCTGCGCCCAGCCGAACACCCATGGGATCGCGCGCAAGTCCTCAATCCTGTCACCTCCCTTACGAGCGGCCGGCCGGGAGCCGATATTGAGCTCGGCGATCTCGCTGATCGGGGTGGCTTGGCGGAAATAGGTCGGGAAGCCGGCGTCGCCGTAGACCAGCGCTCGATACGCTGCGAAGGAGAGTGCCGACAGCTCCTCCGCCGTCGCCTCGAACTCGGATTGCCGCGCAGGTTCTCCCGCCGGTGGCAACAGCGAACTCTCAAGAACGGCTGCGAGCAGGGCCTCCAGGTTGCGTCGTGCCTTGTGTTGTTCGCCGTACTTGCTCGCAATGACTTCGCCCTGTTCGGTCAGGCGCAAAAAGCCGTTGACTGCGCCGGCAGGCTGGGCCCGGATCGCTTCGTAGCTCGGTCCGCCGCCACGGCCGACACTACCCCCGCGGCCGTGGAACAGGCAAAGGCGCACGTCGTGGCGGGCGAAGCAGGCGATCAGCGCCTGCTGGGCGCGGTAAAGCGCCCAGTTGGCGGTGAAGTAGCCGCCGTCCTTGTTGCTGTCGCTGTAGCCGAGCATGACCTCTTGTGCATTCTCACGGGCCCGCACCCAGCGCCGATAGAGGGGATGCGACAGCGCTGCCTGCATGATGGACGGCGCCCGCTCGAGATCCTCGATGGTTTCGAACAGCGGGACGATGCCGACCGCAAGGTGCGGCGCTTCACCGCCGCGCGCCAGCCCGACTTCCTTCAGCAGGATCGCCAGCTCGAGCAGGTCCGAGAGCGACTCCGTCTTGGAGATGATCGCCCGCGGAATCGCCGCTGCCCCGAGGCGCGCATGTACCTCGGCAGCGCGGCGAAAGATCGCGAGCTCGGCCAGCGCGGTTTCCGACAGTCGCATGTACGGTGAGGCGAGCAGACGCGCATGGGACAGTTCGGCGGTGAGCAGCGCCACCCGCTGCTCTTCGTTCAGGGTGCGGTAGTTCGGGCAGGCGCTCGCCCCTGCGAGCAGTTCCGCCACAACGGCCTCATGGACCGCCGAGTTCTGCCGCAGGTCGATCGGTGCCAGATGAAAGCCGAACGTCTCCACCGTGCGCCGCAGCGGGATGACCAGATCCTCGGCGATCGGCCCACCGCCGTGCTCGACGAGCGATTCGGCGATTGTGTTCAGGTCATCCACCAGCTCGTCCGGCGTGGCGTAGAGCGGCGCATCCTGACGCCGCGGCTGGCGCGGCGGCTCACGACCGAGCAGTGCCCGGTAGCTGGCCGCAAGGCGCGAATAGATGCCGGTGATTGCCCGGCGATACGGCTCGTCCTGGCGAAAGGCCGATTCATCGCCGCTTGCTTCCGCCAGTGCGGCGAGCCCGGCAGTCACATCGACGACCCGTGTCGACATCGACAGCTCTGCTCCAAGCGCATGCACCCGTTCCACGTAGTGCGTAAGGATCAACGCGCACTGGGCATCGACGACGTAGGCGAGGGTGTCGGCGTTGACGTACGGGTTGCCATCGCGGTCTCCGCCGATCCACATGCCGACGCGATAGAAGGAGGGCAACTCGGCCTCCGTTCGGTCATGCAGCCGGATCGCGCGTACCGTGTCCTCGATCAATGCCGGCACTTCCTGGAGAAAACTCACCCGGAAATAAGTCAAGGCGTTGTCGACCTCGTCACGCACACGCAGCTTGGCCAGACGCAGCATGGCCGTCTGCCAGAGCTGCAGAACGCGACGCTCGAGCGCCCGCTCGCGGGCCTCCGGGGTCAGATCCGTGCTTGCGAGCACCTCGGCGATGGCGCGTTCAAGCGCGAGCATGCTCGCCCGTTTGATCTCGGTTGGATGGGCCGTCAGCGTCGGACTGACCATGGCCCGTGCCAGGCACTTCCAGATCTGCATGCCGGTGACGCCGGCGGCGCGCAAACGCGCGAAGGCGGCGGCCAGAGTGCCTGGAGCGGCCGATTCAGGGGCTGCATGGAGCGGGTGAACCCGCGTCAGATGGACGTCTTCGGCGATGTTGGCGAGATGCGCGAAATAGGTGAAGGCGCGCACCACATCCAAGGCCTGCTCGATCGACAGATCGGACAGGATGGACTCGAGCGGCCGATTGGAGGCTCCTTCGCGGTGGAAGCGTACCGATTCCTGGCGAATCGACTCGATCAGGTCGAAGGCGGCCTGACCGCGCGCGGTGCGTATGACGTCGCCGAGGATGCGTCCGAGCAGCCGGGTGTCGGCGCGGGCCCGGGCAAGCGCCTGGTTGCCGGGCGCGTCGTCGGTGTCGGCAGTACGAAGGGATTCGGCAGGAAGCAAGGAAGCGTGCGTCATCGGCTGAACGGCGGATGTTTGGGTCGCATTCGCAGGGGGCGCGACCGCTCTGTGGGCATTATCCGGCACGGTCAAGGCGCAACTGCCCGGTACCCGGGCCGCAGGCACGCGCTCATTGGGCTGCGGCGAGCGCCTCCCAGCGTGCATACGCGTCGGCAATCAGACGCTCGAGTTCGCCTGCTCGCGCGGCGAGGGTGCGCGCCGTTTCGGGCTCACGGCGGTAGATCGAACTGTCGGCTAGGCGGGTCGCGATAGTGCTTTGCTCTTGTTCGAGCGCCTCGATCGTTGCCGGCAGGCTGTCGAGTTCGCGCTGCTCGCGGTAAGAAAGCTTCCGCCGCGCCGCCGGTGCGGTCGCCGATGTTGCTGGCGGCGGTGGAGGCTTCGCCCTGCTCGCCTCGGGTTTCATCGTTGCCGCGCGGACCGAAGCGTCGAGCGCTCGTCGGCCGTCGGCAATCGAAGCCATGACCCGCATCTGTGCCTGCCAGTCGGTGATACCGCCTTCGTACTCCCGCCACAGGCCATTGCCTTCGGCGACCAGCAGGCTCGTGACCACGTTGTCGAGAAAGCGGCGATCGTGGCTGACGATGAACACCGTGCCCGAATAGTCGGCCAGCCTCTGCTCGAGCAGGTCGAGCGTTTCGATATCGAGATCGTTGGTCGGTTCGTCGAGCACGAGCACATTGGCTTCCCGCGCGAAGTGGCGGGCCAGCAGAAGGCGGTTGCGCTCACCGCCGGAAAGCATCGCCACCGGCGCCCGCGCCCGTTCCGGCGGAAACAGGAAATCGGCCAGATAACTCATCACGTGCGTTCGCCGGCCTCCGACCTCGATCCATTCGCTGCCGGGCGAGATGAACTCCGCCAGGGTGGCGTTTTCGTCCAGCGTTTCGCGCAACTGGTCGAAGTAGGCCACCCGCATCTGCGTACCGGTCCGGACCCGGCCCGTGTCCGGTGGCAGCGACCCGAGCATCAGCCGCAGCAGCGTGGTCTTGCCGATGCCGTTCGGGCCAACGATGCCGATCTTGTCGCCGCGCAGTACGGTGAGTGTCAGGTCACGAACGATCACGCGGTCGGCGAAGGCCTTCGAGACACCGTCCAATTCCGCGATCACGCGCCCTGAGGGTGTGCCGCGGGCGATCTCGAGCTTGACCTTGCCGATCGCCTCACGTCGCTCGGCGCGCGCGCGACGAAGGGCTTCCAGGCGACGCACACGGCCCTCATTGCGGGTGCGGCGCGCCTCTACCCCTTTGCGTATCCACACCTCCTCCTGCGCGAGCAGCCGGTCCAAGCGGGCGTTGACGGCTGCCTCGCTGGCGAGTTCCGCCGCCTTGGCCGATTCGTAGGCAGCGAAGTTGCCGGCATAGCTGCGCAGACGGCCGCGGTCGAGTTCCACGATGCGCGTCGACACGGCATCGAGAAAGGCGCGATCATGCGTCACTACGACCGCTGCACCGCGAAAACCGAGAAGAAAGCCCTCCAGCCAGCCGATCGCGCCAAGGTCCAGGTGATTGGTCGGTTCGTCGAGCAGCAGCAGATCCGGGTCCGAGACCATGGCCTGCGCAATGGCAAGGCGTTTGCGCTGGCCGCCGGAGAGGGTATCGACCCTGGCATCGCCGTCCAGGCCGAGCTGTGACAGCGCATTGGCCACCTGCCCCTCCCACGCCCAGCCGGCGCGCTGCTCGAGGAAGTGGCTCAGTGCAGTCAGGCGCTCGGCGGTCGCTGCGGAAGGCTCCGCTTCTGCCGACAACAGCTCGAACGTATCGCGCGCCTGCCGCAGGTCGTCGAGGCCCTCGGCCAGCACCTCGCGGATCGTGGCATCCGCAGGGAACGCGCTCTCCTGACGCACGAAGGCGATGCGCTGGCCGGTGGCGCGCACGATCTGGCCGTCGTCGAGCGCGCGCTCACCAGCGAGAACCGCGAGCAGCGAGGACTTGCCGCTGCCGTTGCGACCGATCAGGCCGATGCGTTCGCCACGCTCGATGGCAAGCTCGGCATGGTCGAGCAGAGGCGCCATGCCGAATGCGAGTGAGGCGTCGAGAAGTGTCAGCCAGGCCATGCAGGCAGTGTAAGCAGCGCGGCGTGGCGGCCGCCCACTGCGGCCGCGCGCTAGCATCACCGCTGGCGGGACGACCTGCGCCGCCTGTCCGCTCAGGGCCGCAGAGATGAGGAAACGGCGAAGAAGGCAGCGAGCGGGATGAAGCGCCGGGCGCACGGAGCGCTGCGACCGAAGACCTATCGATTGGATCGGCGAGGGAGCGAGCACCGCGCAACACGGCAAATGGCCCGCTGCAGTCGATTTCCATCGGTCTGTCTGTGTTTCCGTAACCGTCGAATCGAGGAGGATGTATGGAGCGCGTCTGGCTCTCCCATTACCCAAAGGGCGTTCCGGCCGACATCGACCCGGACCGCTACACCTCGCTCGTCCAGATGCTGGAGGAGAGCTTCCAGAAGTTTGCGTCGCGGCCAGCCTTCACCGGACTTGGGCGCACGCTCGCTTACGCCGAGCTGGACGAGCTGTCGCGCTGCTTCGGTGCATGGCTACAGGCGCGTGGCCTGCGTGCGGGCGAGCGCGTGGCCGTCATGCTGCCCAACGTGCTCGCCTATCCCGTCGTGGCTGCCGCCATCCTGCGCGCCGGCGGTGTGGTGGTGAACGTCAATCCCCTCTACACGCCGCGTGAGCTCGAACAGCAGTTGAAGGACTCGGGCGCACGCGCCATCGTCATCCTGGAGAACTTCGCTTCCACGCTCGAGCAGGTACTCGCGCGTACACCGGTCGAGCACGTGGTCCTCGCCACCATGGGCGACCTGCTTGGCAGCCTGAAGGGCGCGCTGGTCAACTTTGTCGTCCGCAAGCGGCGCCGGCTGGTGCCGGCATACAGCCTGCCTGCGGCCACCGCATTCACCGCGGCGCTGGCCGAGGGGCGCCGCCTCGCGCTGGCGCCGACCACCTCCACGCCCGCGGATGTTGCCGTGCTGCAATACACCGGCGGCACCACCGGCGTTTCCAAGGGCGCGACCCTGACGCACCGCAACCTGATCGCCAATGTGCTTCAGTCCGAGGCGTGGACACAGCCGGCCCTGGAGCATCCGCGCACCGGGCGCGTGCCGGAGCAGATCAATACGGTCGTCGCTTTGCCGCTCTACCACATCTTTGCGTTCAAGGTCTGTTTTCTGCTCGTGCTTCGGCTTGGAGGGCGCGGGCTACTGATTCCCAACCCGCGCGACATTCCGGGCACCATCAAAGCGCTGCGCGGGCAGAAGCTGCACGTGTTTCCGGCCGTCAACACCCTCTACAACGCGCTTCTGAACGATCCCGGTTTCTCAACGCTCGACACCTCCGGACTGCTCGTTTCGAACGGCGGCGGCATGGCCGTCCAGAAAACCGTGGCCGAGCGCTGGCTGGCGGCGACCGGCTGCCCGATCGTCGAAGGCTACGGCTTGTCGGAAACCTCACCCGTGCTGACCTGCAATCCGGTCGACAACACGACCTTCACCGGCACCATCGGCCTGCCATTGCCTTCCACCTGGATCGCGATCCGGGATGAACACGGTCGAGATCTTCCGTTCGGCGAACCCGGCGAGATCTGCGCCAAGGGGCCGCAGGTGATGGCAGGCTACTGGCAGCGGCCGGATGAGACGGCGAGGGTGATGACGGCGGATGGCTTCTTTCGCACCGGCGACATCGGCGTGATGGATGAGCGCGGCTACGTACGGATCGTCGATCGCAAGAAAGACATGATCATCGTCTCCGGCTTCAACGTCTACCCGAACGAGGTCGAGGAAGTCATCGCCGCCTGCCCCGGCGTGCTCGAATGCGCCGTCATTGGCGTGACCGATGACAAGTCCGGCGAGGCCGTCAAGGCCTTCGTTGTCAGGAAAGACCCTGCGCTGACCGAGCAGACAGTGCGCGACTGGTGCGAGGCAAACCTGGCCGGCTACAAGAGACCGCGCCATATCGTATTCCGTGCCGACCTGCCGAAGACTCCGGTGGGCAAGATCTTGCGGCGGGAACTGCGCGAGCAGGAGAAGCGGCCGCGTTGAGCCGCCGATCGGGAGGCACCTCGGCCGTTCCACGCCGGGTTCATACAATGGCGAGAACGACCGTTTTTCCATGACTGATCCCCCATGAAGTTGCATCGACTTGCCACACTGCCGGCAGCCCTTTTGTTTGCGGCTGGCGTCGCAATCGCCCAACCCGCGCCGATGGCGGCGTCTGCCCAAGGAAACAAAGTGATCACAACCGCATCAGGACTCAAGTACGAGGACATCAAGGTCGGCAATGGCGCCGAAGCGAAGTCGGGCCAGCTTGCGCAGGTCCACTACACCGGCTGGCTCTGGGTGGATGGCAAGCGTGGCAACAAGTTCGACTCCAGCCGAGACCGCAACCAGCCGTTTGAATTTCCGCTCGGCGGGGGGCGCGTGATCAAGGGTTGGGATGAAGGCGTTCAGGGCATGCGGGTCGGCGGCACGCGCGTGCTGACGATCCCGCCCGAACTCGGCTACGGTGCGCGTGGAGCTGGTGGCGTCATTCCGCCGAATGCGACGCTGCAGTTCGAAGTCGAACTGCTCGGCGTGCGCTGATCCGGCGCGCTGCCGCAGCGGCAGCTTCAGACTGAATCCGCGGCTTTCGTCCTGGCCGATCGCCCCGGCTCAACAGGGCGTTGAAAAACCACTGCGGCGGGCCTTCTGCTGTGTTGCGCTTCATCCCACTCGCTGCTTGATTCGGCTTTTCCATAGCCGCCGCCGCCCGGCGTCTCGATGACGAATACGTCGCCAGCTTGCACGGCGACTTCGCAGAGGTGACCGAAATGCTCGCGGCTGCCATCGGCGCGTTCGATCCAGTTGCGCGCCGGCTGGCCCGGTTCACCATTGGCCAGGCCGTGCGGGCGGTTCAGGCGATTGTTGCCGAGAATTGCCGCCGTCATCGGTTCGAGGAAGCGGACGCGGCGAACGGCGCCATCGCCGCCACGGTGGCGGCCGCGGCCACCACTGCCGCGACGGATCGCATGCGACTCGACACGCACCGGGTAGCGGAATTCGAGCACTTCCGGATCGGTCAGGCGCGAGTTCGTCATATGGCACTGGACAACGTCCGTGCCGTCGAAGTCGGGGCCGGCGCCTGACCCGCCGGCCAAGGTTTCGTAGTACTGGTAGCGGTCGTTGCCGAAGGTGAAATTGGTCATCGTGCCGTAGGCACCCGCCAGCGCGCCGAGCGCGCCATAAAGCGCATTGGTGGCGGCCTGCGAAACCTCCACGTTGCCGGCCACCACGGCCGCCGGGTAAGTGGGCGCAAGCATTGAGCCATCCGGAAGCACGATTTCGATCGGCTTCAAGCAACCGGCGTTCATCGGTATGTCTTCGTCGACCAGGGTGCGGAAGACGTAGAGCACGACGGCACGGCTCACGCTGCGCGGTGCGTTGAAATTGCTCGGCCGCTGCGCAGACGAGCCGGTGAAGTCCACGCGCGCGCTACGCCGTTCACGGTCGATCGTCACCTTGACATGGATGTGGCTGCCGTCGTCCAGATCGACGCCAAATTCGCCGTCATGTAATCGGTGGATGACGCGGCGGACGCTCTCCTCCGCGTTGTCCTGCACATGCCGCATGTAGGCCACGACCACGTCGCGGCCAAACTGTTCGACCATGCGGGTGAGCTCCTGGGCGCCCTTGTTGCAGGCAGCCACCTGGGCACGCAGGTCGGCGATGTTCTGCGCGACGTTGCGTACCGGATGGGGATCGCGCGTCAACAGGGAGACGAGGGTGTCCTCCAGAAAAACGCCTTCGCGGACCAGTTGGACGTTGTCGAGCAGAACGCCTTCCTCGTGAATGTTGCGCGAGAAAGGCGGCATCGATCCCGGGGTGACGCCGCCGATGTCGGCATGATGGCCGCGCGCAGCGGTGTAGAAGGAGGGGGTCGTATCCCCGGGCAGGAACACCGGCAGGACGACGGTGACATCGGGAATGTGTGTTCCACCCGCGTAGGGCGCGTTGAGGACGAAGGCATCGCCCGGCCGCATCGTCCCGGTCCGTCGCTCGAGCACGACACGCACGCTCTCGCCCATCGAGCCGAGGTGGACCGGCATGTGCGGCGCATTGGCTACCAGCTGGCCTTCGGGGTCGAAGATCGCGCAGGAGAAATCAAGTCGCTCCTTGATGTTCACCGAGTAACTCGTGTTCTGGAGCGTGACGCCCATCTGCTCGGCGATGGCCATGAAGAGGTTGTTGAACACTTCGAGCAGGATCGGATCGGCGCTGGTGCCAATCGCATGCATGCGGGCCTTCGGCACCGTGCGCGTGAGCACCAGATGGTCGAGCGGCGTGACCTCGGCCTGCCACTCTGGCTCGATCACCGTGGTGGCGATGGCTTCACGGATGATGGCCGGGCCGACGATCCGATCGCCCGGCTCCAGATGTTCGCGGTCGTACACCCGCGTCGGGTGCGTGCTTCCGGTGAAGTGTGCCGACACGATCGCCATCGGTGCGAGCAGGCCTTCGCGCCGACGTGGTCGCGGTTGCTCCGCTGCAGAGTGCGAAGCGCCGATCGCCTCGGCCGCGATCGCTTCCACGACGAGGTCGCGGCCCGGCATCAAAAAGCCGTACCGCTGCCGGTAGACCCGCTCGAACGACTGCGTCAATGAGGCCGTCGTCGCGGCATCCGGCATCGGCAGTTCGATCGTCGTGTCGGTGCCGTCGTACTTGAGGGCCAAGGTGCGTAGGACGCGGATTCGCGCGGCGTCGACGCCCTGCGCACTGACCGCCGCTTGCGCCTCGGCAGCGATCGCCTCGAAGCGCCCGGCAAGCTGGCGCAGCGCGGCATCGGTCAGGTGGGTTTCGACTGCGACCTGCCGGAGCGTGCGGATGTCAGCCAGCCCCATTCCATAGGCGGACAGTACGCCAGCCATGGGATGGATGAACACCCGCTTCATGCCAAGCGCGTCGGCCACCAGGCAGGCGTGCTGACCGCCGGCGCCGCCGAAGCATGTCAGCGTGTAGGCCGTGACATCGTAGCCGCGGGCGACGCTCACATGCTTGATGGCGTTCGCCATGTTCTCGACCGCAATGGTCAGAAAGCCCTCTGCAATCGCCTCGGCAGACTTGTGCTGGCCCGTTGCGGCGGCGACTTCCGCGGCCAAAGCCATGAACTTGGCTTGAACCGCCTCGACATCAAGCGGCTGATCCCCATTCGGTCCGAACACCGCCGGAAACAGCTCCGGGCGCAACCTGCCGAGCATCACGTTGCAGTCGGTGACCGTAAGCGGCCCGCCGCGCCTGTAAGCGGCCGGGCCGGGGTTGGCGCCGGCGCTTTCCGGGCCGACGCGGAACTTGCTGCCATCGAAGTGGCAGATCGATCCGCCGCCGGCGGCCACCGTGTGGATCCGCATGATCGGCGCGCGTATCCGGACGCCAGCGACTGCGGTGTCGAAGGCCCGCTCGTACTCCCCCGCGAAGTGGGTGACATCGGTGGATGTGCCGCCCATGTCGAAGCCGATCATCCGGTCGAACCCGGCCAACTGCGTCACCGCGGCGGCGCCGACGACCCCGCCAGCCGGGCCGGAAAGGATGGCGTCCTTGCCCTGGAAGCGGTGGGCATCGGTGAGCCCGCCGGAGCTCTGCATGAACTGCAGCCGAATGTCACCGAGTGCGTGCTGGACTTGCTCAACGTAGCGGCGAAGGATCGGCGACAGGTAGGCATCGACCACGGTGGTGTCGCCGCGTGGCACGAATTTCATCAGCGGCGATACCTGATGCGACACGCTGACCTGGGTGAAACCGATCTCGTGCGCCAGTGCTGCCAGCCGGCGCTCATGGTCGTCGTAGCGGTAGCCGTGCAGCAGGCAGATCGCCACCGCACGCAGGCCGCGCTGGAACGCGGCGATGAGCCCGTTGCGCGCCTGCGTCTCGTCGAGAGGGACGACGACTTCGCCGTGCGCGCCGATGCGTTCGTCGACCTCCAGGACCTCCTGGTACAGCAGCTCAGGCAATTCGATTCGTCGAACGAACAGGCGCGGTCTGGCCTGGTGGCCGATGCGCAACTGGTCGCCGAACCCGCGGGTGGTGACGAGCAGCGTCGGCTCCCCTCTACGTTCAAGCAATGCGTTGGTGGCGACGGTGGTACCCATCTTCACCGCCTCGACCGCAGCCGCGGGAATCGGCTCGGAGGGCGCGAGGCCGAGAAGGTCGCGGATGCCGGCGACGGCGGCGTCGCGGTAGCGTTCTGGATTCTCGGACAGCAGCTTGCGGGTCAAAAGCCGACCATCGGGGCGGCGGGCGACGATGTCGGTGAAGGTTCCACCGCGGTCGATCCAGAACTGCCACTGGCCAAGGGTCGAGGTGGAGGATTGCATGAAGGGAAGATATCAGCGTACGGCCGGGATACCGCCTGCGTTCGCGGGCTGTTGAGAAACTATTGCGGTGGGCCACCTGCTGTGTTGCGCGGTGTTCGCTTCGGCACACCTGCCTTTAGGGAAACGCTGAAGAAAGCAGTGAGCGGGATGAAGCGCTGCGCTCCGTGCGCCCAGCGCTTCATCCCGCTCGCTGCTCTTTCAACGTGTCCTTGGCTGCGACGATGCGTGCCCGTTTTGCGCTGGCGACTGCGCGCGGTGCGGTCGACGTGCGAGCACGGCGCTGTCGGGCGTGGTTGGAACTTTTGACCCGGCCGTCCCCGGTCACGCGGGCGGCGGCCACCGTCCTTGGCCGTATCGAGCGAAGACTGTGATGACCGAGGCGGGTAAGGGCCTGCGCCGTTGAGGTCATCGCATCTGGGACGGCAGCCAGGTGACGAGTCCTGGGAAGAAGTAGATCGCAGCCAGCGCTACACACATCAGCACAAACATCGGCGCCGTGACGCGCGCGATGTAGGGAATTTGGTGGCCCGTCATGCCCTGCAGAACGAACAGGTTGAACCCAACCGGCGGTGTGATCTGGGCCATCTCCACGACGATGGTGACGAAGATGCCGAACCAGATCAGATCGATCCCCGCCGCCTGCACGGTGGGCAGGATGACGCCCATCGTCAGTACGATGATCGAGATGCCGTCCAGGAAGCAGCCCAGAACGATGTAGAACAACGCGAGTGCAAGCAGCAGCGCCCACTGTGGCAGGCCGAGACCGTGAATGAATTCGGCCAGTGCGCGCGGAAGGCCCAGATAGCCCATTGCGAGCGTGAGGAAGGCAGCCCCCGCGAGGATCAGCGCGATCATGCAGTACATGCGCGTGGCGCCGAGCAGACTATCCTTGAAGCTCTGCCAGGTGAGCGCGCGCTGTGCCGCGGCGAGAGCGAGTGCGCCGACCACCCCGACGGCGGCCGCCTCGGTGGCCGTTGCGATGCCACCGTAGATCGAGCCGACCACGAAGGCAATCAGCAGCACGACCGGGACCAGACTCGTCGAACGCCGGAGTTTCTCGGCGAACGGTACGCGCTCGTGCGCGTGCGGAATCACGCCCGGATGCGCGAGCGACCAAGCGATGACGTAGCCGGAAAACAGCAGCGCCAGCAACACGCCGGGAATCACCCCGGCGACGAACAGCTTGGCAATCGAGACTTCGGCTGCGACGCCGTAGACAATCATGATGATCGACGGCGGAATCAGAAGTCCCAGTGTGCCGGCGCCCGCAAGGGTTCCGATCGCCATGCCGGATGGGTACCCGCGTGACTGCAGTTCAGGCAGTGTCATCTTGCCGATGGTCGCGCAGGTGGCGGCCGACGAGCCGGAGACGGCGGCAAAGATCGCACAGCCGAACACATTGGTGTGCAGCAGCCGTCCCGGCAACGCCTCGACCCAGGGTGCCAGGCCGCGGAACATGTCTTGTGACAGACGGGTGCGAAAGAGGATCTCGCCCATCCAGACGAACAGCGGCAGAGCGGTCAGAGTCCAGCTGGTGGCCGAACCCCAGATGGCCACCGCCATCGCATCCCCCGCCGGGCGCGGTGAGAATAGTTCCATCGCCACCCAGGCGACGCCTGCCAGTGCGAGTCCGATGACGACGCCGCCGGCGAGCAGCGCGAACAAAACGATGATCAGCAGGCCCGCGATCAGCACGCTCACCTCAGACCTCCCGCGCCTCGCCGCCCAGCGACTTTGCGCGGCCGCCGCGCAGCGCGGTCACCAGCTCGTCACAGAACGCAATGGCCAGCACCAGTGTGCCGAGCGCCATCGCCATCTGCGGAATCCAGAGTGGCGTGGCGTCATTCGCGGTGGAGATGTCGTTGAACAGCCAGGACTGCCAGGCGAGGCGCAGCGAGAACCACGCAAGCAACAGAGCCAGCGCAAGTCCGATCGCAAATGCGATCAGTTCAACTCGGCGGCGCCAGCTCGGCGGTAGCCGATCGACCACGAGGGCGACACGAATGTGTTCACCGCGGTGCAGCGTCGCCGCGAGCGCCAGGAAGCCACTGCCTGCCATGAAATAGCCGGCATAGGCGTCGGTGCCGCGTACATGGAACCCGAGTTCCCGCCCGAGAATCCCGAGCAGCACCATGACCAGCAGCAACACCATGCCGCCTGCCGCCAGCCACAGGCTGCAGGCGTACAGGCGATCGAGAACTCGGCGCACCAGCGCGTGGCCGACTTACCTGCGGAAGGCGTCCACCAATTGGCGACCTTCCGGGCCCGCCTTGTCCAGCCACTCGTTGAGTAGAGTCTGGCCGACCTTCTGCATATCGGCCTTGAGTGCCGCGGATGGTTGCAGGATCGCCATGCCGCCACCCTTCAGCTTGTCGAGTGTGTCTGTGTTGGCGCGTCTGGAAGCATCCCAGCCTTTCTGCTCGGCCGCCGCGGCTGCCCTGAGCACGATGTCCTGAGTGGCCTTGTCGAGCGCGTCGAAGGCGCGCTTACTGACGATCACCGCGTTCTTCGGCAGCCACGCCTGCAGGTCATAGTAGTGCTTGACGTGCTCGTGCAGCTTGGCGTCCCAGCCGGTCGCGCCGGAGGACATCATGGACTCGACGACGCCGGTGGCAAATGCCTGCGAGACCTCCGCCGCCTGGATGGTCACAGGCTGCGCTCCGACAAGTTCGCCAATGCGTGCTGTGGCCGGACTGTAGGCGCGCCACTTGATGCCCTTGAGGTCGGCCGCGTTGTTGACGGCGCGCTTCGAGTAGAGCCCTTGCGGCGGCCATGGAACCGAGTAGAGCAGCATCAGACCCTGTTCGGCCAGCTTCCTTTCCAGCAACGGCTTCTGCGCGCGGTAGAGCTTCATGGCAGAGTCATAACTGTCGGCGAGGAACGGGATGCCGTCGGCGCCGAAGATCTGCCACTCGTTCTGGAAGTTGACGAGCAGAATTTCCCCCGCCTGTGCGCTTCCGGTCTGGACGGCGCGCTTGATCTCCGGGGCCTTGAACAGCGAGGCGTTCGCATGAACGGTGATTTTCAGTTTGCCGCCGGAGGCTCGATCGACCTCGGCCGCAAAGTCATTGATCGTCACCGTATGAAAGTTCCCTGCCGGATAGGCGGTGGCAAGGTCCCACTTGGTCTGAGCCAAGGCAGCTGTCGGTCCAAGTAGCAGAATCGCCGCAGCCGAAGCGACGGCGGCGATGGACGTGCGCCCGATCGTCATAACGAACTCCTGTGAAGTTGAAGATATACCGATCAATTGCTGTGCAGGCGAATCGCTGCGTTGCGCGGTGTTGGCTCCCTCGCCTATCTGTTTGATGGGTCTTCGGTCGCTGCGCTTCGGTGCGCCTTGTGCTTGATCCCGCTCGCTGCCTTGGTCAGCCTTTCCTTGCATGTGCGGCGAGTGACTCAACCGAGTCGCAACTTGCACCGATCCATGTACACAGGATAGCCGACCGGTGACCTGCCGAGGTCGGTACATTTCCGTTTTCGCTGAAGAGCGCCCGTCGCCAGACCGTGAGACGGCACGCAGGTCGGCGCCTGCCCACGGGCGGCATCGAGACCCTGATGCGCTGGCGACGACCTATGCCCGATGAATGAGTCGTCTCTGCTTTTCGATCGCTTCCTCGATCACCTTTGGCTGACCGACGGCCTGTCGGCGGCCACGCTGGCGAGCTATCGTCAGGATCTGGAGCGCCTGGCGCGCTGGCTTGCCGCCGAGCAGCTGGCGATCGAGACAGTCGGCCGAACCGATCTCGAACGCTATTTTGCGGCCCAGTATGCCGAGCAGGCCCGGTCCAGCTCGGTTCGCCGTCGCCTCTCGACCCTGCGCCGCTTCTTTCGCTGGCTGGCGGAAGGTGGGCTGCGGGCGGACGATCCAGCCTCCCTGATCGAACCACCCGCGCGCGAGCGACGTCTGCCGAGGACGCTCTCCGAGGCGCAGGTCGAGGCGTTGCTTGCGGCGCCGGATGGCGCCACTGCGCGCGGACAGCGCGATCGGGCCATGCTGGAGACGCTCTATGCCACCGGCCTGCGCGTGAGTGAGCTGGTTGGGCTTCGCCTCGCGCAGGTGTCGCTCGAACATGGCCTGGTCAAAATCGTCGGCAAGGGAAACAAGGAGCGGCTCGTACCACTCGGTGCAGCCGCAGTCGAAGCGCTGCGCGACTATCTGACCCACGGTCGGCGGAGCTTGCTGTCCGATCGATCGCCGTCGGAGCAGGTCTTCGTGACGCAGCGCGGCGAGGCGATGACACGGCAGGCGTTCTGGCAACTGGTCAAGCGCTACGGCGGCCAGGCCGGCATCGATCCGCGCCAGCTCTCGCCACATACGGTCCGCCACGCTTTCGCCACGCACCTGCTGAATCATGGCGCCGACCTGCGTGTCGTGCAGTTGCTGCTCGGCCATGCGGACATTTCGACCACGCAGATTTACACCCATGTGGCGCGGGCACGACTGAAGGCGATCCACGCCGAGCATCATCCGCGAGGCCGGTGAGTGCGATGGGCAGGCAGGCTGACTATCCCGTCACAAACGCAGTTCGCGCGCTGCGCGCGAGCCGTATCGCCTTCGTGCCGCATCTCTACGAATACGTCGAGCGGGGCGGAACCGCCCACTCTGCGCAATGCCTTGGTGTCGCTGAGCACAGCGTGGTGAAGACCATCGTCCTCGAGACCGATGCGAGGCTGCCGCTGATTTGCCTGCAACACGGCGATCGCGAGATTTCACTGAAGAATCTCGCCCGCCATCTTGGCGTCAAGACGGTGCGTCCGTGCGAGCCAGAGACGGCGACAAGACACACCGGGTACAAGGTTGGCGGAACCTCTCCGTTCGGTACGCGCAAACCGCTTCCCGTCTTCGTCGAACGAACCGTTACGCTGCTGCCGCGGATGTTTATCAACGGTGGTCATCGCGGGTTTCTGGTCGAGGTGGATACGGCGGCCGCACTGGCCGCCCTGGCGGCTCAACCGGTCGACGTGACCGCCTGAAACGGGCGCGTAACGATTCGATACATTAGGGAGATGGCCAAAAAGGGTATTGGTACCGCCGGGCAACCGTGGATGTTTGCGCGTCGTACCGACGTCGGGCGCATGCGCGCGCACAACGAGGATGCCACCTATCTGGATGCGGCCAACCGGATCATGGTGCTTGCCGATGGCATGGGCGGCTATCAGGCCGGAGAAGTGGCGAGCGAGCTCGCCGTCACGATCATCGCCGAGACGTGTCGCGACGGCCCGGTGGAGGAGGCGGCCTTGGCCCGGGTCGACCCGGATGCCGGCATCTCGGTTGCAATGCGCCAGATGCAGTTGGCGATCGAGAAGGCAAACAACCGCATCTGTGCGATGGCGATGGGCAAACCCGAGCTTGCCGGCATGGGAACGACCATCGTTGCGGCGCGCTTCTACGATGGCCGGGTGGGTATCGCACACGTCGGCGATTCCCGTTGCTACCGTTTGCGGGATGGCGAGCTCGTCCAGCTTACCAAGGACCACTCCTTCGTTCAGGAGCAGGTCGAAAAGGGTCTCATGTCGCCCGACGAGGCGGCCCACTCGAATCGAAAGAATCTGATCACACGCGCGCTCGGCATCAACTCCCTCGCCCAGGCCGATGTGCAGGAGTTCCGGACGCGGGTCGGCGACCTTTTCCTGCTGTGCTCGGATGGGTTGTCTGACATGGTTGACGCCGGAACGATGGAACGGCTTCTGAACAAGTGCGCCGATCTCGACGAGGCAGCCGACAATCTGGTGGCGCTCGCCAATCAGGCCGGCGGACGCGACAATATTTCGGTCATTCTCGGCCGGGTCGGTTCTCCGATTCAGGGTGACGCATGGTGGCAGAAGCTGGTCAAACCTGGACAGCCTTCGCCGGCCGCGCCGTCACGATGAGATTAGCGGGAGCAAGCACGCAATGCCCAGACTCTTCTGGCTCCAGCCCGATACCACCATCGTCGAGTTTCCGCTCAAGGCCGAGCTGACCCTGATCGGGCGCGGTTCGCGGTGCGACGTCCGCATCAAGCACCCTGCGGTCAGCGCCGAGCACGCGCTGATTCGCCTTCTGGGCGACACGGCGACCATCGAGGATCTGAAAAGCTCCAACGGTACGCGCATCAACGGCCGGCGCTTGGAGGAGATACGGCCGCTCAGGCATGGCGATCAAATCGAGATCGGACGCGAACGCCTGATGTTTTTCGCCGATCTGGATACCGCCACGCAGTTCGTCCATGGCAAGTCGACCGAACCCTACTCCCAGCCCGCTGCGGCATCGGAGACGGTGAAGACCGATCCGACGACGGCCATCCACGTCCCGATGCGGGGGCGCGAAGAGCCGCTGAAGGCGTTCGTTACCGTGCTCACAGGCCCCGGGCAGGGCAAGCGCTTTCCCTTGATGCAGGAGGTTACTTCCCTCGGCAAAGCGGGCAAGCAGGTAATTGAGATTCTCCGGCTGCACGGGCCGCTCTGGCGCGTCGTACAGCGTGAAGGTGCCGTGGCGGTATCGGTCAACGGCGACTCGCTGGTCGGCGAACGCGACCTGGTCGCCGGCGACACCATCGAGATGACCGGCGTGCAGCTTCGGTTCGAGGTGTCGCTCGCCGAGGACCAAGCCGCGCCGGCTGCTAGCGCAGGCTGAAGACGTCGGCTTCGCGGTTTGGAAAGACGAGGATGAACCGGGCGCCGCCTAGTTCGCTGCGCTCGACCTCCAGCCTGGCCTCGTGCATCATCGCCACCTCGCGCACGATCGCGAGTCCGAGCCCGCTGCCGCCGACCCATTGACCGGTCTCGGCATCCTGCCGCGGAGTACGGGCAAATGGGGCGAAGATTCGCTCGCGGTCGGAGGGCTCGATTCCGGGGCCGCTGTCCTCGACCACCAGTCGAGCCGGGTCGCCGGTCACAACCACACGGACCGAACCGCCAGTGGGTGTGTACTTGATGGCATTGTCAATCAGGTTGCGGACACACTCGCCGAGCAGTGTCGGCTCGGCTGGGATCCGCACCGGCCGCGACGGGCGAACGAATTCGACGTCGATCGATCGGCGCATGGCCGCGGTCAGCATCTCCTGCGTGACCTCGGCACAAGCGTCGGCGAGTTCGATCTCGGTCATGCTCGCGCTGGCCGACGAGCTCTCGGCCCGCGCCAACGACAACATCTGTGCGGCAAGTCGTGTCGCCCGGTCGATCGTTCTCTCGAGGGCGGCCATGGCGTGCCTGCGTTCCTCGGGCGTAGCGGCGTTGTGGAGTACTTCCACCTGCGTGCGCAGGGTGGCGAGCGGGGTTCGCAGCTGATGGGCGGCGTCGGCAATGAAGCGCTGGTGTGCATCACGCGCTTGGCCGAGGCGCCGCATCAGATCGTTGATCGAGGTGATCAGCGGCGAGAGTTCGGCTGGCACCGAAGTCGGCGACAGCGGGCGAAGATCGTCATCGGCGCGCTGGTCGATGTCACGCTTCAACTGCCGCATTGGGCGTGATACGTAGCGCAGGCCATACCAAAGCAGAAAGGCAGCAGCGAGCAATACGAGCGTTTGCGGCATGGCTTCGCGCAGCATGATCGACCGCAGAAGACCGTCCTCACGGTTACGCGCCTGCCAGAGCACGACGTAGACGTCGCGGCCGTCCACCCTGTCGATACGGGCGCGTAGAACGCGGATGAACTCGCCGCCGGCGGCCGCATTGAAGCCGCGTACCAACCGCTCGTCCATGCGTTCCGGCAAGTCGGTCACCGGCGCAGTCACCGGCGTCAGGTACGCGTTCAGCGTGTCGTCGCCGGCGAGCGCGACACCCGACTCGTAGCCGATCAGATAGCTGATCGGATAGTCCGGGTGCGCATGCAACCAGCGATAGACGGAGAGCCCGGTGCTCGCCGGCAGACCGTGCAACAACTGTTCGCGGTAGACATGATCGCGGAGCACGTGGGCAACGGTGTTGAGGCGATCGTCGAGTGCCCGCTCGACGATGTCACGCGCGGCGAGGAAGGTGACGCCCAGACTGATCAGCCAGACGAAGAGTAGCGGGCCAACCAGCCACTCGAGCAACCGGGCGACAAAATTCACTGTGGCTTGTCGATGCAGTAGCCGAGGCCGCGAAACGTCCGCACCTCGATGCCTGCGATCTCCAGCTTCTTGCGCAGCCGGTGAACGTACACCTCGATCGCGTTCAGCGAAATGTCGTCATCCCAGGCGCACAGGCTCTCGAGCAACTGTTCCTTGCTGACCGCCCGTCCGGCGCGCAGCAGCAGCACTTCGAGAATCCCTGCCTCACGCGCGGAAAGATCGAGTGACAGCCCGTCCGCGCTCGCCTGGCGGGACACCAGATCGAAGCGGAGCCGTCCGTGGGCGAGCTCGCTCGAAGCCGCCGCGTTGCGCCGGCGGATCAGGGCGCGGACCCGCGCATGCAATTCCGAGATGGCAAACGGCTTGACCAGGTAGTCGTCCGCGCCAGCGTCCAGCCCGTCCACCCGGTCGTGGACGGCGTCCCGGGCTGTGGTGATAAGCACGGGTGTCGTGGCCCTGACGTCGCTGCGTGCACGCAGCGCGCGCAGCATCGTCAACCCGTTCATCCTCGGCAGGCCGAGGTCGAGTATCACGAGATCATAAGGCGCCGTCTCGATCGCTGCGAGCGCGCGCTCCCCTTCGTTGACCCAATCGACCGCGTAAGACTCTCTCTGCAGACTCGCGCGGGTTGCCTCGCCGAGTTCCGCGTCGTCCTCAACGAGCAGGATGCGCATCGTCCCGCCCTGCGTTGCACGTCGTCATGCCAGCCTCCTCTTGCAATGCTGACGAACGCTGCTAGTGTAGGCGGCGCTGCACGTCTCACGCCGGATATCATCGCGCCGGTTCGCGCGGCATGAAAAAAGGCCCCGGATGGGGCCCTGCCGGGACCGTTGAATCGCTCAGCCGTACTTGATGCTGCACCCGTAAGGCGCGGGGGTCGCATTTGACACCGGCTTGCCGGCCATCGACTCCTCGAGCGCCTGGCGCACCCAATTGCGTGCGATCTTGACATCCGCAGGGTTCGCGCTTCTCTTGTCATCGATGCCCCCGGCGAACACGAGGGTTCCTTGCGGGTTGATCACGTACATGTGTGGCGTCGTTCTGGCGCCATATGCCTTGCCGACGCTGCCCGACTCATCCATCAGCAAATGGGTGGCCTTGCCTTTCCATTCGCCATTCATCTTGGCCGCGAGGGCGGCCGGAGCCAGATAGTCGGAGGCCGACTTCGCCGTCGAATTGACCGACAGCCAGACGACGCCCTTGGCGGTCTTGTCGGCTTGCAATTGCTGCATGTTGCCGGTGCCGTAATGCTTTACGACGAACGGGCAACCCGGATTCGTCCACTCGAGCACGACGTGCTTACCCTTGAAGTCGGACAACCGCACAGCCTTTCCATTGACGTCGGTGGCGGTGAAGTCCGGCGCCGGCTGGCCGACCGTGGCGGCGTGGGCTGCCGCCATGGCGGCGCCGGCCAAGAGTGCTGAAAGGGATCGGATCATGATGACTCCATTATTGAGGGAGGAAAACGATTCCGGTGCAGCGCGATGGGACGCGCGCCTCAGAGCCCGGCAATCGCCTCTTTGACGATGCCCGGGGTCAGCAGTTCAGGCAGCAGGACGACGGGTTTGCCCGGGGCGTGCAGGGCGTACACTGGCACACCGGAGCGCCCCAGAGCGCGCAGCGATTCGGTGATGCGGGGGTCGCGATTAGTCCAATCGGCACGCATCAGTACCACCTTGCGTGAGGCGAAGGCCGCCTGCACGTCATCGCGCAACAGGACCAAGCGCTTGTTGGCCTGGCAACTCACACACCAGGCGGCGGTGTAGTCGACGAAGACCGGCTTGCCCTCGGCAATGGCTGCCGCCACCGCCTCAGCCGACCAAGGCAGCCAACGCGAGTCGGCCGCACTCTTGGGCGCTGGGGCATTTTCTTGCCCCGTGTTGCCGGCGAGCGATGCCTGTCCTGGCCAAGCGAGGGTAACGGCCAGCAGGATCGTCGCCAAGCCTGCCCAGCGGACCGTCGCGCGAGCCGAGCCGATCAGCCAGGCGGCGAAGCCCAGAGCCACGAGACCCAGCAGGACGATGGCCGTGCGGTCGACGTCGACCTGTTGCGCGAGCACCCAGACCAGCCACACCACGGCGAGGAACATCGGAAAGGCCAGCGCCTGCTTGAGGGTGACCATCCAGGGCCCTGGCCGCGGCAAGCGCTCGAGCCAGGCTGGGAACCAAGCCAGCAGCACGTAGGGCACTGCCATGCCAAGGCCGAGCGCCGCGAAGACCGCGAGCGCCGACAAAGTGCTTTGCGTCAACGCAAAGCCGAGCGCAGCACCCATGAAAGGGGCGGTGCATGGGCTGGCGGCGATCACGGCCAGCACGCCGGTGGCAAACGCATCGACGCCGGGATGGCGGGCCGCGAACGACAGTAGCGAGGAGGGGGCGAGCTGTCCAACCTCGAACGCACCAATCAGATTCAGGCCGATCAGGAAGAAGATGACCGCCAGCATCCATACGACGGCCGGCTCTTGCAGCTGGAAGCCCCAGCCCGCTGCGGCCCCAGCCGCCTTGAGGGCGAGCAGGACGCCAGCCAGCAGTACGAACGAGAGCACGACGCCCAGGGCGTAGAACAGCCCGTGCAGCCGCATCGCGCGCCTGCCGTCACCGCCTCCGTGGTGTTGCGCAAAGGACAGGATCTTCAAGGACAACACAGGAAACACGCACGGCATCAGATTGAGGATCATGCCGCCGACCACGGCGAGGGCGACCGCTGCCAGCAGGCCGAGGTCGGCCGTGCCGTCCTCGCGGTGGGTGACCGCGACCGGGGCTGCGCTGGCGCCACCTTTTGCTGCGACCGTGGGTAACGGCGGCGCAGATGGAAAGCTGAGCGTGGCGGCCAACGCGACAGGGGCCACCAGCCGGAGCGCATGCGCCGGCGCGCCGCCGGTGTCGGCGCGAAAACCGGACGGAGAAGTCGCCACGAAGGCGAGTTCCTTCGGCAACCGGGCGCCATCGGCGAGCTTCAGGCGGGTCACATAGCCATCGGCGGTTCGCCAGGTCGTCTGCACGGCAGGCTCGGTGATCTGCTCGGTCTCTGGAAACAGATCGAACCCGGAAAGCGGCGCGCTCGCGGGGCCGTGAAAGCGGACGAGCATGTCGCGGCCTGCGACTTCGACCTGCGCCCGCCCCCATCCGGGGACGGCGTTCGGTCGCAGCCGATCGGCGTCGGCAAAGCGCGCCGCCGACGGCGTTGCGGTTGCTGCACCGGCCGCGACTGGCAGCCGCAGGCTGATCGGGCCTTCTTCAGGAATGCAGACGTCCTTGCAGATCAGCCACTCCGCCTGGCCCTTGAGCTCCAGGGTACCGCCTGCGGGGAAGGAGGTGGGCAGGGCGACGGTGGCCGGCAGCAGGATCGTGCCCTCATAGCCAAAATTGACGATCGGCCCGGTCGCGATGCGCTTCGGCGCCGGCCAGTCGAACTCGCTGATGTTCACGCCCGGTGGGAGCTGCCAGGTGACTTTTGTCGGCAGGCCCGAATCGCCCGGGTTTTTCCAGTAGGTGTGCCAGTCCGGCGCGTGCTTGATCGACAGACCGATCCGGACCGTCTGGCCAGGGGCGATCGAAGACTGCTCCGCCACCAGTTCGACCTCTGCGTGCGGCGTCTTGACCGGGGCCGCGGCAAGCCCGAGCGTGGCACCCATGGCCAGCGCAGCCGCGACGGCAGCTACCCGCCGCATGCCGCGGCGCGCGCGGGTCGGAATGCGTGGGTCGACCCGGTTCGATGCGGGCGCGGAGAAGTTCGGATGGGGAGGCATGTGCAATCCTGGTTGATTCTTCCGCCGCAGCTTCGGCGAGGCGTCCGGTGGCGGCAGGCCGCGATTGTCCCCGACGGTTGGTGGTGGTGCCTCCGCGGGCGAACGTCATCCGAACCGTCCAGCAACTGACTCGTGCGGCATGGATGCCGCAGACGGGGCTTTGGTTCCCGTCAGGCGGCGAGGTCGAGTGTGCAGGCTTCCTACAATTCATCGGCTTACGGCCTTCCCGCGACGCGGCGCGAAGGCCTGGCTTGCGCGCCGGACGACTGGCGACGAAGCCGCCTGTCGAATCACGCCCATGCACAAGAACTACGACCCCCAGGCCGTCGAAACGGCCGCGCAGGCTCACTGGCACGCCAACGATGCCTATCGTGCCCGCGAGCATGATCCACGCTTTCCCAACGGCAAGTACTACGCCTGTTCCATGCTGCCCTACCCGTCGGGGCGGCTGCACATGGGGCATGTGCGCAACTACACGATCAACGATGTGCTGGCGCGTTCGTTGCGTATGAAGGGCTACAACGTCCTGATGCCGATGGGTTGGGATGCCTTCGGCCTGCCGGCGGAGAACGCGGCGATGAAGAGCAAGGTCGCCCCGGCGGCCTGGACCTACGAGAACATCCGGGTCATGAAGGCGCAGTGCCAGCGCCTCGGGCTTGCGTTCGACTGGTCGCGCGAGGTCACCACCTGCGATCCGGCCTACTACCGCTGGAACCAGTGGTTCTTTCTGAAACTGCTCGAGGCCGGCCTTGCCTACCGCAAGACCCAGGTGGTCAACTGGGACCCGGTCGATCAGACCGTGCTGGCCAACGAGCAGGTGATCGACGGGCGCGGCTGGCGCTCGGGCGCGATCGTCGAAAAGCGCGAAATCCCGGGGTACTACCTCGCCATCACCCGCTACGCCGAGGAACTTCTCGACGAAGTCAAACATGGTCTTCCGGGCTGGTCGGAGAAGCTGCGCACGATCCAGGAGAACTGGATCGGCAAGAGCGAGGGCGTGCGCTTCGCGTTCACGCATGACATTCGTGCGAGCGACGGCTCCCTCGTGCAGGATGGTCGCCTCTACGTCTTCACCACCCGCCCCGACACGATCATGGGCGTGACCTTCGTTGCGGTCGCCCCCGAGCACCCGCTCGCGGTGCGCGCGGCTGAGCTCGATCCTTCGCTCGCGCCGCGCATCGAGGCATTGAAGCAGGGCGGCGTCAGTGAGGCAGAAATGGCCACCCGGGAGAAGGAAGGGTTGGCGACTGGTCTGTACGTCAAGCACCCGTTGAGCGGCGAGCCGGTCGAGGTCTGGGTCGGCAACTATGTGCTGATCACCTACGGCGATGGCGCGGTGATGGGGGTGCCGGCGCATGACGAGCGCGACTTCGTCTTCGCGCGCAAATACGGTCTGCCGATCCGGCAGGTCGTGCGAGTCGGCGATCATGTGTTCGATCCCACCGAGTGGCACGCCTGGTATGCCGCCAAGGGACCAGGGGTTGCGGTGGCAAGCGGACGTTATGACGGCCTCGTGTTCGAGGCTTGCGTCGATGCCGTCGCAGCCGACTTGGCCGCCCTCGGACTTGGCGAGAAGAAGACGACCTTCCGCCTGCGCGACTGGAGCGTTTCGCGTCAAAGGTACTGGGGGACGCCGATTCCGGTGATTCACTGCGGTGATTGCGGCGTGGTGCCGGTGCCGGAGCAGGACCTCCCCGTCGTCCTGCCCGAGCACCATATCCCGGACGGCAGCGGTAATCCGCTTGCGCGCGACCCGGATTTTCTCGCCTGCCGCTGTCCCAGGTGCGGCAAGCCGGCCCGGCGGGAAACCGACACGATGGACACCTTCGTCGACTCGGCCTGGTACTTCATGCGCTACGCCTCGCCCGATGCAGCGACGATGGTCGATGCGCGTAACGATTACTGGATGCCGATGGACCAGTACATCGGCGGCATCGAGCATGCGGTGCTGCACCTGCTTTATGCCCGCTTCTGGACCAAGGCGATGCGCGACCTTGGCCTGGTGCGCTTCGGCGAACCCTTTCTGCGCATGACCAACCACGGCATGCTTCTCAATCACATCTTCTTCCGTCGTACCGACGTCGGCACGCGTGACTACGTGCCACCGGGCGAGGTCGAAGTGACGCTCGACGACAAGGGACACATCACCGGCGGCCGATTGGCCGACGGCAGCCTGGTCGAGTACGGCGGCATCGGCAAGATGGGCAAGAGTGAGCGCAATGGCGTCGATCCGCAGGCGCTGATCGACCGCTACGGTGCAGACACGGCTCGGCTCTACGTCATGTTCGTCGGCGGGCCGGAGGATGCGGCCGTGTGGTCGGACACCGCCGTCGAAGGGGCGCTGCGCTTCCTGCGTCGAGTCTGGACTTGGTGCATCGAGCGGCAGACGGAGATCGTCGCCGCCGGCGCGCTCGACGCCAGCAGGCTCGCGCCGCAACACAAGACCCTGCGCTACGAGGTGCATGCCACGCTCCGGCAGGCCTGCTATGACTACGATCGGCAGCAGTACAACACCGTCGTGTCGGCCTGCATGAAGATGCTGAATGCGCTCGAAGGGCTGGCGCCCGGAGCCTCGGCGCCGCTCGCGCGCGAAGGCGCCTCGATCCTGCTGCGTACGCTTTATCCGATCGCCCCGCACATCACCTGGACGCTGTGGCGCGAGCTCGGATTCGCCGCCGCCGAGGGCGATCTACTCGATGCCGACTGGCCCGAGCCTGATCCGGCGGCGCTCGCTCGCGACGAGGTGACGCTCGTTTTGCAAGTCAATGGCAAGATGCGCGGCCAGATCACCGTGGCGGCCGGCGCCGACGATGCCGCCATCGAGGCGGCGGCCCGCGCCGCGCCGGAGATCGAGCGCTTTGGCGAAGGCCGGGCGGTGCGCAAGGTAGTCATCGTGCCGGGCCGGCTGGTCAACGTTGTCGTCTGAATCAAGCCGTGCCTACGTCATCCGCACTCGTAGCAGCACGATCATGTCGCCTGCCAGGCGAACGCAGCAGGGAAACGCTGATTGAGCTGTTGTGCGGGCGCATGGCTGGGCTGCGTGCGCCGTGCATTGGGCCATCTTCGCCACCTTTTTCAACAGCCTGCTAGGGAAACGCTGAAAAAAGCAGCGAGCGGGATGAAGCGCAAGGCGCACGGAGCACAGCGACCGAAGACATATCAAATGGATAGGCGAGGGAGCGAGCACCGCGCAACGCAGCGATTCGCCCGCGCAGCAATTTATTCAGCGTTTCCCTAGAAAGCATCAAGCCGGATGAAACACGAAGCACGCCAGGCAACGCAAAACGCCCAGGCCCGGCAACGCCAGCCGTCGGGCGGCTCGACGTGCGCGGGCGCCATCGCTGCGCTGGACTCGTTGAAGCGGCTGCCGTACCGCCGGACGCTTGTGCTTGCTGCCGTCGTGGCGCTCGCCGGTTGCGGTTTCCAACTGCGTGGCGAGCAGCGCTACGCATTCGCGAGCATCCATGTCCAGGCGCCGGTGTCCACGGCGCAGGGCGGCCCGTCGGCGCCGGTGGTTCCCGACGTGGTGCGCAGCCTCGAGCGCGCCGGCATCGCCGTCAAGAAGCGTCCGGACGAGGCTGAGCTTTTCCTGCGCTTTGGCGAAGTGTCATTCGACAAGCGGGTCCTGTCGCTCTCCGGTGGCGGGCGGGCGCGTGAGTTCGAGCTGGAGTACCGTATCCGCTACGAACTGCTCGATGCGCGCGGTCGACCGCTGGCTGCTCCGGGCGAGATCACGCTGCGGCGGGACTTCTCCTTCGCCGAGTCACAGGCGCTGGCGAAGGAGGCCGAGGAACTGCAACTGATTCGCGACATGCAGCTCGATGCTGCGGCGCAAATCCTGCGGCGTCTGTCCGCCGTGCCGCGTCCAACGCCCTGAACGTGGCGCCAGCGCCCGCTCGCCCACCACATGCCGTGAAGCAGCTGTACCTGATCCACGGGGAGGAGACTCTCACCAAGATCGAGGCGGCGGACCGCATCCGCGCGCTCGCACGGCAGGCGGGTCATTCCGAGCGGAGCCATCATGTGGCCGATGCCTCCTTCGACTGGTCGGCGCTCGCACAGGAGGGGGCGGCGATGTCGCTGTTCGCCGATCGGCGCCTGATCGAGGTGACGGTCGTCACCGCGAAGGTCGGCGCCGAGGCCCAGAGCTTCATCGAGGCCGTCGCCAAGCAGGCGGACGAGAGCATTTGCTATGTTTTCGACCTCCCCCGACTCGACCGTGCGCAGACCGAATCGGCCTGGTTCGCGCACGCTCGCCGCGTCGGCGAAGTCATCGCTGCACCGCTCGTCGAGCGCGAAGCGCTGCCGGGGTGGATCGCCGATCGGCTGCAGCGACATGGTTTCACGGCGGGAGCCGAGGTCATCGAGCTGCTTGCCGAGCGCTGCGAGGGCAACCTGCTGGCGGCCCGTCAGGAGATCGAGAAGCTGGCCTTGCTCGTGCCGGCCGGGGAGTTGGACCTGCAGGCCGTCCTGACGGCCGTATCCGACGTGGCCCGCTTCGATCTCGATGCGCTGTCGCTCGCCTTTCTCTGCGGTGACCTCCCCCGCTACGACCGGCTATTGACCGGCCTGCGTGCCGAGGGCGAGATGCCGCCGCGGCTCGTCTGGCGGCTGGCCGAGGACGTGCATGCGTTTGCTCACCTGCTGCTCAGGCGTCGCGACGGCGTTCCGTTCGCGCAGGCGCTGCGCGAATCACGTGTGTGGGGGCGGCGGCAGCAGGCGATGGAGCAAGCGCTCGAACGCATTGCCCCCGCGCGTGTGCCTGGTCTGTTGCGCCGCCTGGCCCGTCTGGACGCACAGGCCAAAGGGCAGGCCACCGGCGATCCATGGATCGGGCTCGCCGGGCTGGCGGCGTACGCGCACGGCGTGCTCGAGCTCCCGCTTGCCGTGGAGGAGCGCTGACCGTCCGGTCAGGAAGCCTGTCCCGCGATCAACGCCAGCCCGGCGATGACCGCCGTTTCGGTGCGCAGCACGGCCGGACCAAGCGCCAGGCGGTCGGCTGCGAGCGCGCCCAGCTGGCGCCATTCTTCTGCCGAGAAGCCGCCTTCCGGGCCGACGACCAGCGTGCGCTCCGCTTGCGCGCCGACGGCTGGCCAGGCCGCACCGCCCGGGTCGGCTAGGACCAGGTATCGGCTTTCGGCCGCGGCAACGGCCAACCATGCCGCGAACGGCTGCGGTGCCGCAAGCGTTGGCAGGCGGTTGCGCCCCGATTGCTCGCACGCCGCCACCGCGATCGCGCGCCAGTGCGCGAGCCGACGTGCCGCATCGCCAGGGAGTCGCTGCGAGCGTTCGGTCAGCAACGGTTCGATTGCGTGCACACCCAGTTCGGTCGCCTTCTGCACCAGCCAGTCCATGCGGTCCGCGGCGATCAGCCCGACCGCGACGGAGATCCGGGCCGGTCGTTCGCGTTCGATCGCCCGACGCGTGCCGGCTTGCACACGGACCTCGCGACGGTCGATCGCGGTCACCACGGCCGGCACTTCACCTCCCATTCCGTCGAACAACACGAGCGCATCGCCAACCCGCAGGCGCAACACGCGCGCGTGGCGGGCCGCTTGCTCCGGCAACGGCCAGTCTTCGGCGCCGACGGCTTCGCTGGGAAGAGAAGGGCAGAAAAAGCGGGGCATGTTCGCGCCTGGGGTCCGCCGCCGATCAGCCGGTGTTGGCAAACCGCCAGAGCACCGCAAGTACCGCGTCGGGTGCCTCCGAGAGCATGCTGTGTCCTGCCTCCGGGAGATGCTCCACGGTCAGCGGCGCCATCTGCGTCGTGGCCGTGCGCGCACGCAGCGCAGCGCAGACCGCCTGAGCCGCCTTGGGCGGAGTCATCAGGTCGCGTTCACCGATGATGACCAGCGCCGGCGCCTGCGTGCGCTCGGCGGCGGCAAGCCCGTCGGCGTAGGCATGGCAGGCCGCCAGGTCGGTGGCGAGGACGCCCGCCGGCTGTCGCCGCATCAACGCCAGGGCCAGGCCCGGCAGCCACTGGCTCGGCACCTTCTGCGCGTTGCCAAGGTGAGAGCTGGGCGCGAACGACCAGTCGACGATCATCCGGCGGGCGCGCTCTTCCTCATCACGCGCTGCCGCGAGGAGCGTATCGCTGACCATCATCGGCATCGCGGTCCCGATCAGGGCGAGCCGCCCGACCTGCGCGGGCGAGCCGGCCGCCAGCGCCAGCGCGGCGAGCGATCCCATACTGTGACCGACCACCAGCGCGCCCGCGACGCCGCGAGCATCGAGCAGGCAACGCAGCCAGGCGGCCAGCGCCTCAACCGAGGCGAGCGGCGGCCCTTCGCTCTGGCCATGGCCCGGAAGGTCCGGCGCCAGTACGTTCCAGCCGTGGTGGGCGAAGTAGCGCGACTGCAGCAGCCAAACGGAATGATCGTTGCCGGCACCATGGACGAACAGCACGGTCGGCTGCCCTGCGGCGGACGTCCTGCCGCCGGTGTAGACGTAGGCCGGGCGGCCTTCGACCCTGAGCCTCATGTGGCTTTCTCCGCCCTGCGTAGGGCCTGCCGCAGGTCGTCGATCAGGTCGGCGGTTGCTTCGAGCCCGATGGAAAGACGAATCGTGCCTTCGCCGATGCCGGCACGGGCCAGTTCCTCCGAGCTCATGCGCGAGTGTGTCGTGCTGGCCGGATGGATCACGAGGGACTTGGCATCACCGACATTGGCCAGGTGCGAGAACAGCCGCAGCGCATCGATGAACGCACGCCCCTGATTGCGTGTGCCGCGCAGGTCGAACGAGAACACCGCACCAGCGCCGCGCGGCAGATAGCGGCGAGCCAGGGCGTGATCGCTATGGGTGGGAAGTTCGGGATAGTGCACTGCAGCGACCAGCGGATGCGCCGCCAGGAACTCGACGATCGCGCGGGTGTTGGCGACGTGTCGCTCCATACGTACCGGTAGCGTCTCGAGCCCCTGCAGAATCTGCCAGGCGTTCATGGGTGCCAGGCAGGCCCCGAAATCGCGCAACCCCTCGCGACGTGCCCGCAGCAGGAAGGCTGCAATCGGCGATTCTTCGGCGAAGACCATGCCGTGGAAGCCTGCGTAAGGTTCGGTCAGCGTCGGGAAGCGTCCGCGGACATCTTCGCCGAGCCAGTCGAAGCGCCCGGCGTCGATCAGGACGCCGCCGACTACCGTGCCATGTCCGGACAGAAACTTCGTCGCCGAGTGAAACACCAGGTCGGCGCCGTGCTCGAACGGCTTGAGCAGCCACGGCGTTGCCAGCGTCGCATCGACCAGCAGCGGCACCCGCGCTGCGTGTGCCAGGTCGGCCACGGCCTCGATGTCGAACAGCCGGTTCCCCGGGTTGCCGAGCGCTTCGGCGAACAGCAGGCGCGTCTCCGGCCGAATCGCTGCGCGCCAGCCGTCCACGTCGGCCGGATCCACGAAGGTGGTGTTGATGCCGAAGCGGGGCAGTGTGTAGTCGAGCAGATTGTGACTGCCGCCGTAGATGGCACGACTTGCGACGATGTGTCCTCCGGCGCCCATCAGCGTGGCGATGGCCAAATGAAGCGCGGCCTGGCCAGAGGCTGTCGCCACCGCGCCGACGCCGGCTTCGAGCGCCGCCATGCGTTCCTCGAAGACCGCAACGGTCGGATTCGAAAGCCGCGAATACACATGGCCCGCACGTTCCATGTTGAACAGCGCGGCGGCATGGTCGGAATCGGCGAAAACGAACGAGGTGGACTGATGGATCGGAACGGCCCGGGCGCCGGTCGCGGGGTCCGGGCGGCCGCCTGCATGGAGTGCGAGCGTGTCAAAGTCGTACATCGTCGATGGGTGGCGCCGGCCCGACACAGGTCATGCGCAGGCTCCGATGCCTAAGGAAACGCTGAATAAATTGCTGCGCGGGCGAATCGCTGCGTTACGCGGTGTTGGCTCCGGCCGCTTCGCTTCACATCGGCTTCGCCGATGTGAGCCTTCGCCGCAACTGCGTTGTCGCTC
>OGCL01000361.1_pt1 | contig 50309 bp, 33 predicted proteins | sample 1570041 | NCBI WGS metagenome assembly OGCL01 (sample SAMN06266162, study PRJEB24511) | hot springs metagenome | isolation source: Hot spring water | place: South Africa: Limpopo | collected 2015-06-22
GCTTGTACCGCATTGGAACGCCCCCGCGCACGGCTCTGGTCTCCCCGCTTCGACAGGCTCAGCGCAGGCTCTCCAGCTTCGCTGGAGAGGGGGAGGGGGTGAGGACCAGCAGCGCATCAGGAGGCCATCCGCCAGAAACGCTACACCTGAAAGGTGGAGAAACCAGGGTTCCCCGCCCGCCGGAGCGCCGGTTTCCCCTGTGGGCGAGGACGCCGGGCAACGGGGTTGCCCCGCTGATCAGCGCGGCAGCGCCGCTGGCGTCGCTTTCCCCGGTGGAATCTCGACGCGGTAGATCCGCACTTCTGCCGTCTCGAAGGCCACGGGCAGGTTGGCGGTGAAGAGGCGCTCGCTCGCCGCGCCGTACAGGGCGCGCTCCATTGGCCCAACGTAGACATAGGCGATCTGGTGGCGGCGCAGCAGGGCCAGGGCGCTCGCGAAATCGCCGGCCCTGTAGATCGCCGGAATGTCACGCTCGCGGCGCGCCATCTCGGCCAGATGATCGGGGCGCCCGCTGCGCCACACGCGCTGGTGACCATCCAGCCAGCCCAGCAGAGTCTGCGCGCCGCTGAGGGCTCCGACCCGGCTCACCCGTTCATAGTCGCAGTTGCAGAAGCCGGTGAGCACCCGCTCCTCGGGAGCCGCGTGTGCCGCCAGCCAGCGTATCGCGGCCAGCTCGTCGGGCGCGTCACGGGCCAGAAAGGCCAGTCCGTCAAACGTGCGCTCTCCCGGTTGCCACGGTTCGGCCCAGCGCAGCCCGACCGGATAGACCAGCGCCCCGATCAGCAACCCCGCCGCGGGCAAGGCCCACAGCAGATCCCGGCGGTCGCGCGGCCCGACCAGCAGGATGCGCCAGGCAGCGTAGGCCGCCACCAGGCCCCAGATCAGCCAGCCCTGGTAGAAGAACTTGAAGATGGTGTTCATCCGGCTCATTTCGCCCTCCAGGTGGTCGCGGATGTACACCGCCTCGGGCACGAGCAGCGCTGCCGCTCCCACGGCGCCTGCCCAGCAGACGAGGGCCTCGGCCGGGGAACGGGCGCGCCAGGCCCCGCGGGCCAGCAGCGCGGCCAGGGGCACAAGGAAGAGGAGCGGGAAGCCGGCCAGCGCGCCGGCCACCAGGCTGAGCGGCAGCAGCACGGGCAGCGCCCGCGCCCACGGCCCCGCCACGGCCGGGCGGATCGCCAGGCCCAGGATCGGCAGGAGGAACAATCCGAACATCCCCAGGAAGCTGTGCAGCGGCGTCCGGTTCTGGGCGAGACCAAAGATGCTGCCGAGGCGCCCGACCACCGGCGCGCCAGCGAGCCAGGTATCGGGGGCAGCGCCAGCAGGTGGGCTGAAGGTAAGCGCGAAGGGCAGCGCGGCAAGGCCGGCGCCGCCAGCCAGCGCCGCCAGCCCCGGCCATGCGCGTCGCCAGTCGAGGCCCCCGTCACTGCGCCAGCCGGTCAGCAGAGCGCCCGCGCAGATCGCAGCGTAGGTCGGCGCGTCCCAGGCGTTCAGGCTGTAGAGTGTGCCCACGACGGCCCCGGCACAGGCCGCCAGCGCCATCGGCGCGCCACCGGCGGCCAGACCCAGGGCCAGGGCCAGCGCCAGCAGGTTCACCGGCATCGCCAGAACGTGGGGGTGCAGGTCGCCCAGATAGAGGCTAAACGCCGGAAACTCGGTGATCGCATAACGCCGCTCCGTGCTGCCATCGGGCAGGCGCACGTCGTCGTAGACGGCCCGCGAAGGCCGGAACCAGTCGAACGCCTCCGGCGGGGCCGGCTGGATGGCGTTGAATCCCGGCCCATCCCAGCCCGGCGGCACGGGTCGGCTCAGGCGCAGAGTTTCGGCACCGCCGAGGCGCTGGGCCAGGGCCTCCACAAGCTGGTCGGCGTCAAGGGCGCGCGCCAGGTGTGAGCCTGTGAGAAGGTGCAGCGCGGCAGACTGGTTGCCCGCCATCAGGGTTAGCACCAGGGCGAGCAGCGCCAGTCCCGACGCCCCCCGCCCGTGTGCTGCCGGCGTCAGCGCCGCCAGGGCTATGGCCAGGTAGGCTACACCGGTGACCGTCAGGGCTACGACCAGAGCGAAGCCCAGGTTGAAGGCGAGGGCCGCTTCTGTTCCGGTGACCAGCGCAAGCGCGCCCACGCTCACATAGCCGAGGTAGTAGTAGTTGATACCAAACCCGGCGAACCAGGGGTCCAGCGGCGGAAAGCGCGGATAGCGCAGCACCGCGTTGAGGATAGCGATCTCCATGGGCTTCTCGGTGCCGGTGAGCGCCGGGCCAACCGCGCCGTGCCAGCGCAGCAGCGCGCCCGCAAACAGCCCGGCCACAAAGATGAGTTCCCAGGCCGCCACGGCACGCCAGGCCAGGTGCAGCGGGGGAACACGGCCTTCGCGCCTGGCCCGGGTCCAGGCGCCCCACCCACCCAGCAGCAGCCCGAGCCACAGCGTCACCACCAGGGGCGCCCCGAAAGGCGCCAGCCCGGCCACAGCAATCACCCAGCTCCCCAGGGTGATCAGGAGCAGCCCGATGATTTTCGCTAGAGGATAGCCGCCCAGCGGTAGCCGTCGCAGGAGGAGCAAGGAGAACGGTAGACCGGCCAGCCCCGCGGCCTGGACCGCCAGCCACCAGCGCAGCACCAGCGGGTCAAGAAAGGCGCGCGCATCGTGCAGCAGAGGCTCCACGGCCCCGGGCCAGGCAGCCCGGAGGACCACCAGCGCCAGTCCCGCCGCCGCGCCGCCGAAAACGGCGACGCGGGGCGAGCGGCCCGAAAGGCGCAGGACGGCCGCGATCAGCAACGGCGCGCCGCCCAGGACCAGCCAGTCAAATGCCAGGGGAAGGCGGAACAGACGCGCGACCGGCGCGATCCGCACCTCGGCCAGCGCCATACCCAGATGCCGGCCCTCGATGTGCGCCAGGGGCGCCGCCCGGAGTCGCAGGTCCAGCCAGCCCGACGGATCGGGCGAGGCGACCAGAAGGGCGTAGCGACGGAGTTGCGGCAGCGGCGTCCCCGGGGGCAGCGGGACGCGCGTCGTTCCGGCTTCGAGCTGCACACCGGCGCCGGGAGCCACCGCGCCGCGCAGCGTCACAATGCCCGGAAGCCTATCTGCGGCGAGGCGCAGCTCCGCTTCGGGGGCAATGCTCCAGCGCCACGGGCCGGAAGGACCCTCCTCGAGCGGACCGAAGCCGGTAGGACCGCTCCGGTCAGGCCAGGTGGCCGGTTGAACCGTCACCCCCCCGGCAGCCTGCCAGAGGATCGGCACGGCCAGCGCGGGCAGAAGTAGCAGCCACAGATAAGCCCATCGCCGCATAGCGCCATTCTACTACATACGGGCTGTAGAGAACCCTGGCTTCCCCACCCTCCAAACAGTGCCGGGGCCGCCTGCTACCTCTGAGTTTAAGGGCGGACAGAACATCCGAGCCAACGTGGCTTGTACCGCATTGGAACGCCTCCGCGCGCGGCTCTGGTCTCCCCTCAATCCGCGCTGGCCACCGTCGGCGCCGCGGCTACTGCTTGCCGCCCGGGGAGCGTGAGTGCCAGCAGGGCCACCAGCAGGCCCAGCGCGGTCGTCCAGAGCATCACCGTCTCGAGACCAACCAGATCCGCCAGGAAGCCGGCGAGAGCTGTGCCAATCGCGCCGCTGGCGAACGTAAAGCCGAGGATCAGACCTGCGGCGAAACCCTGCTTCACCGGTAGCAGCCGCTGCGCATGGACCACGAGCACGCTATGTTGACCGCCGACGAGAAAACCGGCGGCGATGCAGCCCACGAAGGCCGCCCAGATCGGTTGGGCGAGAAGCCCGAACAACCCGGCGGGCACCCCGAGCAACAGCGGCGCCACGGTGGCGATGCGCATGCCATACCGGTCGGCCAGATTGCCGCTCACCAGTTGCCCTACCGCACCCGCGCCCATAAAGGCGCCCGAGAGCAGCCCGAACAGCGCCGGCTCCCAGCCGCGGCTCTGAAAGAGCTGCGGGAGGAACGACATGTACACCTGCTGGATCGAAGAGCGCACCGCGACCAGCGCCACAAAACCGGCGATCAGGGCCACACTCGCCACCGTCCACGCGCCGGCAGCGCCGGTAGCGCCGGGCGGCTTGCCCCGGCGAGGGGCGAGGCCAGCCTCATCGTGGCGAGCGCGCAGCAGCATCAGCGCAGGGATCAGGGCCAGCAGCGTCAGAGGAAGCAGACCGGGCGCTCCAGAGTGCCCGGTCAAGGCGCCGGCGAGGAACGGGCCGACGGCCAGCCCGAGCTGGCCGAAGAAAAAGAACGTTGATGTCGCGCTGGCGGCCCGCTGCGGAATCGCCGAAGCTGAGGCCGCCGTACCGATGGGGTGGAACAAACCGCTGCCCAGGGGCGCCAGCATAAACACAGGCAGGAGCAAGGCCCAGGTAGGCGCGACCGCCACCAGGGCGAAGAACAGGGCCACCCAGGCCAGACCCGCCCCGGCCAGAACCATCCAGCGACCGGCCAGCCGGTCGGAGAGCCAGCCGAAGACCGGTTGCGAGAGCGAGCCAATCAACAAGTAGGCCGTTAGCGCCGCGCCAATCTGTGCATAGCTCAGGCCCAGGGGTTCGCGCAGCACCGCCAGGAGCACTGCGCCACTGCTGTTGAGGACATCGATGGCGAAATGGCCGCTTACAACGGCCCGAAAGATCCGGTTTTTGAACATACCCCTGTGCGCCGATCGCTCTGGCGCGCGCTCCTTTCTTTCAGGACGGCTGATACCATTTTAGATTGCCGATTTTTGATTGTGGATTACAATCCCGGGCATTACTGTGCACTATCGCAGCTCGGGTTATGCGGAATGTTCAACAGAAATTGGTATGATTATGAAAAGAAGGGGAAACCGGGTTTCCCCACGCCACTCCCTGCGGGAGGGCGAAGCCCTCCCGGGAGTATCCCTCAGATGACCCTGGGGAAACCCGGTTTCCCCAACCCTCGCCCTGCGCGAAGGGCGGGGGCGGGCGCAGCCCCTCAAAAATAACCCTGTTTTCACCCTGGCAGGGTGCGGCGCAGCCGCACAGGCGTCTAACGCTCAAACACGACCCTTCCCTCGACCAGGGTCATCGCCGCAGTGATGGCAGGAAGCTCGGCGGGGCTGCTACGGAAGGGGTCGCCGGTTAGCACTGCCAGATCGGCGAGCATACCCGGGGCGATGCGGCCCTTCTCAGCACTTTCGCCACTGGCGAGCGCCGGCCCCACGCAGTACGCCTCCAGCGCCTCGGCGACGCTCAGTCGCTGCTCAGGGTACCAGCCACCCTCGGGGTAGCCATTGGGGCGTTGCCGGGTCACCGCGGCGTGGAGGCCCATCCAGGGGTTCATCGTCTCCACCGGCGCGTCGGAGCCGAAGGCCAGGGTTGCCCCACTATCGCGCACGCTACGCCAGGCGTAGGCCAGGGCGCAGCGTGATCCCCACAGGGCCTCGGCCATCTCCATATCGCTGGTGGCGTGGATCGGCTGCATCGAAGCGATGACCTCCAGTTGGGCCAGGCGGGCTACGTCGCGGGGGTGGAGCACCTGCACGTGCTCGATACGGTTGGGTAGGGACAGCGGCGCCACGGCGCCGCCGGGCGCGCGCCGGTCGGCAGCGGCGCGTTCGAGCGCGTCGAGCACCCGCCGGTTGGCGGCATCACCAATCGCGTGGACGGCTACGGCGATGCCGTGGGCATTGGCGCGGCGAATGGTCGCCTCGAGCGTCTCCGGCTCGATGGTGGCAATACCGGTGTGGCGGCGGCCCTCATAGTGGGTGAGCATCTCGGCGCTCTCGGAGCCGAGCGAACCGTCGGCGAAGAGCTTGAGTCCGCCGATGCGCAGCCAGCGATCGCCGAAGCCGCTGCGCAGGCCAAGGGCAATCGCCGCCTCCAGGTGGGGCTGAGCCAGGTGGAGCAGACAGCGCAGGGGCAACTCGTCCCGCGCGCGCAGCGTCTGCAGATCGCGCAGCGTGTCGGGAGCGGTGGCATGGTCGGGAGTTGGCGGCACGTGGATCGAGGCAATGCCGTAGCTGAGCGCCTCGTGGATGGCTAGGCGCAGGGCGTTGAGGCGTTCCGCTTCGGTCAGTTCGGGTTCAACCCTGCGCACCAGATCCATCGCGGTCTCGATGAGAATGCCGGTCGGCTCGCCATCGCGGTCACGCTGGATCACGCCCCCGGGGGGATCGGGGGTCGCCGCGCTGATACCGGCAAGTCGCAGGGCCATGCTGTTGACCCAGATCGAATGCCCGTCTTTGCGGAGAAGCACGGCGGGATGCGCGGGGCAAACCACGTCGAGATCGGCCCGGGTGGGCCAGCGGCGCCCCCAGGCCACGTGATCCCAGCCGCTGCCGCGCAGCCAGGCCCCTGCCGGCAGCGTCACGGCCCGGTCGGCAATCAGGCCGAGGGCCTCCTCCAGGCTGGCGACGCCGGCCAGGCGCACTTCCATACTGGCCAGGCCCTGCAAGGTGATGTGCACATGCGCGTCGGTGAGCGCCGGCACCACTGCGCGGCCCTGGAGGTTGAGCGAGTCGCCGCGCAGGCCGGCCACCGCCGCCTGCACCCGTCCAACACTGCCCACGGCGTAGATACGCCCATCGCGGATGGCCAGCGCCTGCGCGGTGGGCGCCTCGGCAGTGAACGTGTAGATCGGTCCGTTGTATAGCACCAGAACTGAAGCCATAGCCTGCTCCGCGCCCTGTGACGAGCCTTCGCGCCCCCGTGCGATTTCGCAGATGACAGATTTGCGCTTGTAGATTGGGCGTGGCGCATCTGGACGAGGGCGACGTTACGCTGATGCCCGAACAGATCGCCTGGAAGTGCACCGGGTACGCTGTATCGTACTCCCGTTGGGAAGAAGCTGTCAAACCGGCCGCCAGACGTGCGTGTTCACATGTGGGGTAAGGCGTCACCCCGGGAGCGCGGGCGTCCCGCCTGCAAGGGCCTGGATGCGGGCAAGATGCCCGCGCTCCCAGGAGAAGTGTGAACTCGTAGGCCGGACCTGTGGTATGATTCCTGCGGACGGAACAGGAGGAACCCGGGGTTCCCCACCCTCCTCCCGGCAGGGTGGCAAGCCCTCCATGCCGGGAGGGTTTGGGAGGGCTGCACCCTCCCAGCAACAATCCACCAGCAGGGAGGGTTTGGGAAAGCGCAGCCTCCCGGAAGAATGCCGCCGTGAATATGTTGAAGTATGCCTCAGGGCGCGGGATGCGCCGCACGAGCAGGAAAGCACTCGATGCACACCACCCTCTATCTGATCCGCCACGGCGAAACCGACTGGAACCTCACCGGACGCTGGCAGGGGCATACCGATGTGCCGCTCAACGCCGTCGGCTGGCGCCAGGCGCAGTTGCTCGGGCAGCGTCTGGCCCGCGAGGGGCCGCGTTTCGATGCCCTCTACAGCAGTGATCTGGCCCGGGCGTCGCAGACGGCCCACGCGGTCAGCGCGGCCCTCGGCGCAGCGGTGCGGCTCACCTCCGGGCTGCGCGAGATCGATCTGGGCACGTGGAGCGGCCATACAACCGCCGAGTTGCAGGCCCTCTACCCCGATGACTTCGCCCGCGTGGCCGCCGGCGAAGACATTCCCCGCGGCGGCGGCGAGTCGATCCGCGCCATGCGCCAGCGCGTCGTAACCGCTGTTGAACGGATCATCGCCGAGCATCCCGGGGCGACTATCGGCGTCGTGACCCACGGCGGCTGCATCCGCGCCCTGCTGTCGCATGCGGTCAGCCTCGACGGCAATGAGTTCCAGCACTTTCCGCACATCGGCAACACCTCAATCAGCGTGGTTCGCATTGGCGCCCGGGGTTGGGAGACGATCGTCGTCAACGATATGGCCCACCTGGAGGCGACCCACGATCCCGAGATGATCTCCGCGCCCCCCGATGACGCCGAGCAGCCTCAGGCGCTGTAGCCGCCTCGCATGGACGACCGTTGCTACTACGTCGAAACCCCCGAGGTTGTGCCCATCAGCTACACAGTTGCCGGGGCGGCCTCGCGTTGTCTGGCAGCAACGGTTGATACGCTGCTGATCCTGCTGCTACAGATCGTCCTCAGTGTCATCGCCCTCTCCCTGGACGCGCTGAGCGACGTGATCGCCAGAGCAGACACGGTTGTGTTCGCCGTCTGGGCCATTATGGCCTTTGTGCTGCTCTGGGGCTACTACCTGCTCTTTGAACTGCTCTGGTCAGGGCAGACGCCTGGCAAACGGCTGATCGGACTGCGAGTGCTGCGCGAGGGTGGCCGGCCGATCGACTTTAGCGCCTCGGCCGTGCGTAACCTGGTGCGCGCGGTGGATTTTCTGCCGTTCGCCTATGGCCTGGGCGTTGTGGTTATGTTTGCCGACCCGCGGGCGCGTCGGCTGGGCGATCTGGCCGCCGGTACGCTGGTCGTGCGCGAGGGGCTGCCGATCACTCTGGCCGATCTGACCCATAACACCCTGGCAGTTGCACTCCCGCCACGCGCGCCCGAAGCGCCGCCGCGCCCCCTCCTGCCTGACCTGCACCTCCTCGCCTCAGCCGACTACGCGCTGGCCGAGGAGTTTCTCCGCCAGCGCGGTCAACTCGGCCCCGGTCCCCGCGCCGAGCTGGCCGCTAGCCTGGCCGCCACCCTGCGCGCCCGCCTCGGCCTCATCTCCGCCGGCGACCCCGAGCGCTTCATCGAACACCTGGTACGCGAATACCGCGTCGCTTATGCCCCGCGAGACGAGGGAGAAAGCTAGCGCAGGCTCAGACGAGCGGTGCGCGACCCGGCGCGACGTGGCCGCTGTTCGCGCCGCAGCTTCAGCTCGTCAGCCACTCCGGGTGCTCCGGCGTCCAGATCTCTACGTTCGGCAGCCGACGGAACCAGGCCGCCTGACGCCGGATGAAAGCGTGCGTGTCGAACTTCAGGCGCTCGATGCAGGTCGCCAGACTGGCGGCGCCCTCGAAGTAGGCGCGGAACTGGATGTAGCCCAGACTGGACATTGCCGGCAAGTGCCAGCCGTAGCCTGCGGCCAGTAACCCGGCCACCTCGTCCACCAGTCCAGCGGCGATCATCGCCTCCACCCGGGCGTCAGCGCGGGCATAGAGTTCATCGCGCGGGCGGGTGAGCCAGATCGTGCGGATCTGATAGGGCGGCGCCTCGCGCCGCTGCTGGGCAGAAATGGGCTGACCCGTCAGCATGTAGACCTCCAGGGCGCGCACCACGCGACGCACGTTCGTAGCGGGGATGCGCGCCGCGGCGACCGGGTCAACCGCAGCCAGGCGGGCGTGGAGCGCCTCGGCCCCGGCTTCGGCAGCCTGCCGCTCCAGAGACGCGCGTAGCTCGGGCTGCGGCGCGACCCGGGGGATCTGCCAGCCCTCCAGCACCGCCGCCAGGTACTGGCCTGTCCCACCCACCAGCAACGGCACCCCCCCCCGTGCCATGATGTCCGCAATGGCCGCCCGTGCCAGCTCCTGGTAGGTAGCCAGCGAGAAATCTTCGTCGGGATCGCGAATGTCAATTAGATGGTGTCGAACGGCAGCGCGCTCCTCCGGTGTCGGCTTTGCCGTACCGATGTCCATCTTTCGGTAGATCTGTCGCGAATCAGCCGAGACGATCTCGCCACCCATCCGGCGCGCCAGCGCGATGGCCAGGGCCGTCTTGCCGACCGCAGTCGGCCCGACAATGGCAAGCAGGGGCGGCAGCGCAGTGGATGGCGCGTCTTTCACGGAATCGTGTACAGTTCCAGTCCAGTGTAACTCCAGCGTGTTACACTGTACCATGAGAGATGCGATGTGTGGCCGGCAGGGAGCTGTCTGCAATTGGACCCGGGCAGGACTGCAATCCTCCCCGCTGGGGGTTTAGGGATGGACAGAACGTATGAGCGCCGACGGGCGTTATGGCGTGGAGATGCGCTGGTTGGCTCCCGCCCCCTGCCCCTCTCCAACTTCGCTGGAGAGCCTGCGCTGAGCCTGTCGAAGCGGGGAGACCAGAGCTATGCGCGAGGGCGTTCCAATGCGGTCCAAGCTACGTTGGCTCGGATGGTCTGTCCGCCCGTAAACCGCTGGGGGAGGAAGCCAGGCTCCACCCAGCGGAGAGAGGCTGAGAGGGGGACGGAATGCTCCAGAGCCTCCCCGCCGGCAGGGGCGCAGGGAAACCCGGTTTCCCCTGTGTTCATATCAGATGTCTTGCGGCTGCGCCGCACCACGACAGGAATGAAAATGGGTTTTTCTTGGGAGGGCGAAGCCCTCCCAAACCCTCCCGCGGGCGGGCTATTTTCACCTCAGATGTCTTGCGGCTGCGCCGCACCACGACAGGATGAACACGGCTTTTTTCCTGAGGGCTGCGCCCTCCAGCACTCTCCCGCCGGGCAGAGGGTTGGAGAAGCGTAAGTTTCCCATTTTCATAGCGATGAGGACTTTGTGACCCAATCTCTATCTTCATTCCAGCCAGATATGGAAGCCATCGTCACCCTCCGCGCCCGTGACGGGCGCGAGGTGCGGGTGCGGCATATGCGGCGCGAGGACGCCGAGTTACTCACGCGCATGTTCTACCGGCTCTCCCCCGAAACCCGCTACCGGCGCTTCTTCGTGCCGCTCAACGACGTTGATGAAGAGCGGGTACGCCGCGAGGCCGCCCGCCTGGCGACGATTGACCCTGAACGGGAGACGGCCCTGATCGCCGTGGCTGACGAAGACGGACGCGAGGAAGCCGTCGCGGTGGCCCGCTTCGCGCGCCTCGTTGAACACGACGCAACCTGCGAAGCCTCGATTGTCATCCGTGACGACTACCAGGGGGTTGGGATCGGCCGCCAACTCTTCGACCTCCTGGTGCAAACGGCCCTGGTTCGCGGCTTCCGCCATATGATCCTGCTTACCCACGCCGACAATACCGGCATGATCGCCCTCGTCCAGGGCCTCGGTATGCCCTACGAGGGGCGTTTCAGCTCCGGTCTGTACGAGATCGATCTGCAATTGACCAGTTTTTGTAAGCCGGTATTCCCCTTTACTGCTCCCGAGGAATCTCAGAACGGCTGAGGTGAACATACGGGGAAACCGGGTTTCCCCGCCTGCGGTGAGCCTGTCGAACCGCACCCCTGCCTGTGGGGCGCCAGCCACTCCCACCAGCGGTTGGGACATGGGGAAACCCGGTTTCCCCACCTGCGGTGAGCCTGTCGAACCGCACCCCTGCCTGTGGGGCGCCAGCCGCTCCCACCAGCGGTTGGGACATGGGGAAACCGGGTTTCCCCAACCCCCTGCCTGTGGGGAGGGTTTGGGAGGGCGCAGCCCTCCCAGGAAACAACCTGCCCACGGGAGGGTGTGGGAGAGCGCAGCTCTCCCGGGCATCGCGCAGCGCATCGGGGACGCCCGGCCGGCCCGGCGCCCCGGCCTGGAGGGAGGGTCCTGGTAGAACCCCGGTCATTCAATTCCCGCGGAGGTGATCTATGCGGATTGTGAAGCATCCCAACATCCAGAGCTTCGTCGAACGGGCTATGCCATTGCTGCTGGCCCACGAGGCTCACAACCATCTGATCCTCGGCCTCTGCGCGGAACTGATGCACAACCCCGAAACCTTCGGGCCAGAGGCGCCGCTGCTGTTCACGGTCGAGGAAGCGGGCGCGATCGTGTTCGCGGCGCTGCAAACGCCGCCCAACAAGCTGGTGCTGTCACACACGCGGCACACTGGAGCCATCGAGGCCCTGGCGGAAGAACTGAGCCATGTGGAGCGCCCGCTCCCCGGCGTGATCGGCCCGCGCTCCGTGGCCGAGCCGTTTGGCCGCTACTGGGCCGCGCGCAGCGGTGGGCGCGTCGAGCAGGGCATGCCGCAGCGGATCTACCAGCTTACAGCCGTGCATCCACCTGCTCCGCCGCCGGGCCATCTGCGCCTGGCTACCGAAGCTGACCGCCCGCTGCTGGAGGAGTGGTTCAGCGCCTTCCGCGCCGAGGTCTATCCCGGCGCCGCGCCGAGTGACAGCCAGCGCACCGTCACCCGCTGGCTGACCTCGCCGGATCGCCAGTTGTACCTGTGGGAAGTGGACGCGCCGGTGGCTATGGCTGGCGTTGCCGGTCCCACTCCGCATGGTATTCGCATCAGCGCCGTGTATACACCGCCGGCCTTTCGGCGGCGTGGCTACGCCAGCGCCCTGGTGGCCGCCATCAGCCAGGTTCAGCTCAGTGCCGGAAAGCGCTGCTGCTTCCTGTACGCCGATCTGAACAATCCGACCTCGAACCATGTCTATCAGGCCGTCGGTTTTGCACCGGTGGTTGATAGTGTTGAGCTGCGTTTTGTTCCCTGCACAGGATGACGCGCAAATGCCACGTCATCCTCCCGGTGCGAAGGGCCTGCCGCCCTGCCGGGAGAGGAGGAGCGGCTGTGGCCCAAAAAACTACCCGTGAAAGGTTGGGGAAGCCCGGTTTCCCCGAGGTTGCGTCAGCTATGCTCATATGAGCGCCTGACATGCGATTCGTGCTATACTGATCTTAGAATAGCTTGCCCGCGGGAGATTGCCCGCACCCTCCACGCTGGGTCGGGCTGCGCCCTCCCAAACCCTCCCGGTGGGGAGTGCGTGCCACCCCCACAGGCAGGGGCGTGGGGAAACCCGGTTTCCCCATCTGTTCACATCAGCCCTGTGGCGCGCGGCGCAGCCGCGTGGAAGCCCATTTGTGCGGATCGTCACCTGTGTGATCTTCTCCTGAGAACCAGATTACCGCATGCGTGCCATTGTCTTCGACCAGCCGGGCGACCCCGACGTGCTCCGCCTCGATATTGCGCCCGATCCTCAGCCATCCGCCGACGAGATCCTGGTACGGGTCCATGCCACGGCCGTGAACCGGGCCGACCTGCTTCAGCGCCGCGGCGCCTATCCCCCGCCCCGCGGCGCCTCGCCGATCCTGGGGCTGGAACTTGCCGGTGAGGTGCTCGAGCCGGCAGGCCCCTGGCGAACGGGCGACCGCATTATGGCCGTAGTGACGGGGGGTGGATATGCCGAACTGGCCACAGTGCCCATCGGCATGGCCATGCCCGTCCCTCCGTCGTTGTCGTTCGAAGAAGCCGCAGCCATCCCCGAAGCCTTTATCACTGCCTTTCTCAACCTCTTTACCCTCGGGCGGCTCCAGGCTGGCGAAAGTGTGCTGGTGCACGCCGGAGCCAGCGGGGTCGGCACGGCGGCCATTCAACTGGCCCGCGCCGCCCGGGCGCGGGTGTTCGCCACGGCGGGAACCAGGGCAAAGCTGGACCTGTGCCGCGAACTGGGCGCCGAGCTGGCGATCGATTACCACGAGGAAGATTTCCGCGAGCATGTGATCGCCGCAACCCACGAACGTGGCGTGGATGTGATCCTCGACTTTGTGGGCGCGCCCTACTGGGAATCCAACCTGGCTTCTCTGGCCATTGGTGGACGCCTGATGCTGATCGGGTTCCTGGGCGGTTCCTCCGGGCAGCTCGACCTGGGGCCGATCCTCTCGCGCAGCCTGACCGTTACCGGCACCACGCTACGACGCATGCCCCTCGACCGCAAGATTGCCCTCACGCGCGCCTTCAGCGAGTTTGCCCTGCCCCGCTTCGAACGCGGCGAGCTGCGCCCGGTGGTTGATGCGATCTACCCCCTCGACCGGGCTGCCGAGGCCCATCGCGTGCTTGAAGCGAATCGCAATGCCGGCAAGGTTGTGCTGCGCGTTGGACCCTGATGTGCAGAGGATGAGGATCGTCTACGCAGGCTGGAGGGAGTAGCCTGCCAGCCTGGCGCCGGAGGCCCGGGCCGGAAGGGGCGTGGAACCCGGATTCTTCAAAGGGTTTCACCTGAGGTGAAAATAGCCCCCGCGCGGGAGGGTTTGGGAGGGCGCAGCCCTCCCAAGAAAAACCCATTTTCATCTTGTCGTTGTGCGGCGCAGCCGCATGGATGACTGCTATGGTATGGGTTTTCTGATTCGGAAAATGCCTGAATGGGCCAATGAAATAGGCCAACGAATGGGAAACGAATAAACGAATAAACGAATGTTAAAGGTGTGCCTGATTCTTCCAGGGGGGCGTGCCGACCCATCAGCCGCGCGCACGGGCGCCATGATCCGCGAAGGCCGTGAACGCGACAGTCTCGTGATACCTCTTGAAACCAGGGTTCCCCGATAGCAATCAAAAGCGATGGTAGCGCGAAAAAGTCCTGGGGGCGGGGCGCCTCGCCATCGGACGCCTGCGAGGGCGAGACGCCTCACTCCCAGGTCGTCCCAGGACCTTTTTGCCCTAACAAGCGATTCTCCTCGAAGGACACAGCCCTCCCAGCCCTCCCTGGGGAAGGATACAGTCGTCTCGTCTACGGGCGGGTTGGAGGCCCGCGCACATGTGTTGAACAGGGATCACGCACACCGACAAGAGTCGTGACAGATAGTTCCGTTGTAATTGGCAGCGATATAATAACAAGAAGACATCCATAGCCTGGGAACGCGACTCGCTCCACCCACTCTGAACCGATCCACAGGCAACAGTGCCTGAGCTTCGAGAGTGCGCTCGAATATACATATCAGGAGCAGTTCATATGGGCAAGGACACGCTGACGATCACCGACAATCGCACGGGCAAGACGTATGAGATCCCGATCGAACATAATACGATTCGGGCTACCGACCTGCGCAAAATCCGCGTCTCCGAGGATGACTTTGGGTTGATGTCCTATGACCCGGCGTTCATGAACACCGCGGCGTGCAAGAGCACGATTACCTACATTGACGGCGACAGGGGCATTCTGGAGTATCGTGGCTACCCGATTGAGCAACTGGCTGAGCAAAGCACCTACCTTGAAGTAGCCTATCTGCTGATCTACGGCGAGTTGCCGAGCCGGGAGCGCCTGGAGTGGTGGAAGTATCGCATCAGCCGGCACCTGTTCCTCAACAACAGTCTGGTCGAACTGATCCAGGCCTTCCGCTACGACGCCCACCCCATGGGCATCCTGATCAGCTCCGTCGCGGCTATGTCCACCCTGTATCCCGAAGCCAAGAACATCAACGACCCCGCCGTGCGCGAGAAGCAGATCTGGCGCATTATTGGCCAGATCCCGACGATTGCGGCCTTCGCTTACCGCCACCGCATCGGGCGGCCTTTCAACCTCCCCGACAACTCGCTGAGCTACACCGCCAACCTGCTGTACATGATGGATTACATGAACCAGCGGGATTACGAGGTGAACCCGGTGCTGGCAAAGGCCCTCGATGTGCTGTTCATCCTGCACGCCGATCACGAACAAAACTGCTCGACCTCAACCATGCGCGGCGTTGGCTCGAGCCGGGGCGACCCCTACTGCGCCCTCTCGGCGGCGACGGCAGCGCTGTACGGCCCGCTCCACGGCGGCGCGAATGAGGCAGTGCTGCGGATGTTGCAGGAAATCGGCACCAGGGCCAATGTGCCGGCCTTCATCGAAAAGGTGAAGAAGGGTGAGCGACTGCTGATGGGTTTCGGCCACCGCATCTACAAGAACTACGACCCGCGCGCCAAGATTATTCGCAAGGTGGCCTATGAGGTCTTCGAGGCGACGGAGATGAATCCGCTGCTGGAGATCGCGGTGGAGCTGGAGCGCATCGCCCTGCAGGATGAGTATTTCATCTCGCGGAAGCTCTACCCGAATGTGGACTTCTACAGCGGCCTGATTTATCAGGCGCTGCGCTTCCCGATCGAGTACTTCCCCTTCCTCTTCGCCATCCCCCGCGCATCGGGCTGGCTGGCGCAGTGGCAGGAGATGCTCGCCGATGAGGAGCAAAAGATCACTCGCCCGCGGCAGATCTACCTCGGCCCGGCCCGCCGCGATTACGTGCCGGTAGATCAGCGCTGATCGTATGCCTCCAGAGGCAGGGTTTCGCCGGGAGGGCTTGCCCCCCCGGTGAAACCCTCCATTCGCGCCCCGTTGCAGTACCAGCCGTCTAAACTGTCCCGACGAACAGGGGAGGCCCAGACCTCCCAGAAACAAGCCCCCGGCGGGGAGGGTTTGGGAGGGCTGCGCCCTCCCAAGAACACGTATGTTCATGCTGGTGTTATGCGGCGCAGCCGCAGGGACGGCTGGAGGGCAACGTCCTCTCGGACTCTCCCGCTGATTGCCGCAGGCACCCCGGTGGTGTAACTCGGCGCCCCTGCATCGCATCAGATCAATGATTCCAGGCTGCCGGACGCGCAGGCTAGAGGGATTGCCATTGCACCCCTTCCGACCAGTACCGGGTGGCCTGGCGCATCGGCCTCCCGGCGGGCAGGGGCGCGGGCAGTCTCAAGTTTCGCGGTTTGCCACTCCGGCGGGCAGGGGGTTGGGGGAAACCCGCTTTCCCCATATTCATATCAGGAGTGCCAGCTATGACCGATCAGCCATCGCTCCACGTGGCGGCGGGCGACCAGGAGCGAGTCTCGGCTCGTCCACGGTTGCAGTACTTTCCCATCTCCTTCTTCGCGGCGGTGCTCGGCATGACCGGCACAACCATCGCCCTGCAGCGCGCAGAGCGCTTCCTGGGGTTGCCGCCCGGCCTCAGCGGTATTCTGCTGGTGGTGTCAATAGCGATTTTTCTGGTGATCACCGTCCTCTACGCGCTGAAGGCAGCGCGGTTTCCCGACGCTGTTAAGCGCGAGTTCGCTCATCCCGTCAAGATCAATTTCTTTCCAACCATTTCGATCAGCCTGCTGCTCTTTGCCATCGCCTTTCTGCGCCTGAACAGCGATCTGTCGCGCGTGCTCTGGATAGTGGGCGCGGCCATCCACCTTGTGTTCACCATCGTCATTCTCTCGGCCTGGAAGCAGCGAACGACGTTTCAGATCCAGCATGCCAACCCCGTGTGGTTCATTCCGGTGGTGGGCAACATCATCGTTCCCATCGCCGGGGTTGAGCATGCCCCGGCTGAGGTGTCCTGGTTTTTCTTCAGCATCGGCCTGATCTTCTGGCTGGTGCTGCTAACCGTCGTGCTCTACCGGGTGATCTTTTACCCGCCCCTGGCCGAGCGCCTGATGCCGACGCTGTTCATCCTGGTTGCGCCGCCCGCGGTTGGCTTCGTTTCCTATCTCAGGCTGATGGAACAGGAGGCTGGCGCCCCGGCGCTGGATGGGTTTGCCAGGATTCTGTACTATGTGGCTCTGTTCATCTTCCTCTTGCTCCTGGCGCAACTGCGTCAGTTTGTGAGGCTGCCGTTCTATATCTCCTGGTGGGCCTATTTGTTCCCCACGGCGGCGATCACCATCGCAACGATCCTGATGGCGTCTCGCACGAACATGCTCTTTTTTCAGGTTCTGGCCTATGTGTTACTGGCTGGATTGGGGGCGTTGATCCTTATGCTGCTGTTCCGAACGGCCGCGGCGATTGTGCAGCGCAGGATCTGCGTTGAGGAGGAGTAGAGCCGCGGCGGCGCTGCGGCTCCTGCGCCTGGAGACGCGCAGCGATGCTGCGTCGCTACGCCTCGTTCCCGGGAAGGTGCAGCCCCCCAGACCCTCCCCTCAGGAGGGCGTGGGGAAACCCGGTTTCCCCATATGTTCACATCAGGCTCTTCGCTCGGGCGCGAATGTGTTCGACGGCGAGCGGGCCACCGTGACCGACGTGCCAGGTATGCGCGGGGAGACTCAGCGCCAGTTCCAGGCTCGCCCGCTGTTGAACCGGGTCGTTGAGCACATAGGGTGGATTGGGGAGTGTCGCATTCAGCAACCCGCCGAGGAAGCCGCCGCGCAGCAAATCGCCGGCGATCAGGTTGCCGTCGGGCAAGGGGAGCACAATGTGCCCGGGGCTATGCCCGGGGGTGTGTACGGTACGGGCGTCGAGGCCGTAAGGCGCGAGGTCGAACGATCCCTCGAAGGTGATATCCGGCTCCAGCGGGGGCGTGCGCGAGGGCATGAACCACATCAACATGCGGCCCTCGATCCCAACACTCTGCACCATACGCGGATCCAACCCCTGGCGCAAGAGGGGCAGGTCGGCGCGGTGGACGGCCACCGGCGCGCCGGTGGCCTCCCGCAGCGCAGCGGCGCCGCCGATGTGGTCGAAGTGGCCGTGGGTCAGCAGGATCAGCCCGATGTCGCCGGGCGCGATGCCAGAGCGCGCGGCGGCGCGCAGAATGGCTGGCCCGTCGCCGGGGGCGCCGCTATCAACGATGATCCAGCGTTCTCCGCGCACCAGGAAGACGTTGGCAAGGAACAGCTTGATGGTGATGATTTGTGGCATGGGGTTGGGTCACTATCTTCCATAAGGTCATGCGCAGGAGGGTTCGGGCGTAGAGGCGCGACGCCGCTGCGCCTCTACGCCCTCCCAGGAATAGGTATGTTCCTTCTGGCGTTGCGTGGCGCAGCCGCATGGACGGCTGACATGCTATGACACCTCGCGCGCCACCGGCATCAGGCGTCCGATCCGCTCGGCAATCGTATCGGCGGTCACGTCCAGGTAACTACGTCCATCCTCGACGTAGCGCGTCGCATCGAGGTAGCTGCCGCGGCCGGTGTGGCACATCGGGCCGAGGCAGACCTGTTCGATCTTACCGCTTGCCAGCGCCCGGTTCCACTGGGTGCCGCCGAAGATCGGCCAGCGGGCCGGGAAGATCAGGTCACTCAGGCGGTGCCAGCGGTCCTTCGTTCCGTACAGATGTATCAGGGCGCTGATGCGGCTGAGGCTGTCGCTGGAGTTCATAATGCCGCCCAGGGAGATAACCTGCACAGGCGCGTGCAGGGTGGCCTGGATATAGCCCGATGTGCCCAGGGCAATCTGTCCGCCTCCGCTGTAGCCCAGGAGCGTGACCGACGCGCCGCTGCCCAGCACGTAGCCGTGGCGCAGCAAGGCCTGAATGATCATTTCGGCCACGCCGTAGTTGTACATCGGGCCGTAGCGCCGGTCGGCCGAAACGGCGACGTGGAGCACGTTCCGCAGGTTGATCAGGCGCCCGACCCGCCGCAGCGGGCTTTTCTTGTTGAGCCGCAGGGAGTTGAGCCAGGCCCAGAACCAGGCCAGGTTGCCCTCGCTGGTCATGCCCACGTTGGCGAAGGAGTAGGCGAAGACATCGGTAACGATCACCAGGCCCGGAACGCGATCAGCCACCGCGTCGAGCAGAGCGTCCTCGTAGGGGGTCGAGAACTCGCCGGAGATGTCGTCAACCCCCGACAGGTACACCAGGAACGGCCCGGCGGCGGGCGGGTCAGGCGGCTGGAGGTGGGTCTGCGGGGTAGCAGTGCGCCACCCGGCCCACCAGATCAATACCGAGACGGGAATGGCAATCGCAAAGAGGAGGAACAGGATCAGCAGGATCAGGCCTAACCATGTCAAGGCGGTAATCATTGCTTGCCTTTGACTACAGGCTCATAACCCGGGATGACCTGCGGCAGTTCTTCGCGTCGGACGAGGTGCGGTTTTCCCGTTGTGACCGCCCAGATGCGGCGGGCGATCGCCTCGGCCGGCTCGCTCAACAGCCAGCGGGCGCCCTCCATCAGCAAGGTGCCCACCAGCGCGCCTGCAGCGGCCTGCCAGTACGTTAGCCCGGTTATGGCCGCGATTGACGCCAGGGCAATACCGAAGCTCCACAGCCGCAGCCCCCAGCGAATGGTTGTACCCATCAGCGGGAGCAGCGTCAGGGCGCCCAGCAGCAACGGCCCGTAGGCGGCGCTCACGGTGACGAAGAACAGTTGCAGGGGCACCTCGACGTTGAACAGCGTTCGCACAGCCAGCCACAGGGCCCACATCCAGATTACGGCGCTCAGCACGAACAGCATTGCTGAAGCCAGTAACCCCAGCACGAAGCGCAGAGGCGTGATGCGGCTCATCAGCAGCGTTACCCCCTGCGTGCCGATGCCCTCGGAAAGCCCCGCCAGGAAGATCAACAGCGTCGCCGCGGCGACCGCCTCGGGCGACAGCAGGAAGGTTAGCCAGTCGATGGGCAGTTTCATCGTGCTGCTCCTTCTATGGTTCACCCTTTATTATATGCTACAGTGTCTGTATCTGGCGTGAACATCGGGGGACCCGGGTTTCCCGATGCCCCTGCCGGTGGGGGCGGCAAGCCCTCCCAAGAGATGAAAGGCACACCGATATGCCCCTGCCGGTGGGGGCGGCAAGCCCTCCCAAGAGATGAAAGGCACACCGATGCTTCTCGAACTCCCCGCCTCGGCGCACGCGACCCTCGAGTGGTCCTGGGAGCGCTGGCAACCCTTCTACGCCGCGCTGGAGGCGGCGCCCATCACCGATCCTGCCGCCTGGCTCGCGGCCTGGTCACAGGTGGCCGATTTGCTGACCGAGACCTATACGCGGCTTCTGGTGGCCACGACCCGCGATACGACCGATAGCGTTGCCGACAGCCGCTTCCGCGCGTTTCTTGCCGATGTGTACCCCCGTGCCATGGCTGCCGACCAGGCCTTGAAGCGCAAGTTCCTCGATGCAGGCGTTGAGCCGGAGGGCTTCGCCGTGCCGCTGCGCAACCTGCGCGCCGAGGCCGAATTGTTTCGCGAGGCGAACCTGCCCTTGCTGACGGAGGAACAACGGCTGGGCAATGAGCACAACCGGATCATCGGCGCGCAGACAATCGAATGGGCGGGCCGCGAACTGACCATCCCTCAGACTGAGCCGCTCCTCGAAGACCCCGATCGCGCCACGCGTGAGGAAGTCTGGCGGCGGGCTGCCGCGCGGCAACTCGCCGATCGCGAGGCGATCAACCGGATCTGGCGTCAACTGCTGGCCCTGCGGCGGCAACTGGCCGCCAATGCCGATCTGCCCGACTATCGGGCCTATGCCTGGCGGCTGCGGCAACGCTTCGACTACGCGCCCGATGACTGCCTGCGCTTCCACGAGGCCATCGAGGCGGTTGCCGTTCCCGCGGCCCGGCGGGTCTACGCCCGGCGCGCCGCGCGCCTCGGTCTCGCCCGGTTGCGCCCCTGGGATACGCACGCTCGCGCCCCCCATGAGGCGCCGCTGCGCCCCTTTCGCGACGGCGCCGATCTGGCCGAACGGGGTGAGGCCGTGCTGATGCGGGTAGACCCGGAGTTGGGGAGCTATTTCGCCACTCTGCGCCGTGAGGAGTTCCTCGACCTCGACAACCGTAAGGGTAAGGCGCCCGGCGGCTATTGCGCCTACTTTCCCGTTGTGCAGCGGCCCTTCATCTTTATGAACGCTGTGGGGCTGCCCGGCGATGTACGCACCCTGCTGCACGAGGCTGGCCACGCCTTCCACGACTTCGAGATGGCGCATCTGCCCTACCACCGGCAGCGCGAAGCGCCCATCGAGTTCGCCGAGGTCGCCTCGATGGCGATGGAACTGCTCGCTGCGCCCTACCTGCGTCGCTCCGATGGCGGGTACTATGAGCCGTCCGAATACGCTCGTGCGCGCATCGAACATCTGGAGGGCATCCTCACCTTCTGGCCCTACATGGCCGTGGTAGACGGTTTCCAGCACTGGGCCTACACCAACCCCGAGACCGCCGATGACCCCGCTGCCTGTGATGCCGCCTGGGACCGGCTCTGGGCGCGATTCATGGATGGAGTCGACTGGAGCGGCCTCGATGCCGAGCGCATGACCGGCTGGCACCGCAAGCAGCATATCTATCGCTACCCGTTCTACTACGTGGAGTACGGTCTGGCCCAGCTTGGCGCGGTGCAGGTGTGGCGCAACGCCATGCGCGACCAGGCGGGCGCAGTGGCAGCCTATCGCCGCGCCCTGGCTCTTGGCGGCGCCGCCCCGTTGCCCGATCTCTTCCACGCAGCCGGAGCGCGCTTCGCCTTCGATACCACGGTGCTGCGCGAGGCGGTGGAGTTGATTGAGGGGGTCATTGATACCCTGGAGCGGGCAGAGGGGTAGCCTTTGCCGAGGTGAACATACGGGGAAACCGGGTTTCCCCACCTGCGGTGAGCCTGTCGAACCGTACCCCTGCCTGTGGGGGTGCCAGCCGCTCCCGCCAGCGGTTGGGACATGGGGAACCCGGGGTTCCCCACCCCCCTGCCTGCGGGGGGGCGCCAGCCGCTCCCGCCAGCGGTTGGGACATGGGGAACCCGGCTGCGGTGAGCCTGTCGAGCCGTACCCCTGCCTGTAGGGGCGCCAGCCGCTCCCACCAGCGGTTGGGACACGGGGAACCCGGGTTTCCCCACCTGCGGTGAGCCTGTCGAACCGTACCCCTGCCTGTAGGGGCGCCAGCCGCTCCCACCAGCGAGGGAACCGACCTCCTCCACTACCGCTCCGGGCAGGCGTTGCAGGGGTACCGCGGGTCCCCCTGTTCGAGTTGCACGGTCACATGTTCGATCCCGAAGCGCTGGTGCAACCCGGCGCGCACCTCCGCCAGCAGCGCGTCGCATCCTTCCAGGGTGGCCAGCACCAGGTGGGTGGTCAACGCCGGCTCGGTGGTGCTGAGCGCCCAGATGTGCAAATCGTGGACCTCGCGCACGCTCGGCAGGTCGGTCAGATAGGCCCGCACAGCCAGCGGGTCCACCGTCGCAGGTACGGCATCGAGGGCCAGGTCAACTGACTCGCGCGCCAGGTCCCAGGCGCCCCAGCCGATCACAGCGACGATCACCAGGCTCAGAAGCGGATCGATCCAGGTCCAGCCGGTGAGCAGGATGAGGGCGCCAGCGACAATCACCCCCAGGGAGATGACCGCGTCGGCAGCCATGTGCAGGAAGGCGCCGCGGATGTTGAGGTCGTCGGCCCGGCCCCGGGCGAAGAGCCATGCCGTGAATGCGTTGATCACCACGCCGATGCCGGCCACGGCGATCAGGGTCAGGCCGGGTACCTCGGTGGGGGCGAAGAGGCGTTGCCCGGCTTCCCAGGCGATTCCGCCGATGGCGATAAACAGGAGCGCAGCGTTGGCCAGGGCAGCCAGAATGGTAGCGCGGCGCATACCGTAGGTGCGGCGGGCCGTCGAGGGGCGTCGGGCCAGCATGGTGGCGCCCCAGGCCATCAGCAGGCCCAGTACGTCGCTCAGGTTGTGACCCGCATCGGCTATCAGGGCCAGGGAGCCAACCAGCACCCCGACGATGAACTCGACGATGACGAAGCCGAGGTTCAGACCGATGCCAATGGCGAAGGCGCGGTCGAAACGGGCGGGCAGGTGGTGATGGTGGGCGTGATGATCGCTGTGGTGGTGCTGGTCGGCCATGAACTACGCTCCTGACAAATGCGACCGGTCGGGCTTCGGTCGCGCTCCTGACGCCACCGCAGGAGCGCCCCGGACCACAACGACCGAAACCGCCGTCGCGCTCGCGTGACTGGCGCAAATGCTACCACAGAAACGTCAGACTCTTGCGGGGTTGTTGCCCGCCTCGCGTCAGCCACGCGCCTGCCCGGCGCTCCGGCGCTGGCGTACAATACCATGGAGCGCAGCAAGTGAAAGGGCGGCTCATGACAGAAGCCCTCACCGCACAGGTGGGAACGCCGGTCTTCCGGCGTCCCCTGTACGTGCTGATCCTCGACGGCGAGCCTGAGCGGCGCGTGCAGCTCGCGGCCACCCTGGGACGCTGCGAGGGTCAGGTGTTCCAGTGGACGTTGTGCGCCACGGTGGCCGAGGCGCTGGCCGCGCTGGCGCAGGCGGCGATGCCGGTTGATGTGCTGCTGATCGATCAACACTTGCCGCCCGATACCGATGGCATCACCGTCCTGCCCGAGTTGTTGAGACTCAGCCCCGACAGCAGCGCGGTGGTCTTTACCGAGGCGAGTGACGCCGAGGCCGGGCGGCGCGCGCGGGCGGCGGGCGCCTACAGCTACCTTCCCAGGCCCTTCAGCGCCGAGGCGCTGCTGCACCTGCTCGCCAATCTGAGCGCCTGGCGCCAGACGCGCGACCAGTTGACCTGGTTTGCGGTGATCAACCGCTTCGCCGAGGACGCCCAGCATCTCTACGCCGCCCCGGCGCTCGAGGCCATGATCGTGCAGCGCGGCCTGGAGCTGGGCTTCGACCGGGCGCGCCTGTGGGTCAGTTCTGATGGCGGGCAGACGCTCATTGCCGCTGCCAGCGCCGGGTGCGAGGCGCTGGAGCCGTTTCGCGGCCTGCGGCTGCGCGCGGCTGAGTCGCCCTATTTGATGCGCGTGGTGCAGAGCCGCGCGCCGGTGATCTTCCACGAGCTTGAGCACGGCAAGTCCTGGTTGAAGCAGCAGCGCGCCGGTCGGAGCTTCGCGCCTCCGGTGGGCGAGTGGGTCGGCTTGCCGCTCCGGGCCGGCGACGTATTTCGCGGCGCCTTGATGCTCGACCGGCGCCGGGCGACGCCGCTGCGGCAGGATCATCTGCTGCAACAGGCCTTGATCCTCTTTGCGCGACAGGTGGGCGCTGCGCTCGAGCGTACTGCGCTCCAGACCGAAACCGAGATCCTCAGCCAGATCGGGCGCCTGGCCGGCGCCGATCCAGCCGAGCGCAGCGATGAAGCGTTGCTCGAAGAGGTGCGGCAGGTCCTCAGTGCCCGGCTCGACGTTGAGAACTTCATCGTGGCTATGCGGAGCGAAACCTCTGGCTGGATCGAGTTGTTGCTCGATGTGCGTGAAGGCGTGCGCGGCGAGCGCCGCTCGCTACCGCCGGGCCAGGGCATGATCCATCAACACCTGGTGCAGAGTCGGCCCGTGCTGCTGCGCACGCCGCAGCAGATCCGCGCCTTTCGCCAGCAGCATCGCATACTGCGCCTGGAGCGCCGTATGGTTGCCCGAAGCTGGCTGGGGGTGCCCTTGCTCGTCGCCGGTCGCGCAGTCGGGGCGCTGGTTGTCTTCAGCACCCGGCATGCCGAATGGTTCAGCGAGAGCGACCAGCGTTTTCTGGAAGCAGTGGCGGCGCAGATCGCCGGGCCGCTCCACAACCGGCGCCTGCGCGAAGCGGCGGAGTTGACCAACCGGCGCCTGACCCTGTTGCAACGGGCCACAGCGGCGCTGATCGCTATGGGCGACGAACCCCAGGATGAAGAACGCCTCTGGCATGCCGCCCTGACGGTGATCACCGCCGGGTACGGTCTGTGCTACAACCTGGCGGCGTTCTTCTCGCTCCACCGTGGGCGCACCCTGCTGCGCGGGCGCCTCGCCATCGGGCAGGTGACCCTGAAACAGGCCCGTCGCGCCTGGGCCGCCGATGAGGAGCGTGGCCAGACCTTTGAGCATTACCTGGAGCAGTTGCGCCAGGGCGCCATCCCGCCGACAGTGCTCGATGGCCTGGTGCGCGGGCTGGAAATCCCCATTCACGATGCGACGGGCGCCCTCGGCGAGGCCGTCCTGCGTCTGACCTGCGTGCGGGTGCCGGAGAGTGAACTGACGCGACGGTTTCCCCCCAACCTGGCGGCCTGCCTGCCCCCCGCCGACTACGAGGTGGCGCCGGTGATGGTCGCGCGTCGGCGTTTCGGAGTCGTCATCGTCGCCAATCCCCATCTGCGCCGCCCTCTCGATGAAATGCCGCGCGATCTGCTGACTACCTGGCTGGCGCAGGTGGCGCTGATCGTCGAGACGCGGCGCCAGCGTAACGCCGGCGAGCAACTGGCCGAGATCAGCCGCGCCGTGCTGGCGCGCGCAGCCGATCACCCCCTGCACGAGACGCTGGAGGAGTTGTGCCGCTCGGCGCGGGTGTTGATGAGCGCCAGTTGTGTGGCGATCCTTCCCCTCGAGCCTGGATCGTCCCTGCCCCGGTTGCGCTTCGCCGCCGCTCGCGCTGCCGGCGATGGCCTCCGCGAACCCGCCCTGCTGCGATCCGCCTGGTCCCCCGGACCAGAGCACTTCATCCGGCAGATCCTCGAGGCCCCCGGCCCGCTGGCCGTTGAAAACGCCCACGAACCGCCCTGGACCGTTCCCGGTGACCCGGAGCCGGGTTTCGTGTCCCGCGAACACCTTCGCTCGTTCATCGCCGCGCCGATCGTTGACCACGTGGCCGGCGATTGGCGCGGCGCGCTGGTCGTCGGCTATCGCAGCCAGCGGAGCTTCGAAGAGCGCGACCGTGGCCTGCTCGGCTCCTTTGCCGAGCTGGTGGGTCAAGCCATGCGGAACTACGATGAGCGCGCCTCGTTTGAGCGTGAGCAGGAGGTCTTCGCCACCCTGCTCCAGGAAACCCTGCGCCTGAACCTGGACGCGCCCGATGCGGAGCGGATCCTCTTCACGCGCATTCTCCAGGCGGCGACTGTGCTGCTCAATCGGCCCGATGCCAGCCTCGGCCTGATCCTCCGCGCCTGGCAACGCCCTGACCGGCTTGGCCAGGCCCGCGTCATTCGCCGCGAGTACTTTCTCCTCGGAGATACGCTGCAAGAGGTTGAGGACCCCGATCTCTACCGGGGGATCACCGGTCGGGCCTTCGAGACAGGTGAACCGCAACTGGTCCACGATGTCCGCGAACCGCCGTGGAATGCGCGCTTCTTCGACCGCTTCTCGCGCGAGACGCGGGCCGAACTGGATGTGCTTATCCGTCTGGAGGATCAGGTGCTGGGGCTGATCAACGTCGAGTCGCCTCAGGTCGGCGCGTTCACCCCGGCCCACTGCGAGGCCCTCAAGCGCCTTGCCAACGTGGTGGCCCTGGCGATTGATGTCAGCCAGACTCAGCGGCAACTCCGCGAGCTGTACAAGGCCGTCGAGCCGATGATCGTCGCCGGCACGCTGCAAACCACCCTCCAGGCCGTGCTGGAGCAGATCCTGATTCTGGCGCCCAACCTGTCGGCGGTGACGATCTGGTACTGGGACGAGCAGCGGCGGGCGCTGGCCCCTGGCGTGACCCACGGCGTGCGGTATGAGACGCACCTGGTGGAGGACCCGAACTACACCGAGGAGACCGTGCTGGGCCGGGTTGTGCGTCGGCTCGATCCCGTCTGGGCCGAAGACGCGCGCGCCGAGCCGGTGCTCGAGGGCCGGTTCGTGCGTGAAGAGGAAGTGGCTTCCTGTGTTGCCTTTCCGCTGCAAATCGGCGAAACGCCCACCGATGAGGAGCCGGTGGGCGTGCCGATCTGGTTGCCGCCGTTTCCCGACGGGCGGCAGCGCCGGGTAATCGGCGTGCTGTTCCTGGTGTACCGGCAGCCCCATCGCTTCACCCGCCGCGAGCGGGTCATCTTGCCAATCGTGGCCGGCGTCGTGGCGGCGTGTATTCGCGACACGTTCCACGTCGAGCGGCTTGCCGCGCGCCAGAGCCAGTTGCAGGCCGCCGCCAAGCTGGCCCGGGCCGTGCTCGAAGCGACCCTCGACCTCGATGAGACCCTGCGGCGTATGCTCGCCATTCTGCGCGATCTGCTACAGAACGAGCATCGCCGTCTGGGCCTGAGCGTCCTCCTGGCCGACGAAAGCGAGCAGCACCTCAGCTTCACCCCGGCCTCGCGCGAGTTTTACCACTGGGAGTTTGTGGTCGAACGGCAGATCTTTCCTATCGCCCCGCAGGGCAACGGCGCCGGGGCGCAACCCGGCACGATTGCCGCGCGCGTGGCCCGCAAGGCCAGGGAGCAGCGCCGGGCCGTCCTGGAGACGATCAACGATGTGCGGACCGACCCGGACTATGTGCAGGCGAACCCTGGCACCCTGGCCCAGTTGACCCTGGCATTGCTCAACCCCGAGCGCGAAACCCCTCACCCCCGGTTGCTGGGTGTGCTGGTGATTGAGGCCAACCGCACCAACGCCTTCTCGCATACCGACGAGCAGTTGATCGAGCGACTGGCGCCGACGATCAGTCTGGCGATCGCCCGGGCGCGCGAGAACCGCGAGCGTCGCTTCAGCGAGTCGGTGGCCGCAATGACCGCCTGGGCCAGCCAGATTGCCCACGACATTGACCACGCCATCAGCGGGGCCAACAACGCGATCTACTGGCTGACCAAGACGGCTGAGCCGGAGCAGATGATGCACATCTCACGCATCAGCCAGAGCCTTGGCGAGATCAGGCGCCTGGCCCGCGCCTCGGACCAACCCTCCTGCGAGCCGCCCTACGACCTGAGCGCCTGGCTCCGGGAGCGTGTGCCCCAGATCATCAGGCGGCGCGCTGGCGCGCCGGTCGCGGTAACCTACATCTTTTCAGCCGAGGAACTCCTGGTGCGGGCCAACGAAATCCTTCTCGAGCGCGTGCTGGAACACCTGATTCGCAATGCGCGGCAGGCCAAGCCGCTCGATTGCAGCATCTCCGTCACCACGGCCCGCGAGGGGGCCTTCGCCCGGATCACCGTCGCCAACGACGGTCCCTCGATTCCTCCTGAGGTGCAACAGCGCCTCTTCGTGGAGCCGATCCGGCACGAGCAACGCGTCACTGAAGGCGGGCGCGGCCTGCTCCTGGCCCGCTCGATGATGAAGACCCTGGGGGGCGAGATTGTGCTGGTCAGTCCCATCTCACCGGTGACCTTCGCGCTCCGGCTCCCGCTGGCGGCGCCTGACGGCGCAGAGGAGTGACCCACCCCGGCGGGCAGGGCCGTTCCGCTTCCAGCATCTCCCCAGGGAGGGGGATGGGGAACCCCGGGTTCCCCATTGCGCAACCGCTGGTGGGAGCGGCTGGCGTCGCCGCCGGGAGGGGATGGGGAAAGCTGGTTTCCCCATTGCGCAACCGCTGGTGGGAGCGGCTGGCGTCGCCGCCGGGAGGGGGATTGGGGAAACGCGGTTTCCCTATGTCCCAACCGCGGTTGGGAGCGGCTGGCGTCGCCGCCGGGAGGGGAGTGGGGAAAGCTGGTTTCCCCATATGTTCACCTCAGACGGTCATGCGCATGGCGCACAACGCCGCGATGAACATGGGGTATCTCTGGGAGGGCCACCCCCTCCCTGGCCCTCCCCCGCTGGGGGAGGGAACCGAGCTCCTCCCCACCGGGAGGGGATTGGGGAAACCCGGTTTCCCCATGTCCCAGCCGCTGGTGGGAGCGGCTGGCGCCCCCACAGGCAGGGGTGCGGTTCGACAGGCTCACTGCAGGTGGGGAAACCCGGTTTCCCCGTATTTTCACCTCAGAAACAAGGAGCAAGACCGTATGACCTGGGCGCCGATCCGGGTACTGATCGTTGACAACCTCCCCGAGTTCCGCGCTCAGTACGCCGCGCTGGTGCGCGACTGGGACTATGAGCCGGTGGTGGTCGAGGCCGATGGAGCCGAATTGCCGGATCAGGCCCTGCGCCTGGCCGCCGAGCAGCGGTGCCCGATCGCCCTGGTCGATCTCCGTCTGGTCGAGGATAAGGACCAGGGAGACATCAGCGGCCTGGAACTGGTGCGCCGGTTACCCTACACGGCGGCAATCGTCATCACCGGCTTTGACACCACCCCGATGGCCCGCCAGGCCATCCAGCACTACGGGGCAGCCTCGTTCGTGGGGAAGGGTGAGGCGCCGGAGGTGCTACGCAGCGAACTCAACCGCGTTGCCGAAAGCCTGTGCCTGCGCGGCAACGGCCCGGAGGTGCAGTGGCAGGGCGGGCTTTCCTCGGCGGCGGTGCGTGACGAGATGTTTCCCGACCAGCCGGCTATTCCCGCCGATGAAGCCGAGGCGCTCATTCGCTTGCTCTTCAAAGACAAACCCTGGGTGCGGCTGACGATGATCACCGAGGCCAACGGCAGCGCCGGCGCGGAACAGGTCAGTCCATCGGTCAACGCCTCGCTACGGCGCAAATCGCGCGTCTTCATTGCCGAAATCGCTGGCGAGCGGGCCTTGCAGGTGGTCAAACTCGCGCGCACCGGAAAGATCGAACGCGAGCGCGAAAACTACCGGCGCTATGTAGAAGCGGGCATCGAAGCCCTCCGCCGTCCGGAGTTGACCGGTACCGCCCTGCTCTGGGACATGGGCGCAATCGCCTACCGCCTGGTCGGCTTTGAGCACCTGGCCGAGGGGAAAGGGCAGGTCTTTACCCACTTCTATCGTCGCACCGCCGATCCGGCAACCATCGTCGCCCCACTGCGGGATTTCTTCTCCTACGCCGCCTGGGGCGATTGGTACCGGGGACCGCACGTGCAGGAGCTACCGGGAACACTGGTGGAAGCCTACGATCGGAGTTGGGACTATGCGCTCTCGCGGCTCGAGTCCCTCTGGCGCGCCCAACCTCCGACCTTCCATCCCGGCCTGCTGCCCGTAACGCTGCCCCATCCACAGCGCTGGTTCGTCGAGCAGCAGCACCACTGCGCGCACCTGCGCCAGCTCCGCCAGGTCATCACCCACGGCGACCTCCACGGCGACAATCTGTTTGCCGATCGGCACACTGCCTGGCCGATCGACTTTGAGCGCACCGGCTACGGCCCGCTGCTACGCGATTTTGTCGAACTGATCCAGGATCTGACCACACGCATCGCTGTGCTGCGTACCGAGGACCTGCCCCTGGTCTACGAACTGGCGGTGGCGCTATGCGGGCCGCAGGCGCCGCGCGAGCCGATGCTCGCGACACGCGCCATTCTGGCGCACTCCGAGGCCCGCAAATGTTTCCTGGTGGTGCAGGCGTTGCAAGAACTGGCCGCGGCGCGGGCAGCCTGCGATGACCGGCGCGAGTACCTGTGGGGCCTGCTCTGCAATCACCTGTTTGTATCCAGCAAGCTGGAGCCGCAGAGCGCCCGCTGGGAGCGCACCATGCTCTTTGCCGCGGTCATCTGCCAGCGTCTCGAGCAGTGGCAGAGCGCAACCTGGCCGCCCCCGGCCTGGCCGCAGGTGGAGTGGGCCGCGCCCTGATACACGTTCAGGCGACCCGAGGGAGGGGCGTGGGGAAACCCGGCTTCCCCATAGTAGCGCAACACCGACTGCGTCCAGATGCGCCACGGCCAATCTACAATCGCAAGGTCATCGCGGGGCGCAGCCGCACAAGCGTTCAAAACCGCATCACTCCTCCACCCGGCCGCGGGCCAGGCGCACCCCGACACCTCGATGGGTGATCAGGTGGCGCGGGTTGCGCCCATCATCGCCAAGCGAGTCGCGCAGGCGTTTGAGCAGGGTATCAATGCGCTCGTCATTGGCCTCCAGCCGCTCCTCCGGGTAGAGCGCGCCCAGGATCTCCTCGCGCGGGCAGACGGTCCCCGCCCGCTCGGCCAGGTACACCAGTAAATTGAACTCCAGAGGTGGCAACTGCCCCGGCAGCAGGCGCCCATCAACCCACACTCGCCGCTGGCGTCGGGCAACCACGATCCCCTCGCTGCTCACGCCGCCCTGGCTACGCACATAGGCGGCGAACACCGGCGCAAAGAGTTGCGGCGGCTCGCCGCGTATGAGTTCGATCAGGCGCAGGTCCGCCAGGGTCTCCTGATCGGCGTCGCACATATCCAGCCCGGCGGCCAGATGTCTGACGACACGCTGTTCATCGGGCAGCAGGTCGTTCCAGAGCTTGGCGCATTCCTGGGCCACTTCGGGCAGCGCGGCGATACGCTCGGGCGGCTGGTCGAGCCATTGTTCATCCGCCGTCCAGGCCAGCGCCCGGATGAGCGCCGGGTAGCCGCCGCTGGTGTCAAGCACGGCCTGCGCCACCGCCGGGGTGAACGTAGCGCCACGGCGCCAGGCAATGCGCTCGAGCACCTCGCGGGCGTCGGCCTCGTCGTGCATACCCAGGCCAAACGTATGCGGTTCGAACATTTCCCAGAACGACTCAACCGCGTCCAGGTCGTTCCTGGCCCGCTGACGCGCCCGGGACAGGCGCTCGCGGGTGATCGTGAGGTAAACCAGGCGGTACTTGAACTCATCACGGAGGTAGCGCAGATTGCGAAACAGGCGCGCGTCAAGCTCGCGCCAGATGTCTTCGAACTGGTCGAAGAGCAGAATAAGTCGCAGCCCCTGGTCCTCGATCAGGCGCCCGCAGATGCGCTCAAGGTAGCGCAGGGCCAGCAACAGGTTGCCCTCGTTGAGCAGGGTCGCGTGGAGTCGGTCCAGCGGCGCGACCGCGCTCTCGGGGAGGTTGCGGCGCTCGGCCTCGCGGATCAGCCGGTGGGCGATCAATTCAAGAACAGCGAACTCCCGCGACCCGTCTTCGGCAGCCAGGGCGTTACAATCAATCAGCACCACCCAGGTAGGCGCGTCGGGGAAGTACAGCGCCTGCACGTCCTGACGCTGCAAGAAACGGCTGAGATTGGTCTTGCCAACCCCGCTGGGGCCGACAATCGAGCAACACTCTCCCGCCCGCAGCCGGGCCGCAACCCGCTGGAGCAGCCCGGCGCGGTAGGTGAGCGGCTGCGAGGGTATGCCATGCTCAGAGGACATTCCTGTGCTCCTGAGGTGAACATACGGGGAAACCGGGTTTCCCCATCCCCCTGCCTGTGGGGGCGGCAAGCCCTCCCCACCGGGAGGGTTTGGGAGGGCTACGCCCTCCCAAGAACAAGAATATTTTCATTCTGGCGTTGTGCGCCATGCGCATGACCGTCTAACGGGAACATATGGGGAAACCGGGTTTCCCCATACCCCCTGCCTACGGGACGGCAAACCCTCCCTACCGGGAGGCTGCGCCCTCCCGGGGAGACATCCATAGTTCATCGCGTCGTTGCGCGGCGCAGCCGCGCGGGCGCTCGCCATGCACGCGCATCCGAACCCGGGACGGGCCGTGCCGGATCGTACCAGCCTATGCGCATCCTGATGCTCTCACCCTACCCGCCGTACCCACCCCGCAGCGGGGGCGCCCTGCGCATCTACCACCTGTTGCGGGGGCTGGCGGCGCGTCACGAGGTCACATTGCTTACCTTTGCGCCGGGCGCCGCGGCGGTAGCCGAGCTGGCGCCGCTGCGCGGGGTGTGCGGCGTCATCACCGTGCCCGGCCCGCCCCGGCGCTCGCTGCTGCGCCGCGCGGCTACCACCCTGGCCTCGCCGGTGCCCGACATGGGGTTGCGCAACCAGGCCCCGGCCTACGCCGAGGCCCTCAGCCGGCTCCTCGCTGCCCGGCGCTACGATGTGGTGCAGGCTGAGAGTATCGAGATGGCCGGCTACCTGATGCAGGCCCGGGGCCTCGGCCCGCTCCTGGTGCTCGATGAGTTCAACGCCGAGTATGTGCTCCAACGCCGCGCCGCGCTGAATGACCTGCGCCGCGGCCTGGCCCTGCGCCCCGGCGCGCTGCTCGCCGGGCTGTATTCGCTGGCCCAGTGGCGCAAACTCGCCCGTTACGAACGGGGCGCCCTGCGGGCCTTCGACCGGCTGCTGGTGGTCTCGGAACAGGACCGCGCCGCGCTGACCCAACTCGACCCGCGTCAGGCGCACCGGCTGCGCGTGTTGCCCAACGGCGTGGACACCGCGCATCTGCGCCGCGGCGCAGTGGTGGGCGACTTTGGTCCCGCCACGCTGACGTTTGTCGGCACGCTGGACTACCGCCCCAATCTCGACGCCCTGCGCTGGTTCGTGAATGATGTGCTGCCCTGCATTCGCGCGCAGCGGCCCGATGCGCGGCTGCTGGTGGTGGGCCGGGCGGCGGGGCGCGCCGCCCGCGCCCTGGCCGAGGGTGAAGCGGTCGAGCTGGTGGGCGAAGTGGCCGACGTGCGGCCTTACATTGACGGCGCCGCGGTCTACGTGCTGCCGATGCGTATCGGCGGGGGTTCGCGTCTGAAGCTGCTGGAGGCCCTGGCAATGGAGGCGCCGGTGGTCAGCACCTCGCTGGGTATTGAAGGCATCGAAGGGCTACGGCATGAAACGCACCTGCTCATCGCCGACCGCGCCGAGAGCTTCGCCGCGGCGGTGCTGCGGCTGATCGCCGACCCTGACCTGGGGGCGCGCCTGGGCGCCGCCGGGCGCGCTCACGTGGCAGCACACTACGACTGGAAGGTGATCGTTCCGCGTCTGGAGGCGGCCTACCGCTGAGGGGGCCGAATCGCCCTTCCTGCGGCTGCGCCGCACAACGCCAGCATGAAAATACCTATTTCTGGGAGGGCGTAGAGGCGCGGCGGCGCCGCGCCTCTACGCCCAAACCCTCCCGCGCGCGGGCTATGTTCACCTCAGACGGCTTAACCCGCCGTCAGTCGCAACCCACACCGTCCCATCCGGCGCGACAAGCAACGCATTCACCGTATTTGCCGCCAGACCATCCTCGGTGGTGAACCTCTGTGAAGTTCCATTCGGATCGAGGCGAATCAACCCGTCCTGTCCCGTGCCAATCCAGATCGTTCCATCAGGCGAGGCGGCAAGGCACAGGATGTCGCTGGGTATCTCCCCGTCTGGCGCGATGAGCGTTTGCCAGGTTCCATCGGCGGATCGGCGGGTCAGGCTGCCGCCGGTGGCAATGTCGGCTGAGGCGACGAGCAGCGATCCGTCTGCCAACGCCAGGATGTGTCGCACCGTGCCGCTCGGCAGCCCTTCGGCTTCGCCAAACCTTTGCCACTGACCATCCATTGTCAAACGGCTAAGCCCGCCGTCCGTGCCAAACCACATCGAACCATCGGGCGCAGCGGCGATAGCGTGCACCGTGTTCCCGGCCAATCCATTGGCCTGCGTGAAGCTACGCCAGTTTCCATCCGCGTCGCGCTGAAAGACCCCTTCGAGATACGTGCCTACCCACAGCGCGCCATCCGCCCCCGGCGCCAGCGCCACGACGCGAACGGTCATGGGCCAGTCTGGCGAGTCGGGGAGCTGGATCTGCTCCGGCAGAGCGGGCGTTACACGCAGCACACCCTGCCCGGCGCCAACCCAGAGGTCGCCGAAGCGGTCGTGCGCCAGGACGGTAATCTCCGACGGCAACCCATCGGAGAGGAACGCCTGCCACTGTCCATCCACAGTAAAACGACTGAGGCCCTGCGACGTTCCCACCCAGAGCTCGCCGTTCGGGGCCAGTGCCAGGGCAGTGATGGAATTGTACTGATCAACCGGTCCATCACTATCTTGCAAGGTCTGCCAGGCGCCGTCCGGCAAGCGCCGGCTGATGCCCTGGTCCGTGCCGAACCAGAGTGAGCCGTCGGCGTCGAGGGCTACAGCCTGAACATTTGAGGAAATCAGGCCCTCGCTGCGCCCCGGCGCAGCGCTGATCGTCTCGTACCGCGCATCAGGGTAAAGCTGCACAGCGCCAGATTCTGTCGCCGCCCAGATGACCCCGTTCGCTGCCACTGCGAGATCGCGGAACAGCGACGCACTCATAGCGTCCTGTTCTGCTTGCTCTATCGCCAGCAGCGTTTCCAGGCGACGGTTCGGGTTCAGCCGGTACACGCCGGAAGCGATGCCAGAAGCGGTGCGAAACGTGTTCACAGCCATCAGCACGGCGCCATCAGGAGCGAAGGCAAAAGCGGTCACCCGTCCATCGCCCAGGTCTTCGTTGGTCAGAAAGCGCTGGCGCCCATCGGCGGTGAAGACGCGGACACCGGCAGGCGTGCTGAGCCAGACGGCGCCGTCAGGCGCTTCGGCAAGGGTCACAACATCGGCGAAGCGCGGTTGCATGAGCGAGTCCGGAAATGAGCCTGTCGGGCTTAAGAAGCGAACGGTACGGACCTGACCATCGCGTCCCAGGCGTGTGGCGCCTCGCGGCGTGCCAAACCAGACCGCGCCATCGGAGGCGCCCAGGACAGCATACACAAAGGCGTCGGCCAGGCCATCGGCAACCGTAAAGCGGCGCAGTGAGCCATCGAGGCGCACCTGCGCCGCGCCGCGATCGGTTCCCAGCCACAGGGCGCCCTCGGCATCCACGGCCAGCGCGGTGACAGTATTGCCGGGCAACCCATCATCGGTCGTCAGCTTGAGCACCTCTGCCGTGTTCGCGTCCCAGCGGACCAGGCCGCCACTGGTAGCCGCCCAGACCGTCTCACCATCAACCAGCACATCATTGATGCGATTAGCCGAGGTGAAGGTTGTCCAGCGCGGATGCACACCTTGCGCAGCCAGCTTCTCAACCGCCATGCGGCGCGCCCCGGCAGTCAGGGCCAAGGCCGCCGCGCGGTCAGCCAGGTGCTGCTGAAGGCGCGGCGCAGGAAGCGGTCGCCAGTCCAGGAGTAACGGCAAGGGGGCGCGCAGATAGACTCCCAGCGCCACGATCAGCAGCACGAGTAGCGCTCCGGCGGCGATCCAGATCCAGCGTTGTCGTAGCAGGATCATCGTTGTTGCTTTCTCGTCGTTGGAGCGAGGAAGTAGGCCGATCACTGATGCGAACGTATGGGAAAACCGGGCTTCCCCGCGCCCCTGCCTGCTGGGAGGGTTCGGGAGGGCATAGCCCTCCCAAACAACACCCGTGTTCGTCTTGAAAACCTATCCACCGGTAAGTTCGCCTGCGCTCACCTGGCGGGGGCGCCACGTAGCCGTTTATCTTTCCACATACACTACTCGATAGATGTTCCCGTTCCGATCATCCGACACGTACAGATCTCCGGCGGCGCCGACGGCCACCCCTGCCGGGCGCCCCCAGGCTCCGCCGCACTGCTGGCCCGGGCCGTCGCGGAAACCGGTGAGGAACGGCTCGCCACGCACCGGGCGCCCATTCTCGATAACGATCTGCTGAACCCGGCAATCGCGTGGCGCCGACGAGTTCCACGAACCGTGGTAGGCAACAAAGAGGTTGCCGCGGTAGGCGGGAGGAAAATGGCCAGCCCGGTACTGCGCCACACCCAGCGGCGCGTAGTGGGCCAGGTCGGTGAAGCGCGCCGGAACGACCTGATCGCAGCTCGAGATGCGCGCATCGAAGGGCACGCGGGTGTCGCGCACCTCACGGGCGCCATCGGGCACGGCCCCCACCTGCTCAGTATAGCAGTAAGGCCAGCCGTAGTGCTGGCCTGGCTCGACATCAATGACAATCTCTTCCGGCGGCAGATCGTCGCCGAGACCATCACTACCATTGTGGGTGGCCCAGAGCCGTCCATCGGGAGTAAAGACGAAATCAACGCTGTTGCGCAGGCCATCAGCCCATACCGCCCGGCGGCGCTCGTCGGGGTCACCGACGAAGGGATTATCGGCAGGAATGCCACCATCGAGGGTGTAGCGCAGGATGGCGGCTCGCCGCGGGTCACCCTCACTGCATCCACCAACTGGAATATTGCACCTCGAACCTACCGCCACGTAGAGCCGGTCGTCCGGACCGATGTGGACGGTTCGCGACGTATGGCCACCGTCGGCGGGCAGGCCGCTCACGATCAGCGTCTGCTCGCCGGGATCGGCGGCGTCACCATCACCATTAGCGTCACGCAGACGCACCACCCGGTCGTTCATAGCGGCGTAGAGATCTGCGCCGCGCCACGCCAGACTATGCACGCCATTCAGACCAGCGGCCACCACTTCAACGCCATCGGCCAGACCATCGTTGTTGCGGTCGGGCAGGCGCACCACGCGCCCGGCGCCTCGTTCGGCGACGTAGAGGCGCCCGTCGGGGCCGACAGCCATCAGGCGCGGCCCCTGCAATCCCGTGGCGAAGAGGCGCACGGCAAAGCCGGCTGGCGCCTGCAAGCGAGCGCTGGCGGCATCGGGGGGCGGCACGGGCAACGGCACACCCGGCACTGGCGTGACGCCCGGAGTAGGCGACGGCGCCGCGGGGAGCGTGGGCGACGGCGCCGGTTGGGGGGTGGCAGAAACAAGCAGCGGCACAAACAAGCGGAAAGCGCCGGACTGGGCAACAATCAGTGCAGCCCCGCTGCACACTAATGCCAGTACGCCGAGGGTAGCAATCAAGCGTTGAGACATAGGTAGAACTCCGTGGGATACACTGTGCCGGTACACCATTCGTGGGGCGCATAACGCCGGAGGGGAACCCCTTCACGGGTAGATGTTTTGGGGTCACGGCCTCCTGATGCGCTGCTGGTCCTCACCCCCCCTGCCCGCCCTTCGGCTCCACTCAGGGCAGGCCTCTCCCTGAGCGGTTCAGAGGCGACAGAACGTATGAGCGCCGACGAGCGTTATACCAATTACCGTTGATGATGCCGCATTGCTTGAAGCGATTTCAGGCGTTGTGCTGCCCAGCGCGGCAATCCACAATCCAAAATCTAAAATCTAAAATCTAAAATGGTATTATGGCCTTGGGATGCGCTGGTTGGTCCTCACCCCGGCCCCTGGAGACCAGAGCCGTGCGCGGGGGCGTTCCAATGGGGCTGTGGGAGGACACGAGGGCTCTGCCCGCCACAGCCCCGCCGGGCTGGCTGAGCGCCTTGATGCAGAAAGCAAGAGGAGTAATACCAGATGAAACGGACGACGCCGCATTGTCCGGCGCACCTCCACGGCGCTCCAGCGCCGCGCAGGCCCGTTTGTGGAGCTGGAGCGCTGTGGAGGTGTGGAGTTGAGCTAATGCGATGCCATCAAGCAGAATTGGTATAAGATCGGGTTCGAGCAGCGGGCGTCCCACCTGGAGATTGGCGGGGCAACCGGGCCGACCCGGGAGGAAAAGGCAAAAGGGAAAAGGCGCCAGGCGCCGACGCTGAACCTGCGCCACCGTTCATTCAGGCTGCGCAGAGCGTCAGGGCAGTTCGGTTTGCCGACGGCCTTTTCCCTTTTGCCCTGGTTGTCTAACCAGTCGGAGCGCGAGAGCCAGGGAACCGCGGGTTCCCCGGCATGCTACCTGCCCAAACGGCTCTTCAACTCCTGGGTCAACAGGGGCAGCACCTCGTTGACATCGCCGACCAGGCCGAAGGTGGCGACGCGGAAGATCGGCGCCTCGGGGTCTTTGTTGATCGCCACGATGTTGCGGCTGGTGCGCATACCTGCCAGGTGCTGAATGGCCCCGGAGACGCCGCAGGCAACGTAGAGCTTGGGTGAGACCGTCTTGCCCGTCTGGCCGACCTGATGCTCGTAGGGCACCCAGCCGGCGTCCACAATCGCGCGCGAGGCGCCGTAGGCGCCGCCAAAGGCTTCGGCCAGAGGCGGGATGAGCTTGTAGTAGTTATCCTTATCACCCAGACCGCGCCCACCGGTCACGATAATAGCGGCATCGGTGAGGTTGACCGCGCCAGTCTTCGGCGCCACGCTGGTCACCGTCGTGCGGATCTCGGCGCCGTCGAGGGCGAGGGCCTGCACAGAGCCAGCGGCGGCGCCGGGCTGCGCCTCGGGGAAGCTCTGCTTGCGCACCAGGGCCACCACCGGTCGGCCCGCGGCAAAGGCATAGGTATTAATCACATTGCCGCCGTGGGAAGGGCGCACTGCGGTTATTGCGCCGCCATCGGCCTTCAGGTCAATCGCGTCCACCACCAGTCCGGCATCCAGATCGGCGGCGAGGGCCGCGCCGAAGTCGCGCATCTGGAAGCTGGCCCCCGCGAGGATCAGCGAGGGCTGGGCCGCGGCCACGGCGGCCTTTACCGCCGCCACGTGCCCATCGGTCGTGTAGGGGGAGAGCCGCGGATCATCAACGCTATAGACCGTATCGGCGCCATAGGCAGCCGCCTTCTGGGCCACTGCGCCCACGCCACTGCCAACCACCACGGCGCTCAACGAGCCGCCCAGGGCAGCCGCCAGTTCCTTGCCCTTACCCAGCAACTCCCGGGTGACGGCCGCAATCTCGCCGTCCACCTGCTCTACATAAACCAGTACGCCCGGCATATGCTCCTCCTGCGACACAACGCTACCAGCGCCCGCCCACACCGACGGACGCACCGCCGGCACAGCGGGGGCAACGTCTCGCGCTAGATAATCTGGTTCTCCAGCAGCTTATCGACCAGCTTCTTCACCTTGGTGGCCGCATCGGGGCCATCAATCGTCTCACCGCTGGGGCGCGGCGGCGGCGGCACGCGCTGGGTAACCGTGACCGTCGGCACAAGACCGCTGACCCCCAGATCAGCCGCGGTCCACACTGGAGGCTCTACCTTGGCGACCTTCTTAATCTTCAGTAGTGAGGGGTAACGCGGGTTGTTGATATCCTTGATCACGCTCACCACAGCCGGCAGCGGCGCAGTCACCGTTTCCACCACCGTCTCCAGATGGCGCTCGGCGGTAATGGTCTTGCTACCGGGGTTCACATCGATCACCTTCCCCACGTAGGTAAGCTGGGGCCAGCCCAGAATCCGCGCCAGGGCAGGGGCGAAGGCGCCGCTCTCATCGTCGGTGCTGTTCCGCCCGGTGAGGATCAGATCCACGTCGCCGAGCTTGCGAATTGCCGCTGCCACCACTTTCGCCGCGGCGATGGTGTCGAGCGTGGCAAACGCCGGGTCCTTCAGCAGCAGCGAGTCGGTAGCGCCCATCGCCAGGGCGCGGCGCATCTGCTCAACCCACTCGTCGGTGCCCATCGAGAGAACGGTCAGCTTCCCGCCGTGCTTCTCGTTCCAGATAATTCCTTCCTCGATCGCGTACTCGTCGAACAGGTTGATGATCTTCTCGATCCCGTCAGCGTTGATGCTCAGGTCAGGGTTGATCTTGACCGAGTTGTCCCGAGGGACCTGCTTCATACACACGACGATGTGCATGCCCAAGCTCCTTCGTCGGGGCGCCGCTCGCGCGACACCCTACCGGCACCCGTAACGCCACCGATTGTACCACGTTCTGTATCCCCTGTGCGTTGGACCGGGGAAAGTACCGTTCACCTTCAGGGTGAGGCGCCGCCCCGGGTGCGCGGGCGTCCCGCCCGCAACGGCCCGGATGGGCGCAAGATGCCCCGAAGGGCGCGCTGCGGCCATAGCATTCCTGATGCGCTCCGCAAAAAAGTCTATCCCTGAGAGCCTCACAGGGAGGGGCACGGTTCGACGTGCCCGCCGCGGGTGAGAAAGCCCGGTTGTTCGGCGCCCCTGCGAAGGGGTGGAAGGGAAACCCGGCTTGCTTACTCCCTACCCACGGGGAAAGTCCGGGGAGGCTTCACCCTCCCGGGAAGACTCGTTCATACTCCTATATGCGCCCGGGGGACCGACATGCACATATAATCCGTGTTTTTGGCCCGACTGTCAACCCCATACCTCGGGATCATACGGCGGGAGTTCGCAGCGGAGCGGCGGGTTGATCCGGTAACCGAGGGCGAAATCGGCCTGCAGGAGTTCCTGCAATTCGCGTGTGCCTTCGTAGATCACCGCCCCGCGTGCGTTGCGCAGGTAACGCTCCACCGGATACTCATCGGCGTAGCCGTAGGCGCCGTGGATCTGAATCGCATCATCGGCGCACTCAAAGCTTGAAACAGTGGCATGCCACTTGGCCAGGGTGGTTTCGCGCGTGTTGCGCAGCCCCCGGTTCTTCATCCAGCCCGCCCGGTAGACCAGCAGCCGCGAGGTGTCGAGCTTGCGGACCATGTGGCTGAGCATTCGCTTGACAAGCTGATGTTCGGCGATGGGTTTGCCAAAGGTGTGGCGTTCGCGGGCGTAGCGCAGGCTGGCCTCCAGACTGGCCTGGATCAGGCCGGTAGCGCCGGCTGCCACCGTGTAGCGCCCGTTGTCGAGAGCGGCCATGGCGATCTTAAAGCCCTCGCCTTCCTCGCCGAGCCGGTTGGCCAGGGGCACCCGCACATCTTGAAAAAGAACGCTCCCCGTGTTGCCGGCACGCACCCCCAGCTTTCCGTGGATGGGCTGGCTGGAGACGCCGGACCAGCGCCGCTCGACGATGAACGCCGAGATGCCCCGGGCGCCCTGCTCCGGGTTAGTTTTCGCCATCACCAGGAAGTTGTCGGCGATGTCAGCCAGGCTGATCCAGGTCTTTTCACCATTGAGGATATAGCTATCGCCGTCGCGGCGGGCAGTGGCGCGCATGGCCGCGGCGTCGGTTCCCGAGTCGGGTTCGGTGAGGCAGTAGCCGGCGAGTTGCTCGCCGCGGGCCTGGGGAACCAGGTAGCGCTGCTTCTGCTCCTCGGTGCCCCACTGGAAGAGGCTCAGCGAGTTGAGGCCGGTGTGCACCGACATCACCACCCGCAGGAAGCTGTCTACCCGTTCGAGTTCCTCGCAGACCACAGCGAGGGCGAGGTAATCCATTCCCGCGCCACCGTAGCGCCGGGGCAGGCAGATGCCAAGGAAGCCCAGCTCACCCATCCGCTTCAGCACCGGGCGGATATGCGGACGCGTTTCGGGGCCTTCGTGCTGTTCGGCGCCCGAGCGGTCCCAGGCGCGGATGAACGGGGCAACCTCTTTCTCGGCAAACTGGCGCACCGTTTGCCGCAGCATGGCGTGTTCGTCGGTCAAAAACATCTCGTAGCCGGCAGTGAGGTCCATGGATGCTGCTCCCTCGTGTCCTGGTTGGCGTGGGGTTTATTATAGCAGGGGGGAGGGTCTGGGAGGGCCATGCCCTCCCAGGAACAAAATTATATCGTTGCGCGGCACAGCCGCGCAGTCGGCTGAAGCGGCGCGAGTTGCATCCGGCGCAGCCTGTGCTATAGTACCCTGCAACAAGCCGCCTGCGGGCGCAGTCCTATCGCCAGGATCCGGAAAGATAACATACCTGGGAGTGGGAACCTATGCCGTTCTGTCCGCAATGTGGTGTTGAGAATCCCCCTTCCGCACGTTACTGCGACCAGTGCGGCGCGGTGATGATCCCGGTGCCTGCGCAGGGTCCGGCCGCGCCACCGCCGGCTAGCGGCCCGGCGCGCCCCGCTGCGCCGCCTGCTGCCGTCGGGCCGAGCGTCTGCCCCCAGTGCGGTGCAGCAGCGATGGCGGGTGAGGCGTTTTGCGACAACTGTGGCGCGCCCCTGCTTGGCGCAACGCGCCCTGTGGCCCCTACGCCGGCGTATGGCGGCGTGCCGCCCCAACCCGCCTATCCGCCTCCCCGACCGGTGGCGCCGGTTACCCCGCCGCCAGTGGCGCCAGCAGCGCCGCCCCGAACAACGCTCGCCCCTGCGCGGCTGGTCGTGCAGCCCTCCGGCGCCGTGGTGGCGCTCCCGGCGGCGCCGCAGGCTCTGGTCGGCCGCGCCGATGCGGTGAGCAACTTCTTCCCCGATGTGGATCTGACCGACTACGATGGGATCAATCTCGGCGTGGGCCGCCGCCACGCGCGCCTCTTCGTGCAGGCCGGCCAGATTATGGTCGAGGATCTTGACAGTACCAACGGGACGTTCCTGAACGCCGCCCGCCTGAGTCCGCGCCAGCCCGCGCCGCTCAAACAGGGCGATGAGTTGCGCCTCGGGAACCTGCGTCTGAAGGTGGAGCTGTGAGGAGATCCTGATGCGTATTGCAGTCTTTGGCGCAGGCGGGGTGGGCGGCTATTTTGGCGCGCACCTGGCGCAGGCCGGCCACGAGGTGCACCTGATCGGCCGCGGCGCGCACCTGGAGGCCATCCGGGCCGCCGGGCTGCGCGTTGAAAGCCCCCGGGGCGCCCTGAACATTCGCCCCGCCAGCGCGACCAGCGACCCGTCCACCATTGGCCCGGTGGACCTGGTGCTGGTGGCGGTGAAGAACTGGCACCTCGTTGAGGCAGCTCCCGATCTGGCCCCGCTGATCGGCCCCGCGACGGTGGTCTTGCCGCTTCTCAACGGGGTCGAGGCCCACGACATCCTCGCCGCGGCCCTGGGACCGGGCCATGTCCTCGGCGGACTATGCCGCATCATCGCCTACATCGCTGCCCCGGGGGTTATTCGCCATGTCGGGGCCGAGCCGACGATCATCTTCGGCGAGCTTGACAATCGGCGCAGCGCCCGGGTAGAAGCCCTGCGGGCCGCCTTCAGCGACGCGCGCTTCGGTGCCATCGTCCCGCCTGATATCCACGTGGCGATCTGGGAGAAGTTCATGCTCGTCTGTACCTGGAGCGGCCTCGGTGCCGTCACCCGGGCGCCTATCGGGGTCTGGCTGCGCCTGCCGGGCACGCGGGCCATGGCCGAAGCGGGGTTGCGCGAGGTGGTGGCAGTGGCCAACGCCCGTGGCGTGGCCCTCGACCCGCTCCAGGTCGAGGCCACCCTGCGTTTCCTCGATACGATGCCCTACGAGGGCACCGCTTCGATGCAGCGCGACATTATGGAGGGTCGCCCCTCGGAACTGGAGGCCCAGAACGGCGCGGTGGTGCGTCTTGGCCAGGCTGCCGGAGTGCCCACTCCGGTTCACAGCTTCCTGTATCACGCGCTGCTGCCCCAGGAACTGGCCGCGCGCGGCGTTGAGGTCCCCGCCGGCCCACCGGTTTAATACCATTTTGGATTGTGGATTGTGGATTGCCACGCTGGGCAGCACAACGCCTGAAACCGCTTCAAGCAATGCGGCAGCATCAACGGTAATTGGTATAACGCTCGTCGGCGCCTATACGTTCTGCCCGCCCCTAAAGGCCCACCGGGCGGGAACGCGGAAGCATCCGGGTTCCCATTCGCCTCGGGGCAGGGCAAGGGAGAGGAACCACGATGAGCCAGCAACGCCTGAACCTGGTGATCCAGGCCCTGCACACCCACCGGCTCGATGGGCTGGCCCTCATGCCCGACGCGAATCTGACCTATCTGAGCGGGTTGACCTTTCACAAAGGCAAGCGGCTCTCACTGGCGCTCGTGCCTGCCGATGGGTCGCCGCCGTGCTTCGTCATCCCGGCCCTGGAGCACGGGCGCGCCGAGGCTACCGCGCACATCCCCATGCGCTACTTCCCCTGGCACGACGCCGAGGGTCCCGCCGGGGCCCTGGCCGCGGCGGTGAGCGCAGCGTTCGGGCCTGCAGCCCGTGGCTGCACCCTGGCCCTGGAGTACGCCTCACTGCGAGTGATGGAACTGCGCGCGCTGGAGGCGGTCATTCCCGACCTGCGCACCCGTGACGCGACGCCGATCCTCGCCGCGCTGCGGATGGTGAAGGATGCTGAAGAACTGGCGACCATCGAACGGGCGGTGCAGATCGTCGAGACCGCTCTGGAGCGGACCATCGCGCAGATTCGCCCTGGCATGACCGAACGCCAGGTCTCCCGTCTCTGCTCCGAGGCCATCCTCGCTGCTGGCGCCGAGGGTGAAAGCTTCGAGAACATCGTCGCCTCGGGACCCAACGCCGCCAATCCGCACCACAGTAACACCGACCGCGCCTTGCAGCCCGGCGACCTGGTGATCCTCGACTGCGGCGCGCGCTACGGGGGCTACATTTCCGACATTACGCGCACCATCGCGATTGGCGAGCCGGGCGTCGAGGCACGCCGGATCTACGACCTGGTGTTGCAGGCCAATGCAGCGGGACGGGCCGCGGCGCGACCGGGGGCCAGTGGCGCCGAGATCGACGCGGCAGCGCGCCAGGTGATTGAACAGGGCGGCTATGGTGCGTTCTTCATCCACCGCACCGGCCACGGCATCGGCCTGGAAACCCACGAGCCGCCCGACATTGTCGCTGGCAGCAACGAGCCACTGCCGGCGGGCGTCACCTTCACTGTGGAGCCAGGCATCTACCTGCCTGGCGTCACCGGCGCGCGCATCGAGGACGACGTGGTCATCAGCGCCGACGGCGCGCGCAGTCTTACCACCTTCGGGCGCGAATTACGCATCATCGAGGGATGAGGCGCCCCTGCGCGCCCCCCGGGGGCCGGAAGCGCGGGAGCGAAGCGCCCTTCACAGGGTTTCACCTGCGCTGGGAGGGGCTTCCTGAGGTGAAAATAGCCCGCGCGCGGGAGGGTTTGGGAGGGCAAAGCCCTCCCAGGAAACAACCCGCCAGCGGGGAGGGTTTGGGAGGGCTGCGCCCTCCCAAGAACACATATTTTCATTCTGGTGTTGTGCGGCGCAGCCGCATGGACGACTGAAGGGAAACGTCCCGCACACCGCCGGGAGGCCGGCGGCGCTGCCGCCTACAGAATCTGCGACAGAAACAGCTTCGTCCGCTCGTGGCGCGGATTCTCGAAGAACAACTCCGGCGTATTCTCCTCCACAATCTGCCCGCGGTCCATAAATACAACCCGATCGGCCACCTCGCGGGCAAAACCCATCTCGTGGGTCACGCAGAGCATGGTCATCCCCGAGTGGGCCAGTTCACGCATCACGTCAAGCACCTCTTTGATCATCTCAGGGTCGAGGGCCGAAGTCGGCTCGTCGAAGAGCATAATCCGCGGGCTCATCGCCAGGGCGCGGGCGATAGCCACACGCTGCTGCTGCCCGCCTGAGAGCTGACCGGGGTACTTGTTGGCCTGCTCGCGGATGCCGACCCGCTCGAGCAGCTCGAGCGCGCGTTTCTCACTCTCGGCGCGCGTCTGCTTCCGCACCCAGATTGGCGCCAGGGTGATGTTTTGCAGCACCGTCAGATGGGGGAAGAGATTGAATTGCTGGAAGACCATCCCCGTCTCGCGGCGAATGGCATCAATGTTGCGGATATCGTTGGTCATCTCGATGCCGTCAACGATGATCCGCCCCTCCTGATGCTCCTCCAGGCGGTTGATGGTGCGGATGAAGGTGCTCTTGCCGCTGCCCGAGGGCCCGCAGATCACCACCACCTCGCCGCGCTTCACCCGCAGGTTCACGTCACGCAAAGCATGGTATTCACCGTACCATTTATTGACGTTCTCGCAGATGATTATGTCATCGTTTGAAGAATTTGTTCTGTGCATGGGTTATTGAAGCTCCTTCAAGTGTCTGAACATATGGGGCAACCGGGGTTCCCCACGCCCCTCCCTGCGGGGGCGCCGGGCGCCCCCGCCACCGGTTGGGGGACGGGGAAACCTGGTTTCCCCATCACCCTCCCCTCAGGGAGGGTGTGGGAGGGCATGGCCCTCCCAGAAAGACGCCTTTCCCCCGGCCCCCTGCCCACGGAGCTAGAGTTTACCCACGTTCAAATTGGTTTCGATCTGGCGCGCCGTGCGCGACATGGTGAAGCTGAAGATCCAGTAGATACCGGCCACCACGAAGAACGTTTCGCGCCAGACGCCGCCGGGAATGCCGAGCCACTGGGGCTGGGTGTAGATCGCCTGCGCGGCGCCGAGCAAATCCATCAGGCCGATGATCACGACCAGCGAGGTATCCTTGAACAGAGCGATGAACTGGCCCACCAGCACGGGGATAACCGCTCGCAGGGCCTGGGGCAGGGTGATCAACAGGGTGGTCTGCACCACATTGAGGCCCAGGGCGCGCGCAGCCTCGACCTGGCCCCTGGGAATGGCCTGTAGCCCGCCCCGCACGTTTTCGGCCAGATACGCCGCGCTGAACAGCGTGACGGCGACAATCGCCCGCACCACGGCGTCCACTCGCACTTCGGCGGGCAGAAACAGCGGCAGCATGAGCGAAGCCATGAAGAGCACTGTCACCAGCGGCACGCCGCGGATCAGTTCAATGTAGGCCACGCAGAACCATTTGATCACCGGCAGGTTACTGCGCCGACCCAGGGCCAGAAGCACCCCCAGGGGAAACGAGAGCACGATCCCGCTGATCGCCAGGATCATGGTCAGCATCAGTCCACCCCAGAGATTGGTGCCGATCGTAGCCTCACCCACGCCGCGCAGGATCAGCACTGCCACGGGGTACAACAGGATCCAGCCGGCCACCAGCGGCCAGCGCAACCGGCTCCCGCCGCGCCAGGCCGCCGCCAGCCCGAGCGCGGTCAGCGCGGCGACACCAAACAGGAACAGGCGCGTCGAGAAGACCGGCTGCACCTGGTCGGGCGGCAGGGCCAGCGACAACAGGCCCAGCACAGCCATTGCCACACTGAACCCCACGGCCAGGACCAGCGGGATCCCCCGCCAGGCCCCACCGCTCAGCCCGAGCAGCACAGCAATCAGCCCCACCACCAGCTCGGGCCGCCAGATCTGGTCCGGCGGGTAGCGCCCAACCAGCAACAGGCGCACGTTGCTGGTCACGCCGATCCACCCCTCGGTGGTCACAACCCAGCGCAGCAAACCGCTGAGCGCCTGGAAGACCAGGAACAGCAGGACGATACTGAGCAGGGTGTTCCACCAGTTGCTGAACAGGTTCTGGCGCAGCCATTCGAGCACGCCGATGCTTGGGCGCGGGGCGCGGGCGCGGGGCTGGGAGGCTTCGGTCGCCATGGCGTCACCTCTCGACGAGCTGCATGCGCTTGTTGTACCAGTTCATCAGCAGCGAGGTGAGCAGGCTGATGCTCAGGTACGAGGCCATGACCATCAGGATCACCGGCACGGCCTGACCGGTCTGGTTCAGCGTGGTACCGGCCACGGCAAAGAGGTCGGGGAAGCCGATAGCGACAGCGAGGCTGCTGTTCTTGGTCAGATTGAGGTACTGACTGGTCATCGGCGGGATGATGATCCGCAGCGCCTGGGGAAAGATCACCAGGCGCAGGGTCTGTGCATTGGTCAGGCCGAGGGCGCGGGCCGCCTCACGCTGGCCCTTGTTGACCGCCTGGATGCCGCTGCGCACGATCTCGCCGATGAAGGTGGCGGTGTAGATCACCAGGCCAAAGAGCAATGCGGCGAAGTTGGTGGTCATGGTAATGCCGCCGCTGAAGCCAAAGCGCTGCAACTCGGGGATCTCCAGCGTCACCGGCCACTGGCCGGCAATCACACGAGTCACGACGAAGCCCAGCAGGGCGATTGCGGCGGCGATCAGCAGCGCCCAGGGCAGGGCCACGCCCGGCCGGTCGCGCCGAGCGAACTGGATGCGTCGCGCGATGTAGAAGCCCACCCCGGCAATCAGCCCGGCCCAGAGCCAGGGCGCCCAGGCGCCAAAATCATCATTGGCCCGTGGCCAGGCGATCGTCACGCCGCGGTTGTGCAGGAAGAGCAGCCCGCCGAAGCTGATCGCCTCCTGAACCCGTGGGAACGCCTGGCTCATCGCATACCAGAAGAACAGTTGCAGCAGCAACGGGACATTGCGCACAATCTCGACATAGACGGTGGCGATGTTGCGCAGCAGCCAGTTGTTCGAGAGGCGGGCGATTCCCAGGACGATCCCCAGGATGGTAGCGAGCACGATCCCGATACTGGCGACCCGGAGCGTATTGAGCACCCCCACCAGGAAGGCATAGGCGTAGGTGCGCGAGGGATCATAGGGGATCGGTGACTCACTGATCGGGAAGCTAGCGGGCTGACGCAGAAAGGCAAAGCTCGGCAGCAGGTTGGCCCGCCGCAGCCCGTCCATCATGGTGCTGTAGAGGAACCAGAGCGTCCCGATCACCACCAGGGCGAAGACGACCTGGACAATAATCGCGATGATGCGGGTATCGCGATAAAAGGGGATCCTCGCTGGCTGACCGGGCGGCGTGGTGACGGCCATGCTGTACCCTTCGGTTGGGATAGAAGCTCCGTGTTTCCCAGGAGAAGCTCCGCCGGGGAGAACGTGTCCTTTCACACGCCCCCGTCGCGCGGGCCGGGGCGCGGGGCAAGCTGGTTGCCCCGCTTCCCCTCTGCGGAGGGTTTGGGAGGGCGCAGCCCCCCAAACACAGTCCCTAGCGGAACGGCGGCGAGTAGAGCAACCCGCCCTCAGTGTAGAGCGTGTTCAGACCGCGGGGCAGGTTGAAGGGCGTATTGGGGCCCAGGTTGCGATCGTAGATCTCCGCGTAGTTGCCCACGTGGCGGACCACCCGCGCAGCGAAGTCGTTGGGCAGGCCGATGCCCTGCCCCAGCTCGCCCTCGATACCGAGGAAGCGGCGGATGTTGGGGTCCTGGCTATTGGCGAAGGTGCCAATGTTGGCCGAGGTAATGCCAAGCTCCTCGGCCTGGATCGTCGCAAAGACCACCCAGCGCACCGCGTCGGCCCACTGCGCGTCGCCCTGCAACACGGAGGGCGCCAGCGGCTCTTTCGACATGGTCACGTCGAGGATCTTGTGGTCAGCCGGGTTGGCGGCCTTGGTCTGGTAGCTCACCAGCCCCGACTTGTCGGTGGTAAAACCATCGCACTGGCCACTATCATAGGCGGCGAAGGTCGCATCGGCGTCCTGGAAGACCACCGCCTCGAACTGGAGGTTACGCTGGCGGAAGTTGTCGGCCAGGTTCAGCTCGGTGGTGGTGCCGGTCTGCACGCAGATACGCGCGCCGGCCATGTCCTCCAGCTTTTCGATACCGCTATCTTTGCGCACCATCATCCCCTGACCGTCGTAGAAGGTGATCGGGGCAAAGTCGAGACCGACCGAACCATCGCGGCCGAGCGTCCAGGTGGTGTTGCGGATCAGCACGTCAATCTCGCCCGATTGCAGCGCCGTAAAGCGCTCCTGGGCGGTCAGCGGGCGATACTCGACCCTGGTCGGGTCGTCGAAGATCGCGGCGGCCACAGCCTTGCAGAAGTCCACATCGAAACCGCTGAAGTTCCCCGCGCTGTCAACGTTACCGAAGCCGGGCAGCACCTGGTTCACGCCGCAGATCAGGTTGCCGCGGCTGATGATCGTCTGCAAACGCCCGCCAGCGGTGGGCTGAGCAGCGGCGCCGCCCCCGGGCGCGGGGGCGGCAGTGGCGGCGGGCGCGGCGGTGGGCGCAACGGCCGCCGGCGCCTCGGTGGCGGCAGCGGGCGGCTGGGTGGCCGCCGCCTGGGGCTGCTGGCCCCCACACGCCGCCAGAAGCATGGCGAGCGCGCCGGCCAGCACTGCGAGCATCTGTCGCTTCATGGGTCTCCTCAATACTCTGAGCGGCGCTGGGCCACCGACCCTTTCGGGGCGAGGCGCCGCGGCGAACCACTGGTTGTGCGCGGGGCGATCACAGAGCGCCACGGTGGGCCGTCACCCCCGGTGCGCAGAATCGGACATGTCAACAGATACACTTCAGCGATGGTGCTGCGATACGGCGCGCGTGGCCGAATCTCGATACAGTTTGCGAACTTGTTGCGCTTGGAATATCGAGGATTGTACCACAGCCCACAGCCCGTGGCAAACCCTCTGGTGGTGTACGTGTTCACATTTGGGGTAAGGCGTCACCCCGGGAGCGCGGGCGTCCCGCCCGCAAGGGCCTGGATGCGGGCAAGATGCCGGCGCTCCCAGGAGAAGTGTGAA